>Ga0209475_10000194_pt1 | contig 172203 bp, 133 predicted proteins | sample tdDd471_FD_187128 | JGI IMG/M metagenome (GOLD analysis project Ga0209475, IMG submission 187128) | Marine sediment microbial communities from the Atlantic coast under amendment with organic carbon and nitrate - tdDd47.1 (SPAdes)... | ecosystem: Environmental > Aquatic > Marine > Coastal >... | reverse complement strand
AAGCCGCACAAAAAAAGAAGCCCACAATCCTGTAGGCTTCTTCACTGTTAACCTTATTTATCGCCTGAAGGATTATTCAGACATATGAGGTGCAGAGTTCATCATATAGCCACCGCCATAATTCCCACCACAGGGCATACCTGCAAATGTTGGGGTAGATTTGAAAATTTCAGCTTGTTCTGCTGTCAAGACTTTCAAGAGGGCAGCTTCAGCCGTTTCAAGGGCCTTTGCATCTTCGCTGTGGGCATCCCACATGCTTTTCATATAATTCTGACGATCTTCGAAGCTCATTTCATGCATGGTTTGTGGATCCATACTTTCATGTTGGGTTTCAAAGTTTTCTTCTGTGGTTTTTAACGTATTGATATAAGCTGTCCATGCAGGAATTTGCTCATCTGTGAGTTTGAGCTTTGTTTTCAGCTCGTCAGTCGTAAGCGGTTTGACCTGCATATATTGGCTCATATGGCCATAGCCGCCTCCCATCATCATGCCCATCATACCGCCGCCCATCCGTTGCCCATTTTGTGGACCATGTGCAAAAGCGCTGTAAGAAGCTACGGCGACAATAGCAAGTGCTGCTACGGACGAAATCAAAAAAGTGCGTTTCATTTTAACTTCCCCTATTTTGAAGTGAAGAGCCCTAAGCTCCTTATATTCTTAATATTATAAGACGGTAATGTAACGAGCATGTGTCTGAAAACATTAAAGTTGTGACAAAGTTTGTCATTTCCCTTTTTTGTGTTCTATTGAGACTTTTCTTGTTCGCTCACCTTGGTCTGGAACTCCAACTGTTTCTCTTTCCAGGACGTTTTGATATAGGCAAGGGCTGCCCAGATTTTTTCATCTGATAAGCTTTTTGAGAAAGGCTGCATGGCGCTTTTAAAATCTTTTCCGGCAATCGCCTGACCGCCTTCCTTAACGTATTTGAATAAGAGCTGATCGCCATGGTGCCATGTATGACCATCGCCATTATGAGGAGGGGCATATAGGGTCCCATCTTCTTTTGTGCGCTTCCAATCCGGGTCTTCCCCTTCAAAGTCTGCCCCATGACAGGAGGCGCAATTTTGATCATACACCTGTTTGCCAAGCGCGACTTGATGGGTGTTTTTAGGATCAGCTCCACCGACTGCACCCGCGAACTGGAAATAACTAAACGTTGCTACACCGACGGTAAATAGGGCTGCAATAGAAACTGCGAGAGCATTTTTATTCATATCTTTTCTTATCCAATCTGGAGAATATTATTTGCTTTGAAAGTGTAGGGCGGGACAGCAAGGTTGCGCGGCGCAGGTCCTTTCCTGATCCGCCCTGATTGATCATAATGGGAACCATGGCAAGGACAAAACCACCCTCCCCAGTCACCTCTTGGGTCTCCCTCTTTTTGCCCCATCGGGATGCACCCCAAGTGAGTGCAAACCCCAATGGCAACAAGCCATTGCGCTTTTTGTACACGGTCTTCATCTGTTTGAGGATCACGTAAATCCTCAGTTTTTTCAGAACGGATTTTCTGCACGGTGTTTTCACTTCTGTACTCAATGAAAACAGGTTTTCCCCGCCAAACCACTGTAATACGCTGGCCCTCTTCAATAGGAGAAATATCAACCTCAGTCGTTGCCAAAGCGGCAACATCTTTAGCAGGCATCATGGAGTCAATGAACGGCCAAAGGGCAAGGGCCGTACCAGAAAGACCAACCGCGGTTGTACCCAGCAACAAAATATCCCGACGGTTAGGCTGTGAAACTATTGTGCTCACATGACTATCTCCTTCTGACTTTCTACTGACGGCTTCTTAAAGATAGCGTAGACGACCAACCCAACTCCGATCACAATCATAGGAGCGGAAAGCCACTGCCCCATGGTGGAACCACCCGTTAAAAAGCCGATTTGAACGTCCGGTTGGCGAAACAGTTCAACAAATGAGCGCGCCAAGCCGTAACCGATCAAGAATACCCCGGTCGATACCCCTCGACGTTCTCGCACAGCAGAAAATCGCACCAGAATATTTAGAATGGCAAAAAGCAATAGGCCTTCCAGCGCTGCCTCATAGAGTTGGCTCGGATGTCTGGGGACTTCTCCCCCGTTCCACCCCAGGCAACATCCGTAACCCGACCATAAAGTTCACCGTTGATAAAGTTTGCGATCCGCCCGAACAACAAACCAATAGGAGCTGCCGTTGCCACCAAATCAGCAAGAAGCATAACTTCAATCTTTTTCTTGCGGGCGTATAAATAGGTCGCGACGACCACACCCCAAAAGCCACCATGAAAGGACATGCCACCCTTCCACACTTGTAAGATTACCATCGGATTGCTGGCGTAATAATCCAGATTATAGAACAGAACGTAACCGCCCCGACCTCCGATGATGACACCGACAATGGCCCAGAACAGGAAATCATCCACGTTCTCTGATGTAATGGCATGCTTGAAACGACCACACATGCATTTAATGTAGGCCCAGCCCAACATCAAACCGGCAATATAGGCAAGCGCATACCAGCGAATGGCAAAGGGTCCAATTTGAATAAGGACAGGATCAATATCAGGAAAAGACATCTTTACTCTCCTACTTAAGCGCTTACCAGCAGCTTGCCTCGATACATGCCCATTTGACAGGTGAATTCAAACTCTCCGGTCTGGCTTGGTGTAAAATCAATGTTGATTTCTTTGCCTTCAGGGAGCTTTTCACTTTTTTCAAAATCAGGCAAAACGACCATTTCAGAACAGGAGGCATTTTCTTCGCGTCTAAAAGTCAATCGAACAGGGATGTCCTTTTGGACCGAAATGGTATCAGGTGTATATCCGCCTTTAACAATGATCAATTGCTTCTGTATTCCATCCGTGACGGCAATGTTGGGTTGTGAGTTTTTCGGCTTCATCCAGAAAAACTTGATGATGAGCGCAATCAGAAAGAAGCCGGATATTGTGACTAAGATTTGGTCCCAGGTCATGATTTTGCTCCTTTCGGTTTATAGAAACGCAGACGATTGGCATTGCTGACGACGGTGACAGAACTGAAAGCCATTGCCCCACCCGCAATAATCGGAGAGAGCAAAATACCGAAGAACGGATAAAGTACGCCCATGGCAACCGGAATACCCAGAACATTATAGCCAAATGCCCCAAGCAGGTTTTGCTTAACGTTGCGCATGGTTGCCCGACTGATATCCATCGCCGTTACAACACCTTTCAGGCTTCCCTTAATCAACGTTATATCGGCTGCTTCAATAGCAACATCTGTTCCGCTGCCAATTGCCAAACCGATATCGGCAGCAGCCAAAGCTGGTGCATCATTAATACCATCGCCAACCATGGCAACGACCTTACCCCGTGATTGCAGTTTTTGAACTTCATGGGCTTTTTGTTCTGGCAAAACTTCAGCCAAAACATGATCAACACCGACTTCCTTGGCAATCGCCTCTGCGGTCACTTTGTTATCCCCTGTAATCATGAAGACTTCCAATCCCATACGATGAAGCTGCGCAATGGCTTCTTTAGAATCAGCTTTGACTTTATCAGCTACGGCAAAGACGGCTGCGGCCTTTCCATCAATGGCAATCAAAATTGGCGTTTTACCTTTTGGAGTATAAATTTCAGCGATATCAATCAGGCCGTCCACTGCCACACCTTGTTCAGACAAAAACTTGGATGTGCCTATCAGAACGTTTCGCCCCTCAACAGTCCCAGAAATACCATGTCCAGTTACGGCCTTAACATCATGAGCAGGCACCAGTGACAGGTCTGCCTGTTTTGCGCCTTCGACAACCGCTTCGGCCAACGGATGTTCTGACAGGGCCTCTAATGATGCCGCCAATTTCAAGACCTCATTGTCTTCAAAATCGGGCATAACAGTGATATCGGTCAGAGCAGGCTTACCTTCTGTGATCGTTCCTGTTTTATCCAATATAATGGCATTGATTTTTTCTGCTTTTTGTAAGGCGTCACCTGATCGGATCAAAATACCATTTTCAGCCCCTTTACCAATACCAACAGTTAAGGATGTCGGCGTTGCTAGCCCCAAAGCACAAGGACACGCAATAATCAGCGTTGTTACCAGTGATATGATCGCAAAGATAAAGCGCGGCTCTGGGCCGAAATTATACCACCCCATAAAGGCTAACAAAGACAGGATCATAACCGTCGGGACAAAGAAGGCGGCAACCTGATCGACAATCCGCTGGATCGGCGCTTTCGATCCTTGGGCTTGCTGGACCAAACGAATGATATTGGCAAGTGCAGTATCCTTACCCACCTTTGTTGCCCGGAAATAGAATGTGCCATTTTTATTGATCGTCGCACCGATAACTTCATCCCCAACAGATTTCTCAGCCGGAATGGGTTCACCTGTAATCATGGATTCATCGACACTGCTGGCCCCTTCTGTCACAATCCCGTCAACAGGGATTTTCTCTCCGGGGCGCACAAGTACAATGTCATCAACAAGGACTTCCTCAACAGGGATTTCCTTTTGTGTTCCACCGCGAATAACTCGTGCTGTTTTAGCTTGAATGCCAATCAATTTTTTGATCGCTTCAGATGTTTTCCCTTTGGCTTTGCTTTCCATGGCAAGCCCTAAAACCACCAAGGCAATGACAACCGTGGTGACATCCCAGAAAGGTTCTGCTGCAGCTTCTTTTGGAAAAATATGAGGGAATAGTGTTGCAACAATTGAATAAAGATAAGCAGCACTTACGCCCACCGAAATCAGCGTATGCATATTGGCGGAGCGATGCTTAAGTGCAGCCCACATTCCGGTAAAGAACTGCGAACCTGACCAGAAAAGAACAAAAGTCGTCAACACCCCTTGGATCATCCAGACGATTTGTCGTTCCAGACTTTCCGGGGGCATGAATTCATTTAGCCCAGGGATGAGTTGAGGATACATCAAGAGCACGTTCGGAATGGAGATAGCGCCTGCCAACCAGAATTTTTTCATCAAGGTCTGGTATTCAGCCAGCTTTTCAGCCTCTTCCTTTTGCAAGGATTCCTCGCTGTCATCACGGGACTCTACGGCAGAATATCCAGCTTCTTTGATCACTTGTCGAATGGCAGAGACTGAGACGATATCAGAATCAAACCCAATTTCCACTGTCGAAGCCGCAAAATTAACACTGGCTGTGTGAATCCCTTTTTGGGCGAGCAATGCCTCTTCAATAGTTGCAACGCAGGAGGCGCAGCCCATCCCTTTAAGACCTAACCGTACAGATGAAATAGACGGCGAAACCTCGTTTTTATGATGATGGGCATGTAACATGATGACCTCCTCTTTCTTCGTCAATTAGACGCATACAGACCTGACCAGAATTCAATGAAATCGTGATCAAACTCAGCCGTATGTCGTTTCAACCAGGCGCTAATTTCATTTGCGACAGCCACATTGTCATATTCGCTGCATTTGTTTCTTTTTTGGATGTTTTTCAACCGTCTCAACAAATCGCTATGATCGTTTTTATGTTCTTGGTATGCACTATATCCAGACAGACGTATAAGCACCTCTTCACGTTCAAAGTTTCGCTCCATATAACGAATAACATCGCTTAAACGCGGGCATACCTGATGACCTTCATGACAAATGACTTCAGGGTCAAACAATTGGCGGGTTAAATATTCAAGGCATTCTTTATTGGCATGAATAAAACGAATACCTTTTGTATGGACGTCTTGAAGTCTCATCCTGCCAAATCCTTTTTCTTTTGAAGATAGTCTTCGCGTGAAATTTCGCCATTAGCGTATTTTTCTCCCAAAGCGGAAAGTGCCGGGTCTTGGGACCTCTCGCCTCTAATCATCCGATAAAGACCAATAATTAGAGCAATCACCAACAGAAGGAAAAACAAGGAGACAAACCCGTGCATCCCCCAAAAGCTGAACCAGCTTCCATCACCGTACATGGCATGATGAGACCAATCTGAATTCCACATGACGTCCTCCTATTTCAATAAAGAGAAGAAGCAATCACATTGCTTTCTATATAGGTATTACACGGCATTTATGTTGCTGGAGTATGTCTGAAAAAGGGGAAAAGCGTTACAAATATTGACGACGATTAAAGCTGACAAACTTTGTTACATAAATTTAACCTGTTTTGAGAATACCGGACCAGATCACCATTTTTCTCAATCAGAGCGCGGACATTTTTGAAACCCGTTTTGCACTATCTTTCCCTTTTCATCATATGCCACCTGACCGGGGTAAGCGCTTTTGAACATGATTCAGATAGGCATTTGAAATGGCATTTTCTATCGGACCACTAGGATTGATAACGCCATCAACCTTGTAGCCATTGGCATCCTGAAATGCTTTTACACTGTTCGGGAGGTCAAACTCGCCCTGACCATTGTTACTAAAAAAGCCAAGGTCAGAAAGGGCACCACCTGTCTTGATGGCATCGGGTGAAGACATAGGTGTGTCAGGTGTAAAAGAGTTATCGACGGAAAAGAAGTTACCAATTCCGTCAGCAGCATCATTTAAAAATTCAAACATGGGAAATTCCTTATATGCACAAAAAAAGCCGCTCTCCATGGATGCGGAGAACGGCGTATGAAGCGAAAAAAGGAGAAGGGACCTACTGGTCACACTTCTCCTGTTGACTGTGATTCTATGTAAGCCTTTTAGGAATAAGATCAAGAACAAAATGAGAACTAATTTAGTCAGTATCACTCTTCTTCAGAAATAGACGTTCCATCTACATAATTTACGACATCGCCAATCTCGACTTTGAAATAAGCGCATAGCTTATCCAATACATCTGTAGTGGTGTTGTACCCGATCTGGTTGGAAAGCTTGGAGAGTGTTGTACGGTGCACGCCGGTTGCCTTTGCAACTTCTTCTAGCGTAATGCGCCGCTGCTCCTTGAATTGCTTCTCTGCAATCAATTCTTTTAAACGATATCTAATCATCGGCCTCTACCAAGTTTTTCCGTATTATTCCATATCTATTAATTCTTCACGAGAACTTTTTTAGAGTAAGCGCATCCAATGTGATTGACAGGCACTTATCTTTAAATTAATGTAGCATGTATTCATCAATATTTCTCTGGAGGAACATATGACGAGTTCAACCTACTTAACAACCGAAGAACTTTCTGATCGCATCAAGTATGACCCTCGTACGATCCGTGAGCGCCTAAAGGACTCTGTCCTGCTTGAAGGCATTCATTACTTCCGTCCCTTTGGTGGTCGCAAGATCCTCTATATCTGGGAAAAGGTAGAGGAAGACATGATCCGGGGGACGGGTGTGGACTCGCTTATCGTTGGTCTGCAATAGGGAGTTTCTGAAATGGCAAGCATTCGATCTCGTAGAGGAAAACTGTTTCTTGATTTCCGATATAAAAAACAAAGGTGCCGTGAAGCGACTTCTTTGGATGATACGGCAGAAAATAGGCGGCGTCTCAATTCGGTGATTAAACGGATAGAGGCCGAAATTACGCTGGGTACTTTTATCTATGGAAAATATTTCCCAAACAGCCCGAAACTGGAACAGTTTACTGCACAGGAAAAGTTTAGCCGTGTTACCCGTGGTGATATTCCGGTGTTTAGAGATTTTGCAGATCTTTGGTTTTCGGAGAAAAGTCCGGAATGGAGAAACTCTCATATCAGATCTGTTCGTGGTCATTTAGACCGTCATATCCTGCCTAATTTTGGGAATGTTACTGTCTCAAATATTACTAAAGCTGAAATCCTTCAGTTCCGTTCGCACCTTACGAAATTACCTGGAAAAACAGAAAATCACCTGTCAGCTTCTGCGGTAAACCATATCATGACACCCTTGCGCATGATCTTGACTGAAGCGGCTGACAGGTATGACTTCACATCACCTTGGCGTAACATCAAGCCTTTGAAGGTACCTAAAACGAATGTGGAACCGTTTACGCTTGAAGAAGTCCAAAAGATTATAAATAGCGTACGTCCAGACTATAAGCCTTATTATATTGTTCGCTTTTTTACAGGCCTACGGACAGCTGAGATTGATGGATTGAAATGGAAAAACGTGGATTTTGAGCGCCGACAAATCCTGATCCATGAAGCACTTGTTTTAGGTGAGACAGTTCAGACTAAGAATGATGGTTCATATCGTACTGTCCAAATGTCACAACAGGTATTTGACGCATTGAAGATTCAGGAGAATTTTTCTCAACGAATAAGTGAGTATGTCTTTTGCGGTAAGTATGGCAAGGCGCTATTGAATCGGAACGTCAGTCGTCGAATCTGGTATCCGGTTCTAAAATACCTAGGCATAAAACCACGCCGCCCCTATCAAACACGCCATACAGCTGCAACATTATGGCTAGCGTCCGGTGAAAACCCGGAATGGATTGCACGGCAGATGGGACATAGTTCGACTGAAATGCTTTTTACCGTCTATTCACGTTACGTCCCAAACCTGACCCGTCAGGATGGCTCAGCCTTTGAACGTTTACTCGATAGCCATTTTATGGATAAAAATAAGGAGAACAATTCATGAACAATATAAACCATACGCTCTATTTAAAACTCAAAAAACATCAGGAAGGTTATGCCAGCCTCCAACTTGCCAAAAAGCTGAGTTGCCTTCTTCCGATTGATGATGAGGTTGATCTGCGCCCTCTTATCGGCAACGGCAAAAACCGAAACAATGTTGATGCGATCCAAACCTGGATTAAGGAAACCATGACCGATTTCCCATCAAGCAGCTTTGAGCTCACATTGGATCATTGGCACGAACGCCTGGTTTGCGAATTGATGAACAAGCTTAATACAGGAGATAGGCATGAATAATTTTTCCATTCCCAAAGTCGGCCCCGTAATTGGTTCTCTTGAGAATCACAAAATCTATGAATGGGTTCAGGACAACGAGGGAGAGCTATACCTGTATATCGGCCTTTTTGATGGAAATCGCAGCTATGGCCCAGAAGACCTGGCAAATGGAGACTTAATTTTCTACCCCAACATTCACTATCGTCACATCAAAACGGAGGAGTGAAAATGGCTAGTGATCAAATGCTTCTTGCAGATCTTATCCGTCTGACGCCAACCGCAATTAAAGTCTATATCAGGGTCATGGATATGTGGAAGATTCAAACCCAAGACCGTTGGAGGCTTCTAGGTGGCACACCTCCTTTCAATCTTGAAAGATATATAGGCTGGAACCCTGAAACAGATGTTGCATTAACCGAAGATCAAATTTTGCGCATTAGTGCACTGATGAAAGTTGCAAGAGCACTTCGAACTTTGACAAGTGCAGAACACGAGGCGCATTGGATAAAATCCCCGAATAAATCCCAGCTCACGAGAGGAAAATCAATGCTTCAGTATATGATTGACGGTGGTCTACCGGCCATTATCGATGTTTACAAATATCTCATGGGGCAAATGCAATGCCACTATCTATAAGCTATTTTTTATGTCGGATTAGAACCTTGGCCTGCTCCGTCACCGTCTTGATGACATTAGACGGCTGGTCTTCCAACAAAGCCATAAGCCGAAGAATTTCGTCTGGCAAGTTGCGGGGCTGGAGGTCGAACAATTCACCAACTTCTACCCCAAACACTTCGGCAATACCAACAATCGTATCCAGACGCACAGCTTTAGCGCCACGTTCGACATTAGAAATAGTGTCAACGTTGCACTCTACGGCTTCAGCCAATTGTTCTTGGGTCATGTCCTTGCTTTTACGAAGCTTGCGGACAGTCTTCCCTAAATTCTTAACAGTGTTTCCATAAGTCATAATCCGGAATTTCACCCGAATTCGCACCACACTCCACCGAATGTATTCAGAGTTTTAATTGCACGTTTAAATTTACTGAATATAATACGACTCAATGACCATTCATGCCTTTTTACTGAAGGCATTCAGATATGAAAGAGACCCCAAATGCCTATTATTCGTATTTTTGTTTTTGTAATCACGCTGCTTTCCTTTGCACATCACGCTTTTTCTGCAGAAAGAGCAACTCCCTTTGGTTTGGATATAGGAGCTGACACCTTACAATCTTGCAAAACCATTGCCCTTGAAAAAGGGTATTCCCTGAGCAATGCAGGCACGAACAAATATACCAATGGCCCGATGCTCAATGCAGATATCAGCCAGTTGAATGTTAACGATGTAAAAAACATTTTATTGATTTTCAGCCAGGATGAGTTGCTTGAAGGGGTCATTTTTAAAAGCAAAAAATTCAATTTCGAGAACTTTGAGCAATATGTCGCGGGCAAATACCAATTGCTAAAACGAGATGTTCCTTTTGTCGGTGACAAATACGCAGAATACGAGGCCCCAAATGCAGTTATTCAACTTGATGCACCTCATTTAGGCTTCCAGATGAGTGTTAATTACATCACTCAATCTTTGCTTGATCGCTTCACTCAAAAGTCCAAAGCAGATGCTGCAAAACAAAGGAAAACAGAAGCATCACAGTTTTAAATGCTGAATATATGAGGTTAAAAGTGGATCAGCTTACTGTATTGGGAGGCCTAGCAATCGCAGGCCTCATTCTTTTTTCAATTTTGGCAGCCTTCAGCAACATCATTCAGTTTTTCAGCTTGCCAAAACTTCACCAATATTTGCATAAGAACCCGAATTGCAGAACACCAAGAGGACCTCGATGTTATCATTGCAATAGCCTATCCATTTGGCGCAGCTATTTTGGAAATGGTTTTGGGGGAAGACTTTACATTCATTCGTGCAAAGCTTGTGGCGAGAAGCTCTATCGAACTTCCGTTTAGAAAATGCCTATGCAGATCATAATGGATGGCAAATAAGTCTGGCAGGAAAAGTTTGTAGTCTCGACTTGACCTGATAGTCACCCCGTCAAAATGGGTATGTGTCAGATCAAGTCGAGACTGCTACAAATTAAGCATCGTTTGATCATTTCTCCAATAGAGCATAGATATACAGAAGGTGCGCAATTTGTTTTGGCAAATCCGAATTTTTCATTTTTTGAGATGAATTTTCCGGCAATAGCAACATTAGATACCCTATGCCGTTTTGGTTTTTGGAAGTTGCACGGATAGAACTATTTTCCTTGAGTTTAACCCGAACACCTCCGGGTAGCCTTTGTATCCACCATTCTTGGACCTTTTTTTTGAACTCATCATTTTTCCCTTCGGGTAAATCCAGACTTAGCTCCCAGAAATGTTCAGGGAGGTGTGATGATACAATTTCAATGATGGATCGAACCCGTGATGGAGTATATACACGTGCAAACTTTTCATGACGGTTAGTTCTCTCAAGAAAGTGTTTTGCAAAACGTGCAAGTTGGCCAATCTTTCCATCAAACTTATCGACTATATGCTTACAGATCGTAAGCATTAACTTTCGATCATCCGAATTAGAAGGCCACTTAGGGCCATAGCTGTTTTGATCAAGTCGGAACTTTCCGCCAATTCTCGTTTTAAGATTTCTGGCTTCCTCTGCTGCATCTTTCACAATCTGAACTTCTATAGTATCTAGTCCTGAAGAAAAGGCGATTTCCCCCACCTCTGAATCCAAATTAAATTGACGAAGCAGATCAATTGTGAGTTCCAAATTTAATTTTGGTTCATCTGAAGGTGGCGTTCTTTCAATTTCCTCGGCGCTCTCATTGTAAGTTTTGTCTGCAGACACTGCGTAGGGAGCTAGCCTTTCCAATAGAAGAGATCTGAATTCTCTAATTTTGAAATGACCTTTGGCTGAGTTTTCACCACTGATCTCTTTGATATTAGAAACAGAAAGCCCCGTTAAAAATCTAGTGGCTGCAAGCGAATATGAATCTTGAGATTTACGAATTTTCAAATGAACTATCAGATCATTAAAATGTAGGTAGCTTAGAAATGTCGTTTCAGGTGACGCATGTCCTGTGAAACGTGCCAGCAGGTGATAGATATCACGCTGTACAAATTCATTCCCAGTAATGCTTCTGTGGATTTTTTGAGCTTGTTCTTCAGAGTATCCAGTCATTCGAGAAAAGGCCCAGTACTCCTTTTCCAAAAGGATGTGAAGGTTGGAAAATGCCGTATGACGAAAGTGGTGAAACACCATTTCAGGGATGCCACTGACATGTTTCAGTACACTGCCAATTTTTAAACTCACCGATGTTGGGTCTAAAGGTAATCGTGCGTCATATGTTGCGTGAAAAAGTAGATCATTATCATCTTTTCCAAATAGGCGGCTTTTGAGCAATTCTAGTTCAGCTTTGTTAAGCAAGGGAGAAAGGTAAATGCGACGCTCGCTGGAATTGGATTTAAGGAACCGATAGATGTTGTGTCGAACTTCTATCACCCAGTTCCCATTTCCTTTGATATCCTTAAAGTCCTTGACCTGAAGGTGAAGGAGTTCACCAATTCGAAGGCCTGTGCGATAGGCAAGGATGCATAAGAGTTCCAGTTGCTTTCTATATGGCCCCCATTCATCTTCGAAAGATCGCACAACATATAATGTGTGAAGGAAAACTTTATATTCCACATAACCACTTCTCACGTGTGGAGCATATTTACCCATAGGTCGGATTGGTTCTGGCAACTCTTCATAGCCAAGATTTTGTACTGCAAAATCATGAAATTCAGCCAGTCGGCCAGCTAAATAATTTCTTGGTTTGCCCTCCTTCTTTAAGTCAAGAATCTCTTGGTATAGGTGATAAAAATCTTCTCCTGAGACCTCGGATGCAGAGACTTCTGCAAAAAGACTGACCCAACAGTCAAAAACTTCACCATGGTAGCGCAAGGCCGTATTGGGAACATTGCGAAGTAAGACGTCCTGATACCAAAGTAAAAGAGCTTCGACACATGTGCCTTTCGCATTACTATCTGTAAACTGTTGAAGTTTTTCTGCGATGCGTTTTTTATCAAACACCTGATTGGATGGGCCTGTTTCCTTCAATATATGATTAATTCGCAACTTCATTGCTCTAAAATTACCTTTATTGCTTTTCCAGAAAGGTAGGTCCTTTTGTCGTTGAGAAAGCTTGAGTGGAATATCCTGAAGAGGTTGTTTCTGTGCATCAGCTAAACGATAAGAGGAAGGCAACGAAACTGAGGCAGTACGCCCAATCATCTGCTGAAACAACGCTTCTGAAATACGGACACCATCCATTCTTTCTGTTACGCATGGGGCAACCCAACACAATTTCTCAAGAGATTTAAATGGGGGCTTATTGCCAGTGCTCACTTTGAAAAAATGTTTCAGAGCATTCCATGCCAACTTTTTGTTCTCATGTCTGAGGTATTCTCTCTCTCGAAGTGGAAGTTTCAGAAACTTGGCCAATACCCCCAAACAATGGTCTGATGGATACCAAGGCATGGACGTTTTACAACCATCTTCTTCAAGGATATTTGTAGCACGTTTTTTTGAAACAAACTTGAGTTCACACCACAAACGCCAACTGCGCTGATGAATTGGCTTCGACATTGTTAGTTGCCTTGCCAATGCCTCCACGGCTTCTGGAATGCATAGGCCACTTCGGGTAATTGCCATATAAAGGTTTGCACCTAATAATGCCAAGCTGTCTAATTTAAGGGGTGGATCCAGAGATTTCATAATCGCTATGTCGTGACGGATTAATGAATTACCGTCCCTGACGTACCCCCTTGTTCTCAAAGGTGTACGATCCATGATCCTAGATATTGCGGGAAGCGGGTCAAGTTGCCACTTCTTTTCTTGATTTCCCTTTTCGATGAATTTGGCACACCAGAGCACGGCGATTGCAACGGCAGTTTTATTTTTTAGCCGCTTAACAGCCTCACTTTCAAAAAAAGGAATTTGGCTGTCATAATACGAGGTGTCAATTTCATCTTTGAAGAGCCCTGGTACGAGCTCTCTCAAAATTTCTTCCGCAATTTTATTCGCTTTACCGGTCTTCCTTTCACGGTTTTTCTTACGTTTCTCAACAGCGCTTTTGGTTTCTTTAGTCATTACTTCACCCTCCAAACCGGAATGTCTTTGATTTTCAGTTCTTCCAAAGAGTTTTCAATTTCTCGTGTTACGTTTGAGAGGTCTGAAACTGAAAAACCGCTATATTGCCCCAATGGATTTTTGCCTAAGGTGCCATGCCCCATGAAGGCATCCATTTGTTCGGGGAGTACTTTGCGAGTTTGTAACGTTCCTCGAGAAACATGACGTGGGAAATTCAACGGAAAGGGCCATATCTCGTCCAATTGCTCAGCCAACCATTTAGGGGAAACTTCAATTGGTTTCCCATCCCGAAAAGCAAAAAAGAACGGAGCTTTGCTCTCATTGGCCTCGTCAATATAGTCTGCAACAGCCTTATTGTTCTGACATTGAATTTTGATATATTTTAGATGATCATAATAGCGCTCAATATTTCTCTTGATCCATTCACTTTTGGAGACCAAACGAAAGGTCAATTCTTTCTTAGAAAACTTGTCACACATCCAAATGAATGCGCTTTCATTTGCTAGATCACTGAACAGGTCAAAGGGGGAATTCACGGGTCGATGACTGGTGTACAAAGCCATGACTACCCACATATAGATGATCAAGGCATTGTGAAAACTCTTACAATTATGGTGTTTATCAATTGCCCGATATAATGTGGAAATTAGCTCCGCTACCTCTTCTTTCTTTGGCCTAATGTATGTCCCCGTTGGGCCAGTAAAAACATGCAGGTCATATAATCGTTCATCAGGTCGAGCATAAGAGAAATAATTTTGTAGATACTTGCGGAATGGTGGGTTCAACATCGCCTTATCAAAGGCTGAATAGAATAGCTGGCTACAGTTGGTTGGAGAACGGTTTGTCAGGATAGCAGCGACAGCCTCATCTTCACCGCTCCAGAGATAATAATTATAGGCATGCCTTGCGATTTTTCCTTCAGCCACCTTGATTTTAAATGCTCGATTGCTTTCCTGTAGGCAACTGCTTACCTTCTGTTTAACTTCGTTCAACTCAAGTTTGCAGGCACGAGCCCGAGAAAATTCAAAACTCAGGAATGAGGGCAAAACCAATTTAATTTCATCGGTATGCTCATTTGATTTTTCAAGCGCAACATCAGACAAATCATGTGTTGGTAATTGCAACGACAGGGACCAAACAAGCTGTCCGCTATCAAGCAGGTATGATGATTTAATGTTCTCATAGAGACCTGAAATCTTTTGGCCCAGAAGCAACGAAAGCATCAGGAAAAATGCGCCAATATCGTGTGAATAGATTTTATACAACCAAAATTTGAAGAGGACCTCGGCTTCATCCTGGGTCATATTATTGAGGTCACAGGGTGAAGGGACATTTTGCCGAATATAGGCATGGATGATGCCTTTCTCCTGATAACGTGTTTGAGCCAAACTAAAATTGGATTCATTTTGATTGTCTCTGTTGCTTCTCAGATAAATTTCAGCACAGCGTTCTTCTTCGATGTCTTCTTGAGAAAAACCTGAACCAGATTTGAAAACTTCTTTCAGTTCTTCAAGAATATCGCCATCGTCACTCATAGTGACTTCCTGAAAAACAAGTTCCGTTTCAACATCAGTGTCGTCGTTCTGAACAATGTACTGGCGGTCTGTATGATAGGCGTTGAGCAATGTGAAAAGCCGGGCTAATCGTTTGGCCAGTTTACTTTCTTTGTTCAGATTTTCTTTCTGACCTTCAATAGAGTGGCAAAGCTCTGCAAAGCCTTCGGAGAAATTGAGAAGTTGCAGGACCTCTTGACCAATTGTGTCTTCACTTTGGCGTACAACACGACAGGCGTCTGCAATTGTTGTCTCAGTCCCGTCTAAATCCTGTTTGTCTTGCCAACAAATTGCCGCGATAAAAACGAAAGCTTTCAGGATCGATATTTCTTTAGCTCCCTTCTTTGGCATCCAATTAATGAGGTGACAAATCGGAGCGTCTCCCATTGTTAAAGGGAGTTTCAAAATTTCCCCAAAGTCGCCTATGTTTCGCAAATCTTTGGGAATTGACCTAAGGAGTTGAGATACGTCTTCCTTTTGCTTTTCAGAAAGTTGCCCAAAACTGTACAATTGATCACAAATTTTCAGAACACGAATCCTAAAAATTTGCCTATTATCTACCCCAATTCTTGTTGGGAAAATGTCATTGAACAGATTGGAAGAACTCATTTCTGCTCTCCTTCCCTTGAAAACTTAGCCGGCTTGGGCAACCGGATCGCAGATCGATCAACACCAACCAATGAAGCGCAAGTACGCTGAGATAAGAACTTCTTGCCCAGTAGCCTTTTTAAAGAACCATTATCAGTTTGCTCGTTAATTACGTGCTGAAGCTTAGCCAAACCGCCAGAACGATCTAAATGGCAAAAGAAGAGTGATGCAATTGGTGCAAAAGCCTGCCGTTCAACCTCGAGGACGGGACGCCTGGATGGAAGAGTTATGACCAACTGATAGGCGTATCCACTTCCAAACAAGACTTCAGGGTGAGCAAGAAAAGGGAGGTACTGAAACCCGCTGACAATCTTTAGCTTTCCATTTCTGCCCTTTTTTACAATGAGAGGTGTTGCCTCAATACAACCTTTTTGAACTTCAGGCGGAAGTTTGGTGAAGTCGCCGGTTCGTGGAGAGGCGTCCCAAATGTCTTTCGCAAATTGGGCTTGCGGGGCAAAGTCACATTGGTTAAGGTCTTCCTTACGCATGTAACGAACGGTAATGTTAGACATGTTTTTTCCTAAAAAATTTCCAAACATGCCAACGCGGGTGCGTCGGACACCCGCTCTATTTTATGGATTTTTTTAACTGGCGGAATAGTCTCCAGATGGGGAAAAAACCCACAAAAGAAAGGTGCCCACACGCCTATAGTGTGGATGTTGATGAATTAAACCTTTTAGAAAGCGAAAAAAGACGTAACGAGATGCATTACGGGCTTTACCCGGTTTCATCTGTCTTGTATGTTCTCGAAAAATTACATGGGCACCCGTAGATCAACTGGATAGATCGCCACCCTCCGAAGGTGGAAGTTACAGGTTCGAATCCTGTCGGGTGCGCCACTCTTCATTCGATTTTAAAATTTACTCAAATCTCAAATTCTGAGAACAGTCGAGCTTTGCCTATTTTGTCTGTAGCTGTGGTTTATTTTGGGCGTAAATTCGCCCACATAAAAAGCGCAATTTGGTGCCCAGGTTTTCTATAAGTGGGGTAAATAGGCGTTATGTGCCGAGCAGGTTAAATTCACCTAATTATTTGATATATCTTATAAAAATGAGTAAAATCGATTGACGCCGTTTAAGCCAGATCAGCGGTTTGTAGCTTCGGAGGGCGTCACTCTATCCAGCTGAGCTACGGGTGCTTGTTAGATTTGGCGAGAACATACAAGACAGTTGAATGCGGGTAAAGCATGGAATCTATCCGGCCGGATGTTTTTTTAGTTATCAAGGCTAAATTGATTAAAAAATATGCCGCATTCGTGTTTGGTCCCGGTTTATGTGGATTTGGTGTTAGAGGGGGCAGCTTGCTTGCTTGCGATTGATAAAGCGCACCCCGTAAGGGGCTTCAAGGGAAAAGCCGCCGCCACGTCCGGGGGCGACATCCAAGCAAAACTGGTCATCGCCTTTAATATGCTGACTGAGGGTGTCGGCGACGTAAACAGGGGTTTCGTCCACCTGTCCAATTTGTATATCGCTTTCACCAAGAGTAAATTCACTAGCGATAAAGCACAGAGGTGCACTGCCGTCACAACAACCGCCGGAAATCAGGAAAATAAGTTCGCCATGTTCTGCCTTGAGTTTGTATAAAATATCAAGGGCTTGGGGTGTTATGTTTAGCTGCATCATGGCAAAATCCTTATCTGAAAAAATAAAAAAAGCCGCAAAGAGGGTGGGGGGAATCCCTCTTCGCGGCCCTTAATAGGAAGGCTTGGCTTAGAAGAAACCCAAGGCGTTGTCGCTATAGCTGACCAACAGGTTCTTGGTTTGCTGATAGTGATTGAGCATCATTTTATGGGTTTCACGACCGATACCGGACTGTTTGTAACCGCCAAAGGCAGCATGTGCCGGATAGAGGTGATAACAATTGGTCCAGACGCGACCGGCTTTGATACCGCGCCCCATGCGGAAGGCACGATTGCCATCACGTGACCAAACACCGGCACCCAAACCGAAGGCGGTATCATTGGCGATTTCCAGGGCTTCAGCTTCGTCTTTAAATGTAGTGACACTGACGACCGGGCCAAAAATTTCTTCCTGGAAGATACGCATTTTATTGTGTCCTTTCAGGATGGTCGGCTCCACATAGAAACCGTCAGCGTATTCGCCGCCCAATTGGGCTTGGTTACCACCGCACAGGACTTCGGCCCCTTCGTTTTTACCAATTTCAATATAGGACAGAATCTTATCAAGCTGTTCCTTGGATGCTTGCGCACCAATCATAGTGGAGCTGTCCAACGGATTGCCCTGTTTGATGCTTTTGACACGTTCGATCGCCCGTTCGATGAATTTTTCGTAGATGCTTTCCTGAATGAGAACGCGGCTGGGGCATGTGCAAACTTCGCCTTGGTTGAGGGCGAACATGGCAAAACCTTCCAAGGCTTTGTCGAAAAAGGCATCATCGGCGGACATAACATCTTCAAAGAAAATGTTTGGTGATTTGCCACCCAATTCCAAGGTAACCGGAATAATGTTTTCAGACGCATATTGCATGATCAGGCGGCCTGTGCCAGTTTCACCTGTAAAGGCAACTTTGGCAATGCGTTTGCTGGTTGCCAGCGGTTTTCCGGCTTCCACACCAAAACCGTTGACGACGTTGAGCACGCCCTTGGGCAGGATATCTTTGATCAGATCCATCAAAACCATGATCGCCATTGGTGTTTGTTCCGCTGGTTTCAAGACGACGCAGTTACCGGCAGCCAAAGCCGGTGCAACTTTCCACGCAGCCATCAGCAGTGGGAAGTTCCACGGAATGATTTGACCGACAACACCCAACGGTTCGTGGAAATGATAAGCATAAGTATCTGCGTCAATTTCTGCGATAGAACCTTCTTGTGCGCGGATGCAGCCTGCGAAATAGCGGAAGTGATCAACCGCCAGTGGCAGGTCGGCGGCGGTGGTTTCACGGATCGGCTTTCCGTTGTCAATTGTTTCAGCCATCGCGAGCAAGGATAGGCGTTCTTCCATGCGATCCGCGATTTTATTTAAAACCTGTGCGCGTTCTGCCGGGGATGTTTTTGCCCAACCATCTTTGGCGGTATGCGCTGCGTCCAGTGCGCGTTCCACATCAGCCGCTTTGGACCGTGCAACTTCACAGATGACACCCCCGGTCACCGGGGAAATGTTATCAAAGTATGCGCCGTCAGCCGGTGCAACCCACTCGCCGCCGATGAAGTTGTCGTATTTGGTGCGAATGGCAACATCACCAGCCAATTCTTTTAAATCTTTTAATAGCATTTTATCTTCCTAGACTGTTTGAAGCAAACGCCTGATACGGGCGCCTGTACCTGTTAACTGGAAACGCCGTGACTTTTGCAGACACAACAATTCTGTAATGCCTGATTTGGGGCTTAGAGGAAACTCGACTTAAGTCGTATCTTTAGATGGTTTAGGTTTAATTTATTGGTTTTATTGAGTTTATTTTTTGATGGAAAAAGGAATAATTTCGGCCAACGGATAGCCTGCCTCTTGCCAGCCGTCTTTGCCATCGGCCAGCCAATAAACCGATTTATACCCCATGTGGGCGGCCCGTTTTGCGCCATTCCATGACATCCAACAGGATTTGAGGCAAAAGAAGATCAGTTTTGTCTGTTTATTCTGTGAACTGAGTTGCGCCAGCGCCTTTTGAAAATAGGTGTTTTGATCGGACGTTAAAGCACCGCGCCCCACATCGGGAAGCCAATAACTGCCGGGAATAGAGGTGTGAGGTTTAACGCTGATCCACCCACCATTTCGGGATTTTGTCAGGAATTTTCCAGATCCGATCACGTCAATGAAAACAGCGCCTTTGTCTTTTAGATGAACCGCTTGTTCGATACTGACGGTTTGTGCGCCGGGAACGTGGTCGGGAACAGGGGCCTTGTAACGGTTCATGCGATATCCATCGGGGAGGGGTACAGTATTACAGGCCGCCAATATCATTAAAAAAAGCAGGGAAAGGATTTTCATTTCGGACCTCGTTTATGAATGTGTGTCGGGTCGTACCCCCACAAGGCAATGCCGAGAAAAGCAAGACAAGAGAGCAGACAGATCCATAAGGCCTGCGTATTGAGCTGGGCATAAAAAGAAAAACGGATGAGTTCCACCGCATAGGTAAAGGGATTGAAACGACAAAGCTGTGCGAGAAATGGGCTTGATTCCGAAATTTTCCAAATGGGGTACAAGGCGGAAGATAGGAAAAACATCGGGAAAATGACAAAGTTCATAATGCCCGCAAAATTTTCCAATTGTTTAATCCGGGAAGACAAGACCATCCCCAAGGCACCCAGCATAAGGCTGCTGACGATCAAAACAGGCAGAACCAACAAATAACCGGACGGTGGCAATTCAATGCCGAACCCAAAGGCAATGATCAGAAAAACGTAAACCTGAACAATGGAAACAAAGGCCCCGGCTAAGAGCTTGCCGAAGAGCAGAAACCAACGCGGCATTGGGCTGGTTAACAAGACATGCATGCTGCCCATTTCGCGGTCATAGACCATAGACAGGGAGCTTTGCATGCCGTTGAACAATTGGATCATACCGACCAGACCGGGCAAGATATAGACCTCATACGTGATATAGGTTTCATAGGGCGCAATGATTGACACCCCCAAGGCTGCGCGAAAACCCGCAGCAAAGACGAATAACCACATCAAGGGACGCACCAGTGCAGAAAAGAAACGTTCGCGTTGTTGTAAGAAACGCAAAAGTTCGCGGACAATCACGCCTTTTAGACAAATCAGGTAAGACATGTTTGCCCCCTTTGGGTCAAATCATTGAAGGTTTGCTCCAATGTGGGGGCGGCGAGTTCGTGTGCGGTTCCCTGTCCGGCGATTTGTCCGTTGTGTAAAATGATGGTTTGGTCATTTTCGCGAACCTCATCAATTAAATGTGTTGCCCAAAGGACGCTGGTACCGCGTTCCTGACACAGTTGATGGACATGATCGACAAGGGCGCGCCGGGTTGCGATATCCAGCCCCACACTGGCTTCGTCCAATAACAAGAGGGCGGGGTGATGAAGCAACGCACGGGCAATTTCGGCCCGTCTGCGATGCCCACCGTTTAACTGACGAACCTTTTCATGGCGCCTGTTGTACAGGTCTAAACGTTCCAATTCTTCTTGAATGCGTTGTTCGCCCAGTTTGTTTCCGATCCCGTGTAGGCTGGCAAAATATCGTAAGTTCTGAAGAATACTTAGGTCCAGATCCAAGGTTGTCTGTTGAAAAACAAACCCCATCAAAGCCAAGGCGGCGCGCGGTGTTTGTGCGATATCATATCCATGAATGAATAAATTTCCATGTGTTGGACGGTTTAAGGCACTGGCTATGGCGAAAAATGTGCTTTTACCGGCGCCATTTGGCCCTAAAAGCGCACAAAAACATCCCGGTTCGATGTTAAAGGAGATATCTTTCAAGGCTTGCTTGGCATTCGCATAAGTGAAAGACAGGTTTTGTGCGGATAACAATGCGGTCATGGTTTTACCGCAATGCCCCAAGGGTAGCGTCCGACTTTAATAGATTTCACCGCTTTCAGGTTTTGGGTGTCAATAAGGGTGACATCGCTACTGACCCCATTGGTGGTGAGCAATAATTTTTCATCCGGGCTGAATTCCAGATGCCAGACGCGTCGTCCAACCAGAATATATTTTTCCACCTCGTAAGTTTTTCGATTAACGACGGCGACATGGTTTGCCGGACCAAGGGCAATATAAGCATATTTGCCATCATGGCTTAAACGCATGCCAACGGGTTGAACCCGGTCTTTATGAATGCCTTTAATGGCAAAGTTTATTTTTTTTATAATCTGTCGGTCTTTTACATCAATGACGGATACGGTGCCGCCAATTTCAGAAGAAACCCATAACAAGCTGTCATCCTGTTCAAAAACAGCGTAGCGAGGACGTTGATCAACCAGTGTATTGTCAAACAGTTCATGGCTTTGAGTGTCGATCCAATGCACCATATTGGTCGTTTCAGACGTCGTAATGGCGATTTTACCGTTGTGGCTGACGGCCATGCCTTCGGGTTCCACGCCGACATCAATTTGGGCCAGTACTTGCGAGGTTTTGACATCGACAACCGTTGTCAGCGCATCGTCTTCGTTGGCAATATACAGTTTGCGGTCATCAGGATGCAGTGCAAATTGTTCCGGGTCGGCCCCGGATGGTAGCTCCCCGATTTTGGTTTCATTCACACTGTCGTAAATTTCCACCGTATCGTCGTTGGAGGTGCAAATATAAAGGCGCTTGTTGTCTTTGCTTAAAATAATACCGCGGGGGCGTTTGCCGACTTTAAAGGTTCGGGTGACTTTCATTTGACCCAGATCGAGAACGGAAACAGTGTTGTCTTTTTCATTGCTGATGAAAGCTGTAGAAGCCCATAAGTCGCTGGCAATGATAGTTGAACCAAGAAGGGTCGCAAGGATCAGGCGTTTCATTGGATAAATTCCTTACATTTACTTTCAGGCTGATCAAAGCCGAGGGTGTCAAGTTCGCTATAGCGGTGCAAAAAACCCTCAATCGGGGCTTGTGTGACGAGGGAATGCGCTGCTGTTAATGCAATGGGTTGACGCAATTGACCGTTCCAAGGACGATAAGACAGTTTGCGTCCTTTAAATCCCGCCAGTTCAAACTGTTGGCTGCGCATAAAGTGGTTTAAGGTGGCGAAGTCTTTTGAATTTGTCCGGGTTGCTGCTTCCCCGATTGTACGTACCGCGGCCCAAGCGGCATAATCACGTGCGGTCATGGGGCGTTTGGCCTGTTTTTTAAAACGGTTTTGCAGTTGTAAGGCCCCCCATTGTTCCTGTGTCCAATACCATGCAGTGGGGAACAAGCCTTGCGTCCCGGCAACAGGGCGGGGATCAAAAGTTCGGTAAATCATATATTCCCCAAAATCACCCAGTTCATCGGCCACCATCAAGATGTCGTAATCTTTGCCTTGGGTGAGCAAGGGGATTTCCGCCTGTGCGCTACGATAGGCGTCACGTCCACCGTTCCAGATTTTTTCTGTAACGATTTTTGCACCGTACTTGCGCGCGGATGCTTTAAGAGATGTGGCAAATTTTTGGTCATCATCGTGGGGGCCTTGGATCAAAAACCAATCTTTCCAGCGTTTTTTGACCAGATATTGTGCCAAGGCATCCGTTAACATAGCCCGACTGGGTATGGTGTGGAGCAACCGGATATCGCACGCCTGTTGGCGCAAGGCATTGTCAGGGGCACGGCTGTTGAAAAAGAGTAAATCTTGATGTTCAGTCTGCTTTAAAACGCTTTGAAGGCTAACGCTTGGAAGATCAAGCACAAACAGGTTATGACCTTTGGCGATGAGTCCATCAATGGCTTGTTGTAGGTTTGCGTCCTCTGCCAAAGTGATCGTTTCCAAAGTAAATTTCTGTTTTAGGAAACGTCCGGTCGTATTGTTATCTTGCAAGGCGAGTAAAGCTCCCTGTACCCCCAGATCATCAGGCGGTTCAATCAAATTGGATAGAACAGGCGGGCGTTCTACTTTTTGCGACACAAAGGCGATGGAAATTGTTTCTACCTGTTTGGCTGAGGTTGGAAACGTCAGGCCTAATACTGCGATAAGGCAGAGCAAAAAACGCATGAAACCTGGCTCCCATTATTGCGTGAACGAACCGGCAGTCCGGTATGCTTGCTATTAGAGCAACGTGACGGAAGCTTGAAAATTCGACCTTTGTCGAATGGCGGCGGCAAGGACGGATTGTTAGCCTTATCCAAACGAAATAAATTTCAACAGGGATGAGTTAGATGAAACGTTTCAGTGTTTTGGCATTTTGCCTTGTTGTTCTCAGTACATCTGCTTTTGCGGAAGGGTATTTGGCACGAAAGGCTGTGAAGTTACCGGCTCTTGTGTTGGGAACGGACGAAGCTGGTTATCAGGTGAGCCAGAAGCAATATGATCTTAAAACAGGAACGGCTTATCGGCTGAAAATTGTCAGTACCGGGCGCAAACCTTATGCATTACGCAGTGCAGATTTTTTTGATTTTATCTGGTTGCGCAAAGTTGAGGCCGGCGATATGGAAATCAAGGCATCCCATCTGTATGAGCTTGAATTTGAAGAAGAAAGCGAAGCTGAGATTTTCTTTGTTCCGATCAAACCGGGTATCTACAAACTGTACGCGGCAGGGTTGGAAGAAAAGGGCACATTTACCTCAATTCATGTGAAGTAGTGGCCCATGAAACGGATATATCTCTCGCTTTTGATCCTTGTTGTGATGATGGGGCAGGCCAAGGCGGGCAATCTGATCATCCATAATAAAACGGACCGACAAGTGAAAGTGTCTTCGGTTGGCGGTGCTGGGCGCATTGAAGGTGGGCAAACAAAATCAATTGCCTTTGCCAATGAAGAAAGGGTCGCGACCATCAATATCTGGTGGATGAACAATGCCCGACAGCTGTGTCAGATCGTTACCCCGTGGGAACGGACAATCATTGTGACAGGTCGTAAGGAAATAAAATGTTTATCCAGAAAATGATTCCTTCTCGCCTAAAGTCGAATATCGGGCATGGCGGCAATTTGTTAAGGTCCTTGTATCTGAAGTTGCTTAAGCCTCAACCTCAGGCGCATAAAGCCTCTGGCAGTGCGAACCTGTTGAAGGGGCTTTTAGCTCCCCTAACATTACTTGTATGCGCAAACCCAACTCCCGGGTTTGCGCTTTCTTTTGATGATATCCAGGACCGTGGTGTGATTTCCGTTGCCGTCTACCGCGACTTTGCACCGTTTTCTTATCGTGAAAACGGGCAGGCAAAAGGGGTGGATGTGGAGATTGCTCAAGTCATTGCGAATGGGTTAGGCGTGCGTTTGGATTTGTTTGAGTTGAGCGCAGATGAGAATGTTGACGATGATTTGCGCAATGCCATCTGGAAAGGACATTATCTGGACCGCAAGAAGGCCGATATCATGTTGCATGTCCCTTATGACAATGAATTGGCTCGGCGCAATGATTTGGTTGTCCTGTTTGCGCCTTACTACCGCGAAGACATGGTCGTTGCCCGTGATATTAAAAAATTAGGCAAGGATGCGACCTTGGGACATTTTCGTTATGAAAAAATAGCCGTCGAATTAGACAGTCTAGCCGATATTTATTTAAGTGCGGCATTTGGCGGTAGTGTTCGAAATAACGTTCTGCATTTTCCAACCATTCAAGAAGCGGCCGATCAGGCAATTGCGCAAAAAGCGTTTGGATTGATGGGACCGCGTAGCGTGGTGGAAGCTGCCTTGGGTGCACATATAGCCCAATATGATATCGGTAAAATACCGACACCGGGCCTGTCGCGGGAAAGCTGGCTGTTGGGTTTGGCGGTGAAAAACGATTACCGCCAGTTGGGATATGCGGTCGGGGATATCATTGCTGCGATGGTCATGGACGGACGGATGAAGGCGTTATTTGAAAAATACGGACTGACCTACACCCCGCCGCCTGCAAGCTTTTATAATTAGGAGGCAGTTATGCCTTATTTATTGGTTCTTCCGTTCTTGTTAACGGTACTTTCCTTTTCTGCACAAGCGGGCAATATTGCCAAAGATCCGTTTAATTCACCAATGTGGGAATATCTGGCAGAAGAAACGTTTGGGGAAAATGCAACGGTTATTGTGGATGAAAATCTCAAGATTTTTGCCCCGACTAATGCGGAAAGCAATTTTCAGGTTCCTGTTTCTGTGGATGCGTCCGCATTGGGAAAGGTGGAAGAGATCGTTTTGATGACGGATCTTAACCCCTTTCCAATTGCAGTGCGTTTTTTCCCCATGCAGGCCAAACCTTATTTTGCAACACGGGTGAAATTGAATGAAGGCAGCGTCATTCATGCAATCGCCAAAACACCGGATGGCATCTGGCATATGAATGGTACGTTTGTCAGTGCACAAGGTGGTGGATGTACGACAGGACCGCAACAAACGGCACAGGCCGACTGGGCTGATCATTTATTAGAGGCAAAAGGTCGTATGTGGCAGCGTGGCGATAGCGAACGTATCCGCGTGAGCCTGCGTCACCCGATGGATACGGGCTTGTCCGGGGATGTTCCGGTTTTTATCATCGAAGAGATTAATTTTAAAGACGCCAACGGGTTATTGCTAAGTCGTTTTGAACTGAAAGAACCGATCAGTGAAAACCCGGTTCTGACACTTGATTTTCCCAAGGGGACAGCGCCGTTGCGTATTTCAGGGCGAGACAACAACGCCAACGAATTTGATGTTGAAGTGGGGACAAGATGATGAGATGGGGAATATGGTGTGTGGTATGGGGCGTATTGATGTCTTTTGCTCACAACAGCATGGCTGATGATTTGCCTTATGATTTGAAGGCACAAAAAGTTGGGGACGGAGCCTATGTTTTTATCGGCAGCACGGATCATTTCAATCGCGAAAACGGTGGTAATATCGTCAATACTGGTTTCTTAATTGGTGAAACGGGCGTGGTGGTTATCGACACTGGCCCCTCTTTAAAATACGGTAATGAAATGCGTGCGGCGATTGGCGCAATAACGCCAAAACCCGTTCGCCATGTGATTATTACCCATCATCACCCCGATCATTTTTTAGGGAACCTGGCGTTTGATGATGCCCAAATATGGGCGATGGATGAAACCATTCAGGCCATAAACCGTGAAGGTGAAGGCCTGCTGGAAAACATGTATCGCATGGTCGGGGACTGGATGATTGACACAACGCTTGTCAAACCCGGTCATTCCATCAACCAATCCCATATGGACCTGTCAGGGCGCACAATACAGTTCATGCCGCTTCAAGGGCATACAAAAGGCGATTTAGCAGTTTTTGACCAGAAAAGCGGTGTGCTGTTTACCGGGGATTTGGCGTTTCATAATCGCACACCCACAACACCCCATGCCGATATTGCACAATGGATGCGTGCTTTGGAACAGCTGGAAAAACATTCTTATAATGTTGTTGTACCCGGTCATGGTCCGGTGGAACGTGACGGGCGTTCATTTAAGCAGACGCTGGATTATCTGGGCTGGTTGCAAAAGAGATTGTATAAGGCGGCAGAAAATGGCCTTGAAATGACCGAGGTTATGCGTCTGGATATCCCGCGACGTTTTCAATCTTTGTCTGTGGCGCGTGCGGAGTTTGTGCGTTCCGTTGCTTACCTGTGGCCAAGCGTTGTCGAAGAGACTTTACCACGCCTTTACGACTAAAGTTGAAGGCCAAAAGTGCTTTAAAACCGCTGTAAATGGGCTTTGTTCGACTTTTTGCCAATATTGCATAACAACCCGTCCCCTCATAGTGAAAGCAGTCTTTGAAGCATGTGCAAAACATGTCGACTGAACATTATTTTTTTGAGGCTTTCACTTTCCTTGAAAGGGAGACATATATATGAAACGGGCACTATTCACGACAGCCGCCTTAGGGTGGCTGGCACTGGGGGCACTTGGTCCCAACGCTGCATTGGCAAAGGTCACAAATGAGGATATTCTCAATGATGACAAGAATACCTCCCAAGTCGTAACAGACGGTATGGGCTTGCAGGCCCAACGCTTCAGCCCTTTGAATAAAATCAATCTGAAAACTGTGAAAAAACTGGTTCCGGCATGGACCTTTTCTTTCGGCGGGGAAAAACAACGCGGTCAAGAGGCCCAGCCACTGGTTGCGGATGGGGTGATGTATGTGACCGGGTCTTATTCTCGTCTGTTTGCCATTGATGTGAAAACGGGTGAAGAATTATGGCAATATGATGCGCGTCTTCCCGATGGGATTATGCCGTGTTGCGATGTAATTAACCGTGGGGCGGCACTTTATGAAGACATGGTCTATTTTGGGACGCTGGATGCCAAAATCGTTGCGTTAGATGCCAAAACCGGCAAGGTGAAGTGGAAAAAGAAAGTCGGTGATTACAAGGCTGGTTATTCCCTGACGGCGACACCGTTGATTGTTGAAGGTAAAGTCGTAACCGGGGTTTCCGGTGGTGAGTTTGGCATTGTTGGCAAGGTTGAAGCCCGTGATGCAAAAACCGGTGAACTTGTTTGGTCCCGTCCGACGGTCGAAGGTCACATGGGCACCCTAAAGGGTAAAGAAAGCACCATGACCGGTGTGAAAAATGCAAGTTGGCCGGGGGATATGTGGAAGTATGGCGGTGGTGCGACTTGGCTGGGTGGGACTTACGATCCGGAAACACGCCAACTGTTTTTCGGAACAGGGAACCCGGCACCGTGGAATTCTCACTTGCGCCCCGGTGATAACCTTTATACCGCATCCCGTCTGGCCATCGATATTGATACGGGTGAAATCAATTGGCACTATCAGACCACGCCGCACGATGGCTGGGACTTTGACGGTGTGAACGAAGTGGTTTCTTATAATCTTGATGGTAAAAAACTGGCGGCAACAGCAGACCGTAACGGATTTTTCTATGTTCTGGACCGCACCAACGGGAAACTGCAAAATGCCACACCGTTTGTGAAGGATATCACTTGGGCAAAGGGCATTGATCTTAAAACAGGCCGCCCGATGTATAGCGAAACAGGTCGTCCGGGCAACCCGATGGATGCCGAAGGCGGTAAAAAAGGCAAGGCCATTTTCTCTATCCCTTCTTTCTTGGGTGGTAAAAACTGGATGCCGATGGCTTACAGCCCGGTGACAGAAACATTCTATGTGCCGTCAAATGAATGGGGCATGGATATTTGGAACGAGCCGATTACCTACAAAAAAGGGGCAGCTTATCTTGGGGCTGGTTTTACGATCAAACCTTTGTTTGAAGATTACATCGGGTCATTGAAAGCGATTGATCCGCGCACAGGCAAGATCAAATGGGAATATAAGAATAACGCGCCGTTATGGGGCGGGGTGATGACAACGCCGGAACTTGTCTTTACAGGCACACCGGAAGGTTATCTGAAAGCCTTTAACGCCAATAACGGCGAAGAGGTCTGGAAATTCAATACTGGTTCCGGGATTGTCGGTTCCCCCATTACATGGGAACAGGATGGTGAACAGTATGTCGCGGTCGTATCCGGTTGGGGCGGTGCGGTTCCTTTGTGGGGCGGTGACGTGGCCAAACGGATTAAAAACCTGAACCAAGGGGGCAGTGTTTGGGTCTTTAAACTGGTTATGTAGTCCCGGTTGCAAACGGGCGAAATTACATCTACGACCTTTGGAGAAGGGATGAAGTCTTTGGGCTTCATCCCTTCTGGTATATAATCACCGGAAAGACATAAAATAAAATACTACCTTTAACTGAGGTTCTCTGGGACGATGTACACATTTTTAATCGCTGATGACCATCCGTTATTTCGAGATGCCATCAAACAAGTTGTTGATGAACGTTGGCCTGATGCAACGATTATTGAAGTTTCCACCTTGGAAGAGGCACGGGAACAGGCCATCGAAAATGATGATCTGGATATTGTTTTACTGGATTTAAATATGCCGGGTGCCGAAGGCTTTTCCGGTCTTTTGGGGATCCGAAACGCAGCCCCCGTTTTGCCGGTGGTTATTGTCTCGGCGGAAGAAAGCCCGGATGTTATCCAGCGCGCGTTGACGTGCGGGGCGTTGGGGTTTATCCCGAAATCATCCAGCAAGGAACGTATCGGTGATGCAGTCCATGCGGTTTTGCTTGGGAAAACGTTTGTGCCGCCGGAACTGGCAGAAGCCATTGAAGAAAAACGCCGTGTCGATGACGGATTGCGCGAACGTGCCGCTTTGCTGACGCCGGCCGAGGTGGGCGTGTTGGAACTGCTGACGTTGGGTAAGCCTAATAAAATTATCGCTTATGAACTGGATATCAAAGAGTCTACCGTCAAGGCGCATATATCGGCCATTTTACGTAAATTGGGTGTGCACAGCCGGACACAGGCGGTTCTGATGGCAAAAACGCTGGATTTTGGTTAAGGCTTTTTACAAGCGGTTTCCATTGGCGATGTGTGATAACCATGCGCGCAGTTTTGCAGGTTTTAAAGGCTTGTTCAGCAATGCATAACCATGTGAGCTGACGCTTGCGCGGATTTCGTCTGTGCGATCCGCCGTCAAAACCATCGCCGGAAAATGTGGTCGGTAATCACGTTTTAGGGCCCCCAGCAAATCCAATCCGGTGTCCCCATCATCTAAATGATAATCAGCAATAATGGCATCGGGGAAATAGCCCAGACCATCTAAAAGCTGTACGGTTTCTTTGCGGGAACCGGCGGTGAGAACTTTACAGTCCCAGTTTTCCATCAGGCTTTGCATGCCGTACTGAATGTCATTTTCATTATCGATAATCAAGACAGTCAGCCCGTTCATATGCTCGGTAAAAATTTTGGTTTGCACAACTGGCGGGGTGGGGATGGGATTTTGACTGAGCGGGACCTCCACACTGAAACAGGCACCGTTATTAATCTCGGATTTCAAGAGGATTTTATGCCCCAGCGTTTGTGCAATCCGTTTGACGATAGCGAGCCCCAATCCGGCACCTTTTTCCGTTTGATCTGTCCGGTCTAATTGGCGAAATTCTTCAAAAATGCGTTCCTGATCTTTCTGGGCGATCCCATTGCCGGAATCATAAACGCAAAGGTGTAAGCTGTTGCCATCCCGTTTTGCCCCGACCAAAATGCGCCCGCTATCCGTATAGCGCACGGCGTTGCTGACAAAATTGCGCAAGACACGGGATAATAATTTGGGGTCACTGTTCACGAATACCGAAGTCGGGATCACTTTTAACGCGATGCCTTTTTGGGCTGCGATTGGGCCGTATTCTTCCTGAAGGCGGTTGAATAAATCACTTAACGGGAAATCCGCAATCACTACGGGGACAGCACCGGCATCCAGTTTTGAAATTTCCAAAAGGGCGCTGAGCAAACTTTCCACACCTTTCAGGGCAAAGTCGGCACGTTCGACCAGGGGGCGGTTTTTGTCATCCAATGCCCGTTCCAAAAGTGTGGAGATAAACAGCCGGGCAGCATTCAGGGGCTGTAAAAGATCGTGACTTGCCGCCGCCAAAAAACGGGTTTTGGATAAGTTGGCTTCCTCGGCGGCTTCTTTCGCTATGTGCAATTCGTCAGTGCGTTCGCGTACGCGTTCTTCAAGATTTTCTTTGGCTTCGCGTAATTCTTCCGCTGCCTGACGACGGGCGGTAATATCGCTGTAGGTTGTGACAAAACCACCACCGGGCATGGGGTTGCGTTGAACTTCCACGACCTGCCCGTTGGGGCGGGTATATTCAAAATAAAGCGGTTCCTGCGCTCGCGCCCGTTGAATGCGTTCTTGATAAGCGTCTTCCGTTTTGGGGCCAAATTCCCCGCGAAAGACATTAAACCGGGTATAACGTTCGTAGGTCATATGATGTTCGACCAACCCGTCGGGCAGGTCCAGCAATTCGATAAAGCGTTGGTTCCAAGCAACCAGTTTTAAATCCTTGTCAAAAACCGAGACCCCTTGACGCAAATTGTCCAATGTGGATTGCAACAAGACGTTTTGTTCAGCCAGTTCGCGTTCGCGCCGGATTTGTTCTTCGGCCTTAATATCGGTGATGTCGGTATAGACGCCGACGATCCCGCCGTCTTTTGTCGGGCGTTCATTGATTTTTAGCCAACGACCGTCTTTTAACTGAATGACGAAGGATTCTTTTGGGTTACGATGACGGTTTAAACGTTCCTTAAGCCAATCGATGGGACTTTCCACGTCTTCCGGCACGACATATTGGCGCACCAGTTTACGGGCCATATCTTCAAAACGTGTCCCATAGGGCACATCATTTTGATGATTGCCCCAAAAATCCCAAAACTTGTTATTACACAGGATGAGACGGTCTTCTTTATCGTACAGAGCGAAGCCTTCCGATACACTTTCGACGGCTTCTTCCAAACGAATGCGCGAGGTTTCGGCTTCACCTTTGGTGCGTTTGAGTTCCAGATTAACTTTTTCCAGAGACCCCAATGCCTGTTCCAACTGGTGAGTACGTTCACGAACTTTTTCATCCAACAAGGTTGCGGTTTGAAAAGAAGAATAAGCCCCGCCTTGGACGTCCAGCGTGCGTTCCACCTGTTTCATCAGGGCGGAAATGATTTTGCGTAGTTTGAGGGTTTCATCCGCCGTTCCGGTGGGGATATCAAGTGCATCAATCATCTGTGTCCCTCCAACCGATGGCGACCCCGGTAAAGGTCTGGTTGACATGCATGCCTGCGAACTGTTCACCATAGGTATTGAAACCATAAACATTGTGATCGACCAGCAGCTTTGAAACCTGTGCCTTTTTCTGTGGAGTTTGTTCCAGTTCCAGTTTTCTGAATATGCAGTCACATCCAATGATCAATTCCGGCTTGCCAATTGTCTTTTCGATATCGTCAAACGTGTCTTCCAGATTGGTCACAATATCCTGACCATTGGCGAGGGTCAGGACCAGCCCTTCATCAATGGCGCAGAAAAAACGCAAACCATCTTCGCCTTCGGGCCGTTGAATTGATCGTACATAATAGGATCCGGCAACGCGCACCATGACGGGGTGTGCTGCAAATTGTTCTGGATTGAGATCTTCTGGTTTGACCCCGATAAGGCGGGCGTATTCTTCCGTTGCTGGGGCGGCATTGATTTCGCGTACAATGCGCGAAGCCGGGTCAGCCTCGGTAATTACCATCTTGCGTTCGGTTTCCAGAAAATGCTGGGTGCGAAAGACTTTAAAAGGGCAATCTGTATGGACTAAAACCAATGTGGCCGCATCGCGGTGGGCCTGCCCGTTAAAATAAATAAGAGTTTCTTTGAATTTCAGATCATCACCGGCCGATCCGCCGAATAAGGGAATATCGCCTAATTCGGGATAAAGGGCGTTCAGGACGGTTTCCTCGACCAAGGAAAGGCCGTCAATCAGAACAAGGCCAAAAGAATGGTCCGTGCTTTTTTGCGGCAGACCATTCCTGAATTCAGTCACCAGTGATTTGGTTCGAACCGACCAGTCTGAAATATCAATGGTGGATACATCCGGTATCAGGGTGCCTTCCACCATAAAATGATCTTCGGGCAGGCCGAAGGCACAAACGCCGTCATTTTGATATCCGTTTTCCCCGATCACACCGGCCGATGTACAGCCAAAGACCAAGGCATCGGGATAAAAGGCTTCTAAGGCATCCCCCAGGGCCGCTATATCATAGGCACCTGAGGTAAAGAAAAAAATGGCGGAGAACGGTTCGTTCCCCAAGCCGATAAATAGCTCCCCGGCTGCACGGGGGGCGGTGCGCGCCTTGCTGTTTCCTTTTGGTATTTTATGTTTTTTTGTTTTGTTATCCAGCACGTTTTACACCTTCTTATTGAACGGGGTGTGATCAGTCTTCCGGCTGCTCGTCGATATAGGTCCGAATGGCCCATAACCCTTCTTGTGAAATGGTGCCGGCAAATTTCGGCATATATACTTTACCGTCGCGCACAGCCCCATGAGTGACACGTTCTTTAAACCATTCATCACCATCCATATCTGTTTCAAGATAACGCAAATCCGGTGCGATGCCACCTGAAATCACTTGAAGCCCGTGACAACGCGCGCAGTTTTGATTGTAGGCGGAAGATCCGATTTCAACGGCACGCGATTTTAGGGCTTGGTCGTTACGAAACGGGTTTTCGTCTAACCATTCTTCACCCAGTTGCGGCAAACCACTGGTGTCGACGGCCTGAGGCGTAACATCACCATGAGCGATGGCCTCTATGGCCACTCCGGTAACGATCGCGCTTGCCAACCCGATGCATAGAAACTTCTTGAGCATGTTTTTGATCCTCCAAATCGTAATATTTCGATTTATCTGTTAAATTTTATCCTGTTATTTTTATAACTTTTTGACAGATTGGTTTTCTCCTCGACTTTGGTCGTATTGGTATTAGCCAAAGGTCTAAAACGCTCTCTCATGGAAAGAAAACCCGCTTACTGTTCAGCAGGAAGCGGGGAAGTTGAGGCAAAACCCAAAAGAGTCTGTCAAAATAATAAAAAAGCACCTACTTGAAGCTCTTTAAAAATGCGATCAAATAGTCGCGTTCTGCCGGGTCCGTAATTTGGACATGGCGCATGCGGTTTCCATGAACCAGCCAGGTATTGCCGGAAACCCAGTCGCGTAAATTCTTTTCATCCCAAACAATCCCGGACTTCTTCAAAGCCTCGGAATAATCAAAACGGGGCAGGTCGGCGGCGGGTCGCATAAAGACGCCACGTAGATTTGGACCGAACGTATTGAGGGCGGGATTAAGGGAATGACATTCCTTGCAGCGTTTGAAAACCTGCAAGCCCGCTGCGGCTTCTGTACTAGGTGGTTTATATCCGAAGTAACTGTCTTTTACTTCCGCATCGTCGCCAGCCTGTGCAGCTAACGGAACCATGCAGACAAGTGCTGCCAACATTTTCTTTAACATCTGTGTGCTTTCCTTTAATGCGCGGTGATTAACGAAAGCGAAGCCTCACATGAAACGCCGCTTATATCCTTTCAACGATAGGGAAGTATGCGCCGGAATGCTGTTCGACTTTTGGCTAAAGGGGATTGGCAAAAAGTCTAATGCGAGGGCGATATGTATTTGATTTATGGTGTCGTCCCCGCTTAATCGCTATACTCTTAAATATTAAGGGAAGGCTTATTGAAGTAACGGATATTGATGACGCACATGTCAAAAGGCGCAATGGATTTGCAAAAGTTGAAAAAAGAAAACGATCAACTGCAAAAACGTATCAAAGAACTGGAAATGATTGAAGAACGTTATGCGCTGGCGATGGATGGTGCAAACGAAGGTCTGTGGGAATGGAACCCGGTAACCAAGGATTTGTTCATCTCCTCGCGCTTGATGGAAACGTTGGGTCATTCCAGTCAAAGCCGCCGCACGACAACGCATCAATGGTTGGAATGGGTACACCCGGATGATGTCGCAGGCTATGAACAAAAAGTCTCCGAACATCTGAAAGGGTTAAGCGAGTATTTTGAATGGGAATACCGGGTGCGTGCCACCGATGGTATTTATCACTGGGTTTTTGCCCGTGGGAAAGCGTTACGAGACAACAACGGAATTGCTTATCGTATGGTGGGGTCCGTGGGCGATATTACAGAACGCAAACTGGCACAGGAACGCCTGAAGCAAGCCCATGATGAATTGGAAGATCGCGTTGAAGAACGCACCAAAGCTTTGGTTACCCTGAACAAACAACTGAGCCGTGAAGTTCAGGAACGCAAAACTATTGAACAGAAATTAAAGCAGGCCAAAGAAGCGGCCGAACAAGCTAATAGCAGCAAAGATAAATATCTGGCAGCAGCCAGTCATGACTTGCTTCAGCCTTTAAACGCGGCACGTCTTTTAATTTCGACATTACAAGAACGTGATTTATCGCACAAAGATGCTTCCTTAGTGCAACGCATTCATAATGCGTTGGGGAGTGCTGAAGAATTATTGACCGACCTTTTGGATATTGCAAAACTGGATGCCAATGCGATTGTGCACGAAATTTCAGAAGTGCCTGCCAATCGATTGTTATTGGCATTGGGGGAGGAATTTCAATCGGTTGCGAATAAAGCCAATGTAAAACTGCGCGTGATGCCTTGTGGCTATTCGATCAAGACTGACCCACGCCTTTTGGGGCGAATTTTACGAAATTTCCTGAGCAATGCAATCCGTTATTCATCAAGTGGGCGTGTTGTGTTGGGGTGTCGGCGCTGTGCGGAGCATATCCGTTTTCAGGTTTGGGATAGTGGCCCCGGGATACCACCGGACAAGTTGGATGATATTTTTCTGGAGTTTCACCAACTAAAAGAAAATAGCTTGGATCGCGAGAACAAAGGGGTTGGTTTGGGGCTTGCGATTGTTGAACGGATTGCAAAAATCTTAGGCCATCCGGTCCATGTCCAGTCCATTGTTGGAAAAGGATCGGTCTTTAGTGTTGATGTCCCTGTCTGTGATGGTGTTAACCCGTTGGTTATGCAGGCTGCGCCCTTACCTCGACAACCTTATAACCTGTCGGGTGTACCTGTTTTGATTATTGATAATGAAGGCAGTATTACACATTCTATGGCTGATTTGCTCAATGAATGGGGCATGATCCCGCATTGCGCTGTATCTAAAAGTACTGCGCTGGCAGAAATGAAATATGCTGAACACACACCCGTTGCCATTTTGGCGGATTACCATTTGGATGATGGCGAAACCGGGATCAGGGTTATTCAGGATATTCATGCGGTGTATGGTTCGGATATCCCCGCTGTGATTATTACGGCAGATCGTACCCAGACGGTGAGTAACGAATGTGAACGTCTGGGATATCATATTTTGAACAAGCCATTGAAACCGGCCAAATTGCGTGCCTTGCTCAATCATCTGTTGGTGTAAGTTTCAAACCTGACCTTTTCTTCCCTAAGACTAATGGCTAATTGCGGTGTTTTCTTAAAATTCAGACAATTCCTCCGGTTCTATTATTTTAACAGGAGAAAATTCATGAAGTGGGAAACACCAGCTTACTGCGATCTGCGTCTTGGTTTTGAAGTGACGGCTTACGTATACGTTCGCTAAGCAAAAAACCAAAGGGGAAGGGGCTTTATGTTCCTTCCTCATCGTCTCATGTGCCGGGACATCTTTATCTCAGGGCTTAGATCAATGTGTGCAGAAGAAAAAATTGAACTCACCAGCCAACTGCAAATCCATCCGATGTATGTGTTTCGCTGGGAAGAACAGGAACAAGCTTATTTGCTGCTCTATCCAGAAGGGATTGTGAAATTGAACAATTCCGCCGGGCATATTCTTAAGTATTGCGACGGTGTGCGTTGCGTTTCCCAGGTTATTGATGAACTGGAGCAAGAGTTCGATCAACAGGGCCTTGATGAAGACGTTGTAAAATTTATGGAGGTCGCCCATGCCAAAGGCTGGATCAGACTTAAAACTTGATGGGAACGGCAAGCCGTTATGGCTTGTGCTGGAACTGACTTATAAATGTCCGCTGAAATGTCCGTGGTGCTCCAATCCACTGGGGTTTGAAGATTACTCCAACGAATTAACGACCCAAGAATGGAAAACGGTTTTACGCGATGCACGCAAAATCGGCAGCCTGCAACTGGGGTTTAGCGGTGGCGAGCCGATGGTGCGCAGCGATCTGGAAGAATTGGTCGATGAGGCGGACACATTAGGATATTACACCAATTTGATTTCTTCAGGTGTCGGTTTAACCAAAGATCGTTTGAAAGAGTTAAAACGCGTTGGTTTGAAACAGATACAAATCAGTCTGCAACATAATGATGCCGCAAAAAACGACGCGATGGTCGGTGTGAAAAGCTTCGAGCAAAAAGTGCAATGTATCGAAGATATCAAATCAATCGGTTTTCCGGTGGTGATGAATGTCCCGGTTTCACGTTTTAATATCGATGCGGTTGAAGATATTGTCAAATTGGCAGAATATCATAATGTGGAGTTTCTCGAATTTGCCAATTTGCAATATTATAATTGGGCGTTGCTAAACCGTGACGAACTGTTGCCAACAATTGAACAGTTGCAACACGCCGAAGCCAAGGTGAATGAAGCCCGTGCCCGTCTGGGTAAAAACATGACGATTTATTTCGTTATTCCCGATTATTTTGATGGCCGACCCAAGGCGTGCATGAACGGATGGGGGGCGATTCATTTGACAATTGCGCCGGACGGATCTGCCTTGCCCTGTCAGGAAGCCCAGACCATCACTCATCTTGAATTTCCCAACGTAAAAGATCGTCCCCTTGACTGGATCTGGAATGAATCACCTGCCTTTAATGCCTATCGTGGGACAAGCTGGATGAAGGAACCTTGCGTAGGCTGTGATGAAAAGGAAAATGATTTTGGCGGTTGTCGCTGTCAGGCATTTGCCTTGACCGGGGATGCGACCAACACGGACCCGGCCTGTTCCAAATCACCGCATTTTGACATGATTGCCTCGGCTGTTGAAAATGCACGGGTGACGGGACGCCCCGGCATGCCTTTGGTTATGCGCACGCGCGGCGCGGTCAGCAACTTGATGAAAAAGGTGTGTGCATGAAGCTTCCCCATGAAACAAAAGGCGGCACGATTGGCGCCGGACTTAGTCTGATTGTTTTGCTTTCGCTCTTGGTGCATTTCTGGACAGGGAGTGGTTAATGGCGATGGATGTCCTTGATTTGGTTGCACGCTGGCTGCATGTCATGGGAATTTTGGTTTGGGTGGGCCATAATTTTGCAAATGTCATTCAGAACCCGACCTATAATATGCCACAGGGGAAGGCGCCTGCGGCTGACATCGAAGCACGTTTTGAAGCCGCTTTACGTCGTGAACATGCAACATTTCGCTATGCCTCCGTTGTTGTGCTGGGGAGTGGGCTGCTTATGTTATTTCACCGCGATATCTTATGGGACGTGCTGCGTTTAAATGGCAGTCACGCGGTGTTGGGGATGGGGGTCTGGTGTGGCTTATTGATGGTCTTGAATTTGTGGTTGGTTCTTTGGCCGCATCAAAAAAAGGTCATTGGTTTTATCCCCGCAAGTTTTGAGGAACGGGTGCGCTGTTCGCGCATTACCTTTTTGTCATCTCGAACCAACACAATCCTCAGCTTTCCGACTGTTTTTTTCATGGCGGCGGGCTCACATACGAGTTTCCTGTTTGGGGGATAAAACCTCATGGTGTCGTTTAATTTTGGTGCGGGTCCGGCGGTCTTGCCAAACGAAATTCTGGAACAGGCACGTGCGGAAGCCTTCAATTGGCAAGGAAGCGGCATGTCACTGTTTGAAATCCCGTTTGGTGATCCGGCCTTTGGGGAGGTGATGCAGGCAGCGCGTCTGGCTTTGCGACAGGTTTTGAATTTGCCGGACAGTCATCATCTGTTGTTTTTGCAAGGCGGGGCTTATGCCCATTTTGCCTTTGTGGCCATGAACCTGATGGGAGATAAAAAACGGGCCTGTTATTTCGATACCGGTCATTGGTCCAAACGGGCAATTGCCGAGGCCACCAAATATGGCGAGATTGTCGTGGACCGGATTGTTGCGGATGGGGCTTATTGTCATATGACCACGAACGAGACAACACAGGGACGGCAATTCCATGAACTCCCGGACTCACAAGGTTTGCCACTTGTTGCTGATATGACATCGGATATTTTGACCCGTCCGATTGATTTTTCACACATGGACTTGGTTTATGCCAGTGCGCAAAAGAACATCGCACCTGCGGGGCTCAGCCTTGTTATTATGCATGAGAAACTGTTTGATCGTGCTTTGGATATTACGCCTACTGTCTTTAATTATACCCAGCAAGCGAGAAACAATTCTCGTGTCAATACGCCGAACCTGTTTGGGATTTATATGGCGGGATTGATGGCAAAATGGGTGACAGACCAAGGTGGTTTGGCAGAAATGGCGAAACGCAGCCGGCAAAAGAGTGCGTTCCTTTATAATACGATAGACCGCAGTCGTTTTTTCCATACCAGCGTGAACGGGGAGATGCGTTCGCACATTAATGTGTGTTTTGGTTTAAGTGACCCGAGTTTGAATGAATTATTTTTACAGCAGGCCCATCAAGAAGGTTTACTTAACTTAAACGGTCATTCAGCGGGCGCTCCGTTACGTGCAAGTCTATATAATGCACTGCCAACAGAGGGCGTAGTGGCCTTAGCGGACTTTATCAACAGGTTTGATACACAGTTGGTGCGGGCATCGTGATATGGATTTTGCGCAAACCAGTCGTCATCTTCAGGTGAAAATCGCATTACCGATGGCGCGTAAACGTACCCAATGGTTTGAATGTTACGACCCGTTACCAGCATTTCCGAAAACGGTTATGGGAATTGATTTTGCCAACCCGTTGGGATTGGCCGCCGGGTTTGATAAACAGGCAGCCATGATGGCGCTGGCCCGGAAATTGGGCTTGGGTTTTATGGAAGTCGGCAGCCTGATGCAGGAAAAGTCGTTACCTTCTTCCCAACAAAGCGGTCCGTTGGGGGTGAACATTGCTGCTGACGTTGATTGCATGTCCTTGGACGAGTCTCTCGTGCATTATACGAAGCTCGCGGCAAGCTATGCAGCGCAAGCTGATTTTCTGGTTATTAATCTGAGTTCCCCGCGTAGTCGGCCTTTCTTGCAAAAAGGTGGGCGAGGCTGGACGATTGATCTGTTCCAACAATTACATGCGACGATCTTCCGCCCGATATGCCTGAAAGTCCGATGTGAGCAGATACCGGACTGGATCGGGGATTTATCTCTGAATGGGGTGGTTGTTGCACATATCGCACAAGAGGATGTGCAGGACATTAAACACATTTATGCCGATTTACGTCCCCTCAATATCTTGTCTGTCGGTGGGGTGATGACGCAAAGAGATGTGGAAATGCGTTTGTCATCGGGGGCGGATTTAGTGGAAATTTTCAGCCTTCTGGTGTTGAAAGGCCCAAAAGCCGTGCGTGAATTGGTGCAAGGGTTATGGCCATGACCATAACGATGGTTTTAATCTTGACCCTCTTGTTGTCTGCACATGGTTTGTTATGTGCCCGGCAAGTGTCTTATATTGGTTCACGGCATAACGATGACATCGGGCGATATGCCAAGGCCAAAACATATGTGGCTCTTTTATCCTATATGCTGGATATTTTGTGGTGTGTGTTGTTGCTTGTCAGTGATGCTTTCACCACTGTTTTCGACCTGACAGGCTTGATCATTACGCATTGGTTATTGCGACGCCTGGTTCTCGGCAGTGTGCAGATGCAGGTTGAACGCCATTTCGGCTTTGGTCGGATGACATGGCAAATATTGGGAAAAGTGATATTGAAGGCCTTATGTCTGCGCCTTGTATTGACGTTTGGTGCTGTTAATCTGGTCTTTTATTATATGCCGATGACAAGTCATATGGCGGTTTTCCTGTGGGTGTGGCTGGTCTGGTTCTGCCTTGATAGTGCGGTGATCACAATACGCCCGTGGCTGCAATCGCGACTGGATGGTTTGCTAAAACCTTTGGATGATGCCGGTTTGTTAAACCGTGTAACCCATATGTGTCTTTATGCCGGTTATGAACCTGTCGATGTCTATGTTCAGGATGGATCCCAACGAACAAGCCATGCGAATGCGCGTTTTGAAGGGATCGGACCTTTCAAGCGTATCGTGCTGAATGACAGTTTACTCGATCGCCTGAATGAGGACGAAATTCTCAGCGTTATCGCCCATGAATTAGGCCATCATGCTCATCGTCACATTTTTAAGTATCAACTTTTAAAAGGGGGATTGGCGTTGTTGGGTGTTTTGATCTTCGGGCAATTTTCAACGTCGTTTAGTTCTTTGGTGATCAGTGCTCCGGCTTTGGCGGCAGTGGCGCTACCGATTTTGAATGCCTATATCCGCTCTTGTGAATATCAGGCGGACCGATTTGCAAGTTTTTATGGCGGTGGGGCGGAGACTTTCTTGCGCGCTTTGGATAAAATTCATGTTCAAAATGCCATGATGCAAAAAGGGGATCAGTTTTATGATGCGGTTTATTCCGGGCATCCTACACCACAGGCTCGGGCGCAATATTTAAGGAAAATAAGCAATGGAGCTACAAAAATCCACATGGCTGGAGGTTGAAGACTATCTGCAATCTTGCCAAACGATCCTGATCCCGATTGGTTCAACCGAACAACATGGCCCCAGCGGCATGATTGGGACGGACAGTATGATTGCAGAGGCGATAACAAAAGAACTCGCCCGTCGAAGTGGCCTGATGTGCGCCCCTGTTCTGTCAATTGGGATGGCGGAACATCATATGGCGTTTGCGGGGACAATTTCCTTACAACCGCAAACTTTATCGCTGGTTATTCGTGATGTGGTGCATTCGTTGGAAGTGCATGGGTTTGCAGAGTTTATTTTTATCAACGGGCATGGTGGTAATGGTCCTGTTTTGCAACGTACCTTTCAGGAAGACGTCACAAATTGCCGTTTTTATAATTGGTATATGGGGGCTGAAACCCGAAAATTACGTGCATCACTTTATGCCGATCAGGAAGGTCGTCATGCCACGCCCAGCGAGATTGCCGTTGTTCAATATCTGGATGAAAGCACGTTACGAAATGTCGCTTGTGATCCTGTGTGTGCCCCCGCGTTGGCGTACGAGGGGGCACAGGATATGCGTGACAAACATCCCGATGGCCGGATCGGGGCCAATGTATCACTGGCAGATCCGGCAGATGGAAAACGGCTTTTTGAAACAAGTGTAAATGATTTAATGGAAACCTTGATCAAGGAGGGGACTATTGCGCCGCCGCAACATCCGTCTGAACGGGGGTAAAACATCCCGGTGGGATCATGCCCGGGTTAACATAGGCCAGATAAAGCGCATCCAGTTGTGCCCATAAAACACCTGTTTTCATGTAAAGAGCATCAATGACGGCTTGTTGCTGATCAATCGTACGAGCATGTTCTTTCACATAACGCAGGGCAAAATCCACATCACGCGGGGCTTGGGTCAGGCGTTCTCGAAAATAGGCGACCATTGTTTCATCCACAAAATCGTAATTTTCCAACATGCCTGCGATCCGTTCTTTGTGAATTTTCGGGGCGAACAATTCTGTCAGGCAGGACGCAAAACCAATTAATAACGGGGCATGGCGGCAAAAATTGATATAGGTATCAACCGCATGCTTGGTGGCTGGCAGAACCCCTTCCATTGATTGAACATAAGCACGTTCCAGACCCAAGGCCTCACACAATTTCAGCCACCGTTCAATGCCACCTTCATCCTGATCTATGCCATCATGGTCGAAAATACGCTGGCGCCAAAGATTGCGCAGTTCCTTATCTGGGCAATTGGACAAAATGGCGTAATCCTTGATCGGGATGCCTTGTTGATAGACATACCGGTTCAAGGCCCAAGCCTGCACTTGTCCCAAAGATAATTTCCCACCGTGTAACAATTTATGAAAGGGGTGCAGATTGTGATAACGTTCTGCACCGATACCTTGCAGGGTTTGTTCCAGCTCATCTGGGCTCAGAACTTTATTCAGCTTGATCATAAGATAACCTCCATTGTGTCATAGCCGATTTCCCATCCGGCTTTATTGGCAATTGCCCGCTGAGTTGAATTTTCTAACAGAACGGGATTTGTATTGTTGATATGGATAAAGACTTTGCGCTTGATGTTTAGTTCTTCAAACGCCTGAATGCTGCCCGCAGGGCCTGCCATGCACATATGGCCCATGCGTTGTCCGGTTTTGACGCCGCAGCCTGTTTCGATCATTTCATCGTCAACCCACGTGGTGCCGTCAAAAAAGACCAGATAGCTGTTTCGCACGCGTTCAGCCAAGTCCGGGGGCAAGGCAGCGCATCCGGGCAAATAATAAAAAGATTTTTTGCTGTTGCGTGCCGTGACCTTTATGCCAACGGTATCTTCGGGGACGGATCCAAAATTCGCCCCGGCTGTTTCATCTTCCAAATAAAGGGCGATTTTGCCAGGGACGGGGAAAAGTTCAATCTCAATGCCGCTGTCTTGTCCGTCCTGAAAACAAAGCTCGGTTTTTTGATCTATGGGAAGTTTGCGGCGTGCGACGTAGTCGGGGTTCAGGATATTAAACAGGCTGTTTTCGCCTAAAACGTTAATGACGCGTTGGGTGGCGTAAAGGGCGAGGGGCTGGCTTTCGCGTAACGTCAACAATCCACCGATATGATCGACATCGGCATTGGTGAGAATAACCCCTTTAATCGGGCTGTGCCGTTTACCATGTTTTGGGTGCAGGCAGGGATTGGCTTGAATTTGCTGGCGAATATCGGGGGAGGCATTTAACAGGAACCAGTTGTCCCCATCCACAGTGATGGCAAGCGAGGATTGCGTGCGGGCAATCGCATCTGGATTATTTGCCCATGCCTTGCGGCAATTGTCACAATGGCAATTCCATTGCGGGAATCCCCCACCTGCTGCCGCTCCGAGAATTTTGATTTTCAACATTTTGCGTGCCCATGCCTGTTTTTAAGGAACAACAGGATAAGTGAAAGGGCCCCTTAAAACATATTGGACAAAGGTCTAGGCTGCTTCCATTTTATGAGGGACGATTTGTGCCGTTAATTAGAGGTTGCGGGCAATACACAGCTTAAGTTAGTTAAACCAAATGGGGAAAGATAAAATTAACAAACGTCAATTGTAGAAGGCTTTGAAATAGGTTACATAGTTTTTTATGTTGAACGCTAACAGAAATAGAAACATAAAAAAATTGGGCCTTTTGTTAAGAAAAGGAACGATGCGGTTTTTTATTTTGTCTGTTTTGATGGTTCAAATTTCGGTCCCTTTAATTACATCGACACCTGTCAATGCCAAGATTGATACTGGCATTGGTGGGGAATATACGGTCATCTGTACCGCGAACGGTTTGAAACTTGTTCGCGTAAGTGATGGGGATGAACCCCCTAAAGCAGAAAATCAGGCGGAGCATTGTTTGAGTTGTCGTCTGGCCTTGTTGGGCTTTTCTTTGCCTGATGCTGGTGACCTGATTGCCGAATATGTAATTTATGAAGGCGAACAACACATTGTCGAGATCGATGCCGGGATAATCCCGCAAGGGCGTGTCGTTACCGACAATACGGCACGTGCGCCCCCTCGTCTTGTCTGACTATCAAAAAAACTAAAAACGAGACATCTATCCAATGAATGGCGCTCGCCTCATTGCGTGGGTGGTCTTTATTTGATGAAAAGACAATTGGGGTAATCTTAATGACGACGTTTTTTGCGACGCGTAGCTTGCGCGCATGCTTGCTTGTTTCAAGCGCTTTTGTAATTTGTTCAAATTCTGTTTTTGCTCAAAGCAATATTACACTGGAAGAAGTGACTGTTACCGGTACACGTGAAGCTCAGCCAAAAGCAGAAGTTTCCACGACGATTTCATCTGTTGGTGAAGAAGAAATTCAAAATATCAAGCCACAGCACCCAACAGAAGTTATTGGTCGTGTTGCCGGCGCGCATGCCGCTATTACCGGGGGGGAGGGGCATACGATGGCTATTCGTCAGCCCATTTCAACCAGTCCGGTATATCTTTATCTAGAAGACGGTATTCCGACACGATCAACCGGGTTTTTTAACCATAATGCATTGTATGAAATCAACGTTCCGCAATCCGGAGGTGTTGAAATTTTAAAAGGGCCGGGCTCATCCTTGCAGGGCAGTGATGCCATCGGTGGTGTCATCAATGTCTTGACGCGCGATCCTTCGTTGGAAGAAGAGATAAATATGTCTCTGGAATACGGGGCTTTCGGTTTTATGCGTGGTCTGATTGATTACGGCAATAGCTGGGAAAATGATGGTCTGCGTGCCTCGGCCAATATGACCCATACGGATGGTTGGCGCGATTCAACAGCTTATGATCGTCAAGCAACAACCGTTCGATGGGATCATTTTATTGATGATGCCTCCAGCGTTAAAACAGTCTTTTCGGCGTCCAATATCGATCAGGAAACGGCAGGGTCCTCACGCTTAAACCGACAAGACTATGAAAATAGCCCGACAACGAACTACACGCCGATTTCATTTCGCAAAGTGAAAGCACTGCGTTTTTCCAGTGCGTATGAAACGGAAACAGTGGATAGCTTGACGTCTTTGACAGGTTATCTGCGTTGGAACGAAATGGAGATGTTGCCAAACTGGAGCTTGGGTTATGATCCGGTTATTTATAAAACGGGGCATAGTTCTGTCGGTTTGATGAGCAAATATCGTAAAGATTTTGAACCGATGCGCACCCGTCTTGTTGTTGGTGCCGATCTGGATTACAGCCCTGGACAGCGTGATGAGTCAAAGGTGACGCGCACGAAAGTGGGGAACATATACACCAGCTATACGGTCGGGGATCAAATTTATGATTATGATGCGACATTTATGTCCGCTTCCCCATATGCGCATTTGGAAACGTCACCAACCGATAAATTGCGCGTGACCGGCGGCTTACGCCTTGATGCTATCCGTTATGAGTATGACAACCACTTAAGTGTCATGACAACGGGGAATTGGCGTCGCCATGATGACAATACGGTTAACTTCCTCCATTTGAGCCCAAAGGCGGGGTTAACATACGAATTTTCACCTGAACTTAACGGGTTTGCCTCTTACAAGCATGCCTTTAGAGCACCATCGGAAGGTAACTTGTTTAGATCCGGTAAGGCAGCAGATTCTATCCATCTGGATCCTGTGAAAGTTGATAGCTATGAAATGGGGGTGCGCGGGAAGCCCACACAAGATTTAAGTTATGAATTGTCTGTTTATTACATGAGTAAGCAAGATGACATCTTGACCTATAACGATGGGGTGAACCGATATCAAACCAACGCCGGTGAAACTTTGCACAAAGGGATTGAAGCGAGTATTGGGTATCGCCTGACGGAGGAATGGAAATTCAATCTGGCTTCCTCGTATGCGAAACATACCTATGAAAAATGGATGCCGTCTACAACTGTTGACTATTCTGGTAAAGAGATGAAATCGGCACCGCGTTGGATTAATAATGCGACCTTAAACTATACGCCGCGTCTTTTGCCTGAATTGAACCTAGAACTTGAATGGGTCAATTTGGGGGAATACTGGATGGATGAAGCCAATACGACAAAGTATGAAGGTCACCATCTGTTTAATTTACGTAGCTCCTATAAAGTCACTGAAAATTTCAATGTTTTTGGCAAGGTGATGAACTTGACGGATCGTCGTTATGCAACGGCGGCCTCGTTAAACGGCACGACGGAAGAATTTGCACCCGGCTTACCTTTATCTGCGTTCTTGGGTATCGAGGTTAAATTCTAATGTTGCGCAAATTAACATTTGCAGCGCTTTTCTTGTTGTTGGGGATGTCTGTTGAGGCAGCTTTGGCCGCAGGTGGGACGCATCAACATGGTGGAGGAGGGCAAGAGCCCTCCTTCAACCACTGTTCAAAACCGGAAAATTCACCATCTTTATTGTGTGCAAATGTGCCCACACCTCATATCGCACCGGATGGCTCACTTTGGCTTATATGGGCAGAACATGGGCATGTTTATGTCGGGCATCGCAAAAATCCCGCAAGTGGTAGTTTTGAAAAAATTTCCCGCATTACAAAACAAGCGCGCCAACTGGATATAAATGGGGAAAGTCGTCCCAAAATTGCTGTTGGACCTCAAGGGGACGTGTATCTCACCTTTACTGCAAAAGGGGAGAAAAAATATACAGGCGTAGTCTATTTTGCGCAGTCCCAAGATGGGGGCAATAGTTTTTCCGTCCCACGAAAGATCAGTGATGAGGAACGTCCCAGTAGTCAACGTTTTGCGACATTAGGTGTGAATAAGCAGGGACGGATTCATATCGCTTGGCTGGATAAACGAGATTTGTTTACCGCCAAGAAGGCGAAAAATAACTATAGCGGTTCTGCGATGTATTATGCCTTTTCGGATGACCGTGGAAACAGTTTTTCTGCCAATAAAAAGGGTATGGATCACAGTTGTGAATGTTGCCGAACAGCGATGGATTATGATTTGGACAATAATCCTGTGATCATATGGCGTCATATTTTTGGTAAGAATTTCAGAGACCATGCCATGTTGAAAATCAAGGCAGATGGAACGCCGGAAAAAATGGAACGGATCAGCGAAGATGATTGGGCGATTGATGGGTGTCCCCATCATGGACCAGACCTTTCGATCTCTGGATCCGGTATGCGCCATGTGGTCTGGTTTACCGATGCGGATAAACGATCAGGCCTGTTTTATGCCCATCAACAAAAACAAGGCGGGATGTTTTCTGCACCAATGGGGTTTGGCAATCCAGACAATCAAGCCGCTCACCCTCAGGTTCTTTCGGTTGATGAGATTTTATATATCGTATGGAAAGAATTTGATGGGGAGAAAAGCAGCGTCCTTTTGATCCAATCAAATGATGAAGGACAAAGCTGGTCTGCACCGATATCCGTCGCAACAACAAAGGGCGCATCGGATCATCCCTTCCTGATTAAAGATGATAAGGGGCTGTATCTTTCGTGGGCAACAGCCTTTGAAGGATGGCAACTCTTTACGCTTGCACAAAGATAGGAAGGGGAAGATGAAAAAACAGATTATTCTCCTTTTTTTATTTTGTGTTTTTGTTCTGGGCGGGCGTGTAAGTGCTGCTGATACACAGGAACATGCCTTTGATGAGACAAGCTTTCAGGAAATTTTGCATAAGGAAAAGGGACGTCCTCTCATCGTGAATTTCTGGTCATATGATTGCGTGCCCTGTCTGGCGGAAATGGCCGAGTTTGATCATTTTACACAACAACATGATGATGTGATGTTGACATTGGTGTCCACAGATCCGTGGGATCAAATGAAACGTATCCGCCGAACCTTGGCAAAATATGGGCCACAAAGGTTTGAATCCTGGGTGTTTGCGCATGCATTCATTGAAAAAATTCGTTTCAGTGTAGATCGCAAGTGGCGAGGGCAATTGCCCCTTACTTATCTTGTCGACCCCGATGGAACGCGACATAGCCTGACAGGGGCGGTAGATGGGGATCGCCTCGATCAATGGTATAAAGGGTTTTCAAAATGACGGCCGTGGCAACTTATCCGTCGTTTATGACACATGAATTTCGGTTGCCACTTGCATCGTTCTTGGCTCTTTTAGGGCATGTCTTGGTCTTGGGTGCCCTGTATTTCATCCCAAAACCAGAGATACAGGCACCCGTGCCGTTAAGCGGTTTTGAAATGGTGGAATTACCGTCACCAACTGTCATGCCTGAGGTCCCCAATGTTCAGCCCGTTGTACCTGAGCTGGACACAGTTGATCAGCCAATGGAAATGCCACCTGAACCGGAAAAGACAGTTGCAATGGAACCGGAGGTGCCGGACGAAATTGTCGTGGAGAAAAATATAGAGAAGGTCGCAGAACCGGTTGCGCGGGTTAAGGTGATGGTCTTGAAAAAGCCAACCCCGCCAAAAGTTGCTCGTCTTCCTCAAAAGCCTGCTCAACAACCTGTAGAGAAAAAACATCCGGTAAAAATACAGGAGGTGTCGGCTCCGGCCTTGTCGTACATCCCGCCGAATGCGCATGTTTCTTATCTTCGTAATCCAAAACCATTTTATCCCCGCATGGCACGCAAAAGAGGGATGGAAGGTATTGTCCTGCTGTCTGTTTCTGTGAACGCTAAGGGATTGGTATCTGCTTTATCAATTAAAAAATCTTCAGGGTTTGCTTTGTTGGATAATGCCGCAAAAGAAACCGTCAAAAAATGGAAATTTCAGCCCGCGCAAAAGGGGTTGAAGGCCGTCAATGCTGTTGTCGATGTTCCTATTCGCTTCTCATTGAACGCAAAATGAAAGGAAGTTTCTAAATGTCTGGAACTGATATGTCCTGGTTTGCCTGGTGGAGCGAGGCCGACTGGATTATTCGTAGCGTTTTTATAATATTGGTCCTGTTGTCATTGGCGAGTTGGACAATGATGATCCAGAAGGTTTTTCAATTTAAAAATATTTCGAAATTTGAAAGGCTTGTCCGCCAATATCTTTTGGGGTCAAATTCCCCCCGGACCCTTGTTTTACATCACCCGGTGCATGTGCCCTCTGTTCATTTGGCGGAAGAACTCCCCGATCATGCGGAGTTGTCAGAATTAAATGAATTTGCGGGGCAGATTTTACGAGAGAAAAAACTGGATTTGGAAAGCGGGCTGACTTTGTTGGCAACAATTGGTAATTCGGCCCCCTTTATCGGGTTGTTTGGCACGGTCTGGGGGATCATGCACGCTTTGCAAGCCCTGGGTGGTGTTGAGCAGATTTCAATGGATATGATTGCCGGACCTGTTGCCGAAGCATTGGTCGCGACCGCTGTGGGTTTGATGGCCGCTATTCCCGCGGTGATTGGTTATAATTTCTTGCTTCGTAAACTGCGCCGATTAAATGCCTTGATTGATGGTAATGCGGTTCGGATCGTTAATCATTGGGGCAGGGGAGATTGAGATGGCACTTGGTGGAAATGGGGCAGATCCTGATCAGCCTCTGTCTGAAATCAATGTAACCCCTTTAGTTGATGTCATGCTGGTGTTGTTGGTTATCTTTATTGTGGCGGCGCCCATTATGTCGCAGGCGTTAAGGGTGAACTTACCCAAAGCCAACGGCGCACCGGAAAATGAGCCAATTGTCACTTCATTGATCGTCCGAGCAAATAGCCAGTTTGAATTGGATGGGGTGATCTATCACAAAGCAGACCTTTTAAATGCCCTTAAGGCTGTTAAGGAAAGCAAAGGAGAGAAAATGGTTGTCCGCTTGGGGGCGGATGCCGATCTCCCTTATCAACGGGTTGCAGATGCGCTTTCTGAATTGAAAAAAGCGGATATATCCAGAATATCGTTTGCTACCGCCTCCCCCGATTAAGTCTAGCCCCAGTAAAGTGAGTGTTATCCCGCATCACTCAGTAAATCCATTGGCAGGCTGGAAATGAAGCTGTTGAAGGACCCTTGTTGGACGGTGACGTGCGCCTTTAAAAGTTCTGATGCTTTGGCGCTGTCCCGTTTTTCAATGGTGTTGAGGATTTCTTCATGTTCTGCAAATGATGTTTGTAATCGGTTTGGGTGTCGCAATTGAATACGGCGGTAAGGGGCAACGCGATTGCGCAGGTTTAAGGTTTGTTGTGCCAGAAAATTATTATGCGCCCCTTGATAAATGCATTCGTGGAAAAGAACGTTTGCATCGTAATAGGCATCGTATTCACCTGCCTCGACAAGTTTTTGCGTATCAAGGTGACGTTCGCGTAATGTTTTAATCTCGTCATTTGTCATGCGCTGGGCGGCTAAGGAGCCGCAAAAGCCTTCAAGCTCGGCCATAACTTCGAACATTTCGATAAGTTCGCGCAGCCCGATTTTACGTACTGTGGCCCCGCGACGTGGCAAGATTTCAATTAAACCGATCGAACTTAATTGGTGTAAAGCTTCACGAACAGGGGTGCGTGAAACATTGAAACGTTCTGTAAGGGATTTTTCATCAAGCCTTGTTCCCGGCTGCAGCTTGCCTGTCAGGATTTCATGTTCGATTTGTTTCATAAGTTCATTTGAGCGTTTTACTGACATATAGGTCGCCTTGTTCAATGAGGTCTATTTCTTCTTATCCTGCAACTTACCATTAAAGAAACAATATGTCACTAATTGTATACAATTTTTAAATTGAAAAAAACAAAAAGAAGCCCCGGGGAGACGGGGCTTTTAGTTTTTGTGCTCTCGATCAGCACCACGGGAGGTTTGAAGAAAGCTGCATATATGCAAATACATACGCTTCTTCATTCTCGTTGGAGTAAGTGTGAAGGTATATGATCGGAAAAATACAATCAATATATTTTTGTATACAAGATGTCTTGACATTGTATCCTCTTGCTGGAATAAATACTTTATAACGAAACTAAATACGTGAAAATCACGATTCAAATAAGACAATTACAAGGGAGTAATTTCATGTCTGTAAAAAAACTGTTCAGTGTCGCATCTGCGAGTGCACTCATGTTCGGTATGGCTGCATCTGTCTTTTCTGGGCAGGCTGAAGCGAAAGTACTGAAAGCGTCACATCAGTGGAATACAAAAGATGTCCGTCACCAAATGGTCCAGATTATTGCGGATGAGGTTGGTAAGGCAAATGTAGGACTGGATGTTAAAATTTATCCATCCAAGTCGCTTTTCAAGCCGAAAGAGCAATGGGGACCTTTAACAAAAGGGCAATTGGATATTACGGCCTTCCCATTGGCCTATGCTGCAAGCCGTCACCCTGAATTTGATGCGACTTTAATGCCGGGATTGGTGAAAAATCATGACCATGCGGCGCGTTTGAATGACTCTCCCTTCATGGATGATATTAAGGCTATTATTGATAAAGCTGGTGTTGTTGTGCTGGCGGATGGCTGGCTCGCTGGTGGTTTTGCCTCCAAGAAAAACTGCATTTTAAACCCGGAAGATATTCAGGGCCAAGTCTCCCGTGCAGCAGGTAAGGCGTTTGAGCAAATGCTTGTTGGGGCAGGTGCTTCGATTGCATCTATGCCGAGTTCGGAAATTTACACAGCGATGCAAACCGGCGTTTTGGATGCGGCCAATACGAGCTCCGGCAGTTTTGTTTCTTATCGTGTGTATGAACAAACAAAATGTTTGACGGCACCGGGGGCAAATGCGCTGTGGTTTATGTATGAACCGATTTTAATGTCTAAAAAGACGTTCAATAAATTGAATAAAGACCAGCAAGCCGCCCTTATGGCTGCGGGCCAAAAAGCGGAAGACTTCTTCTTTGGTGCAGCTAAAGAGCTTGATAGCAAAATGGTTGATGCCTTTAAAAAAGCCGGTGTTGAAGTTGTCGAAATGACGAGTGAGCAGGCTCAGAAATGGCGGGATATCGCCAACAAGACGTCTTATGCGGAATTCGCCAAAAAAGTTAAAAATGGTGAGGCGTTAATCCAAAAAGCACTGGCCGTTAAATAAGTTTCGGGACCCGTCCTCGTTGGGCGGGTTCTTCCACTTCTTTTAACGATATAGCCGAGTTGTATGATGGATTTTTTCTTTAAATCAATTCATGGGATTTCCATTGCTTGCGGTGTCGTTGCATCGCTTCTGGTGGGAAGTTCTATCTTCGTTGTCTGCCAAATGGTGTTCATTCGTTATATCCTAAATGGATCGACTGTTTGGCAAACAGATTATGTAACCTTTGCACTGGTCGGTGCGACCTTCATCGGTAGCCCTTATGTCTTGCTGTTAAAGGGCCATGTCAATGTGGATTTGTTGCCACATTATTTATCTTACCCACAACGCGCTGTTCTTGCCTATTGCGGTTCTTTGTTAGGCCTGCTGTTTTCTGCAACGCTCGCTTACTACGGTTTTGAGTTGTTCCATGAAGCATGGGAAGGCAACTGGGTAAGTGAAACGGTATGGGAATTACCGTTATGGATCCCGTATTTGGCGATGCCTGTCGGGGTCGGTTTGCTCGCATTACAATATGTCGCCGATATTATGGCGTTGATTACGGGTCGTGAAATGCCTTTCGCGATGGAAAAACATAGCGAGTTGGAAGGAGAATAAAATGGACCCAATCATTATTGGAATTGTCATTGCGGTTGTCTTGGTTCTTGTGTTGGGCTCGGGCATTCCTGTTGCCTTTGGATTGGGAATTGTTTCCGTCGGAGCTTTGTTCTTTTTGGAAGGCCCAGATTCTATCTCCGGTATTGCGGAAACATTTTATGCCGGCCTTGCCGAATTTACGTTGGTTTCCATCCCCATGTTTATTGTCATGGGGGCCGTTGTGGCGTCATCACCTGCCGGAAAAGATCTTTATACCGCGCTTGATCGCTGGTTAAACAAGGTGCCCGGCGGCTTGATCTTATCAAATCTGGGGGCGTGTTCCATCTTTGCGGCCTTGAGTGGTTCTTCCCCTGCAACCTGTGCCGCAATCGGGAAAATGGGTATCCCTGAAATGCGTCAGCGCGGTGTACCTGATGGATTGGCAACCGGGTCAATTGCAGCAGGTGGTACGTTAGGTATTTTGATCCCCCCTTCAATTACGATGATCGTTTATGGGGTGGCAACGGAAACTTCCATCGGACGTTTGTTTTTGGCAGGTTTAATTCCGGGCTTCCTGTTAACGATGCTCTTTATGGCATGGTCGGTTTTTTCAGCATGGCGTCGTGATCCTGCGTTTTTAAGTAAGGCACAAAGCTATTCCTGGGGACAGCGCTTTTCGATTTTGCCGCGTGTTCTTCCTTTCCTTGCGATTATTGTTGGCGTTCTTTATGTGCTTTATGGCGGGGTTGCAACACCGTCAGAAGCAGCAGGCGTTGGGGCACTGTTGTGTTTTATCGTTGCCGTTGTGGTTTACAGGCTCTACTCCTTCAAAAAAATCTGGACCATTCTGTCTGACTCGATGAAAGAAAGCGTGATGATCTTAATGATCATTGGGGCTTCTGCGTTATTTAGCTACACCTTATCTTCGTTATTCGTCACACAGACAGTTGCGGAAACAATTGCGACATTAGAGGTCAATCGCTGGGTCTTATTGGCGTGTATCAATATATTCCTGTTGGTGTCCGGCATGTTTTTGCCGCCTGTTGCCGTGATTTTGATGACGGCACCGATTTTGCTGCCAATTATTACAGCAGCCGGATTTGATCCTTATTGGTTTGCGGTGATTTTAACCATCAATATGGAAATCGGTTTGATTACCCCGCCTGTTGGATTGAACCTTTATGTGATCAACGGGATTGTGCCGGATATCTCACTCACAACGGTTCTGAAAGGCGCTTTTCCTTTTGTTATCTGTATGGTTCTGGCCATTGTTATTCTGTGCTTTGTTCCTGAACTGGCGACTTGGTTACCGACAGCCGTTATGGGGACCGCGCAATGAGGAAAGAACTGTTTCAAAAGGCGATTAATTCCATTGCGGACGCTGGTCGTGAAATGTTGAACAGGCGCATGCAGGTTGTCAGCCCAACTCAAAAGACCGAGGTTACTATTTCTCAGCTTTGCCGCGATTTATTATCGGAAAAAGGCGAAGCCTTGGGAACGGCCCTCGCATGTAATGTGATGGACGCATACAAGCGTCTGGATGAGGCGGGCCGCTTGGCTTTCTTTCATATGCTTCGCGATGAATTTGAACCTGAACAAGAGGCACTGGAAGATGCGATCTATACCTATCTAAACGATCCATCCAGGGAAAATCGGCAGTTTCTTGAAAAACATGTGGAAGCACCGCGTCAAGCTTTGATCCGCGCCATGAATATGGCACCGGGTGGGACAGATGCTTTACTGGGTATGCGTGAAGATCTTTTGACATTTGTGAAAGAAGACAAATCGTTGAAGGTTGTTGATGCAGACTTTGTGCATTTGTTTTCGTCTTGGTTTAATCGTGGTTTTTTACGTATTCAGGAAATCTCGTGGGAAACACCGGCGACGGTTTTAGAAAAAATCATCGAATATGAAGCTGTTCATGCGATTGCGGATTGGTCCGATCTTCGACGGCGTTTGGCACAAGATCGTCGTTGCTATGGTTTTTTCCATCCGGCTTTGCCCGGTGAACCTTTGATCTTTGTCGAAGTGGCTTTAACGAACGATCTTTCCGGGTCTGTACAACCATTGCTCAGCCATGATGTTGTGGGCAAAGCGGAAGAGGCAAATACGGCGATTTTCTATTCCATTAGTAACTGTCAGAAAGGGTTGCTGGGCATTTCGTTCGGTAATTTCTTGATCAAACAGGTTGTGATGGAATTGAAACAGGAATTGCCGAATATCAAAACGTTCTCAACCCTTTCACCGATCCCGCTTTTTCGCAAGTGGTTGGATAACGCGTTTGAAGGCGGGCAAGTCTCTGATTTGTTAAGTGAACCGGGATTGGCGGATGCCTATTTTGAATTCAAACAGCGCAATATCAAAAGCAGTGCTGATTTGAAGGATGAAGATCAGTCCCTTTTGACGCGTTTGTGCGGATATTATCTGACGCAGGTGAAACGTAAAAATATGCCGTACGATCCGGTGGCCCGTTTCCATCTTGGGAACGGGGCTCGTTTGGAACGAATAAACTGGTTGGGCGATGTGTCCGCCAATGGGGTCCGGCAATCGTACGGGCTGATGGTCAATTATCTGTATGACCTGCCTTCCATTGAGAAAAACCATGAAGCCTATGTCAATAATGATGAAGTCATCGTTTCGGATGCGGTCTCGCGTCTTATTGAAACGCATAAATAAGGAAAAATAAAATGTATGAAAGCAACTACTTAGCAGGAAACTTGCGGGCATCATCGCAGGGGCGTGACCAAGCCTTGTTTGCGAAGACACAAGATGGGCGCACCTTATCATATGGGGAGTTTTTCAAAGGGGCGGAAACCTATGCCGCTGCTTTAATGTCCAAGGGGGTGTTGCCCGGTGACCGGGTGGCCGTGCAAGTCGATAAGTCGATTGAGGTTTTACAGCTTTATGTCGGGACGATCATTGCCGGTGGGATCTTTTTACCGTTGAATACGGCTTATACCCCTGCTGAAATTGAATATTTTCTAGGGGATGCCAGCCCGCGTGTTTTTGTTTGTTCCAACAAAAATAAAGAAGCATTGCTGCCTGTCGCAAAAAAATGTGGCGTTACCGCACTGGAAACAATGGACGGTGATGGGAGCGGCAGCCTACCGGATTTGGCGGCAACCCAAATGGCCGGAGTAAAAGCGGTTCCGCGCGCAAAAGATGATTTGGCGGCAATTCTTTATACATCCGGGACAACGGGACGGTCCAAAGGTGCGATGTTGTCACATGGTAATCTTTGGAGTAATGCGGCAACCTTGCGTGATTATTGGCATTTTACATCTGAGGACAGACTTATTCATGCCCTGCCTATTTTTCATACGCATGGCCTGTTTGTGGCGACAAATGTCACGTTTGCAGCAGGTTCAGCACTTGATTTCATGGCAAAATTTGATGCGGATGACGTGCTAAAGGCAATGGCAAATGCGACGGTTTTGATGGGGGTGCCGACTTTTTACGTCCGCCTTTTAAAACATGAAAAACTGGATAAGGAACATACGAAAAATATGCGTTTGTTTGTATCAGGATCCGCCCCGTTGTTGTCGGAAACGCATGATTTATGGAAAGAAAAAACAGGTCATGCCATTTTGGAACGTTATGGGATGACGGAAACCAATATGAACACGTCAAACCCCTATGATGGCGAAAGACGCGCGGGAACCGTCGGGTTTCCACTTCCCGGCGTTGAGGTGCGTATTATGGATGGTGAGACTGAATTACCACGCGGCGAAATCGGTTCGATCGAAGTGCGAGGCCCAAATGTTTTTCAGGGATACTGGCAAATGCCGGAAAAAACCAAAGAAGAATTACGTGAGGATGGCTTCTTGATCACAGGCGATCTCGGCATGATTGATGATCGGGGCTATGTCTCTATCATCGGTCGGTCAAAAGATTTGATTATTTCAGGGGGCTATAATGTCTATCCAAAAGAAATCGAGTTGATGATTGATGATATCGATGGTGTGGTGGAGTCCGCCGTCATCGGTTTGCCTCATCCAGATTTTGGGGAAGGCGTTTGTGCGGTGATTGTGAAAGATCCACATGCTGATTTAAGCGATAAAACCATTATGGATGCGATTTCCACGGATTTAGCAAAATATAAACAGCCGAAGAAAGTCTTCTTTGTGGACGAATTGCCCCGAAATACAATGGGGAAAGTTCAAAAGAAAAGTCTGCGTGACGATTATAGTGATACCTTCATCGCGACATAACATACTTGTTATTATTCGTCCTTTAAAAGAGTTCCCAACCTGTTGGTTTGGGAACTCTTTTTTTGAGGATAATTGAATGAGGTCTTGCTGCAAGTGGATAAAAAGGCATGGACTTTGTTGAGAGCGAGGACGTAAGGTGGCGCGATATTTGCTATAATAACATATAATTATAAACAGGTAGGCGCAAAGAGACTGTAAAATGGCGGATCCGTTCCAGTTTTTCTTTCGATTGAAAAAAGTCGAACAACCAAATATTGAGGGCGAAATCCGGCTGAAAGCCGCACGCACGCTTGTGAAGGTCTTTGACGATCTTTACGAAGGGGCGTTTGCAGTGGATACGTCATGCCGAATCATCTGGATGAATGATAAGTTTAAGGCCTTGATAGGCTGGAATGGGACAGAACCGCTGGAAGGTCGCGACCTGTCAGAAATTTTGCCTCATACGGATATGAAACGGGTCATTGAAAAGGGGCAGCCGGACCTGATTGATATTGTTGATCTGGGGGAGCGTCAAATTACGATTTCACGTATTCCCTTAAGTGATGATAATGATCAAGTTGTTGGGGCGATGGGGGTCATTCTGTTTGATCGCCTGAATGCCCTTAAGCCGTTGGTTTCGCGCTTTCAAAACATGCAAAATGATTTGAAAAGGGCGGAAAAAGAATTGGCGGCCACCCGTCAGGCAAAATACCGTTTTTCAAACTTTGTCGGTAATGCCAAAGCGGTTCAGGAGTTGAAACGCCAAGCGCGCCGTGCCGCAGAACGCGATGTTCCGGTCTTGTTATTGGGCGCGACAGGGACGGGGAAAGAGCTTTTGGCCCACGCGATCCATCACACGTCGGGACGTTCCAAAGCGCCGATGGTACGGATTAATGTATCTGCCATACCCGAAGGTTTGCTGGAAGCTGAATTGTTCGGTACAGCCTCGGGCGCTTATACGGGGGCATCCAAAAAAGATCGTCTCGGCAAGTTTCAACTGGCGGATGGCGGGACGCTGTTTCTGGATGAAATCGGTGATATGCCAGCCAGTTTGCAACCCAAGCTGTTGCGTGTGTTGCAGGAAAGGGAATTAGAACCTGTCGGATCGAACAAGGTGCAATCGGTTGATGTGCGTGTCATCAGTGCGACCAGTCGAAATCTTGAGAAAATGGTGCAGGACGGGGACTTTCGCGCGGACCTTTATTATCGTTTAAATGTTGTGCCTTTAATCGTGCCATCTTTAAAAGAACGGCCATCGGACTTACCGCGTCTATGCGATGTATTGCTGGATCACATCGGGGAAGCAACAGGCCAGCCCACGCCGACTTTGGCGGATGAAGCTGTCGAGCTTTTGAAGCTGTATGACTGGCCCGGAAATGTACGCGAACTGCGCAATATACTGGATCAGGCTTGTGCGCGCTTTGATGACGATATATTGGATGAAAACCATATTATCGAATTGATCCCCAGCCTTGCAAAACGTCAAAAACATATTCAGGCAGTGGCCGATAATGCAGGATTTGATCCCCTGCCGGAAGGCAAGAAACTGAAAGAGGTTCTGGCTGATATTGAACGTCAGGCCTTAATCAAGGCGCTGGCGGAAGAAAATAATGTGAAATCCAGAGCGGCAAAAAGGTTGGGGATTTCTCGCGCACAGTTTTATGAAAAGCTGACTTCTTTTGGCATACTGTCCGAATAACCGGACAGTATGCGGGTGTATGGTTTTTAGACACTCTCTAATTTAACTTTATAAAACAATGATTTATGTAATTTCTGAGGCTTTATGTCTGATGAGCCGGACAGTTTTGAGATCGTGGAAGCACGCATCAGATCTATATATCCATGATAAATTGGCAGATATGGGCCTTTTTTTTAATCTGGCACACCTTTTGCCTTTCAGAGGGCAGTTATAAAAAAATATTATTTAACAGGGAGCCTAAAATGAAGTTGCCACATTTTGCTGTGGCGCTGGCCTGCGCTGTAGGTCTAAGCGTTCAAACACAAGCCGCTGATCCGATCAAGATTGCTCATGTGTATGGGAAAACAGGCCCGTATGAGGCCTATGCGAAACAATCTCATACCGGATTGATGATGGGGCTGGAATATGCCACAGGCGGGACCATGAAAGTAAATGGCCGCACGATTGAAGTTATTGAAAAAGATACTCAGTTAAAACCGGATTTGGGAAAAGCCTTGCTGGCAGAGGCATACGCCGATGACGAAGTTGATCTGGCGATTGGTCCGGTCTCTTCCGGTGTGGCGCTTGCCATGCTGCCGGTTGCGCAGGAATATGAAAAACTGTTACTGGTCGAACCGGCTGTCGCTGATTCCATTACAGGCGAGAAATGGAACCGCTATATTTTCCGCACGGGTCGCAATTCGTCTCAGGATGCGATTGCAAACGCTGTTGCATTGGGGCAGGACGGCGTGAAAATTGCGACATTGGCACAAGATTATGCTTTTGGTCGGGACGGTGTCGCCGCCTTTAAAGAAGCGTTACAAAACACAGGGGCCGATCTGGTCTTTGAAGAATATGCCCCGCGCGATACCAAAGATTTCACAGCGTCTGCACAACGTCTGTTTGATGCGCTGGATAAAGAAAAGGGTCGCAAAATTATTTTTGTGATCTGGGCAGGTGCCGGTAACCCGATGGGTAAGATCAAGGCCATGAACCCGGAACGATTTAATGTAGAACTGGCAACGGGCGGCAACATTCTGGCGGTTATGAAAGCGTTGAAATCGCTGCCGGGGATGGAAGGCGCAACTTACTATTACCATGATACTCCGCAAAATGATGCGAACAAGTGGCTGGTGTCTGAGCATTACAAACGTTTTGATAGCCCGCCGGATTTCTTCACCGCTGGCGGTATGACAGCAGGTATGGCGGTTGTTGCAGCGCTGAAGAAAGCCGGTTCAACCGATACGGATGAGCTTATTTCTGCGATGGAAGGTATGGCGTTTGAGACGCCAAAAGGCAAAATGATATTCCGCAAAGAAGACCATCAGGCCTTGCAATCCATGTATCACTTTAAGCTGAAAGTGGACCCGAATGTGGAATGGGCTGTCCCGGAACTCGTGCGTGAAATTTCGATCAAAGAAATGAATGTTCCGATCCGTAACTAACACGACCATCGTGTCACTCCCCAGAAAGAGGGAGGCGCCTGACCCACGCGTTTTCCTCTTTCTTCCCCTTTTTCTAACTTCGGAAAAATTTGATGACAGGTCAAGAACATCCCGTTCTGCGCACCGACGGCCTGAGCGTTCGTTTCGGTGGTCATGTGGCGGTCAATAACGTCACAGCAGAATTTCAACGTGGCACATTGACTGCGATTGTCGGTCCCAACGGTGCCGGGAAAACAACCTTTTTCAATCTGATCTCCGGTCAGTTGAAAGCCACGGCAGGGCGCGCGTTCCTGAACGAGGAGGATATTACCTCCTTGCCTGTTTCCGAGCGCACGCACAAAGGATTGGCTCGTGCATTTCAACTGACCAATCTGTTTTCAAACCTTACAGTGCGTGAAAATGTGCGCTTGGCGGTACAAAGTCGTGCCGGGATCGGTTTGAATATTTTTTTGATGGCAGATCGTCATCGTGAACTAAATGAAAAGGCAGATCACTTTCTGGCCCGCGTTGGCTTGTTTGAACAAGCCGATGTGATGGCCTCCACATTGCCACATGGCGGACAGCGCAAACTCGAGGTCGCTCTGATGCTGGCCCTTGAACATGACGTTTTGATGTTTGATGAACCAACCGCAGGGATGAGTGTGGATGAAGTACCGGTCATTCTGGATCTGATCCACGAGATTAAGGCAGATAAAAACAAAACGGTTCTGATGGTGGAACATAAAATGGATGTGATCCATTCACTGGCAGATCGCATTATTGTCCTGCACAACGGGTTTCTGGTCGCCGATGGCGCGCCAAAAGAGGTTATGTCCTCCCCGATTGTACAGGAAGCTTATTTAGGGACAGGAGTTGCTGACCATGTCTGATCAACTTTGTCTAAATTTACAAGGTGTACATACCCACATCGGGCACTATCACATCCTGCAAGGGGTGGATATGGCGGTTCCGCGTGGGGGGGTGACCATGTTGCTGGGGCGAAACGGTGCCGGTAAAACAACAACCATGCGCACGATCATGGGGTTATGGCAGGCGAGCCAAGGCAGTGTGACCTTCAACGGTCATGATATTACGAAAAAGGAAACTCACGATATCGCCAAAGGCGGGATTTCCTACGTGCCGGAAGATATGGGTATTTTTTCTGCACTGAGTGTCAAAGAAAATATGATACTGGCGGCGCGTACAGGCGACATGGATGAAACGCGCCTCGATTGGATTTTTCAGCTCTTCCCGGCGATGAAAAAATTCTGGAACTGGCCGGCGGGTAACCTGTCCGGTGGGCAAAAACAGATGCTGGCAATTTCACGGGCGGTGATTGAGCCCAGTAGCCTGCTGTTGGTGGATGAGCCGACCAAAGGTCTGGCCCCGGCAATCATTGGTGCGTTGACCGAAGCCTTTATGGAATTGAAGCAAACCGACACCACAATCTTGATGGTAGAGCAGAATTTTCAAATGGCAAAAACCATCGGGGACACCGTCTGTGTCATGGATGATGGACGGGTTGTTCATAGTGGCAAAATGTCTGATTTAGCCGAAAATGAACAGTTGCAGGAACAACTGCTGGGCCTGAGTATGGGGGCACACCAATGAGTACGAACGATAACGGGTTGAGCGCATCAAGCGCGCCAAAATTTTCGGTTCTGTCCGAACGGAACCTGCCTTTATTGGCGACGGCGATTGTCTCTTTGGCGGCACTGGCCTTGATCGGGCAGATGGATACATGGGTGACATTGACCTTGGCCGGACTGGCGATGGGAATGATGATTTTCGTCATGGCCTCTGGTCTGACGTTGGTTTTCGGTTTGATGGATGTGTTGAACTTCGGTCACGGAGCATTTATTTCGCTTGGGGCCTTTGTCGGTATTTCAGTGTTACTGATGTTGCCAAGTTGGACCGGGGCTGACATTGCCTTTTTGAATATAGCAGCGATTTTACTGGCTGTTGTGGCGGCGATGGGCCTGACCGGGCTTGCCGGTTATGTCTTTGAGCGGGTGATCGTAAAACCGGTATATGGCGACCACTTGAAACAGATTTTGATTACGATGGGCGGTCTGATTGTGACCGAACAATTGATATATGTGCTGTGGGGGCCGGATGAAATCACCATTTTACGCCCGTTGGCTTTGCAGGGGTCTTTCACCTTCGGTACAGTTGCGATTGAAAAATTCCGTTTGTTAGCGGTTGTTCTGGGTTTGATTATTTTCTTTGCCATGCGCTGGACGCTGAATGGCACCCGTCTGGGGCTTGTGATCCGCGCCGGTGTGGAAAACCGCGAAATGGTCAGTGCCTTGGGCTATCGTATTTCCATGGTCTTTATTTTGGTCTTTGTCGCAGGTTCGGCCTTGGCTGGATTTGGGGGCGTGTTGTGGGGACTATATGAAGAAGTCGTTACCGCACATATGGGCATGAATGTCATGATCCTGATCTTTATCGTTGTCATTATCGGGGGGCTTGGGTCCGTGGAAGGGTGCTTTATTGGTGCCTTAATGGTTGGCTTGTTGGCGAACTATACAGGCTATCTGGTCCCGAAAGTGGCGTTGGGGTCCAACATTCTGTTGATGGTCCTTATTCTGATGTGGCGTCCGGAAGGATTGCTGCCGGTCAATAAAAGTCGATAGGGGGCCTGATTGATGTTTTCTTATATTTTCTCCGGTGACTTTCCACGTTCAAAAATGCTGACATTGTTGTTAGTCGTGATCGTGGTTGGACTTGTGCTGACACCGTGGTTGTTCCCGGGGTCACGTTCGATGGAAACGGCAATGCGGATTGCCATCTTTATTGTGCTTGTCGCCAGCTATGACTTGTTGTTGGGCTATACAGGTATTGTCTCTTTTGCTCATACCATGTTTTTTGGTATCGGTGCCTATGGGGTGGCGATTACGCTCAATGAAATGGGGCGTAGTTACGAAGGCATCGTCATCGGGACGGTTTTGGGATTTATCTGTTCTGTCTTATTGGCCTTTTTTATTGGTTTGTTCAGCCTACGGGTGAAGGCGATCTTTTTTGCCATGGTGACCTTGGCGGTCGCCAGTGCCTTTACATTGCTGGTGTCTCAGCTTTATCAATTTACCGGTGGGGAAGATGGTTTGACCTATTCCATCCCACGCGAGTTATCTCCGGCGTTTAAGCTGGTTCAGGACAAAGTCTTTGGCGTGCGGATTAACGGGAAGCTGTTGCTTTATTATTGCATCCTGTTTGCCTCGTTCGGGTTATTCCTGTTCATGCTGCGGGTGGTGAATTCACCGTTCGGGCGCGTGCTACAGGCAATCCGTGAAAATGAATTTCGTGCCGAAGCGATTGGCTATCGTACCGTGATTTATCGCACAGCAACAAATTGTCTGGCGGCCGGGGTCGCCGCATTGGCAGGCAGCCTGATGGCAATTTGGTTGAAATATACCGGACCGGACACGACGCTTAGCCTCAATATTATGGTTGATATCCTGTTAATGGTCGTGATCGGCGGTATGGGGACATTGTATGGTGCGGTTATCGGATCAACCTTGTTTATCATGGCGCAGAATTATCTACAGGAATTGATGAAGATGGCTTCTGATCAATTTAGTGCAATGGGCCTGCCCCTGCTGCCGGAATTGATCCATCCGGACCGTTGGTTGTTGTGGTTTGGCATTCTTTTCATTCTCTCGGTTTATTTCTTCCCGACAGGCATTGTTGGTCGATTAAGAAAGGCAAAAACATGACGCAGACACCCGTTTCACATTATATCACCTGTCAGGGGCTGGAGGTTCACGTCACAGAATGGGGCAAAGGCAATGCGGAGAAAATGATCATGTGGCATGGCCTCGCGCGTACAGGTCGTGACTTTGATCCGTTGGCACAGATTCTGGCAGAACGCTATCACATCATCGCACCGGATACGATTGGACGCGGCCTGTCACAATGGGCGGCTCAACCGGACACGCAATATTGTCTGGATTTTTATGGCAAAATCGCAAGTGATCTCTGTGCCCACTTCGGATTTAAAACGTATAAATGGATTGGGACGTCTATGGGGGCGGCACTGGGTATTCGTCTGGCGGCAACCACAATGCGTGACAATATGACCCATCTTGTCTTGAACGATATGGGGCCAAAAATTGAACCGTCTGCGATTGAACGTATCCTGACTTATGCAGGTAATCCACCTGTGTATCAAACTGTCAGTGAAATGGAACAAGGCTTGCGCACGATCTATAAACCTTATGGCTACTTGACGGATGAACAATGGCGTTTGATGACAGAAACATCCGTGCGTCGTAATCCTGATGGCACAGTCACCATGCATTATGATCCAAAGATGGTGCGTCAGTTTATTGTCCATCCCAATGATTATGACCAATGGGATTATTTTAACAGCATTGAATGCCAGATATTGCTGATACGGGGGGCAGAAACGGATCTGCTATCCACAGAAACCCGCGACGCTATGTTGGCAAATAATCGGAATTGCGACCTTTATGAAGTTGAAGGTGTCGGTCATGCGCCAGCGATGAATGTCGCAGAACAAATTGAGCGTATTCGAAGCTTTCTAGACAGATCGAAATGATCTTTAGGTAATGCCGAATACAGTTGCTAGTTTTGGCTGAACTTCAAAGGAACATGCAAGCCGACTTTCACACGATCCGATACGATATTGGATTGATAACGTTTGACATTGGGGGCATCTGCGAAATATTGCCGGGCGAAGGTCTCGTATTCTTGCAGGGTATCTGTCGATAACATGACGATAAAGTCGACCTTGCCTGATATGAAATAGCATTGCTGGACCTGATCCAGTTTTAACATGGTTTGGCGAAACTCGTTCAACAGGTCACTGCGTACGCTTTCCAGCTTGACTTCAACAATGGTCAGAATTTTATCCGCGACGATTTTAGGGGACAGAATAGAAATATCGGCTGCAATCACCCCTTCATTGCGCAATCGTTTGATACGACGTTGAACGGAGGAACGTGACGACCCGACCTTTTCTGCTAGGACCACGGCGGAAAGCTGATTGTCTTTCTGCAATAAATTCAACAACTGTCGATCTATTTTGTCCAATTCGATTGGTAATTTGCTCATTCCTGTGCCTGATATGATCCCAAAAACCCAATTGAGTTACAAACTATGGGTACATTACCACGCATATTCGTGCAAACTAAAAACATATTTGAATTCAACCTTCCAGCCACCATTTGTCTTTTATCTGGTGCCAATGAAAAGAGTATGACGCATGGAGATCAAACGCCCTTATTTGCTGTTCCTCGGTGATGCCGCCGATCCGCTTGCTGCCAAAGTTGCCCAAGGTATCAAGGATTGGCGACCTGAAAACGCGATGGCTCAATTCCGTCTGGAGGGATGTAAAGCCGATCTTGGCCTTCAGGATATGACGATTGAAGAAGCCGTCAAAGCCGGTTGTAAGACAATGGTGATCGGTGTTGCCAATCGCGGTGGCGTGATTTCAGATGCCTGGATCCGTGTTCTGATTGATGCCCTTGAAAATGGGCTGGATTTGGCTGCCGGTTTACATAACAAACTGGCGGATATACCAGAACTGGTCGCCATTGCCGATCGTTTGGGACGTCAGCTTTTTGATGTGCGCCATCCAACAGAAATTTACCCGGTTGCGTCGGGCAAAAACCGTACAGGTAAACGCCTGTTGCCCGTTGGCACAGATTGTTCTTGCGGTAAAATGTACACCGCCCTTGCCCTTGAAAAAGAAATGCGGGCACGTGGCATGAAAGCCGATTTCCGCGCAACCGGACAAACCGGTATTTTGATTACAGGATCTGGTGTTTCCATTGATGCGGTTGCAGCAGATTTTATTTCAGGGTCGGTTGAAACCATTTCCCCAGATAATGATAGTGATCATTGGGATTTGATTGAGGGCCAAGGTTCCCTGTATCACGCCTCATTTGCGGGTGTAACGGCAGGCCTTATTCATGGCGCACAGGCCGATGCGCTCATCCTTTGCCATGAACCGACCCGTACACATATGCGCGGATTGCCCGAATATCCGATCCCATCAATGCAAGCCGTCATGGATCTGGCCTTGCATATGGCACAGTTGACTAATAAAGAGGCTAAATTCGTTGGTATCTGTGTCAATACATCCAACCTTTCTGATGAAGATGCCGAGAAATTTATGCGCGAAACTGAAGAAAAATTTGGTTTGCCGTGTGTTGACCCTGTTCGAAACGGTGTCGGGCGGATCGTGGATGTGCTGCAATGACGGTTTCACTTAAGGTCAGTCATAAATCCTGGCCCATTGCCGGTAGTTTCACCATCTCACGCGGGTCAAAAACCACCGCTGATGTTGTTGTCGCTGAAATTCACGAAGGTGAGTATATCGGACGTGGTGAATGCGTTCCCTATGCGCGCTATAATGAAAGTATTGAAAGCGTCACAGACCTGATTAACGGTTTGAAAAATGATGTTGAAAATGGTTTGACCCGCACGGACTTGCAATCACGCCTTCCCGGTGGGGCGGCGCGCAATGCCCTTGACTGCGCTTTTTGGGATTTAGAAGCCAAGAAAGCAGGTAAACGGGTATGGGACTTGGCGGGTTTTTCTTCGTTTCATAACCTTACGACGGCTTATACATTGTCGTTGGATACGGCTGAGAACATGGGGCAAAAGGCCAAAGAGGTTGCGCATCTGCCTTTGTTAAAACTCAAACTGGCCGGTCCCGGTGATTTGGATCGTGTCATCGCTGTGCGAAACGGTGCGCCCAATGCCCGTATTATCGTGGATGCCAACGAAGGATGGACGGCCGATATCTATACAGAGCTTGCGCCAAGGTTGGTGGCGCTGGGTGTTGAGATGATTGAACAGCCGTTGCCTGCTGGGGATGATGCGATTTTGGCAGAAATTGAACGTCCTGTACCTGTATGTGCCGATGAGTCGTGTCACGGTCTGTCCTCCCTTGATGATATTAAGGGGAAGTACGACATGATTAACATTAAATTGGACAAAACCGGTGGCCTGACAGAAGCGCTGTCTCTCAAACAAGCGGCACAGCAAGACGGGCTTGGCATTATGGTGGGGTGCATGCTGGCGACGTCCTTGGCAATGGCTCCGGCAATGGTTGTGGCCCAAGGGGCAAAGGTCGTTGATCTGGATGGTCCCCTTTTGTTGGCCGAAGACCATGAGAATGCAATTGAATTTAAAAATGGAACAATGTTTCCGCCAAAGCCTGCACTTTGGGGATAATGAACAAGGGATAGTTAAATGAGCCGTATTGTTTATGTGAATGGCGCATTCGTACCGGAAGAAGACGCGAAAATTTCTGTCTTTGATCGCGGATTTTTATTCGCAGATGGGGTGTATGAAGTTTCTTCCGTACTGGATGGTAAATTAATTGATAATGCGGGGCATATGGTTCGTTTGCACCGCTCGTTAAATGAATTGGATATGGCAGCACCGTGCAGTGATGAAGAAATTGAAGCCGCACAGATGAAATTGATCCAAGATAACAACGTTGTTGAAGGGCTTGTCTATTTGCAAGTAACACGTGGGGCGGCGGATCGTGATTTTGCTTATCCCAAAAATGCCAAGCCAACTCTGGTCATGTTTACACAATCCAAACCTTTGTTGAACGATCCAACCGCCGATAACGGCATTTCCGTTGTGACCCTGCCGGATTTACGTTGGGGACGTCGCGACATCAAAACAGTCGGTTTGCTTTATCCCTGTATGGCGAAGATGGAAGCCAAGGCGAAAGGGGCAAATGATGCATGGTTGATGGACGATAACGGTTTTATTACCGAGGGCACATCGAACAATGCCTATATCGTGACGAAAGACGCCACCATTGTCACCCGCCAGTTAAGCAATGATATCTTGCATGGCATTACCCGCAAGGCCGTGTTGGCCATTGCGAAGAACGCCAATCTGAAAATTGAAGAACGTTCCTTTACACCTGCGGAAGTACAGAACGCGCAGGAAGCTTTCTTTACATCTGCTTCTGCCTTCGTCATGCCTGTCGTTAAAATTGACGGACAAGATATCGCAAATGGTAAACCGGGCCGTATCACCCAACAGCTTCGTGAGATGTATATAAAGATTGCGCAGGGGCAAATAGAGGCTGGTTAGTGTTTTTCTGACAATACCTTTTGCTGATCTCGACAAAAAATAGGGATGAACTTGGATAAGAACAGGATAAAGCCCAATATCATAAAGCAAGCAGCACCATCATAACTGGCTTCAATCGGCAACGGATTGTCGGGAATGGCGGGTAAGACGCGCAATCCCGTTGCCGTAATCATACAAAGAAGTGCTGCAATCATGCGTTTTGGGACGATGAGGTTAAAGCCTGAATGACGTAAGCCTGCGATTGTGAAAACCATTAAAATTGCTGTTCCGATTGCTCCGACGCCGAAGAAGTGTCGTAAGTCCGTCGCAGCTCCCAATTCCAAAAAGGCGTTTACCCCCATCCCAAGACAGCCTAGTGCAATCCAGAAATTAGCGACATATAAAAATTGCACATAAGGCTTAAGCAAGACGCGGCCCACATGAAAATCCGATAGACGGTCCATCAATGCCGCCCCGGCAGCCAAGGCAAACCAACCCATAATAGAGGTTTCAGGTATGATAATATCTGCAGCGGCAAAAAATAAAAAGGTCACGCTGGCGAGGTTGCGTCGATAAGGATAGGGGCGAAATAAACTGTCTTGATCGTTCTGTTCATCTAAGGCCAGACGGATCACCACCACCGAAATCCGGGTGGATGTAATGATAATCCCAAAGATAAGTGCGTATACACCGCCCAGTAAAGCACGCCGAGACAGTTCAAAATCTTCACCTACCCCGGACCAACCAAGGTAAACAGCGATTTGTGCCCCGATAAACAGGCATATCATGGGAATGAAAATATGATGACGCTTGCCGCTTTCTTTCATCAGATGGGGTAGCGTATGCCAAGCCAGTATAAGGGGAAAGGCCACATTAAGCAGCCCAACCAAAAACAAGGGCAGAAGATCAATCAAGGCAACAGACAGCCGCCCGAAAAGCCATAAACCGACATATAAAGCCAGTCCGCGACCTTGTAAATGTGTCGCCCCTGTCCATTCAGGAATAGCGGTTAATAAAAAACCTGCCAAGGCAGCGGCACCAAAACCAAAAATCATTTCATGGGCATGCCAATCTGAAAGGGATATCGTTTCTGGTGTGAAGGCAATTCCTTTCAAGACCAGCAGCCAATAGGCCAGCAATCCAATTGCAGATAGGCCGGAAAGAATGAAAAAGGGGCGAAACCCCCATTGGAAGATAAAGCCGAGGTCTATTTTCATAAGGCGTGTTCCTCGTTCATTAGGTCAAAGGCCGTACGCACGTCATCTTCTTCCAAGAGTTGCCCCACCCGTTGATAGACAAAGCTGTCGGTTCGTTCTTCAAAAGGAATATCGATTTTAATTTCACGAATAATGCGCCCCGGTTCCGGTTTAAACACCAGTATGCGCGAGCTGATACGGACAGCTTCCAACAAATCATGGGTGATAAAGACTGCCGTTAAATCATTGTTGTGAATTTGTTCCATCACAAGATCCTGAAGTTCGCGACGCAGGCCGATATCGAGTGCGCTGAACGGTTCATCCAGCAACAACAGGTCGGGGGAAATGGCCAATGCCCGACCAATGGCGACCCGTTGGCGCATGCCGCCACTAAGCTCATCCGGGTATTTTTCCAAATCATCCGGGGTTAAACGCAGACGTTGAGCTATTTTGTCAGCATGGGTGCGCTGTTTGAAACGTCCGACCCCACGCGCTTTTAATCCCATTGCAATATTTTGCCAGGCCTTGCGCCACGGCAGTAAACGGTCTTCCTGAAAGACCATAGAGGTACAGTCAAATTCGTTTTTAATCTTTCCTTCGCTGGGGTCAATCAATCCGGCACATATGGCCAATAAAGTCGTCTTGCCGCAACCGGAGGGACCAACCAGTGAGACGACCTCTCCTTTGTTGACGTTTAAGGAAACATTTTCCACCACATTGTCGAACATATATTTATGGGTGATTTGGGACAATGAAAGCATTATTTCATCCCCAACGATGTTTCATCCTGACGCCAGGATTCAAGGTGGCGTTTCAAGGGTTCCAGAAACAAATATTCAAAACCCAATAACAAAATAACAGTTGCCATGATCCAGCCCATTGCGGTTGCGGTTTCCAGATTAACCCGGGCCAGAGCCATGCCGGCCCCGATGCCTTCGTTGCTTGCCAGCAATTCTGCCATGATGGTGACTTTCCAGGCCATCCCAAGGGCGGTGATCCATGCGGGAAATAAATAGGATAAAATATGGGGGAGGTAAAAATCCCATAATTTCATGGTCAATGGGACATTGAAAACCATACTCATATCCAAAAAACGTCGATCAAGGGTACGTGTGCCTTGCACGGCGGCGGCAAAGGTTAAAGGTAGCGTGGTCACGACAACTGTAAAAACCGGGGTAGCCCCACCCATCCCGAACCAAAGCAGAGCTAGCACGATCCATGAAATCGGCGGCACCCCCATCAGAAATGTGACAATCGGGCGTGCAGCCCGTGCGGTCGTCATGGACAGGCCCGCCAATATACCCAAGGCGCTGCCAACAACAACGGACAGGATAAATCCGCTTAACGCACGTGATGTCGTAATCAATACGTAAGTCCAACCGTTTTCCTCTTTCAATGCAGCCCACAGGGCATGGAAAGTTTCAATCGGTGTGGGAAGAATAAAACTGCCGTAAAGAGTGTTCCCAAACTCCCAAAGCGCCATAAGCAATAATAAGCTGCTTATGGCGCCCCAGCCCCCCCAGATATAATGAAGGCATGCCTTAAAATATGTCATGAAACGTTGTGCGTTCCCTAAAGTCCGAGATAGAAACCAGCATCCGGCAGTTTGCCACCAATAATTTTTGGTGACAGTTCCGCCAGACGTGTAAAGAAGGCTTCGATCTCTGCCTTGGCATCCAGTGCTAATGTGGTTTCAAGATTGACATAAGGCATGGAAAGTTCTGTCACCGCGGCTTTAACACCCAAATGGTCTTCGGCAATGACGCCTGCATCTACCGGATTGTTTAACGCCCATTGGGAAGAACGGATGCAATCGGCCTGCAAGGTTCTTAAAACATCCATATGTTTATCTGCCAAATCAGCGTTCACCAACAAACCTGCCTGAGGAATACGGGCCGCACCATTGGTGGCAACGCCCCATTCCTGTTGAATGTCTAGGACACGGCGGATACTGCGAGCATTCATTTTACCTTTCAAAATGGTTGCTGTTGCAGCCGGTTCCGGCAGGATGACAATATCAGCTTTGCCCACCATCATCATCTGGACGACTTCCATCGGGGTGGTCGCATAAACCAGATTAAAATCTTTGCCAGGCTTCATCCCGGCCTTGGCCGTGATATATCGGAAAACCAGATCGGGCATATCGTTTTTAAACGGCATGGTGACTGTCTTACCGGCAATGTCTTCCAGCTTGGACACAGTGTCATCCGACGACATCATATAAAGCAAGCCCCATGTCATTATATTGAGCATGCGAACAGGCAGTCCTTTGTTATAAAGGTTTGCACCCACATAACTTGGAACACCGCTGACTTGCATATCCCCGGATACGATACCGGATCGCAGTTGATCCGGTGTGCGCCATGCCTTGAAGCTCAGATTATCGACCAAGGCACGTGTTTTGCCTTTTTGTGCCAAATGGGCCAAGGCGACGGATGGCCCGACAGGCGGTCCCCATAAGGTCAAATCGCGTAATCTTTCGGTTGCCCCAAAGGCAAGGCCCGGAAAAGCACTGCATGTGAGAGCTGCCGCACCGACCCCTAATAATTTGCGACGTGAAAGTTCAGTCATCTTCAATATCCTTGTTTAGAAGTTTGCAACAGCGCGCACGTAGAATGTCCGCCCGGGGGCATCCACAGCCGCGCGGGCCGTATTGGCAATATGTTCCCCGGTGATGTGTTCGTTATATTCTTTGTCAAATACGTTATCGACGCCAAGACTTAGACCAACCTGATTGTACAGCTGCACACCACCATAAAGATCAAGTGTGGCAAAAGCACCGGATGTACCGTCTGTATCCATGCCTAACCCGGTTGTCGCATCATCATCCAATCGGGATTGGCGACCGGAGAAACGTAATTTTGATCCGACATTCCATGTGCCAATAACATCCAGGTCATCGGTGTAATCAACCAGCCAATAGGTTTCAAACGGACGGACCTGATAAAGGGGGCGATTGTCGCTGTCATTATCGCCATAGGTATAAGTGGCAACCAGTCGTGTGGCCAAATTGGTATTCACATTCCATTGTACTTCGGCCTTTGCCCCGATCAGGGTGGCATCCACATTGCGTGAAATGGTCGCATTGTCAGCCAACAATACACCGGATTGCCCCCGGGCCTTGTCGTATGTGATGAAATCACTGACTTTGTCATAATAGGTGCTGAAGCTTGTTTTCCACGCGCTGCCTTGACCGTTGGAACGCTGATAATCCTTATATCCGTCACCTTTGAATTCAACGCCAATTTCCGCCTTATGGTGTTTTTCAGGGTTCAAATCCGGGTTCCCGATCCAGCGGTTGGCGGAAGGACCGGACAGGGCGTGCCAGCGTTCCTTGTTATCGGGGGAGCGAACCATACGACCGACTTCCCCAAACAACATGCCATTGGACAGATCAATATCTTGTTCCAGCTTCATTTTTGCGCTGATGTTATGGTCTGTAACTTTGGCATCGGTTGCCCCGTAATACATGCGATAAAGGCTCATGGCACTGATGTTAAAAGGCGCGGGGTTCCCTGTCGGTGTAATATCGGCCTTGTTGGCCTCGGCATTACGATAATCATATCGCAGGCCGAATTTGGCCCGTGTTGTGTCACCTAAGTTCGTTTCGCTATCTCCCCACAAACTTGCAACCGTTTGCTCCACATCGGGAAAACGATAGGAGTTGATGACGTCGCCAAGCGTCACATTGTAGCGGGTTGCCTCGTGATCATCTTTTTTAAGGGAGAAGCCAACCGCATTGGTGAAACCGTTTGTTTCAAACCGCCCGGAGGCACCACCTTCGTACATGCGTCGGTCCGTTTCCACCCGTAAACGGGCACCTGTGGCATCACGTACCGTGTAGTTATCTGCGCGTCTCATCACATCAATTGCGGAAAAATAAGTCTGCAATTCCTCAAAGCCACCCACATCTTTAAACGTTAAAAATGCTTTGCCGATATGACGTTCCGTTTTATGAGGGTCCATTGCGTGGTGGGGTTGCTTGTCATCATCAATGTGATCCATGACCCCGATAAATTTAAGTTCTGTAGTTGCGTTCGGCGTTAAGCCCAGAACGACCTGCCCCAGTGTGCGTTCGTACCCAAAATGCAGGTCATTGCCATTGCGATCTTCATAATTGCCCGCATCATCGCGGCGCAAACTGCCCATAACAAAACCGGACCCACCGCGTTGGGCGGCTTGGGCTGCCCCTGTTTTAATGCCACCGTCATATCCCAAGGATATTTTGGCCGTTTTTTTCGCCGTCGCTACCTTATCAGCTGCGCCGGGTGTGTTTTCAACCGTTCCCTGTTTGAACTGATGTTCTGCCCGACCCATAATGTGATCGGGTGCCGTAATAATAGGCGGCGGCCCCATATGGACATGAGACTTCATTTTTGTTGTGTCCACGTAAGGAGACTGCGCATACCCTTGCGCTGATCCCAAGGCAATGGCACAGGTTGCCATCGCCCAAACACTACGGTGCATCTTCAGATTAATCTTAACTGACATTTTGAATCCTCACATTAGGCAAAGTTCAACCGTTCACCCAATAAGCCCTTATGGATGTTGATAAAAATTCGATATTCACGATTGTTCGTGCGGGGTATTGATAATGCGAATCATTATTAATGTCAATTGACGTTGGTCAATTGGAGGCATCAATATCTATTTTCATCCTTATTACGTTATGTCAGAAGATGAATTGAATGGCCCTAACGGTGAATGCAAGCGGGACTATTAAAAACAATTTTGTGTTTTAGCTTCAGGACCTAGTAATTTACTGGCCACTTAATGACAATTGTGACTCCTTCATGTCAGGAAAAAACAGGTCATCCAACTCCACTTTTCCATACAGATTCATATTGATAACAAGCCATCTTCTGTAGCTGCCATAAAAAAGAGGCTACTTACAGTTTGTACTAACGCTCAGCTAACGAGGGTTTGTTAAAAGGCGTCTATGAACAAATACACGCCAATATTTATCTGTTTTATGCTTCTTGTTCCCAGCTTTGCGATGTCATCGCTAGCTATGGTGACGTTGCCTAACCCGGCCAGCGCACATTGTAATGTGCTTGGTGGTCAATCCATGACGGAGACCTTACCAAACGGAGCGGAATTTGGGGTCTGTCATTTTGATGATAACCGTCAATGTGGTGAGTGGGCCTTGCTGCGTGGCGACTGCCCCGTCGGGGGTGTTCGTGTGACAGGGTATACAACCCCTGAACAACGCTATTGTGCCCTGACGGGTGGACAGTTGGGCGGTAAAGATAATCTTGAAATTTGTACGATGAGAAATGGGGAGGTTTGCGTTTTAGCGGACCTTTTCAAAGGGATATGCCCATCGTTCACAAAAGGTCGAATGTAGTGCTTTGCGCAAAATGTGTGGACGCCATGTTATGAATCATAAAGGAATTGCAGTATGTTAAAGCTTGCTCGCGTTTTGTTGTTTTTGAGTGCTTCTATGATTGGTGGAGAGGCGCCTGCATTCGCTGAGAGCTTGGAAGACCATATTCCCGGTGCTACAAAATTTAAGGCGTTGGAAAAAGTTGTCGTTCAGCACGTTCAAAGGCAAAGCGACCGGGTGGTCGTGACAGGGACGCTGAATGGCAAAGGTATGCGTTTTACGCAACTCACGGCTAAAAATGTGCTTGCGTTTTATGTTGAACCGGAAATCGGCACGCTGATCGCATCTGATTTGATACCCCCCCTACGTGACCTTCCCGGTGTGAATGAGTTTGGGATTGACCGGGTGACATTTCAGGAGCGCACTCTGCAAGCTGAGGCCGATATTGAAATCGACCATGTGCCGTTCGGTGTGTTGTTCGACTTTCCTAAAGAAAATGTAGTTCTGCGTTCCGATGCGCCGGATAGTCGGGCTCGTCTTGGGGCGGCAATCCCTGTGTTGCGGGATATACCGTTGGTGAAGGACTTGATTGTAAAACAACTCAGCCTGCAGGCGCGAAATCGAGTTATCGAGGTGGCCGGAAAGTTGAACGAAGCGGAGACGAGCCTGAGTCTGGATGTGAGTAAAGGTTTGCGTGCTGCAGTCGTTTCTTTGCGCACCAACACAACGCCTATAGCGTTAGGCACTGTCATGACAAACATGAGAAATGTGCCGTTGGTCAACAATTTTGCTTTTGAAAAACTATCTTACGGACTAGATACCAAAACATTTGACCTGACCGGTAAGATAGTTGATGCCGAGGTAACGTTAACGGTCAATCTTAAAAAGGGGATTGAGGATGCGCAACTTAGTTTAAAGGCGACGAGGGCACCCCTTTCCCTAGCAAATGTGATTGTGGAGCTGAAAGACGCACCAATAGTCAATGATTTGACGTTTGAGGCATTGACGTACGATGTGCGCACAAAAATGCTCGCCGGAACAGGTATGCTGAATAAGGCAGAAGCAGAGGTGACCTTGGATTTGTCCAAAGGGGGCAAGGCGGCAATCATTGATTTAAAGGCAACGCATAACCCGCTGACATTGGGCCAAGTTCTAAAGGATTTAAACGACGTGCCCTTGGTAAATGTATTGGGATTGGTCGATATATCTTACAACCATCAGACCAAAACCATTATGGGCGAAGCTCGGCTACATAGGGCTTCAGGTGTGTTGAGCCTGGATGTGAAAAATGGCTTGCAAAACCTGATTGTGGATTTGAAAGCGAAAAACGAAATTGTGCTCTCTGATGTGCTTGATAATCTTGAAGGTTTACCCATCATCAATGAGTACGCATTTAAGGATTTGAGTTATCGTCGTGCTGATAAAAACGTCATGCTCACCGGGGAATTGGGAAACGTTCGTGCTGTGCTTAGCCTTACGACGGGGCCTGCGCGTGAAATGGTGGTGCACGCGGATAAGCCCGTTGGCCTAGCCGATGTTCTTGACCCGCTAAAGGGAGTTCCCGGTATAGGGTTGTTCGGTATTCAGTCGATTGGAGTGAAAGACAATACCGTGTCGGCGGACTTGGCATTTGGTAAGGAAACCGCGACTTTGGCTGTGTCAGTGAAATCTTCAGGTGGCGCTAAAGCACTAAAATCAATGGTGCTTAATGTTACGCCCGATACGTCTCACATCTCTGTCGCTCAATTATTTCCAGAGTTATCAGGTGTGCCGGGATTTAAAGGCGTTAGTTTATCTGGACTGAAATTTGTCGAGAAAAGCAAAGAGCTAATGGCTTCCATAGACTTTGCTTCCGGCGCGAAAGCGACATTATCCACGAATAAAGACACCTCCCAAAAGTCATCAACGGGTAACGGGAGTGGTGGCATACGGGTGTTCAAGCTCAAGAGCCCTGATTTGTCTTTGGGTGATGTGATCCCATCGCTAAGCCACATTGCGCTATTAAACACTCTAAAGTTTGATGAGCTCGATATTACGAAGTCAACAATCGATGCAACGGTGGAACTGGGGGGCGAAACGGTCAAGATTTTCGCTGGGATCGGCAAGGGGTTTGCTGCATTGGATTTTGGTGCATTGGATCTAGCTTCGCTGATCCCTGGTGCAGGGGAAGGTGTGTTGAAAGGGGTGAAAATGGCCCGCTCCGTCTTTGTTCTTGCGAATAATGCAGGTGTTACACATGATGATCTGCCCGACGATATGAAATTTGATGCGGGCGATGGAAATTCCAACACGGCGTTCAAGAAGGGGGTGAACTTCCTTGCCGCGATCCGAAAAGCAGATCTTGGTGAGAAGCTTTCCGGTCTCTTGAATAAATTATCCATCAGTGCACCGAGCTTGCCCGTAGCGGGCATGTTTCCCACCGAAATTTTTGATTTTATCAAAGGTGGTGCAGGGGACGTGAAAAAAGAAATTGTCACGGTTATTTTAGACTCTTTGGACATTGCCATTAATGTGCCTGCTCCGGCTATCAAGGGGATGGACAAGATTTTGACCTTTGAGGATGCGCACCTGTCGATCAGTGGTAATCAGGGCAACGATGTGTTTTGGTGCAACCTTCCCTCGACGATGCAGGCAAAAAAGCCAACAGGACGTTTGGATGTGAGCTTGCGGAGCGGTGTGAAATTGCATCTAAATGCTTTTGGCTCCAAAACGTCTAAACCGATTGCGCTGACGTCCTTGATCGACATGAACGTAGATGATGGTAAAGGCTCGGTTTCCATGTTGGGTTTGGTCGACGGTGAGTGGGAGCACCCGTTCGGTATCAAAGGTCTAACGTTTGAAAAAAGTGGATTTGATATTGCCTTGTCAGGTGGGGAGGGCGGCGCGGAAGTTGATCTCAGCTTTTTTAGCGATGCAAAACTACACGATAAGGATGATGTCGTCGTCGATGCCAGCTTTGTCGAAAGAGGTGGTCTACCGCACTTGGAGCACTTCATTGTTCAAGGGCCAATAGCGTTGTCGGACGTGGCGGGGCATTTGCCGAACGGCGGGAATTTCATCTTGAACGCCTTGAAGATTTATCCTGATGGTATCGAAGCGAAAGTCGAAGCCAAAAACAAGTTGTTTGATGAAACCACAAATCTGTATTTGTTCGAAATCGACACGCCCAGTGGCAAGAACATCGTTGCCGCTATTGATTTGGCATTTAATGCGAAAGCCAACAGCAAACAGAATTTTTCACTAGGTCGTTTAGCAAAGATTGCCGGCCTCAGCGGGGACAAGGTGGGGGTGATCCAAACCAACCTGAATGCTATGGCTGTGGCGAATGCAGCTTTGATCCTTAGCAATAAAAAAATCTATCCGTTGGCGGTGGACAATCTGAAATCGGGTGTCGCCAAAGACTTGTTTACGGACATTTTTGGCACCTCTCAAGTACCTGTCAAACTGGACAATGTTACATTTTTATCCGACTTTAAAGCGGATTTGATGGGGGATATCGGCGACAAATTGGTGAATGGTGTAAAGGGCGTGAAGCTCGGCTTGTCCGAACAGGCCATCATCAACGGTGCGATTGGCGGGTTGTTTGATAGCGATCCCTTGAATCTGGATTTGGAATTCTTGCTGGCGCAAAGCCTTAGTCTAGACGATTTGCAAAAGACCGGTTTAAAGCTGCCGTCGTTCCTCAAGGCGAAACCGAAAAGGGCTGGGAGTGCGGAAAAGGTCGGCCTCTTTCTCAAGGTTGTGGACACAACATTTGAGGTCGGTTTGCTCGCTGGTTTTGATGTCGCTTACAACGATACGACATTTGATTTTACCGGAACTTTGGGTATTCAACTGGCCGAAGAAGAAATCGGCCTGAGCCTCACTGGTGCGATGAGCGATACATGGCAGAATGCCTTGGGTATTAAGGGATTTGAACTTGAAAATGTGATGGTCAGCGGCGAAGTCGAAGTAGAACCACCATCGATTAAGTTGGGCTTGGCCGGGGATGCTGATTTTTGGGGGCACAATATGTTAACCGCAGGCGATATTATTATTGGTTTGGCGGGTGAAGTCCCTATTCCCGAGGGCCTAGGGGTGAAAACAAAGATCAGCACGCTTGATGTTGAAATGTACGAAATAATCGACACAGTTGCATTGGCTTCGTACGTGCCAAACATTGTGGTGTCACCATATTTGTGGCCTGCCATATTGGTTGGTGTCGTCGCTGATGTTGCTCTGTCAGAAGGATACACAGTCATCTACGACGAAGTGAAGGGCAAAAAGGTCACTGGCAAACAATTGGCTGAAGCTCCTTTTGCGGAATCGGCCCGACTGATGAAAGACTTTGCAAAACTGCAAGGTTGGATCTTTGGGGGCAAAGATATCTATATGTCATTTGCAACTCCGGGGGCATCGGATGCCAATCTTGGTATCCCAGACGGCATTCACTTCAGTGGGAAAATTGAACTTTTGGGAGGCTTGATTAAGTCGCCATCAATCCAGCCTGATATTGGGTGGATCTACAAAATTGTCGAAGCGGTACATACGGCAGAATCGGATGTTAAAAAAACTGTCTCTGGCGCGGGTAAAGCAGTGGCACATGGAGCATCGGATGCAGGTCATGAAACCAAGGCGTTGAGTGAAACTGAGTTCAAAGAAATGAAACGCAAACTCAATCTCTTACGTGATATTTTGACACATGAACTGGGGCTGGCGAAAAAGAAAATCGAAATCGACTATCCCAAGCCCACCAAAAAGCAGGTGCAGGACTTTCTTGCGAAGATGAGCTTTACCCAGACAACACCCTTCAAGCTGGGCGGTCTGGAATTTCGCAACAATCATATCTCTATGATGCCGTTTAAAATCACATCGACAACCTCGCTGTTTGGTAACGAAGAAGACGTCGAAATGTTTTTCAAGGACGGAAAATTAGTGTTGCAGGCTAAAACCAAGTTGGAGGTTATTGGTGAAACCGATTTATTGCTCGAGTTCGACCTGAAAAAGAAAGACTTTATTATTGCAGGTGAATATTCCAACAATTTGGATCTGAAAGATTGGTTGGTAAAAGAAGTTCAGAACGGCATCAAGCAAATCGCGAGCACGGCGGACTCTAAGTACAAGACATTGGAAAGCGATTTATCGAAAGTTCAAGACCTGAATAAAAAAGCGCAAAAGGACCTTGAACTCGCCCAGAAAGTAGCTGATGCCGTGTCGAAGGATGCTGTTAATCGGCTGCGCAATACGACGCAAGGCTATCGTCGTGATTATGAATATGCAAATAACAAATATAACGGTTGTCATGGCTGGAAAAAATATTACTGCAAATCAAAGTGGTGGCCCCGCAAAGGTCTAGCGTGGGATACATGGAAAGCCAGTGATGAATTGCTAAAGGATGCAGAGAAAGCTCTGAGTGAAGCGAAGGCCTTGGCCATAGCTGTCCACAAAGCTGAGATCAAGGCAACCGACGCCGCGACCAAAGTCGCTCTTGCCGCGAAGGATGTTGCGGCAGCCACAGATATCAAATCGATCATCACCAAAGGATTAAGCAGCTTTGCCAATGACGCTGAGCGCATGGCCAACGTATTTAAGGTCGATAAGGCTTTTATTGGAGGCAGCGTTCAGGATGTTGTGAAGGGAAAACCCTTGGTGATGGAACTGTATTTCGAACTGGATGGAAAAAAGTATCGCGAATATCTAGCCTTCAGTCCAGCAGACCCCGAGTTCAATAGCCTTTCGTTTGGCTTGATGCCGATCATTGCAGCAGAACATATCGTTCACGATTTGGAAGAAAAGTTGGAACAAGAGTTGAGCTCATTGAAATCGCTTGGCAACCTTGCGGACAAACTGACGACGTGGCTGCAGGCGCACATATATGAATTGGTGGGCGGTTTGCGTGACGGTCTCGAACAACGCATTGCGAACATCGAGTACGAACTGAGCCAGGAAGAAAGCAAGCTTCAAAAGGTCTTCGCAAGTCTGGACGGTCACGGCGGCAAGTTTTTAAAGGGATATCAAGATTTGACGGACCAGACCAATGCGATCTTGTCCACATACAAGATGACGGACTTCATGCCCCATAGTGAGCAGTTCACCAATCGGTACTTAGCCGTTGGTCATAGTGCCTTGTGTTTGGGTGTTGCTGCCAATGGTGTCGATGTTTATCAGGAAAACTGCAAAGACGTAGAAGCCGAGCGCTGGACCGCTGAGCCAGTGAAGGATTTTCAGGGTGGTTACATTATGCTCAAAAGTAAAGGCCTGTGTTTGCAGGCGCGTGATCCTAAAGCAAACAGTGGCCAGCCGTTGGTGTTGGCAGAGTGTAATGGGAAAGATGATCATGAAAAATGGAAATTCATCTCTCAAGACGAGGTGTATAGCAAGTTTGTGAATCGGTTTTCTCAAAAGTGTTTGCACTTTGATACGGTTAACGCCAATGAAAAGGCTGGGTATGCTATTTGGACGTCGTGTTTTGGTGCAGACAGTCAGGGCTTTCGAATTATTGAAGATGCTGAAAAGCCGACCTACCACGAAGTCAACCAAAAGATCAAAGCACAGAACCGCTACTGCCTACAGGTGGATAAAGATTTTGAAAGCTACTTCAACAAAACCCGTAGCGGTCATTCAACATCAAATCATCAACATTTGATCAACATGCAACGTCAAATGGACAACCAGCTGTTGGTTGGGTCATGTTCCGCAAATGACAATTCAAGTTTCAATTATGTAGAAACCGTCGATGGTAACTTGAAGCTTGTTCACGCTCAGTCTGGGTGGTGCGTGGTTCCAGGGATCCAGGGGGAAGGTTTGATTTTGATGCCTTGTGACAACGGGGACGACATGTTCTGGCAAATCCACGCCATGAGTGAAAGCACCTTTACTTTACGTAACAAGTCGAAGACGAGATGTATTGACCTTGAAATGAAAGATGCAGGAAGAAGAGAGCACAAGGCCAGCCTGGCGTCTTGTCAGAAGCGCCCAGAACAAGATTTGGAGTTCCTTAAACCATGATGCATACTCGACGAAATAGGTTACAAGGCATGAGAACAAACTTGAAAGACCAAGGCGCACGAAATCGTGTATTCTCCCATATCCGCACGAATCTAGGCAGTGTGGTTGCGGGACTGATTTCTGCAGTCCTACTTGCAGGGTGTGCTGGGGATCGTATGCACACAGGAACAGCGCAATTTGTCGTTAACCACCATTCGAGCCAAATTGAAACCATGCTGTCTCAAATGACGGTACGCAATGAATTGCAAAACCTAGTAAAATCAGGCATGGAACACATCTACCTCGGAGAGTTCGAAGATGCCGGAAAGGCGTTTGAGTCTGGTTTGCGGTTGGAGCCTGATAACGGCCATCTCCATTTTCTGAATGCGTTGTCTTATCATCTGCGTGGGCAGTCTGGAGATGCTCAGATGCTTTCTTTGGCGCAGACAGGGTATCGCACGGCACTGATGTTTGATGAATCGAACGCTATGGCCGCGTATTTGCTAGGGCAAATTTATTTCCATAAACGTGAGTATGGCGCGGCGCAAAATCAGTTTGCATATGCCCTGACCTATGATCTCGACAATCCAGATGTATTGAATGCGTTGGCAACAGCATCTTATTATAGTCATGACCCTGAAATGGCGCACTGGGCATCTCAAAAAGCATACAGACTAGCGCCAGATCGGGCGGATAGCATTCGCAATGTCGTCTTTTCTCAAGCCGCAAAAGGCAATTTTTCTGACACACCGCGGTTGCTGGATGAATACGAGTCCCTTGTTCGCAAATCGGTAGATACGGGGCAAAGCTATTGGGCTGACGAGAAGATCAAACAAACCCATAAGCGTGTCCAAGACTGGAAACGGTTTTATGTGCAAGCTGACAATACGGTATTCGGCAAACCGCCGTCGGATATTGTGACTTATGGTTCCGGGGCTTCTGATGTTGAAACCGAACCAACCTCACCAAAGGCAGCACCAACGCTCCCTGTGAGCAGAGGGAACATAGGTGCCGGGGGGGAGGCGATCACACAAGCGTCGCAACTTTCACAGAAGCAGACGCCGCAGCCTAAAATGGCCCTGATTGATGTGGTGATTATCCGCACCGAAGAGGTACGGGCTCAATCCAAAGGCATCAATATTTTGGACGGACTGCAAACCACTTTGGGTGGTGTGTTGGTTTCTTATTCTTACGAAGAGTCTTCGGGCGTCGGCTCGACGTCTCCCTCTAAATTTTCAGGTAGTCCCGCATTGACGTTGAAGGGATTGGAATACAACCTCAACATCTTTAACGATGAAAATAACAAAGCCGAAATTATTGCACGCCCGTCACTGTTGGCTGCGGACAATGAGACGTCGAAATTCTTTTCCGGTGGAGTTCTTCACGTGCAACTGTCCAGTAATCTGTACGATGGTGGCATGGAGGATGTAAATGTCGGTATCACGTTAAGCGTTACGCCAACATTCATGGGCAATGACGATCTGAGTATCCAGATTCAGGCGGAACATGAGTACTTGGAAATGCAATCCGAACATGTCGGTTATGATGCCTTTTCTCAGACGACGAAAACCTCGGTTCAGGCGAAAGCTGTCATGAAATTTGGTGAAACCCTGATCCTCAGCGGCCTCAGTGAACGGGGGCGGGACAAGAGTGAGAGTGGCGTTCCTATTTTGCAAGATATCCCGGGTGTGCAGTACCTGTTTTCGCGCAAAGAAGAAACGGAAACCAAAAAATCAACTTTGATTCTTTTGACACCGCGAAAACCTCGATACGCAAATGAGACCCTCAGCACAGCAGAACTTGATCAGGGAATGGACCTTGAACGAATTTATACAGATAAGCTGAAAACATCCGAAAAAATCGTCAACACAAACCTCAATGAGGTGATGTCCGATTTGGGTAACCACTCTCAATTTTATCGGCAGTTTAGAACCGGAGATGTGGGGTTGGGTTTCTTTGAAGATGATGATTCCATTTTTGGCGCAATCAAACGCACTTTGGGCTTTTTGTACTACTGACCAGCGTTCAACCGCTCCATCTGTGAATGCGCCTTTTTTAAGTCAGGAGAGCCGTCATCTTTTGGCATGCGCTTGAGAATATCGGCCAACAGGTTTTGTGCCTGCTCGGTTTGACCCATATTTTGCCATTGGTTGGCGAGTTGTATGGCGGCGCGCAGTTCGAAAAGGGTTGCCTTTTGATCGTGCGCAATCTCAAGGGCCTTAGAGAAACATGTAATCGCCTCGTTGTTTTCAGTGGGTTGATCAGCCAAATGACACAGACCGTTCAAGCGGAACAATTCCGCTTCGATGTGATGATCGTCCATAGGTTCAACCAATTCTAAGGCTTCTGCAATAATCGCACGAGCCTCCTTGATCATCCCAGCGTGATAGAGACCGTCCGCTAGAATCTCAAGAAAGATCACTGAGACGCCTCCCATCAGGGTGCGTGCGGTGTTGACACATTGCCGCATCTCATCCAATGCCTGGGGCTTGCCAAGCATGACATATGCCCAACCGCGAAGCAAAGATCCACTGACAAGCCATAGGGGGAAGCCATATTGTTCCGCGAGCGCGATGGTTTCTTCGGCTCGTGCCAAGGTCTGGTTGGGACGGCGTTGCATGCGTTGCAATACAGTAGCAAAGGTTAGTGCATATCCTAGGCTGAACGGGTGTTCGATGCGGTGGGCTTCCTTCAGGGCGGCTGCGCTGGCTTTACGGGCTTCACGCTGATTGCCGGATATGTTTAATGTCCACGATAGATATGAGGTGCTGGTGACAAATCCGTTTTCACCAAATATATCGATGTGAACAGCGTTTTGTTCTGGTGTGTACAGGGCTCTGGATTGGCGCAAATGGTCTTCGGCATCTGCAAATTCTCCGCGCCAGAATTGCGTATTTCCAGCCGCAAACGCAGCTTGCTGACGAAACAGTGGATCGGGTATTTGCGAGGCCATAACGCCCAAACGCGAGGTTAAGGCCAGAGATGCCCGCCAATCGGAATGTGAGCTATGTCCTGCCCACAACCCCCATAAAGCTTGAAAGGTTTCAGCATTTCCTTGGGTGTCTTCCATCAAGGTTAAGGCTTTTGCAAATGAGGCTGCACCACGATCAGATGCGTATCCTTCAATGGCGTAGCAGGCTGTGCCCAATGCAACGTGAAGGGCGAATTCCATATCAGTACGCTTTTGTGTTTGTGGTAATTGCTGCAAGGTGTTTTGGCCGGAACTGTAGTGACTGATTGCCTCTTCTATGGCGTTGTGGCGCATCGCAAGTTTTCCAGCTTTGATCCAATAGGGAATAGCATATTCAGGCTCTCCCCCCTTTGTCCAATGTTGGGCTAGAAGTTCCGGACGGGCGAGTGCCATCTCAGAAAAGTTGTCCTCAATAGCTTTGGCTATACGGCAGTGAATGGCTTCACGGTCTTGGCGAGCCAGGGCATTGTACGCAGCATCTTTGAACAGGGCGTGTCGAAACTGCAGCGTTGTATGCAATTGGCTTTCAATAATGCCCGCCTGCGCGAGTTGTTGCAGGGGCAGTTTCACATCCTGGATGTTGAGGCCGATCACTTTTTCTAGCAAGGGGAGTTCAACTGTTCGCCCGATGGCTGCAGCAGTTTGGGCAATCCACTTGGCACTTCCCAGAGAGTCCAAACGGGCTGCGAGTAAATCTCTCAATGCTGCGGGTATCGTATGACCTTGTTCCTCAACATGGTCTGATAGTGTGGGGACGCAGAGCAGAAGCTCTTCAGCAAACAGGGGGATGCCGTCCGCGAGGCGAACGATTTGGTCGATTTCTTCTGCGCCAAAAGCTTTGTTTGACGACAAGACAACTGCGCGGATTTCATCGTCGGAAAGTGGTTGCAATGCGATAGAAAGGATAATGTTCTCTGCCCACGGCGGGGTGAACTCGGGCCTGGCGGTCATGATAACCATGTATTTCGACTTATGTTGGTTTTCGAGCAAGCGGCCAATTAGTTCAAGTGACGTTGGGTCAATCCAATGTAAGTCTTCGATAACCAGCAAGGTTGGGCCTTGTTCGACAAAGTCCAGCCAGTAAGTGACCAAAAGGTCCATTATCTGTTCGCGTTGACGCTGGGGGGATGCGCCGGACGGTTGATAGGGGGGAAGCACGGGCAGTGACAACAGTTCTGCCAGTAGGGGGAGTGCTTCCTTTGCCGTGTGCGGCGCGGCGCTTTCTAGGTGTTGGGCGATGATTTTGAAACGTCGTTCAGGGCTGTCGTCTTGGTGAAAACCGAACGAAGCTTCCAACACATCGATGACAGGACGAAGTGGCGATTGATTGTAATCAGGATTGCATTGAAACTCGACAACCCGTGTACTCGAGGACACGACATCATGGCGTAAGGTGTGAACCAAGCGAGATTTTCCAATGCCAGGATCACCATGCAGGACCACCGCTCTGGTGTGTGAAATCATCCCATCGCGCCAGACTGATTTCAGGGTGATCATTTCGCTTTCGCGGCCGAATAGCTGCGTCAAATTGGATTGGGCCTGCAGGCGGTTTTTCGCCCCGCTAGGGGCCAGTACACGAAATGCTCCTCGGTGAGTACTCTCGGGGAGGGCGGGTTCTGCTAGAAAGTATCCGGCGACAAGTTTTTGTGTTTCACCACTGATCAAAACATCTCCTGGTGCGGCACTGGAACGCAAGGTTTGCGCCATTGCTGAGACGTGACCGATCGGGTCAGGAAGTTGCGGGTCGTCGCCGATCAGAACGATGCCAGTGTGTGCGCCCAGACGGGGCTTTAGAACAGGCAAGGTCGATTTCAAAACATCCATGGCGGCGTTAACCGCCAAGGCAGCGGCGTTTTCCCGCGGGTGAGGGTAACCAAAGTAGGCTAAAAGGGCACCGTCATGCGTGCGGACAACGTATCCAGAGTGAAGACTGAGAACATTACAAATGTTGTTGATGGACTCATTTAATTGATCCAATGCGCCTTCCATATCGGCGTCTTGTGGTGTGATGCCAACCGAGACGACAGAGACTTGTCGTCGTTCTACGGCAGAAGAAATCGGGGACTGGCGCGCAGGCATTCCGCTGTCTGTGATTCGCAAGCTTCCCGACTGAATACGTTCGGCCAGTTGTTGGGTTTCGTCTTGTGGCGTGACACCCAAGTCATGATGTAGCGATTGTCGCAGAGCCTCAAAATGCCCTATGGCCGTGGCCCTTTGCCCGGTTGTCGCCAGAAGCAGCATGGCCCGGCGCTGGGCTTCTTCATTCCACGGATCTATTTCACATAGCCGCAGGGCATAGTGGAGGGCATTCTTGTTGCGTCCTTGACTTTCATGACATTCAACCAGCTGTTCGAGCAATAACACAGCGCGCCGACGAAGGGCTTCACGTTGAACCAACAGCCAGTCGTCAAATTCTGGCACATCATCAATGTTCAGTCCGTCAAGAAATTCACCCCCATACGCTGATGACATGGTCTCTAAGTCGTGCAGGCATGTCTCACAGGTCGGCGTGGGTGCGTGTTGTTTGTCACAGGGGGGAAGGGGAGTCATAAATGTGGAAAGGTCGAGGCGGATATTCGCGTGCGTATTGAAAGTAAGGCTGTCTCGATTGGCAATAACAATGGGCTTTCTTTCATTCTGGATCAGCTTGCGTTGAACAATGAGCAGTACTTGGCGCAAATTGTTCCGCCCCGCTTCTCCAGACAGATTAGGCCAAAATATTTCAGAGAGTTTACGCCGGGAATGAGCGATCCCTGGTGTGGTGGCAAGATATGCCAAAACCGCACGACCCTTGAGAGGCAGGGTTGATGTGATACTGTAGCCATCACGGCAAATGTCCATCGTGCCAAGAAGACGTATGGAAAGAGCTTCGGACGGGCTGGCTCGCATCATCACTTTCTTTGGAGTTGTCGGAGGGGCTGAATGATTTGGCATTGTATGTCAAAGCGTTATATTACTATATGTGATGCACGAAGTTAACAACTTTGTAGGAATTTGCGACCAGCTTGGCGCTTTTGGTGGAACTGTTTTGGCCCGATGTTCGCGCATCAGATCAGAAAAAGCGGGTTCATCCAACTCCACTTTTTCCGTATAGGTCCAAACGGGCCAGTGGCAAAATAATAGAGTGGAAAATTCCCGCCTACCAATCGAACGGACAACCTTGGCACCCTTCCATATAGGCGTCCTGAAAAATTGTGAACTTGTTGCGTGTCCCTTCCAGAACAGCATTTTTCAGATTTGCCTCGTACATCTTGGCTTCTTGCAGGTTTGTGGCAATCAAACGCGCACCAACAAATTGGGTTCTTTTTGCCCAGACCATTTCCAGATTAGCAGCCGTCAAGTCTGCATCACTTAAATCAGCCTTGGTAATACGGGCAAATTCCAGATTTGTCCCGTGCAAACTCGCCCCTTTCAGATTGGCAACTTGTAAAAAGGCCATTTGCAATCTCGCACCATCCAGTTTCGCCCCCGAAAGATTGATCCCGCGTAGATTGGCATGACGCAGATCCGCATTCATTAAATTCGCACCGCGCAAATCGGCACCGGATAAATCAACCTGTTTTAATTGTGCATGACGCAGGTCAACATTATGACAGACCGTTTTTGGCTTGATTTCGCACCCGTTAATGACCAAAGGGGTCCCCATCTCTTCTGCCTGAACGGGGGAAAAGGACAAAAAAGAAGCAAGTCCTGAACACAGTCCAATTATGATCGCTATATATCGCATCCTCAAATACCTTCACATGTTTACTCCCCTTTTCCCGAACACATGAGAACGGAAAAAAGGGAGTAAGCGTTTCGTTTAACGGATTTCAAAAACCCAGAATGAACCACCCTGAGAAACGGTACGCGTTAAGGCAGCCATATCGCCCCCCCACAGAGGCACCGCACCACCATAACCGGAGGCAATGCCCACATATTGTTTACCGTCCATTTCCCAAGTAACCGGGCAGGAAACAATCCCCGAGCCAGTCTGGAATTTCCATAATTCATCACCCGTTTTGGCGTCAAAAGCCTTAAAATAGCCATCGCTTGTCCCGGTGAAGAGTAAATTACCAGCCGTCGACAAATTTCCCGACCATAACGGTAATTTTTCTTTATGTTCCCAAACGATCTTGCCTTTGATGGGGTCAAGCGCACGCAAGATACCGACGTGATCTTCGTACATTTTCTTAATGCGGAAACCTTGCCCCAAATATGCGGCCCCCTTACTGTAGGTCACATTTTCAGTCCAGTAGTCTTCTTTCCAGTGATTTGCACCAACGTAAAACAGGCCTGTATCGGGGTTGTAAGACATGGGGTTCCAGTTTTTCCCACCTAAAAACGGCGGTGAAACTTCAATCGCTTTGCCTTTTTTCTGTCCGGGCTCCGGTTGTGGCGGGCGTTGTCCATTTACTTCGATGGGGCGTCCTGTTTTCAGATCGATACCTTTTGCCCAAGAAATATTATCCACAAAAGGAAAGGCATTTAACAGGCTTGTCGGTTTGTTTGGATATTCGCCCCGTTTTGCCAACATTTCACGGTCTGTAACATAAAAGAAGCCGTTGCGATCCGCATGTCCCCCCGCTTTTACCAGTTTTCCGTTATCATCTTTATATTCAAACAAGACAATTTCATTATTACCGGAAAAATCCCAGGCATCATTGGGTGTATGTTGATAAAAACCGATCAATTCACCTGTTGAAGGTTCAATATAGGCCTGACCGGATGTAAAAAGACTGTCACCGGGCGTGCGTTTCCACGTATTCCAGGGCGCGGGGTTGCCTGCACCGATAATGATCGTATTGGTTTCCTGATCGAAAGACGCACTTTGCCAAGGTGCCCCCCCGCCATGATGCCAGGCTTCTTTCAATTCACCCTTTTCATTACGAGGCCAGGACGGGGCCTTAATATCACCTGTCGGTGTGCTTTCTTTACCATTCAGCCGTCCCATGTGACCTTCAACCAATGGACGCATCCATATTTCTTCGCCGGTATCGACATCACGGGCATATAAACGTCCAACCACGCCAAATTCATCCCCGGATGACCCGTGGACCAACATCACACGGCCAGTTTTCTGATCTTTAATAATTGTCGGTGCGCCGGTCATGGTGTATCCGGCGCTGTGATCTTCAAATTTCTTTTTCCAAACCACTTTTCCGGTATCTTTATTCAGGGCGACGATTGCTGCGTCCAGTGTTCCAAAATAGATTTTGTCACCATAAATTGCTGCCCCGCGGTTAATCACATCGCAACAAGGGCGGATATCATCGGGTAAACGATGAGAATATTTCCATTTTTTCAGTCCCGTTTTCAAATCAATCGCAAACAGACGCGAATAGGACGCGGTAACATAGGCAACACCATCATGGATGATGGGCTGAACTTCTTGACCACGTTGCCGTTCATCACCAAATGAAAACGACCACTTCGGGACCAGATTTTTGACATTGTCGGCGTTAATTTTATCTAGTTTACTATAACGTTGTGCTTTGGGCCCCATGCCATACATCAACACATCTTGTGTCGTTTGGGCATCGTTGGCGATATCTTCCCATGTGACATCTTTGGCGTTAACGACCGACCCGGCGCAGACCGTTAAAAATGCGTAGCCGGACGTCATCAAAAGCGCCCTTTTTATTTGGGTAGCGAGTTTCATGTTTATTCTCCCAGACATAATATGATTTTGCGTCTTTCCGCCCGATAAGAAGCGGCGATGCAACGACTATGGATTAAAATTCTGAGATAACGCTGAGAACCCTCTGAGAAAGGCCTTAGATATTCTTAGACTTTGGTTGAATTACAGGGAAATAGGCATTTCTGAGAAAGCTCTCATGATTTTCTCAGGATGACCTTAGGCTTTTGAGTTACCGTTAACGTTCAAACTTCCTGTTATACGGGAAGGCACACCCCCGCCCGGTATGCCCGTTCTGGACGGGGGTGTCTTTTTCACCATTTCAGGCCTTGACCCTAGACTTACGTCCAATTGCGTGGTCGACCATTCCCTTCTAGCATGCCCTTTGAGGCAAGGAGGGACAAATGCGCAAACTTTCTATTCGATGGCGAATACAAATTGTGTTGATTGCGGTTATTGTCGCCAGCACCGTCATGGCATTTTGGGTTCATTATTCCGCCGACAAATCCCTTTATTTACTTTTAAGGGCGCAACGATCCCACCAACAGCTTGAATTACTGGAAAGTCTATCAGCCAACGTAAATCGATATTTATTGTACCGGGTTCTGAACTTCAACCATACAACGGATGTGACAAATGACTTAGAAGACGCTGCGCACAATATCACAAAATATCTGGCACAATTTCAAAGCATTACCACTGATGAAATCGAATTTGTCCGCGACACTGAAGAACAAGACAAAGAACGTGAAGAAGAGGGACGTTTCAGACAAATTAAAGCCGCCTTGACGGCTATTGATATCAGTCAAAAATCCATTGAAACACAAGAAGAATGGTCCCGAACCGTTCTGCCCATTTTCCAACAATCTTTCGATATCTTGATCCAGAACGCCATTCAAGATGAACGCGAAGAAATAAAAAATGTTACGGAACAAATGCAAGCCAGCAAAGACCACCTGGCTTTTTCAGGGTTGATCATCTTGTTGTTTCAGGTGTCCGCTTCTGGACTTGTTATATATGTATTGTTTTTCTTTTTGGTTCGCCCGTTAAGCTCTTTAATAAAACATATTAACACATTGGGGCGTTGCCATTTTGATGATCGCATTCATCGGCAAACACATGATGAAATCGGCCTTTTATATGCTCACGTCAACCGGATGGCCCATCGCCTGCATCAAAGCCGACAAAAGGTCCACCGGCTCAATCAAAATCTGGAAGAAAAAATTAATGAACGCACAGCTTCCTTGACGGAAAGCAATCGACGGCTACAAGAAATCAATGACAGTCGGCAACGTTTCTTTTCAGATGTCAGCCATGAGCTCCGCACCCCTTTGACAACCATCATTGGCGAAGCAGAAGTCAGCTTGCGTACGGGCCAAGCACTCAATGACATCGAAACAAACAAGAGTTTGAGCACCATTCAGGCACAGGCAACATTCATGGAACGTCGGATCAAAGATCTGTTGATGATTGTCAAAGCCGATGATGGGCGTCTCATTCTGGACCGTTCTGCACTTTTTCTGGAAGAAGTGGTTCTCAACGCGGTACACAGGGTTCAGGGCTTGGCTAAAGTGAATAATATTCGGCTAAATTGCGAGATTAACAGCAAAGAAGGTTGTCGTATTTCCGGTGAGGCTGATTGGCTGGCGCAGGCTTTGGTCACGATTTTGGATAACGCTATCAAATTTTCACCGTCCAAAACAGTGGTCGACATCTGTTTGACCCAACGAAAAGGTCATGCCCTTATATCCATTCAGGATCAAGGAACAGGTGTGGAGGCAGACGATCTCCCCCACATTTTTGATCGATTTTACCAGACCCCCAAAGGACGCAGACGTGGTGGAACCGGTCTGGGATTAGCCGTTGCCAAATGGATTGTCACCGAACATGGCGGTGACATCTATGCAAAAAATATCGAAAATGGCGGCGTGAGCATTGAACTTTCCTTTCCCCTTGAACAAAAAGGAAAAGCAGCATGAACTTACTGATTGTTGAAGACGATCCCGGCATTGCGGGCTTCATTTGCCGCGGCTTAAAAGCCGAAGGCTACATTGCTGATTGGGTAGAACGCGGACATGAGGCCGTGGAGACATTGGAAGTTTATCCATATGATGGCATTATTCTGGATGTGTTATTACCAGATATGGATGGTCTGGAAGTTTGCCGTGAAATTCGCAAAAGGAACATTAACAAACCCGTCTTAATGCTCACGGCCCTTAACGAGGTCGAAGACCGGGTCAACGGTTTGGATGCTGGGGCCGATGATTATCTAAGCAAACCTTTTGCCCTTGTTGAATTACTCGCCCGTTTAAGGGCGTTGAAACGCCGTGTTGATCAGCCCGAGGTCGCAGGTTCCCAAGTATTGCGCGTTAACAATCTTTGTATTGATCGCCACGCCCACAAAGCAAGCTTGAACGACCAAACAATTGATTTGGCTTTACGTGAATTCCGTTTGTTAGAATTTCTAATGTCTCATCCGGGCAAAGCTTTCAGCCGAAGTCAAATTCTGGAAAATGTCTGGGGCTTACAAACTGAAGTCACCGAAAATCTGGTGGATGTCTATATCGGTTATCTTCGACGTAAAATCGACAATGAAAGCAAACATTCTATCATTCAAACGGTACGCGGAGTGGGTTACAGGTTCTCCCCATCCAACGCCACGACAACCAGTTTTAATTAAAGCTGTATAGCTTCAAATCAAAACAGGTGTAAGTTCAATAAAAATTCTAAAATTGACTCTATGATTAAAATATCATAATACTTCGCTAGACGTTGGTGCCCCGAACATTTTTGGGGTGAAAATGGGAAGCTGGTGAAAATCCAGCACTGCCCCCGCAACTGTAAGCGGAAAGCGTCGGTTCTAAGAAGGATCACTGGCAAGTGCACACAGCCGGGAAGGTCGAACCGATTAGCTAAGACCCGCATAGTCAGGAGACCTGCCTACGTCAGCGTTACCCGTCCTTCATACGGGGAGGTTTGAAGGCATGGCACACCATTGTGGTGACGCGTTTTTTTGTGTCGCTATGGTGGGAATCTTATCAGTTTTTCCTAAAGTTTCCATCCAGAGCATTTATCGGTTTGTCCGTACACCTTATTTTGGTTAGCGGTTAACTCGTTTGTTTTGTCATGTCGTTTTTGCGTCATGACTTGCTGTTGGAAGGGCTCTCCCTCATTTCACAGCGCTTAAATGCATGAAGCCTTCCGAAATCTTGGCGGATCCACGGAAGGCTTCGTGAACTTGGATAAATTCACACAGACGGAGTCTGCAATGCGCACTCTGAACGAACTCGTTCGCCCTGTCAAATGTGCTGTTATGACCGCAGGATATATAACTTTTATGTTATCCCCGGTCTATGCGCAGGAAACGCAAAGTAAAGATGTGGTCGTTACCGCATCCCGAATAGAAACCCCCTTGTCGATGGTGGGCAGTGCCACAACCATTATTAGCGCAGAAGAAATTGAACGTGAACAAGCACGCGAAGTTATTGATGTTCTGCGCAAAGTCCCCGGACTATCCATCACTCAAACCGGAAGCCTTGGGTCCGCGACATCAATTTTCATGCGCGGTATGAACGCACATCACACCCAGTTGTTGATTGACGGTGTGGAAATGGCCGATCCCAGCGCCGCGCAACCTTCTTATGATTTTGGTCATTTGATGGTGACGGATATTGAACGTATTGAGATTGTGCGCGGTCCGCAAAGTACCCTTTATGGCGGGGATGCAATGGGCGGGGTGATCAATATTATCACCAAAAAAGGCAAAGGGGACACACGTGCCAATGCCTCGGCCGAATATGGGAGTTTTCATACCAAGAATATCAAGGCCTCCCTGTCCGGTTCGCAGCAGAAAGTCAATTATTCCTTGTCTGCAAGTTATCTTAATTCCCACGGGTTTTCGGCTGCCGATGAACGCAACGGCAATAACGAAACCGATGGGAACGAGAACCTGACGCTGAATGCCAATCTCGGTTTTGCCATTACGGAAAATTTTGATATTGAAACAAAATTGCGCCATATGCGTTCTCATATTGAATATGACAGTTGGTCTGGTGGTCAGGCTGTTGATGGCAACGAAAATATGTACAAGAAAGAAACCAGTGCATATTTGGGCAGCAATTTTTCCTTATTTGATAATCGCCTGAAAAACAAGGTCGGCGCCAGTTACATGACCAGTAATCGCGATCTTTATAATGGGAACAGTCGTGGACAGTATTACGACGGTAATAAACGTAAATTTGAATATCAGGGCAATCTGAACCTGATTGAAAATCACAACCTTGTCTTTGGTGCAGAAACCGAAACGGAAGGGTCGGAACAGGCGGGGATTGATAAGTCTGTGCGCAACAATGGGTATTTTCTGACCTATCAAGTCGCCTTGTTTGACCAATTATCGTTTTCGATCGGCGGGCGAGTGGATGACCATGAAGAATACGGTACGCATGATACCTATCGTGTGACAGGTTCTTATGATCTTGCTGATCTCGGTACGCGGTTCCACAGCAGCATTGGCACAGGCTTTCGTGCGCCCAGCCTTTACGAACTTTATTCCCCCAGTTGGGGCAATACGGCCTTGAAGCCGGAAGAAAGCACAGGTTTTGATTTCGGGGTTGAACAGTTGTTTTGGGAGGACAGGGTTACATTGGATGTGACCTATTTCCAAAATACAGCCAAAAATCTGACGCAATGGTCTATGGCCGGGTATCAGAATACGGCGCGCGCAAAAACCAAAGGGGTTGAGACGGGCTTAAACGTTGAAGTTTTGGATAATTTAAACGTGGATGCGACTTATACCTTTACCTTGGCCGAAGATGAAAGCACTGGTGGGCCGCTGGCGCGTCGTCCGAAACATGAGGGGACTTTAACCCTTGCATATGAACCGATAGACGATTTGACCACAGACCTGTCTGTTCGTGCAAAAGGGCGAACCTATGACAGCGCAACGTCACGCTATATGGGTGGGTTTGCCGTTTATGATTTTAAAACCTCTTACAAAATTAACGAGGTCGCAACGGTCTATGGACGTGTGGAAAACATTTTCGACAAAGACTATCACGAAGCATCGTCTTACGGCACAGGTGGGCGTGCAGCCTACGTTGGTGTGCGTACAACATTCTGAGGCAAAAGATGACACAATCTACAATTATAGAAGAAGAGGGCATGGGCCGGTTGGAAATTTTCCCTCTTGAGGCCAGTGAAGAGAACCTTTTTAACATTCTCTCCAACGTTTTCGAAAATTACTGGGATCGTGTGGTTTTTGGTCCGCTCGTACAAGGTGCGGTTTTTGAAATCCACGCCCCCAATGCGCCAACAAAAATTAATATGCTGGATGGGTACTTAACCGTCAATTTTGGCAGTTGGCATTTTCATATGTGTATTGGCCCGCATAAAGGTAATCGGACAAATCCGACCTCGCCTCAGTTGGCCCATCATCGACGTTGTCAACGTGCAGAAATGTATCGGATTTTAAATTCCGACAACAGTCCGCGCAGTTGGGGAATGCGTTTCTTCAATGGCAAAGATGAACAGATGATGACGGTCTTTTTCCCTAATCCTTTCATCAGTGATGAAGAGCGTATCCTTAAAAATCAGGACTGGTCGCGCTTAAGTATGTGGAACGCGTTCCGGCAAAAATATCTTGGACTTGATCCGGATCCTCAAGATCAAGCTGGAACGAGATTTAGATGCGGAGGGCATTAGGTGTTTCTGCGTCTTCTCTGTGGGGGCTTTTGTCCGCCGCAGCTTCCCTTAGTTTTGTTTCTGCCCATGCGGACAAGCCACAACGCATTGTTAGTATGAGCGTTTGTGGTGACCAATATGTTTTGGGAATGGTGAAACCTGAACGGATTGCAGCCCTGTCAGAGGATGCCCATAATCCGCAAATTTCCTTGCAATATGAAAAAGCACAAGGGATTGCGACAACGCGGGGGAGTGCAGAAGAAATTTTGCTTTTGAAACCTGATCTGGTCATTGCGAACCGTTGGCGCGGGGCAAAAACCGTCGAAATTCTGCGTCAGTCCGGGATTGAAATTTTGATGTTGTCCTTGCCGGTGACGTTTGAAGAAATAGAGGCGGAAACTCGCTTGGTTGGGAAAGCCGTGGGGGAAAAAGCAAAAGCGGAAATGCTGCTGAACAGATTACGACAGACAACGCGCCCGCGTGATGAAAAGGAAACCGGTCCGCGTGCCGCCTATTTCATGCCGGGAGGATATAGCGCTGGACAAAACACCTTTGTCGAGACGGTTTTACACGCAGCAGGATATCGCAATCTGGCAAGTGATCTGGGGTTGCAGGGATGGTCGTCTTTGTCCTTGGAGCAATTGGTGCTGGAAGCGCCGGACGTGCTGGTGATGAGCTTCTTTAATCGGAGCGGTTATAGTCTTTCCACCCGTTTGCGTGAACATAGTGCCATGAAAAAATTGATGGAAAATACCCCCACCATTGATGTGCCCGAAAAGTACTGGGCCTGTGGGGGGTGGTTTCTGTTTGAAGCCATTGATTATCTGAAAAGGCAAAAAGTATGAACAGGTTGCTCCCCCTCAGTTTGACGGTTGCCTTATTGTTTGCAATGGGGATCGGTTTATCGGTGGGTTATACGGCGTTGCCGCTTGATATTTTGTGGCATGGCCTAATCGGGGAAGGGGAAACAGGGTATCAGATTGTTGTGCAGGAAATCCGTCTGCCGCGCGTCATCTTGGGTGCGGTGATCGGTTTTTCTTTGGGGTTGAGCGGGGCGGCCTTGCAAGGCTTGTTGCGTAATCCCTTGGCAGAACCCGGCGTGGTTGGCATTTCTGCAAGTGCCGGTCTGGGCGGTGTCATTGCCATTTATTTTGGTTTGGCGAGCTCCATTGCATGGGCTTTGCCGCTGACCAGTATGATGGGGGCCGGATTGGCCGTTTTTCTGCTGTTTGGGCTGACCGGACGGGATGCATCGGTTTTAACCATTATTCTGGCCGGTGTGGCGATCAGTGCGTTGGCGGTTGCCCTGACATCCCTGATGATGAGCCTTGCACCAACCCCTTGGGCCGTAACGGAAATGTTGTTCTGGGTGATGGGAGCCTTAAAAGACCGCAGTATGACGGATGTTACCCTGACCCTTCCGTTTATGATCATCGGCTGGATATTTATTTTGTCCACGGCACGGGCATTAGATGCACTGACGCTTGGGGAAGAAACAGCACGTTCTATGGGGGTAAACCTTCGTCATGTGAATATACGCTTGATCCTCGGGACCGCCATGTGTGTGGGGGCTTCTGTGTCGGCAGCGGGCAGTATCGGTTTTATTGGACTGGTCGTGCCACACCTTTTACGCCCACTGGTTTCCTATCAACCCAGCCGCCTGTTAATCGTCAGCGGTTTGGGGGGCGGTGTATTGCTGATCCTTGCAGATATTGCCGTACGTCTCATTCCTTCTAAACCAGAGATCAATCTGGGTGTGTTGACGGCTTTAATCGGGGCACCCTTTTTTCTCTATCTGATCCTAAAAACCAGACGGGAGATGCGTTAATGACCATACTGTCCGGACATCACCTAAGTGTAATCTTAAACGATCAAAAGCTATTGGATGATGTTTCCTTTGAAGTGGGGGCTGGCGAACTTGTCGGTCTGATCGGTCCAAACGGTGCGGGGAAATCAACCTTGTTAAAATCTCTGCTCGGTCTTCAGGATCTTTCTGCGGGTCATGTTGTTTTTCAAGATAAACCCTTAACGCAAACACCTATTGAAAAACGCGGACGCCATATGGGTTATGTGGCGCAAGGCAATATCTGCCATTGGCCGATGACGGTTGCCAAAATCGTTGAAATGGGACGTTTGCCTTATCAACGACTGTTCAGGCAAACGTCACAACAGGACCGTAATGCGGTTGAGGCAGCATTTTGCGCGTTTGATATCGAACACTTAAAAGATCGGCTGGTGTCTACCCTGTCCGGTGGTGAACGCGCCCGCGTTATGTTGGCCCGTGCCTTTGCCGGACAGCCGGATATCTTGATTGCCGATGAACCGACTGCCGATCTGGATCCCGGTCATCAGCTTCATGTTATGAATGTATTACGGGAACAGGCCCGAAAGGGGTGCGCCATTGTTGTTGTGCTCCATGACCTTAATCTGGCTGTGCGTTTTTGTGATCGATTATATTTGCTGGATCAAGGGTGTTTAAAATCCTGTGGGGAGAGCCGAACGGTTGTCAATGCCACCAATATGGCGCAAGCCTACGGCATTGAAGCCCTGATCGGATGTCATGAGGCACAAGATTATATTGTACCGTGGAGGCTGACATCCTAAACGCTTATCTGCCATCACAACCGGATCAAAATAAAACGATTGCATGGATTTTTTCGGGCTTTATCCATGTTGGCCTTGCCTGTGCCTTTTTACTCGTCTGGAAAGAGGCAACCCCGCCTATGGCTGCCCCTGACCTTTTGTCTGTGGAGGTGATTATGGAAAGTCCTTCCCCCGGGGGTGGGGACGGTTTGCAACAGCAAATGCAAAAATCACAACCCGTGCCCGAAGCGATGAAGGAAACAATTGAAACACCGATTGAAGACGTCGATGTTTTAAACGAAAAGGCAACGATTTCTCAGGATGTGCCGATTTCGCCTTTATCCGATATTGTTCTGAAACGTAAACCAAAGCCGCCCGTTCAAAAAAAACAACCAGAAACACCAAGGCAAGCTGTGTCTAAACCCGTTCTGGCGCAGGCTTTAATGGATATTAAAGGTCATGAAAAGGCCGAGACAGTGAATGGTGCGAACCAACGGGCAGGCATTGAGAAAGCAGGTTTTGGCGGGACGGTGCAATCGGCCCAATACAGACTGGGCAGTGCCGGTAATCCGAAACCCAAGTACCCGAAAATCGCCCGAAAAAGGGGATGGCAGGGCCGCGTTGTATTAAGCGTACATGTGGATGCAAATGGGCAACCCGTCAATGTACAGATTGCACAATCAAGTGGTCATAAAATACTGGATCGGGCCGCCCTGAAAACGGTTCGTAAATGGACCTTCAAACCAGCACGTAAAGCAGGCTTTGATATCGCTAGCAAACTGCGTATCCCCATTCGATTTGACCTGATGAACGGTTAGTCCCCATGAGTTTTACTTTTACCTACAAGGCCCCGTGGCTGTTAGCCGAATTTGAAACGCCGCAACGCATGCTGAGTTGGTCAATTACCCATCCCGGTTTTTGTGTAAATGATCGTGTTGCGTGGTTGGAAGTGCGCAACGATGATCTTAATCCCAATATTGATGCGCGGGATTATATGATTGATAAATTGAAGAAAGACCGCCTCAATGGAGCGTTGGGCTTAATGACGTCGCGTCATATTCAGCATCATCATTTTGCAGAATCTGCAAAGGGTTTTGTGAAAGCACAATGCCTCAGTACGCTGGGATTAAGCAACGGTTCTCACGTTGGTTTTCCTGAAAATGAACCGACCCACCAAAAATTTGGGACGATTAATTCCCTTTGTGCCCTTAATGTGCCTTTAAGCGATAGTGCATTGATTGAGGCATCATCCGTTGCAACGCAGGCGCGTACCGCTGCCTTAATGGATTTCTATCACACGCATATGCCTCAGGTACCTGTAATAACCGGAACGGGGACGGATTGCATCGTTATCTCTTGCCCCAATAGCGCCAGCCACACAATGTTTGCAGGGCTTCATACAAATGCTGGAAAAGCCATCGGTGAAGCTGTTTACGCTGTGACGTTGGAAGCCGTCATTGTTTGGCATAAAACCGTTCAAAGATTAAGAAATTAAATCAATAAGTGTATAAAGCTATTGTGACTTTTTGCATGTAATTGACGGCATAGGAGAACTGCATGAAAAGGTTTTCATCTGTCGATATGTCCCAGCCTTTCTGCGGAATTTTTTATCAGAATATCCATTGACGAAAGTCAAGGAATGTTATTTATTGCAAATGTAAATCAGAATCATTCGCAATAAAAGGCAGATCAAAATGACTTACGGGAATGTTAGGGTACTCTCTTTGGGGATCGCGGGCGCAATGGCTGTTTCTTCTGTTCAGGCAGAAGAGGTTGCGCCACATATTAAATTGGACACGGTTGTTATTACGGGGACGCGCACGGAAACATCCATTAAGGAAAGTCCGGCAAGTATTACGGTAATTGACGCCGCTGAAATTGAAAAGTCCAACAGCAGTAGTGTCGCAGATATCCTGAGAGATGTTCCCGGCGTTACAATTGATGAATCGTCGTTGGCCGGTCTAAAACGTTTGAAAATCCGTGGGGAAGCGGCGCGTCGAGGTGGGGTCCTTATGGATGGACAGGAAGTGACGGATCATACCTCTTATGGTTCACCCATTCTGATTAACCCGGAACTGATTGAACGTATCGAGATTGTGCGTGGGCCGCAATCTGTTCTGTATGGGTCAAAAGCCATCAGTGGTGTGATTAATATTATCACCAAAAAAGGCGGGGAAAAGCCGCTCGAAGGCAATGTGTCGAGTAGCTATATCTCCGCTTCGAAAGGTCATACAGTCAACGCATCATTGCGGGGGGCGCAATCGGGTTGGGATTATCGTCTGTTTGCCGGGCGTACCAAGGAAAACAATCGTAAAACCCCGAATGGGGAGCTCAGCAATACCGGAACCGATAATACCAGCGTGGCAGGATATCTTGGGTATGGCTGGGATAATCACAAGCTTGGCTTTTCGGCAGATTATTATGAATCGTCCAGTGGATCGTTTGTCAGCCCCGATGCCTTGGGGACGGCTTTCAGCAAGTTTGAACTGGATATGCCACAACGCGACATGCAAAAACTTGCAGCAACATATGATTGGGATAAGCCGTCCGATCTGATTTCAAAAGTTCATTTTGACGCCTATCATCAAGTTATTGATCGCAAATTTACCCAAAACGTTGCCAGTGGTCCGTTTATTCCGGCGATTATGGGGTATGATTACAAGCATGTGGATGAAGACACCCAGACGACCATTGGTCTCTTGGGGCAGGTCGACTGGACGCCGCATCCTGATCACAAGGTGATTACGGGGTTGCAATATCTGCATGACGACCTTGATAAATCCCTGACGCGAACAGGGGCGCGTGGGATCGGTCTGGCAACGCCTGTGAATAGCTATGCAAATATGGATGCCTCCATGTCAACGGCTTCTGTCTTTGCTCAGGATACATGGCAGCTACCAGCTGATCTCGCGTTGACGACCGGGGTGCGCCATTATCGTATCAAAGCGGCATTGGATGAGTTGGATAGCAATGATACCGGTTTTCAGGTCAGGTCAACGAGTGACAACGCGACAATCGGCAGCATGGCCCTGACTTATTCCGGTTTGGATTCAACGACATTGCGGGCTGGATATTCACAAGGGTATGTCTATCCGACATTGTTACAAGCTTTTACCGGAACTTATTTTGGTACATCGGCAACGGTGCGTCCCAATCCGGGACTGAAGGCGGAGACATCGGATAACTACGAAGTTGGCGCACGCTACGAAAATAAACAATTGACATTAGACGCTTCGCTCTTCCGGTCTATTTCCAAGGATTATATTGCCAGTGCACAATGTTCATCCGTTCCCAGTGTGGCGTGTGGTGCAAGTGAAAGCACTTATGTGAATATTGATCAGGCCAAGTCTTTTGGGGGTGAGTTGGCTGTTGAATATACAATTGCCGATACCGGTTTTTCGCCGTACCTCTCCGGGTCTTATCTGCGTCGCCAATATCAATTTGCCAATCTGGATACCTACAAGACAGGTGTGCCGTCCGCAACGGGGCGTTTCGGTTTGAAACATGAAACCAAACTTTGGGGGAAAGTGGATTTAACAAGTGATTTTTATGTGCGTGCGGGAAGTCGGGCGGATGAATTATCTGAATCTTCTTCCGGGCGTTTAAGTCTGGCCGAAGTACCGGGATGGCAAACATACAATATGTCGTTCAATGCCTATTTCGATGATTATCGTCTGGGCTTGGACCTGTTGAATATTACAGATCATGCCTATCAGACGTCACCGGATGAGATGGAGCAACCCGGACGGAGTTTCCTTCTTAAAGTCGAAGCGGATTTTTAAGGAGGGAATGACCATGTTTTTCAAAAAAATGACGAGTAAACTTTTATTAACAGGCCTTCTTGCTGTTTCTTTCAGCGATGCGTTTGCACAAGCCCCTCGTGTGGTCACAATCGGGGGGTCCCTGACTGAAATTGTGTATGCCCTCGGGCAGCAGGACCACCTTGTCGGGGTGGATTTAACCAGTCAGTGGCCACCGGAAGTAAAGGATCTTCCGCAGGTTGGTTTTTACAAAAAAATCTCGGCAGAAGGGGTGCTGTCCCTGGCCCCCACCCATGTTTTTGCCTATGAGGACACGGAACCTGCAACCGCCGTCCAGCAATTGAAGGATGCAGGTGTGTTCGTCACGACATTTGGTCGTACGCCCCCTCAGGAAGCGTTGTTTGAAAATATCGCGATAATCGGTGATGTGTTGTCGGCGCCTGAAAAGGCGGACGAATTGGCCCGTCAAATCAAATCCGATCTTGGGGCGGTCGCGCAAAAAGTCGCCGCTAAAACCGATAAGCCGCGCGTTTTGTTTTTACTGAATTACGACCCGTCACAAATGCTGGTGGCCGGGCGTGGAACTGTGGTGCATCACCTGATTACATTGGCGGGTGGGGTGAATGTGGGTCAGGAGTTGAAAGGGTATAAGCCGCTAAATTCAGAAATGGTTACATCTCTTGCCCCCGATGTGGTGCTGAGTGTGGATGAACGCTGGGAAAGTATGGGCGGTGCAGAGGGGATGAAAAAACTGCCCGGCATGATGGATACCCCGGCAGGTGCGCATAATCGCTTTGTCGCATTACCCGGTTCGTTAATGTTGGGGCTGGGGCCACGTATTGCCGAAGGGGTTCAGCTCCTTGTTGATGCAATCCATAAAGAAAAAGGGACATGATTGTGAACGTTCAAACGTTGTCTCTTTCTCATTCACCTGCAAAAATGTCTAGCGGCATTATTCGTCCCCGGACTTATTTTTTGATAATCGGGTTGTGGGGGGTACTCTTTCTGACTTTTTTGTTTGGGATCGGGATCGGACCTGTTGCAATTCCTGTTTCTCAGACATTGGCTGTTCTTACCGATGCGATTGGTTTGTCATGGTTCGGTGATTTCACCGCGCAGCAATCGGCTATTTTATTAAATATTCGAATGCCACGGATTTTATTGGCGATGCTGGTTGGCGCATCATTGGGGATTGGCGGTGCCGTTTTACAAGGGTTGTTTCGTAATCCGTTGGCCGATCCCGGTCTTTTGGGGGTCTCCAGCGGTGGTGCCTTGGGTGCGGTTTGTGTGATCGTATTGGGAACTGCATGGTTCGGGTCGTTGGGTGCCTATTTACATAGTTTTATTTTACCGCTAGCGGCCTTTGTCGGTGCCTTATTTGCGGCCGGGATTGTTTATGCCATCGCACGACGCAATGGACGTTCGGACAAGGCGACCATGTTGCTGGCCGGGATTGCGGTCAACGCGGCTGCCAGTTCTGGTACAGGCTTATTGGTTTATATTTCCGATAGCGAAGAATTAAAAAGTCTTACCTTCTGGATTATGGGCAGTTTGGGGGGCGCGAACTGGCATATGATCGCTACGCTGGGGGTCTTTATCCTGATACCCGTTGTGATCCTGCCGCGTTTTGCCCGTGCCTTGAATGCCATGTTGATGGGGGACGGCGTTGCCGTTCATTTGGGGTTTGATCCGGTTTGGGTCAATCGCTGGGCCGTTTTACTTGTAACGGCTACGGTGGGCGCAGCGGTGGCGGTCTCCGGCGTTATCGGCTTCGTCGGATTGATCGCCCCGCATGTCGTTCGCCTGATTGGAGGGGCAGATCATCGTTTCGTTTTACCGGCATCGGCCTTGGCTGGGGCAATCATTCTTGCCCTATGCGATATTTTTGCACGCATGATCGTGGCCCCGGCGGACCTGCCAATCGGGGTGATTACCGGAAGTCTAGGGGGACCGTTTTTTATCTGGTTGCTGATGCGACGCGCCAAACAAGGGAGGATCGCATGTTAAATCTTCAAGCTGAATATATAACACTACGCCTAGGGAACCGGGAGGTTGTCAAAGACGTATCGCTGTCTGTGCAACGGGGGCAGCTTGTGGCCCTGATTGGTCCGAATGGGGCAGGGAAATCGTCTTTGCTGCGCCTGTTGTCGGGGGAACTTGCACCGACTTCGGGCGAGGTAAAATTAAACGGAAAAGCGTTGACGGATTGGTGCCGCAAGGCGCTGGCATGCCGTCGTGGCGTGGTCCCGCAAGATACCCATCTGGATTTTGCGTTTTCTGCGTTGGAGGTTGTGTTGATGGGTCGTTCCCCTCATTTGTCCGGTTCTATGGAACGGCAAGTCGATTATGCAGCAGCTTTATCAGCGCTGGATCGGGTACAGGCACAGGACTTGGCTCATCGTTTGTATCCCACCCTGTCAGGCGGAGAACGTCAACGGATACAAATTGCACGGGCGTTGGCGCAAATTGACTCGCCAAAGTCCGATGATGGACGCTTGTTGTTGCTGGATGAACATACCGCCAGTCTGGACCCATCCCATCAACATGGCATGTTTCAAATTGCAAAAGATATTGCAGAGGAAGGAGCCGGCGTTTTGGCTGTTGTACACGATTTAAATTTGGCGGCGGGATATGCCGATCAAATTGGTGTTTTGGATCAGGGGCGACTGGTGGCCTTTGGAAAGCCCGAAGATGTGCTGGTCCCTGATGTCATGCAATCGGTGTTCGGTTTGTCTTCATGTTTGACACGCAATCCCATAAACGATCAACTGAGCATTGTGACGGCACCTTATACGATCTCCAACCCTTCAAGGATCGCAATGGGGGCAAACGCATGAGTGGGCATCTTGTTCTTGAAGATCATTTCGCCAATGGGAAACATCCCTTGGAAAATGCATTTGATCGGCGCAATTTGTTTCCGTGGTTGCAGCGTTCGATGCGTCCGCTCCCTGATCCGTGGGTGAATTATAAAGAGCTGGTTTCAGAAAAAAAATCGGGGAAATGCGTTGTTTATGTGCATATCCCGTTTTGTGCAAACCATTGCCTGTTTTGCGGGTTTTATCGTGATCGTTCGGCAGAAGAAGCCATGCGCGACTATACGGATCATCTGGTGCAAGAGATTGAAATGGATCCGGTGAAAAACCGGGTTGATACCGTCCATGCGGTTTATTTGGGTGGCGGGACGCCCAGTGCCCTGTCTGCGCAGGATTTGCAACGGGTTATTCACGCTTTGCGTCAAAACCTGCCGTTGGCCCCGGATTGTGAAATTACAGTGGAAGGCCGGGTGGCTGGTTTCGATCTTGAAAAAGTCGATGCCTGTTTTGATGTCGGTGTGAACCGAATTTCTGTTGGTGTACAAGCGTTTGACACCCAACTTCGCAGACGTTTTGGACGCAAGGCGGATCAGGAAGGGGTGTTGGAATTCCTGTCTGCCTTGAGTACACGGAACAAGGGGGCGGTTGTTTGCGATTTGATTTTTGGCCTACCCGGTCAGACCATGCAAGGTTGGCAGGATGATGTACGCCTATGCAGTCAGTTGGGATTGGATGGTGTCGATCTTTATTGCCTGACGGTCCATGATAAAGGACCGTTGGCAATGTCGATTGAAAAGGGCGCCTTGCCCATGCAAGCCCCGCTTTCTGAAATGGCGCAAATGTATCAGGCCGGGTTGGAGATTATTGAACAGGCTGGTTGGCGCCATCTTAATCAGGCGCATTGGGCGGCAAACACACGTGAACGCAATCTTTATAATCAACTGGTGAAGGCTGGTGCCGATTGCATTGCCTATGGATCAGGGGCGGGTGGATTGCTGGATGGACAGCGTTATGTCGTTGATAGGGAACGGATTTCTTATCAAAAACGTATCGCAAATGGTGAAAAACCCCTTGCGATGATGTTGCCGGCCGCACGCCATCACCATGCCCGTGATTTGATTATGGGCAGTTTGGAAGGGGGGCGTCTTGATCTGAATGAACTGGAACGATGCACTGCACCGGGTCTGACAGAAGCCTTGTATCCCTTATTTGAACAATGGCAACAGGCGGGACTGCTTAGCCTGAGTGGGACTGTTGCCGTTTTGAAGACACCCGGTTGGTTCTGGCATTGCAATCTGGTTGGCAGTCTTTTTGAACTGATTGGCGTTTTTATAGATGGAAATAAAGCGGAAAAACCCCGTTTTGCATTTACTGAGAAAGGAAAGAAATATGCTTGATGAGAATACGAAGACGGCACAATTGGCAAAATTGCGTGAAAAACTGGTTAAAAGTCAGGATGGCGTTTTAGAAGCCATTGCGGCCAACCATCAACTGAGCACGCGTGATGTTCTGGAATGTTTGCCAGAAGGCCATCAGGTCGGTGTAGACGGGTCCGCGTTTGTGGATGTGATGGAAGACTTGACCCATTGGGGAGATGTTACATTTTTGGTTCATACCAAAGATATTATTTTGGAAAGCAAAGCGCCAGTTCCGGCAGGTAAACCGGCAGGTGAGTTTTTTAATTTTGAAGGGCATACAGCGATTGGTGGGCATTTGCGCTACAAGCATTGCAAATCCATTCACTTTGTTAAACGCCCGTTTATGAAAATGGATACTTGCGCCATTCTATTTATGAATGAGGAAGGCGAGGCGATGTTTAAAGTATATGTCGGGCGTGATGAAAAACGAAAACTTCTGGAGGATCAAATTGTGCGTTTTGATGCGTTACGTGATCGTTTGAGCCAACAGGCGGCTTAGATCAATGGGGATGACGACACCCGATATTGTCATTTTCGGTGCCCGCACGGGCACCGGACTTGAACTGGCAAAAATTGCCAGAGGGGCGGAACGTAACGTCGTTGGCGTAATCAGACCCGATAGCGATCCCAGCGAATTATTGGCATGGGGCGTACAAGTGGTTTATGCCGATGCCTTAAACCCGAAACAGGTTGAAAATGCAATTGCGATAGCCCATTCAAACTGGATCGGCATCAGCACATTAGGTGGTCCCGATAATGTGGATTACAAAGGAAATGTTGCTGTTATTGATGCAGCTTGTAAAGACGGTGCCCAACATTTTTTACTAGTCAGTTCGCTGGGGTGCGGCAATAGTCGGGAATTTGCCAGTCAACGCCTGCTGGATGCGATTGGGTCTGTTTTGACACAAAAGACCAAGGCAGAAGAGTATTTACAATCAAGTGGACTTTCTTACACCATTGTGCGCCCCGGCGGGTTAATCAATGAGCCGGCGAGCGGGCAGGGGGCGTTATATGAAAGTCCGGCCGTTCATGGGCGGATCAATCGAACAGATTTGGCGAGGGTTCTCTGGCGTAGTTTGGAAAACCCGCCGTGTGAAGGTAAAGTCTTTTCCGCAATTGATCGTGGATTGTTACAAGCCCCAGAAGGCACACGGGAGTTTATGCCTTAGCTGTGATCGCTCGACTTCGCCGTTCAAATGTGGACTCGAGGTTTGATATAAACAGGCTGCATTTCAAGGTCTTCAGCATGCCAGTGGAATTTACTGTTATACGATATAGTCCGTGTTGCTGGATTGCCGGGCGACTTAAAAACATGGTGGGAGTTTATATCCGTCATGTTAAGTGATCCTTGGTCTTATCCATCGTTATTGGTTTGGTTTTGATTTGCCTTGGGCTATTTCCAAAATTAAGATTTTGGGAGACAGTAAACAATTCAAAATTTTTCCAACAAATAGGATTTCTTGTTTCTGATGTGATTGAAGCAAATAGAATTGAACCAATTAGAAGCAAAATCCCTCATATAGAAGATGCTCCTCGGTCTTTTTTGGCTTTGTATTTACGCCACCAAATTAAAAGGCCTGTTACGGTAACAACCGTGATGAGGATCCCCATCAGTGTTACAAGAACCCGATAAGGCAGTCCTGCGATCCGCGCGATGTGCAAGGTTGTCAACCAATAGGTGAAAGTATCACCGGAGGCAACGCCGGTAGGTAAAGAGTAGTCTCGTAACACGCCTGTAGAAGCATCAACAAAGACCCAGGTTTGTCCAAAGGTATCATTTGCATCAAGGCTCGTGCGTGCCATGAGTTTTAGGACATTTTGATCAGGGTAGTAAGCAAGTCGTTCGTGTTCAAAAATATCGAAATCGTACGTTTGACTTAATTGGGACAAGAAGCCGACAGCGAGCGCATAGCCTTTTTCCCATCCGATTTGGGGCGCATTTTTTAAAGGTATTTTATTGGAGGGGATTTTATCTTTTTTATCAGCAAATGTGATGAAATTTGACATCACCGGGCGATATACTTCTGAATAAAGTGTCATTGAGAGGCTGCTGAGAGCAAACATGGCTAAAAATAACCATGCCCAAAGACTGAATGCCGTATGTAGGTCAAAAGTAAATTTGTGTGAGCTCGCTTTCCATCTGATTTTCCATAAATTCTTCCATTTTTGTACTCTGGATTTAGTGTTTTTTGTGGATACAGGTAAAGTCAGGAAAATTCCAGTAAAGCAATCGATTAGCCACAAAATAGATATAGCGCCCAATATGTAGCTGCCCGTCTGCCCCAAAGTTAAAGATTGATGCAATCTGTAAATAAAAGGCATCAGGTTGGTCCAGCCTTGCGAGATGTCTCCCCATTCTCTTTTTCCGACAATTTCTCCGGTATAACGGTCTACAAAAACTTCATTAAAGTTCAACGGGAGTTGTTTTGTCTCTGGCTCGATAAAAAACAAAGTCATATCGGTGTTGGGTAAGTTTTTCAGAAGCATCCAGTTCGCCCGAACATGCGGAAGTTTTTTTTCGACATGATCACGGAGTTCAAACGCGCTGAGCGGGGGACGGGAGAGGTTTGTTTCTGGCGTTTTCTCAACTGGCTGATTCAGCCATAGATCAATCTCTTGATACCAGACAAGCAAAGAGCCTGTCAGGCTGGTTATGATCAGGAAACCCGCCATAACCAACCCAACGTATCTATGCAGGAGAACCAGTTTCTGTCTGATTTTCATGTTAGAAGGTGTAATCTACACTGAGTTTAAAGGTTCTACCGTCTTCACGAACGATGCCGTTGATGGATCCCGGCGAATAAATTTCCTCATCTAGTGCGTTGTTGATCAGAAAATCAATTTGCAGAGCATCATTCAATGCATAATAGACACCGAGATCGGTCTGCAGATGACTTGATATTTTTGTTGTATTTGCATCTTGTGCAAATCTGCTGCCGATGTAAGAGAGCGTGCCGCCAAGGCTCAGGCCGGGTGCACTTTCAACATCATAGCGACCTTGCAGTGAGGCTGTATGGGTCGGGACATTTGCAAAACTATTGCCGACAAGGGATTGATCGTCGGTTTTGCGGATGCTGGTTTTTGTGTATCCATAGTTTGTGGCGAGGTAGAGATTTGGAGTGACATTGCCAGAGAGGGAAAATTCAATCCCCTTGGAGCGAGATTGACCTTCTGCAACTTCAAAATTAGTATTTACCGGATCTTCAATGGCAATGTTGTCTTTGGTTAGAATGAAACCAGCGAGATTTGCCTGTATGTTCCCAAAATCAAGCTTGGTGCCTATTTCATACTGCGTTCCCTGTTCGGCTTCTAGTGGGCGTGCGCCCGACGTGGTTCCTTGTTGGGGGACAAAAGACTCACTACGGCTGACATAGATGGAGGTTTCTTTACTCAAGTCATAAATTAGACCGAATTGAGTTGTCCAATCTCGTTGACTTATTTCGTCCACGGATACGGCGGCCGTTGTGTTGTTGATTGTTTTTTGTGTTTGCTTTGAATCTATGTAGCGGATACCACCCAGCACGTGGAAGGTGTCGTTCCATGTTATCCTATCTTGAAGAAAAGCGGAAAGAATGGTGCTTTCCTGAAGCGTTGTTCTATCACGCACCTGATTAACTAATGTCAAAGTGGCCTTTTTATACGTCGGATTATAAAGGTCGATACTGTCCACATTGTAAATTTTCGTAGGACGATCATCTTCGGAATAACGATAATTAGCCCCCACGATAAATTTATGTTTCAGGCTGCCTGTATGCAGCTCACCAGCTAAATCCGTGATGATTTCATGATCGGTCCTGAGCGTATCTTCGCCAATAAAGACACGTCGATTGACTGTTTTGTTATCTGCGTTCAAGCCTCGTGAATAGTATTCCATAAAGTCGGAAGTGTTTTCTGTGTAGGTATAGCTAAAACGCGCATCAAGCCCATCTGTCAAAGCGTGGGTTAAGCGTGTATTGACATTAAATGAGTCTCGCTCAGTATAGCTGTCGCTAGAGGCAATATTCACGGATTTTTGATAGTCACCGTTCGGATTTCCAAGGATTGATCCTTCGAATGGTGTACCTGTGTTGATCGCACTCCATGAGTTTTCCGAATAGCTCCCCTCGATGGTGAGGTTCGTATCATCTGTCAAGTCCACGGTAATGTTAGGGGCAAAAAATTTGCGATTGAAATCCCAGTTGTCCAGTGAGGAACCTTTTTCTTCATAGGCGGCATTCAATCGAACGCGTACCCGATCACTCAAGGGACCGGTGATGTCAAAAGTACCGCGGTAGCTGTCGTAACTCCCGACGTTAACTTTGGTATCAGCGTAGAAATAGGGGAGAGGCTGTTTCGTCACAACGTTGATGGTTCCGCCAGGCTCCATTTGGCCAAAAAGGACAGAAGAGGGACCGGTTAACACTTCAATGCGTTCTACATTCGCAAGGTCGGTTGGATGATCTGTTCGGCTAAAGCCCAAACCGTTTGAGGTTTCTGCGGTATCATACCCGCGAATGCGGAAGTTATCAGCAAACATATCTTGTTCGGAACCCGAACGCGAAGCGCTGGGGACAAGGCGAATGACCTCGCCAACGGTATCGGCTTGGGCGAGTTCTACTGTTTCAATGTCAATGAGGTGGATATTTTGTGGAATGTTTTTGACGCTGTCTGTTTTTTGTCGACCATATACGTTGATCGGGGCCACCTGAAAGCTTGATGTCTCTGGTAATTTTTTAATCTTGTAAGCACCGTTTTCGTGTTCAAAACTTAATGCGGAGTTTGCAAGAAGTTGGTGTAGGGCCGTTTCTATCTCATAAGTACCAGATAAGGCAGGGGCTGTCTTTCCTGTGACAAGCTCAGGTGAAAAGGAAAGGGTGATTTGGGCGGTACTTGCAAAGGCTGTGAGTGAGCTACTCAAGGAACCACTTGGAATATCGTAGGTTTTTTGGTTGGTGATTTGAGTTTGTGCATAGGCGGCTCCTGTAATGACAGGAGTGAGCGTAGCGGCGAAACCCAAAACGCCAGCGCTGAAAATAGTGGTGAAGCGTTTATGTGTGAGGGGCAGGGTACGATTTCTCGGGAAGTGAGAACCGTTGTTGAATGTTTTCATTTGCCTGTTATGTCCTTCGATCTAGATTTGTTTGCTGGTTCTATTGGACATGCCGAGTGAGAAGGAAAAAGGGGACACGGAAAGTGATTTTATTTTTCGACAATAGAAACCCAGTAAGGACTGAGGCGGGAGACACGTACAGGCAAGGTGCTTGCGATCACATTCAGTGCAACGTCCGTATTTGACAGTTGGAAAACACCTGAAATTCGATGGTGGGAAACGGCAGGATCACATCGTAAAACCCCCATGCGATAACGTGAAATTTCAGCAATTAAATCGCCAAGCTTCATGTTGTCACTGATGATTTGTCCACTCACCCAAAGAGGGGTAGGGTGATCCAGTGTGGTTAGCTTCATCGTTTTATTTGAGTTGAAGGTGAGCGTGTTTCCTTTGTTTAACCGCGTTTCTGCAACCTGTGATGTCGGTGTGATTGCAACGCCATGTTCATAGACATTTACGCGGACTTCTTCACGCTCTTCAAACTGACGTACAGAGAAACGGGTCCCTAATGCGCGGATACGGCCGCTTTGGGTTTGTACAACAAAAGGGGGGGACGATTGTCCTGATTTAGCTTTTGCTGTTTCAACCAGAATTTCACCTTCTATTAAATGCAGAATTCTTTGCGTCGCATTAAATGTTACGTTTACACTGCTCGCTGTATTTAGATACAGTCTGCTGCCATCGATCAGAGTGATTTTTTGTGTCTCACCTACACTTGTTTTATAATCGGCAGAGAGGGAAGGCCATTCATCCCAAAGGATTTTTGCGCCGGGTGCGATAAATAGAAGGGTTGCGAGCGCCTTAAACGCGCTACGGCGATCTAGGCGTTTACGACCCCATATGGTTTTACCGACCTCTGCGGGCACAGCATCAATCATCCCCATTAAATCTTGAGCCGTTAACCAAGCTTGTTCGTGTTTGGGGCTAAGGGTGCGCCAATTGTTAAATGCTGTTTGCTCTGATGGTGTTAAAGAGGTGTCCTGCATAATGGTGAGCCATTCTGCCGCTTCTTCCATAATTTTGCGTGAGGGGTTGTGCATGGTCTTTAGGCGAGTGCGAGCAGGCATTGACTAAAGCCTTTTTGCATGTAGCGTTTGACTGTACGCGTGGAAATATTCATCAAATCGGCAATTTCTTGATAGGTTGCTCCTTCCAGTTGGGAAAGGAGAAAGGCTTTACGTACAGGAGTGGGTAAGCGATCTAGCGCACAATCAATATGTTGGATTGTTTCTAGCAGGATCTTTTGTGCTTCGGGGGAAATGGATTCCGGCTGCGGGAGTGCAGATAAAGCCTCTAAAAAAGTTCTCTCCACATCTTTGCGTCGGAAATGATCAATGAGCAAACCTTTTGCAATTACTCTCAAGTAAGCTTGTGGCTTACGTAACTGATAAATATCGAGTTCGTCCCGTCGCATTAACACGCGGACAAAGGTATCTTGAGCTAAATCAGCAGCTTGATAACTACAATTCAATTTTGTGTGTAACCAGTTTTTCAACCAAGTATTGTGCTCATTATATAAATACTCAACATTACAATTTTGTATCATTATAATTTCAACGTTCAATTTTTCGCATAGAGTTTATTTTAATAATGATTATTAGTATCAATGTCAATTAGCAAGAAAATTTATTACAAAAATATATTGTAAAATAAAAGTGCCTTTTGATGCCTAATGGAAATCCCGACTATCCACCTTGAACGGGGCCTTTTGGTCTTTGCTTTCTTCGGCCAATTCGGTGATCGTTTTGGTTTGTGGCGTAATGGCCCAGGAGATATTGCGCGGATGTGTGCGCGCCCGGCTGTGGATGGTGGTCGTTTCGCTGAGCTCATGGAGCAGGCCGGAAAGATCAAGCAGTTCTTCCGCAATCACATGGATGACGCCTTCTTCCTGCTGCACTTTGCCACGCACCGCCATGAGGCTGGCGGACATCAGGACATGGCGATAGTCTTCAAACACCTTGGGCCAGACGATCAGGTTGGCGATGTCGGTTTCGTCTTCGAGTGTGACAAACACAACGCCACTGGCGGTCCCCGGGCGTTGACGCGCAATGATTAACCCGGCGACAGTGACCTTTTTATCCTTGGTGATATTGATTAGATCTTTGGCCGGTTTCACCCCGGCCTGTGTCAATTTATCGCGCAACAATAAAAGCGGATGTGCTTTTAAGGATAAGCGCAAGGCGGCATAATCTTCAATGACCTCTTCCCCCAAACTCATTGGTGGCAACACGACGGTTTGTTCAACACCGAACTCGGCGGGGGTGCCGAAATTGTGCCTTGTGTCCATCGCTTCAAAAAGGGGGAGGGGGCTGGCAGCCTTGCGCCCTTGCCCCAACCGGCGGATGGCCCACAGGGCGTCGCGGCGTGATAGGCCGAGGCAGGCAAAAGCATCGGCGTTGGCGAGCTTTTCCAACATTGCGGGGGAAAGGCGGGTTTGCCGGGCCAGCAGATAGAGATCACGATAACCTTCTTCGGGACGCAAGCTGACCAGTGTGAGCGCATCCATTTCGTTGATCCCTTTGACTTGACGAAAACCGAGGCGCAAGGTCCCATGTTCAATCCGGTTATCCCAATGGCTGTGGTTGATATCAACCGGTTGTACCTTGACGTAATGGGCACGCGTATCCCGGATTAACTGAGCCGGGGCGTAAAATCCCATGGGCTGACTGTTGAGCAAGGCGCAAGTAAACACCTCTGGATGATGATGTTTCAGCCAAGCGGAGACATAAACCAAATTGGCAAAACTGGCAGCGTGACTTTCGGGGAACCCATAATCGGCAAAGCCTTCAATCTGCTGAAAACAACGTTCGGCAAAATCGGGCGCATATCCTTTGGCCCCCATCCCGGCAAGAAATTTCTCACGATGCTGCTGCACTTGCCCGATGCGCCGGAAGGAGGCCATATCCCGGCGCAAGCGATCAGCTTCTTCCGGTGTAAAGCCCGCTCCAACAATCGCGACCTGCATGGCTTGTTCCTGAAATAGCGGCACGCCATAGGTGCGTTGCAGAACGCTTTTTAGTTCGTCTGACGGGTAATCAACTTTTTCCTTGCCCGTTCGCCGACGCAGATAAGGATGCACCATATCCCCTTGGATCGGACCTGGTCGCACAATGGCGACTTGTACGACGAGGTCATAAAACTCTCTGGGTCTCAGGCGTGGTAGCATGGACAATTGCGCCCGACTTTCGACTTGAAAGACCCCGATGGCATCGGCCTTTTGCAACATTTGATAAACGGCGGGATCTTCTTTGGGCAAGGTTGGCAGGTCAAGGTCTATATTTTTATGATCGCGCAATAAATCAAAGGATTTGCGGATGCAGCTCAGCATGCCAAGGCCCAATACATCGACTTTGAGGATGCCGAGTTCCTCGATATCCTCTTTGTTCCATTCAATGGTGGTGCGCCCGTCCATCGCAGCATTGGCAATGGGTGAAAGTTCATAAAGTGGCCCGCGCGTGATGACAAAACCGCCGACATGCTGTGACAGGTGACGGGGAAAACCGATCAGTTCGGCACTGAGTTCCATAACGGCACGGATGCGCAAATCGTCAGGGGAGAGCCCCGCATCGCGCACCTGTTCCTCCTTAATGCCGCTGGTGCCCCAGCCCCATATGGTCTTGGTCATCCGGCTTAAGGTATCGTCATTCAGGCCGAAGACTTTACCCACCTCGCGAATAGCACTGCGTGAACGATAGGTGATGACTGTGGCGGTCAGGCCTGCACGTTCCCGGCCATAACGTTTATAAATATACTGGATGACCTCTTCGCGGCGTTCATGTTCAAAATCCACATCTATATCGGGCGGCTCGCCGCGTTGTTCGCTGATGAAGCGTTCAAACAAAAGATCAATCCGGTCCGGTGCCACTTCGGTAATAAACAAGCAATAGCACACAGATGAATTGGCCGCCGACCCGCGTCCTTGACAGAGGATGTTTTGGGAACGTGCAAAACGGACAATATCGTAAACAGTCAGAAAGTAAGGGGCATAGTGTAGTCGCCCGATCACGCCCAGTTCGTGGTTAAGGTTCGTTTCCACCTTTTGCGGCAAGCCGTCCGGATAGCGTTTGTGTGCACCTTCCCATGTCAGGCGGATCAGGCGGTCTTGTGCGCTTTCCCCGTCTTCTTCCTCGTACGGATATTCATAGCGCAATTCATCCAGATGGAATTGGCAGGCTTCAGCAATGCGCACTGTTTCTGCCACCCAATGGGGATGGTCGGGGAAAAGGGCCGCCATTGCTGTGGGGGACTTGAGGGTTCGTTCGGCGTTGGGAAAAAGGCGATATCCGGCTTCTTCCAAGCGGCAATGGTTGCGAATACAGGTCAACACATCTAACAAAGCTTTGCGACTGCGTGTGTGCATATGGACATCGTTGGTTACGACAATAGGCAGGTGCAGGGTTGCTTCGGCTTGTTCGCTGAACAAAAGACGGGCCTCATCAAAGCCATCAAAATGACGACTGATAGAAAGCCATAAGCGATCACCCAGCCCCTTTTGCATATGTTTTAGCGTGTCGATAAAGTCTTCTTGTGGTTGCACGGGCTGCACAGCAATAAATAAGCTGCCTTGAGAAAATTCAAGCAGGTCGCTGAAATAAAGCTCACAGTCTCCTTTGGGTGCGCGGCGTTTACCGATACTGAGCAACTGACATAAGCGTCCATAAGCGGCCCTGTCAGTGGGGTAGCACAATAATGGCGGGGCATCGCGCAAGAGCAACTGCATGGCCGGGATAAAACGCACGTTGTGATCACGCGCAGCAATATGGGCGCGCACGGTCCCGGCAAAACTGTTGTGATCCGTGAGAGCCAATGCATCCAAGCCATAAACGGCCGCACTGGTAATCAGTTCATCAGGGTGAGAGGCGCCGCGCAAGAAACTGAAATTGCTGACACAATGAAGTTCGACATATTCAACCATGACCTTTATCCAAACCAGCCATGAACAAACCAACGGGCTTGATTGTCTTGGGCGTAACTGCAACAGAGCCAGAGGTCCCGGCCCGCTTGATCCTGTATGCGGTAATAATCACGCATGCCTAAGCGAGCGTTCCAGAAATCAAGCTTCAGGTCATGCCACCATTCCCGCGTCAGACGTTCTGGCCCGCTAATGTGCTGGGCTTCAATACGCTGTTTGCGCCAGATGAAGGACTGGGGAACAGTATTTTGATGGGAATTGTCGATTTTGATCGGCTCCGGTTTGTTCAACAACCGGATGGGGCGTTCTGGCAAGGTGGGAAATGATTGATGTTCTTTTGACGGTTGGGAACTATAGGTGAATGCCCGTTCCGGGAGATGGCTGGCCTGAGGATGCATATAGGTGACGGCTTGAGAACCCAAGCGTTGACGCAAATGATCAATCAGGCCGCTGAGGGCACTGCTATCTGCGTTCTGTTCTTCATCATTACCAAGGGTGACTTGCGTCTGTTCAACCCATTGGCTGTGCAGGGCGCGCATGTGAATTTGTTCAATTCCAAAGCCGGGGTCCACACCTGGTAATTGATTATCCAGCAATCGCATCAGGGCAGAGACGTTCTGCACCGGTGCACTGGTTTTGAGAGAAAAAGAAATGACGTGGCCGTCCACCCGATTAAAACGTATCCCCAGCATACGGATGCCAAATCCGGCTTCTTTGATGTCGTGGCAGAGTGTTGTTAAGAGCGTTACGACAGTATCGCGGACGATCTCCTGACTGCCGAGGGGATCGGGGAAAAAGCGGATCACCTCATAGGGTTTATCCGTATGCAGAAAGGAAAGAGAAGGCGCATGAGAACCTACCATCCGGTCCAGACGGTCCAAAAGATCGGGGCCAAAGCGCGTGGTCAGGTTAGCACGCGGTAGTTCGCGTAAATCAGACAAGGTGCGTAGGCCCAACCGGTTTAAGTTCTGGACCGTCTGGGCAGGGATGTCGAGAGCAGCTAAGGGAAAGTCTTGTGTTTCTTGAAGGGTTTCCCCTTCTTTTAAGCGTGGATTGCCTGTGTGAAAACGGGCGCTCGCCCAAGCGGCAAGGGCAGTATCGGCCATCCCTAAGTGCAAGGCTGTGACCGTGGGGGCATAAGTTTGCTCAACCGTTTCAAGCAAAGCCTCCTCCCCGCCAAATAGATGGGCCGCCCCGCTCATATCCAACCACAGGCCGCCCTCGCCTGTTGTCAAATGGGGGCCGTCCAGCGCGACCCAAGGGGAGAATTGATCCGCCAGTGCGGCAAGCTTTAAAAGTTCGGCTTTATCTTGTTCGGGCGCATTGGGCAGGGTCTTGAGTTCAGGCAGGATGGCACGGGCGTCGCCTAATCGCATGGTGGGGCGCAGGCCTTTTTTATGTGCAAGTGCGTTCACACCGCACAAATAGGTGCCGCGATGATCGCTGGCCGTTGTGGCAAAAGGGGATTGAACCAGATCGGCGGGCTGTTCAGGTGAAGATGCATTAAGAATGTAACGCCCCACAGCCAGTTGGGGAAACCAGAGGTACAGAAAACGTTGGGTCATCGCTCCATTATCCACTGATGGGGGCGAACGCCTTTCCCGCCAAAAAGGTTGAGAGACCACAGGTTTTGGCTCTTCCCACTAATCTGCCAGCGGGTACGGGCCACCGAGCTTTTCTCCATTCCTCTGGTGTCATGACACAGGGCAAAGGCGTAGCTCTGCCCCCGTTCGCAAGCCAGTTGCAGACGGCGCGAGGCTTTGAGATCCAGAAAAGGCACCTCCGCAATGACGCAAGCCGCTTGGCCTGAACGCAAACATTCCTCAAATGCCCATAAAATATCGCGAGAATGTGCAGGATGAATAAAGATCGCGGATGCCTGTAGGGCAGCTGGAAGCGCGATAGCATTGAGTAGCCCGGTTTCCTGTTGATGGGGGGAGGGTATAAAGAAAATATTCCTGCTTTTGCTTTCTTTTGTGATCTGTGCGGCAAGTCGAATGACATAAAGGCTGTTTCCTCCATGCCCGATCTGCCCAAAAAACTCATGCAGAGCCGGTCTGTCCATTGTCTTGCAAGGGATATGGTGCTCCCTATCCGGTATACCCCATGACAAAGCTTGCTCTCTTTTCTGTGTTAAGACAGGGGAATGAGGGCTCTGATCATATAAAATTTGTCGGGCAAGGGCTAATTTATTCATCTTAATATTCACTATTTGTTCTTTTTTTTAGGATAATTCAGTGAAATAAAGAGTCAAGAAGATTCAATTAAGGACTTATATCGAACTTCTATAAAGCTCTGTTCCGCATACCGTATAGGAACAGATGTAAAGACGTGTCACAATGACCGTGCCATATTACGTTCTTGCGCAATCCTGCAGCGTAGGCCTTGTCTGGTTCTGCAGTTTGGACGTTTGTATAAATGTTTATTTTGTGTGGGAAACGGGAAAATTGAATGGCATCCACAAGGGCATTTATTCGATCCGTGTGTCTCCATGAAAACTGTAACCGATGTTGCGGATTGTTTTGATGGGAAGTTCTTCACCTTCTATACTCACTTTTTTACGTAATCTGGATAGTAACGTATGGAGGTAACCTTCTTCAAAAGGAGAGGTGTTTCTGCCTAAGGCTTCAAGGATTTTTTCCTTATCAACAGGTTCGCCTTTCGCCTTGAAGAGAAGGTTCAGAAAATGGCATTCGTTTTCAGTGAGGTCATGGGACCGTCCCTCAGGGGAAAGCAGAGACAACAGCCTTTCATTCAGGATCCATTGGCCTGTATTTTGTGCGTATAAACGTTCGTACAAGGAATGGATCGTTGCTTTTAATTCGCGAATATCTATGGGCTTGGTCAGATAGACATCTGCACCACGTTCCAATCCTTCAACACGGAATTCCAGGTTTCGGGTTCCACTGGCGAGAATCAAACCGAAATTTGTTTCTTTACGCAAAGTGGGTAAAACTTCAAAGGCACTTTCATGGGGCAGGGATACATCCAAAATCAGAATGTGGGGATTGATCTCGTGGATAACTTTGTTCATTTCTCGGAATGACGTAAAAGGGAAAACTTCAAAGCCTTCACTTGCCAATAAGGCTGTCATAGAGGCTAAATAGTCCTGATCATCATCGACCAGAATTGTCTTTATCAACGGCGTCATTTTGTCGTTCTTTCTTGATTAAAGGTCGTTCTGAATATTGTGCCTTCTTGATGGAGAATTTCAATGTGCGCTTTATGCAAATGGATGATTTTTTCAGTGATGTAAAGTCCAAAGCCACTCCCGGAAATGCCTGCATGCTGTTTGGCTCGATAGAATTTCTCGAAAATACGTTCTCGTATATTTACTGGGATTTCTGCCCCTTCATTGAAAACATCGACAATAACGGTGTCATTGTTTCCCATTTGAATAGATACATAACAACTGTCCCTGTTCGTCCCGTATTTTAATGCATTGTCTATCAGGCAAGAAAAAGCCGTGGATAATAAGAAAGGGTCCCCTTGCAGGAGAATGTCGTTATGGTCTTTGTTGTGGTTGTGGAACGGGATTTCATATTCAAATGATAGGTTATTCAAGATTTCTGTAAGACTGAATTCCACCTGACGAATGTTGTCATTTGTCGTTGAACTGGTCCACTCATGAATCAGAGATTTGTCAACAAGGCGGGATAAGCGGAAAGTAGCCCTGCGTACACGGTCTAATGCGTCACGTGAAACTGCCTGAATATCTTTTTCAAGGTTTTCAACTAACTGAGTGGAATTTAAGATGGTCCCCAAGGGGGTTTTAAATTCATGTGAGACCATCGCCCAGAAGTTGTTTTGTTCCAGGCGAGCCTGTTTCTCACTTTTCAGTGCAGAAGCGAGGTTTTCTTGCAGGCGTTCGGAAATTAACATCAAAAGTCCGACGGTAATTAAAATATGCCCCATGCTGATAGAAAGGAAAAGAAAAGCAGTTGATGTGCTGTTATTCATCAAATAGGTGACATTTTCATTTTTGACAATCATCCAGACACTACGGAGCAGCAAATTGCTGCCATCAAATAAAAAACCACCACCTGCTAACAGATAGGCACTGCTTTTTGTTTGTGCAAAACGTTGAAGTAAAAGAAACCCCGAGCCTAAAAAAAAGATAAGATTGATTATGGTTATAAGATGGATGCGGGTATTTAGGTTGCGGTTGTCATCATACAAAAAAAGAAAAGCGACAAATAGAATAACATTAATGGCAATAGCCAATTTGTAGTTGGGTTTTAGGCTTAGATATTTTTGAATACCCAAAAATAGAACGGCGTTTCCAATCGCAATCAGGGAATTTGCGATTACGATGGAGGCAAAGGGAGCGATCATCCCGCGTAAAAGAAGCAATAAAAAACCGCACGCAAAAAACATTAAACCCACAGACCATTCGCGTGGGCCATCGATTTGTTTATTTTGGCGATAGGCAAAATAGACCATAACGGCGGATATGGTGTAAACGGCGCCTAAAACGACCGTAAGAGTTCTAATATCGAGCATACAGTTAATTTCATTTTACGGGCGTTGCAAACGCACATTGATCTGTTTTTATAATAAAAATACGTTGAATGAGAAGGTATTCTGAATAAGTAGGTTTATCAATAATTAATAATTGATAGCTTTCATATAATTCTAAATAAAAACAAAACCTTAAACAACTTTAAGAAGCGCTTATGTGTAAGAATTTGTAAGAATACTCCGCTTCTAAAGAAAGCTGTTTTTGTGGTAGTTCTTAAGAGTATCAATTTGAATCGACTAAATGTGTAGGGTCTGGAATGAAAAATTGGGTTTTGTGGGGATTGTGTTGTGTTTTAGGTGTGGCGAACCTGATTAATGTTGCACATGCAGGCGGGGCAAAAGAGGCAGAAACGACTAAATCGAAACTTGTGATTATGTTGGATGGGCCGCAAGGTCAGGTTCAGTGTGTCGAATTTCCCGCCTTTAATCGGGATGGCTGGCTTAAAGTCAATCATCTGCGCCCCAATACAAAGACTGTAAGTAAAAATGTTCTGCTCAAGAAAGGGCAGAACCTTCTGGACCTTTCTACACAAGGTGGCATGATCGGGCAGTTTAGCTTGAATATCAAGCCGAAGGATGCAGAAGTCAGTCTGAACGGCAAAGCCCTTTCCGGTTCTTTGCAAAATTTAAGTGCAACGGTCGGTGGGCACGAGTTGTCTGTGCGCAAAAAAGGGTATCATCCGGCTGGTGGGCGTATTGCCGTGACACCATGTGGTGCAAATACATACAGCGTTTCTTTGCAGAAAATTAGAACGCAGACCCCGCCTGTTAAAGCAGAAAAAGTCCCAGCGGCCCCGAAATCTATTGACCCGAAATCTATTGAAATGAATCTGCCCGGTGATCGCATCAAAGATTGCCCGACTTGCCCGGAACTGGTTGTTGTTGGGGCAGGGGAATTTGTCATGGGGAATAAGACGGGTGGTCTTAATGGTGACGCTCCGTTGCGCCGCATTAAAATTGATTATGAGTTTGGCGTTTCCAATAGTGAAATCACCTTCGCCCAATGGGATGCTTGCGTTGCGGACGGGGGATGTGATGGGTATAACCCCGATGATCTGGAATGGGGCCGTGCGAACCGACCGGTTATTTATGTGAGCTGGAAAGATGCGCAGGAATATGTGAAATGGCTGTCGCAGAAAACCGGACAGACCTATCGATTGCCCAGTGAAGCAGAATGGGAATATATTGCACGCGCCGGTACGACAGGGGATTACTGGTGGGGTGATGACGTCGGTGTAAATCAGGCCAATTGTGCCAATTGCCAATCACAATTTGATGGCAAAAAAACCGCACCTGCCGGGACGTTTCGGGCCAACCCGTTCGGGGTGTTCGATACGGTTGGCAATGTTTGGGAATGGGTTGAAGATTGTTATGCAAAAAATACATACAAAACCCACCGTTCTTACCCCGCTCCTTATAAAAATGGCCAAAACACCTGTAATCGTGTCTTGCGTGGTGGGGCATGGGATCTGGTCAGTCAGGGGGCGAGTGTATCGTTCCGTTATAACGCCAGTATAGATCTGCGATCTAATGCGGTCGGTTTCCGCGTTGTTAGAGAAATTAAAGAACATCAATAATTTGGCTTAGATTTGAAATGGGCGAGGGAAGAATAATGTCTGATGGGCAAGGTATTTTTGCGCTGGAACAACGCATTATGTTTGACGGGGCCGCAGTGGCGGATGTTGCCGATGCAACCGATAGCGCTGATCACGATGATGTCAGCCCCGCGGCTATACAAGAACCGCGCAAGGAAGTTGTTATCGTCGACCCTCGCATACAGGATTATCAATCCCTGTTGACCAATGTGGATGGAAATGCCGATGTCATTGTGCTGGGTGAAAATGCGAGCTTAAACGATATTGCTACTCTTCTGTCAGGCAAACAGGGGCTGGATACAATCCACATTCTATCGCATGGTGGTACCGGTTTTATTGCACTAGGTGATACAATTATTGATACGAGCGGGCTGGTTGCGAATACGTCGGCCCTTGGACGGATCGGAGATAGCCTGTCTGAAACAGGCGATATTTTGTTATATGGGTGTGACGTTGGTGCAGATGGTCAAGGGGCAGCTTTTGTCGAAACATTGGCTGACTTAAGTGGTGCAGATGTTGCGGCTTCTGACGATACCACGGGGGGCTCCGGTGATTGGGAGTTGGAGGTCCAGAAGGGAGAAATTGGAGCCTCGACAGCACTGGATATGAATGATCTGGAGGCATTTACCAACGATTTAAGCGTAGGGCAGGACTATACCTATAGTTATATAAGTTATGAGACGGTCCTTACAGATAATGACGGCAATAAATATGTATTGATTCCAAGAGTTTATGGCGTGCTAGACTTGGATCCCACCGATGGTGTTGATAATCATGGGGAAACCTCGAAGACAAGCACTGCTATTCAAAAATTTGATGTGGATGGTAACTTCCTTTGGGCCAAGTCTTTTACAGGATCAAAACGGTTTACCCTCGAAACGATGGATCTCGACGGATCCGGCAATATTTACTTGTCTGGCTATTTAAACGGTACTGTTGATAGTGATCCCAATGACGGAGTTGCAAATTTATCGGAAGACACCAAGGGGTATCAGGGCGGTATCCACATCATTAAACTGGATGATTCTGGTAATCTAGCTTGGTCAAAAGTCTTTGATGTGATGGAGAGTCAAGTTTACCAATACAGTTCCTCTTTGGATAACGGAATGGTCAAGGTTGCGGCGGATGGAACTTTCTGGTTTGCGGCAACGTTGGAAGGGAAGGTAAATCTGGGTACGGCCACGTCACCAGTCTATGTGGATGTGGCAGATGATAGCGGAATTCTGGCGAAATTTAGTAGCAACGGCGACCTTTTATTCCACAAAGTCTTTAGTTCAGATGAAGAGGTTGAAATCTCGCAGATTGAAACGACGTCCAGCGGTGGTGTCATTTTGACAGGGGAAGTCGAGGGAACGCTTAACATTGATCCAGGCAATACTGTTACAACAATTGTTGCCGACCAGTATATTTATACGAATAACCTGCTTGCCAGTTATGATGCAAACGGCAAACTTCTTTGGCATAAAGTCTTTAACAAAGACAGCGGCGTTCAATTGGGTTCGTTTACGGTGGATAACAATGATGATGTTGTTATTATCGATTACATCTCAGGAAGTAATGAAAACAGAGATATTGATTTTGGAAACGACAAAACGGTTTCCTATGGTACAGAAGAGGTTTTTGCCCTTGTCAAATATGGCAGTGACGGTACGACCCTTTGGACGACAAGATTAATAGAAGAAGCTAGTAGCACCTATATTTCTCCCAATAATTTAATGATCGGAAACGATGCGTCGGGGAATTTATATGTTTCAGTAATTCTTTCGAATGGAAATACAGTTAAAATATCGCCTGATACAACAAATAAAACTGTTTCGAGCGGAGAATATCCGCTGGCACTCGTTCTTAAACTGGATACATCGGGCAATTATGTCTGGGATGCTCAGTTCAAGGGGGTAACGGAAAAAGAACAATTTTATTACTATGACTTGGGACCTTATGGTTATGATGATTATTATCATGATTTATATTATATGGAGGATTACGGTAGATTCTTTAATATGAATTTTGATGTTGCCGCCGATGGCACCAGCTATCTTACCGGTGTTGTTTCAGGTGCTTTTGACGCTGACCCAACCGAGCAAACATCATCTGTTGGTCAAGATAGTGTGCATTCCTCGACATCTTTTATTCTGACCGTGGGGGCCAATGGTCCTGTTGCCAATGCTGCACCGGCCTTATCGGTTGATGATACAGCAACGTCATATGCGGAATTGTCCAATGCGGTTAAAATCGCATCAACAGGTACGCTGAGTGATAGTGACGGTAGTTCGGATTGGAATGGTGGTACGCTGAAAATTCAGATAAGTGCCAATGCAGAAGCTAGTGATCTTCTTTCGATCCCGGATGTTGCCGATGGGATCAATACGGACGGAACGAATTTACGTTACGGTACAACGGTGATCGGCACACTGAGTGCGAGTGAGGGGACGGTAAGTGGTGCAACAGCCTTGCTGATTACATTTAACGCCAATGCCACAAATGCACTGGTTCAGCATGCGCTTCAAGCGATTAGTTACAGCAGCATCTCACGTGATCCATCATCTGCACCACGCACAATTACCATTACAGCCACGGATAAAAATAACGCCAGCACCAGCGATACGCGCATGGTAAATGTCACCAAAATCAATAACGAACCTGTTGTTTCTATTGGTGATAGTGCGCTTTCCTATACCGAAGGTGATGCGGCAATCACCCTCGCGTCAGGAGGGTCTGTTATTGTCAATGAAGGGTCAACCGATTGGAACGGCGGAACGCTTAAGGTTCAGATTAGTGCAAACGGTACGGCAAATGATGTGCTGTCCATCCCCGATATAACGGGGGGGATCCATACTGACGGGGTCAATCTGTTAAACGGTACGACTATAATCGGAACGTTGAGCGCCAGTGAAGGGACAGTCAGCGGTGTAACCGGTTTAACCATTACCTTTAATGCCAATGCGACAACGGCATTGGTGCAGGATGTGGTGCGGGCAATTAAATTCAACAATACATCTTCCGATCCGAGCGAGGCAGCGCGAACTGTTTCCTTTACCTTAAACGATCAATATTCAAATCAAAGCGTTGAAACACGCACGCTCAATGTGCTTAAGGCAAATGCAGCACCAACCTTTGGGGAAGGGGCCTCTTTAGCCGCGATTGATGCAAATGTTGCATCACCCACGGGGGAAACCGTTGCAAGTTTGCTGTCGTCTAAATATAGCGATGAGGAAAATACGGCTTTTGGCGGTGTTGTTATTGTTGGTAATGCCGCAACATCTGGGCAAGGGATATGGCAATATAGCACAGATGGGAATAACTGGTTCGATATTGGTGCCGTTTCCGCGGCATCTGGTCTGGTTCTGGATAAAACAGCAACATTGCGTTTTGTGCCCAATAATTCCTTTGTCGGCGGGGTTGTCGGCGGTTTGACAGTGCATGCTGTTGAAACAACCAATACCTTGAACTTTACAAGCGGTGGGACACGCCAAACGTTTGACACAACCGGGGATGACGAAACATCTGTTGTTTCGGCAACGGGTGTCGTGGTGGATACCGGGATTAATGGAAAGCCCATTGTCCAGGATCAATCGGATCTGAACGTTACTGAACAGCAATCAGCTACAATTATTGACAATGATATCACATTCAGCGGTGACAATAGTTATGTTGGCGGCTATGTGGAATTTGATCTGTCTTCAAGTACCAATGCCGATACGCTTGCCCTTTCCAGTGAAAGCGATGTTAATGCAAGCGGCGCAATTTCCATCGTCGGGGATACGGTTTATCAAGGCAATGGCAGTGGGCGCGACATTATCGGGACTGTTGATGAAACATTTGACGGGACCAATGGTAAAAAACTTCGCATTAACCTGTCTTCGGAAATCGCAAATACCACATTTGAAACCAACCTTGATGGTTGGACCGTTACAAACGAAGAATATAGCGGGCTGAACGGAACCACCATCAATTATTCCTATGTTGGCGGCGGCAATGGCGGCAACAGTGCTGGTAGCGGCACAGGCACGACCAATACAACAGGCAGCAGTTACAATAGCTCCAGTTCCTCCGTCTCAGTTTCTACAGATTATGCGTCTGCGGGAAACAGTTCGATGAAACTGACGATTTCCGGCAGTACAGCACTCACCAATACAGTCCAGAAAGATGGAAATTATTCCCTGCATGGTCCTTATGTCACCAGTAATGTGTTTTATGCTAGCCAAGGTGGCACCTTAAACGTGGATTGGAAGGCCGTTGGCGGCAGTGATGATTTTGAAGTATTTGGCTTTTTAGTCGGTGCCGGGAATGATGGTGAATTTAACACCGCAGACGATACCTCCACCCGCCTGTTTGGCCAACGTGGGGATATTCAGAGTGCCTGGGTAACGGAAACCTCCACCTTTGCTGCATCGGGTTTATATAAGTTCCAGTTTGTTTCCGGTACGTACGACGGGTCTGGCGGCGGTGGTGTCGGTGCAACCCTTTATGTGGATAATCTGCAACTGAATGTTTCAAAACCGACTTTGAATGATCAAACACTCAGTCGAATTGCGCGTCTGGTCACTTTCCAGAACAGCTCAGACAATCCGACCACCAGTGCACGTAACCTGACTTGGGCTGCACGAAACGCCGATGGGGAAACCGGGTCCGGGACAAGCACGATTACGATTAAGGCGGTGAATGACGCGCCCGCACTTCAGGCAAACAATACTTTGAACGGTAATGAAGGCGCGACGATTACGATTGATAATACAAAGTTGAACGAAGGCGACCCCGATGATGAGGGGGCGGGTGTGACTTACACGTTATCCTCGGATGTGACCCAAGGGACGCTGTTTATTGACAGTAATAACAATGGTGTTGTCGATGGGGATGCCGAAAAACTAGTCAGTGGGGAAAGCTTTACCCAGGACGATATCGATAACAATCGTTTGAAATATACCCATAACGGTTCGGAAAATCTGAGCGATAGCTTCAAGTTCAATCTCGCCGATGGCGGTGAAGACGGTGTCAGTGCGCTAACGAATCAGACATTTAACATTTCACTCAGCAATGTGAACGACGCGCCGGAAATAACGAAAAACGTCGCGACCTCGTTGGACGAAGGCGCAACCAAAACCTTGACAACGGATATGCTGAATGCAAGCGATGTTGATGATAATGCGACAGGGTTGACCTATACGCTCACCAGTGCCTTGGCGCATGGTCGTTTGGAATTGTCAACAAACCCCGGTGTTGCGATCAACAGCTTTACACAAAGCGATCTTGCCAATAATAAAGTGCGCTATGTACATGACGGTGGGGAAACCACGTCGGACAGCTTTGGTTTCAGTCTGGCAGATGGTGGTGAAAACGGGGCGACTGCGCAAACCGGGACGTTTAATATTACCGTTGTGCCGATAAATGATGCACCGACGGTGTCGAACCTGAATGGTGACAGCGTCACCTTTACCGAAGATAGTGACACCATCATTCTGATAGATGGAGCGAACGCTTTGTCTGTTGCAGATGTGGACTCTTCTAATTTTAATGGCGGCACGTTGACCGTCAGTATCGTTTCCGGTGGGGATAGCGCCGAAGATATCCTGTCGATCCTTAATCAGGGGACAGGCGCGGGGTTAATCGGCGTGTCCGGTACGACACTGACTTACAGCGGAACCGAAATCGGTACGATCGCAGGGGGAACAGGAACATCGGCCCTTGTCATTACGTTTAACGCAAACGTCACATCCACTGTTGTCAGCAATGTTATGCGCAATGTGACTTACGCCAACAGTGATACGGTTGCCCCGACGACAAGTGATCGAACAGTTCGTTTTGTCTTGAGCGATGGTGATGGGGCGAGCAGCGCCAATGCTGACGTAACGGTGAAAGTGGTTGGGGTGAACGATGCGCCAATCATCGAGACAAATAAAGGTCTAAGCGTGTTAGAAGATGCTGCGGCAACGCCCCTGACAACATCCATGTTGAACGTATCGGATCAGGATACCAGTGCGGCTTCAATCACATATAAAATCACATCAAATGTTACCAAAGGGGTGTTGACCAAAAACGGTGTTACGTTGAATACAAATGACACCTTCACACAAGCTGATTTGGCGTCGGGCCTTGTTAAATTTGCGCCGGGTGCAAATAAAAATGGCGGTGACTCTTTTTCCTTCAGTGTCAGTGACGGGGCGACAACGCTGGCGGCATCGACCTTTAATATCTCGATTGGTGACGTAAATGATGCACCGGGCTTTACCAAAGGGGCGGACCAGACTGTTCTGGAAGATGCCGGTAAAACTACGGTGAATGGCTGGGCGACCTCGCTTGTAGCAGGCGGGGGCAGCGATGAAAATTCACAGGAACTCAGCTTTACACTCAGCAACAACAATAACGATCTGTTTGCCGAACAACCCTATATTGATAGTTCTGGAAATCTGTCTTTCACACCGGCGCAAGACCAGTTTGGGACGGCTGTGGTCAGTGTTTATGTCAAAGATAGCGGTAATACCGATAATAACGGTGTGAACCAATCTGCCCTTCAGACGTTTAATATTACAGTGACAGCCGTTAACGACAGACCGTCCTTTGATATTGGGGACGGGGTGGTCGTGAACGAAGATGCGGGTACAATCACAAGAACCAGCTTTGCCTCTAATCTCAGCTTTGGACCGTCTAACGAAAGCGGCCAAAGCATTCAGAGCATCACGCTTAACGTTGATAATGCGGCCTTGTTCTCATCACAACCGACCATCAATGCAAATGGTGATCTGGTCTTTACCTTGGCGGCAAATGCCAATGGTATGGCGACGGTGACGGGGTATATTACCGATGACGGTACAACGGCAAATGGCGGGGTTGCCCAGTCAGAAACCAAATCCTTTACCATTATTGTAAATCCGGAAGCTGATGAAACGAAAATAGAAGCTGCGTCCGGTTTGAATATTAAAGAAGATGCAGGGGCAACAACCCTGACATCTTCCATGTTACGTGCAAGTGATGTGGATGTGTCCGATAAAAGTCAGCTGGTTTACACCATCAAATCGGCTCCGACAAAGGGGGCGTTGTCAAATAACGAAACGGCACTGGGCTTGAATGATACCTTTACACAGGCCGATATTGATGCCGGGCGGATCAGTTTCGCCCCGACAGGTGATGCCAACGGTATTGATGGGTTCGAATTTACTGTTACAGATAGTTCCGATAACGCCACAACAAAACAATTTAAATTTGCAATCAATATCAGTGCTGTCAACGATGCGCCCAGCTTTGTCAAAGGGGCAAACCAGACCGTTCTAGAAGACGCCGGTGCGCAGACCGTGGCAAATTGGGCCACCAATCTGTCAAAAGGGGTAGATAACGAAAATGGTCAATCAATCAGCTTTGTTGTCGGTAATGATAATAATACATTGTTTGATAAACAGCCGAGCATTGATGCAAACGGTCAATTGACCTATACCCCTGCCGATAATGCCAACGGCACGGCAACAGTGACCGTTTATATCAAAGATAACGGCGGGACTGAAAACGGCGGGGTCTATAAATCGACGACGCAAACCTTTACCATTACAGTCACAGCGGTAAATGACGCACCGGGCTTTACCAAAGGGGCGGACCAGGTTGTTGATGAAGACAGCGACGTGGTCACCGTTACCGGATGGGCAAGTGATATTGATAAAGGGACGGATAACGAAAGTGACCAGACGATCAGTTTCACCGTAACCAATAACAATAATTCATTGTTTAGCGTTCAGCCTGCGATTGATGCAAACGGGAATTTGACTTACACCCCAGCTGCCAATGCCAATGGGACAGCAACGGTAACGGTTTTTGTTTCCGACAATGGTGATACGGCCAATGGCGGTGCAAACCAGTCGGTCAGTCAAACCTTTACCATCAAGCTGAATGCGATCAATGACAAGCCGGTTAATTCCGTATCGACAGGGCAGATTACACAGGAAGATACTGCGATTACATTTAACGCCGCCAATGGTAATCTGGTTTCCATCAATGATGTGGATGCGGCAAATGATGCTATGTCGGTAACGCTGTCGGTTGAAAACGGGACATTGTCCTTATCGGGGACAACCGGGCTGACCTTCAATACAGGGGACGGTACCTCCGATACAACAATGACATTTACAGGGACCCGCAGTGCGATTAATAGCGCGCTTGACGGTATGATCTTCACCCCGACGACTAATTATTCCGGCTCTGCCCAGATTGTGCTGACAACTTCGGACCAAGGGAATAATGGCGCAGGTGATGTTGGTGTTGATAAAGACATCATCGCTATTTCCATACGTAGCGTGAATGACGCCCCAACCCTAACAGGTGACGCGACATTAAGCGCGGTGAACGAAGATTTATCCAATCCCGATGGGGTGCAAATAAACGCCATTATTGACAATCTGTTTCAAGATGCTGACGCGGATGACTTCCTGTCCGGTATTGCAATTGGTTCGGATGCGTCGACATCTGCACAAGGGATATGGCAATATTCCGCGGATGGCGGCACAACATGGGCGAATGTTGGAACCGTATCCGATAATGCGGCATTGCTGCTGAATGCAACAAGCAAATTGCGTTTTAAACCGGCACAAGACTATAACGGAACCCCGGGTGCGCTTAATGTGTATGCGGTTGATACGTCAACCAACACGATCTTCACGACCGCAAGTACGCGTCAGACATTCAATACAACGACAGACAATGCGACATCCCATGTTGGGGCGACGACTGTGTCGTTGGGGACGAGTGTTCAGGCTGTTAATGATGCCCCTGTTCATTCCCTGCCGTCTTCTGTATCGGTGAATGAGGATAGCGTCCTGACCTTTAGTACGGCCAATTCCAATTTGATTTCCATCTCGGATGTGGATGTTGCGGGTAATAATGTTCAAGTAACCTTGAGCATTACAAACGGTCTTCTGTCGTTGAAGCAAACAACGGGTCTGACCTTTAGTGCAGGTGACGGTACATCTGATAGCACAATGACATTTACCGGCACTGTTGCTGCGGTCAATAGTGCTCTTGACGGTATGAAGTTTACGCCAACTGCAAACTTTAACGGTACGGCGACCCTGTCCCTGTCAACAAACGATCAAGGGGGGGTAGGCAGTGGTGGTGCGAAAAGCACATCTGATAATCTATCGATTACGGTCAAAAATACCAATGATGCCCCGACCTTTACCGATAAGGCCGTCTTGGGGGCTGTGTTGGAAGATGCAAGCAACCCGGACGGGGCAACGGTTACATCCTTGTTCTCAACGCTGTTCAGCGATATTGATCCATCTTCAAGCCTGAGCGGCATTGTCATCACCGGAAATGACGCGAATTCTACTGCGGAAGGCCTATGGCAATATTCTACAGATAACGGATTGAGCTGGAATAACGTGGGGACAGTGTCGGCAGGCGCCGGTTTGCTTCTGGATGCGTCCGGTAAGATACGTTTTGTACCAGCTGCAAACTTTAATGGAGAAGCCGGACGTTTACACGTTCATGCCGTTGATAATTCCGCCAGTCTAACCTTCACAAGCGGGACAAACCGTCAGACATTTGATACGACAAGCGATGGACAGACTTCTGCCGTTGCTTCATCTTCGGTTCAGGTCAAAACGGTTATTACGTCGGTGAATGATTTACCCATCCTTCAAGATATTCAAAAGAAAATGGAATTTGGGGAAAGACTTAATTTCACCGCCGAGGATTTCTCAGCGGCGTTTTCCGACGTTGAAGGAGGAACGATCCAAACCATTAAAATTGTCGGTTTGCCAACAACAGGAGGCCTTTATTTTAAAGGGGAAGCGGTCAAAGTCGGTGATGAAATCAGCATTTCTAATATAGGCTTGTTGACTTATTTCCCTTCAAAGGGGGGCAGTGACAATTTCCGTTGGATCGGCTCTGATGGTTTTGATTATGCAAGTACATCGAAATCCGTCTTTATCGATATTCATAAAACTCAGGTTAACCCGCAACCACCGGCTACAGGTGAAAATACAAAACAGGATAGCATTCCCCCAGTTGGGATCAACACCGACCCGATTGTTGTCGGACAGGTTGCTGCTGGCCTCAATGGAGTGGGCGGTGAAGGTACACAAACCTTTATTTCAAATACAGCGCAACAAGGTACATTGGGGGCAGACGGTACCCGTACATTTATTGGTTCCGATGGGACAAATGGATTGGGCAGGGACGGGTTCCGCACAATCGTTCGTCAGATAACAAATGATCCGTCGCCTTCCTTTGGACCGGGGGGGGTAAATGATACGGGCGTGGGCAATGGTGGTCTATCGTCAGGTGTCGGGTTTGGTAACGTTGACACAGGGGGTATCGGTGATTTGGGCAAGGGGTTTGATGGGCGTTCCATCTTTGCCCCGGTGAACGATACGCCTTTGGAAAATGATGGTCTAGATGAGGGGGCATCAGGGTTGCAGGTAACACCTTTATCTGCAACAGGGCAAGGACAGGCGGTGTTGCAACCGTCAGGACGTTCCAGCTTTACATCCCAACTGGCGCAGGCTGGTGCATTGGGAATGAAGAATGAAGCACGTCAGCTTCAATCTGCAAATGAACAAATTTTAAAAATGAAACAGGCATAAGCTCTTAGGGGAGAATACTAGCGATATGCAAATACATAAAACAAAGCTTCTGGCAACGGCTTCGATGGTCGCTTTTCTATCAGCCTGTTCCTTGACGTCGGAACCGCTGACAAATGAAGATACAACAATAAGCGCTGAACAGGATTTACAAAAAATGTTTGGCGATAATGAAGCAATCAATGGGGAATTGACTCTTTCAGATGCTGTTGCACGCGCCTTGATGTATAATCTGGATCACAAGGCACGCGCGATGGAACAAGCCTTGTCTGTTTCGCAAGCTGATTTGGAAAAATATGAACTTCTGCCCACTTTGACAGCGAATGCCGGTTATTCACACCGTTCTGAATATAATGCGACCAACAGTCAGGATGTCGGTTCAAGCACGCCGCCGGGCGCTTATTCCTATTCTGCGGACAAAGGCATGGTGACAACTGATTTGACGATGGGTTGGAATATGCTGGATTTTGGTGTCGGTTATTTCAATGCAAAACAGAACGGCAATCGTGCTTTGATTGCGGAAGAACGTCGCCGTAAGGTTATTCATAATCTGGTTAAGGAAGTGCAGCGTGCCTATTGGCGCATGGTGGCAGCGCAGAAACTCGAAACTCGCGTAAAAATGACGATCACCAATGCCAAACGTGCTTTGGCACAGGCTGAACGGGTTGAATTGGAACGTTTGCGTGCGCCTGAAGAATCATTGCGTTATCAAAAACGATTACTGCAAAATTTGCGGCAGTTGGAAACGGTTAATCAAGAACTCGCCACGGCCAAATTTGAATTGGCGGCTTTGATCAACGTTGCACCCAATACTTCATTTCGTGTCGCACTGCCCGCGGAAGAGACCCTTGATGTTCCTAAATGGGAAGCGTCGGTCGCGGATATGGAACTGTTGGCGTTTCATAACAATCCCGATTTGCGCGAAAAAATGTATTTAACGCGTATTTCACTGGATGAAACCAAAAAGTCACTTTTGTCCCTCTTGCCGGGAATTAATCTGGATTACGGGCGTAATTATGATGACAATTCGTATCTGGACGAAAACCGTTGGTATGAATTCAGCACGGCGATCAGTTGGAATATTTTCAATGTCTTCAAATTACCCGCGCGTATGAAATTTTCCGAAGCAAATGAAAGACTGGCGGAAGTGCAGCGATTAGCCCTGCGTATGGCGGTTCTGGCACAGGTTCATGTAGCGGATCGCCAGTATTACAGCGCCGTCCAAAAGTTTGAACAGTTAAACAAACTTTATAATGTGGATAAACGTCTGACATTCCATTTATCCAAGCGCCAGAACAATACCAGCCAAGGGGTTCTGGATCGGATTTCTCAGGAAACGGCGACCATTGCATCTGAATTGATGCGTTATCAGGCCTATGCCGATGTAATGGCTTCGATCGGGCAGATTCATTCCACATTGGGGATCGGCATTGTGCCCCAAGGAACACAGGCTGATAATGTGCCTAGTTTGAGCAAAGCTGTTGCGCAAGCCATGAGTGATTGGCGTACAGGCAAGGCGATTACAGCCACAGTTCAGTCGATGCACAAGATTGTTGTGCAGGAAGAAAAGAGAAACGCACCGGAAACCGAAGTTGCGAATTCGGCTGAACAAGTCGAAAAACTTGTTGATCAACAAATGACAGATACGGGGGAAAGCCAGGTAAAGGTACAAGCGGAAACGCCAATATCAACTCCTGTAAAGAAAACACCGACTGCCGAGACAGAAAAACGCGGTGCGGAAAAAAGCAACCCTGTTAAACCCGTTGAAAAAGTAATTAAGACAAAACCGCTTTATGTCGAATTTAAATTGAATAACGGGCCAGGGACACCGCCGGTTTATAATTTAAAACTGGCTTGCGGTTCGTTGAAAACAGATGTGGAAAAAGACAGTTGGGTTGAACTGTCCGGTAAAGACGAAGATGGACTTAACCGGGTGGGGTGGATACATAAAATATATCTGATGCAAGGCAAGCTAGAATGCAAAAAGCTTCAAGCTCTTCAATCCTGATCCTGTTTTCTTTCATTACGGTTTTGTTAGTTCCTGCCTCTTTACGGGGGCAGGAACCTGCATTATTGGGTGAGGAAGAACTTCAGGCGTTGGATGGCGATAGTGTGTATGGTCATATTCGCAGTCGTAACAGGGCAACCCTGTCCAGTGAATTCCCGGCAAAGATTGAGGTAATTCCTTTTCGGGACGGGGAAAGTTTTGAAAAGGGCGATATTCTCATTAAATTCGATTGCAGCCTACTTATGGCGCAACAAGATAAAGCGCGTGCGGTTCTGGACGGGGCACGCAAGAAATATGCTTCTGAGAAACGTTTGATGACATTGCAATCGGGGGGGCAACTGGAGCTGGATCTCGCCACTGCAAAAATGGCGGAGGCCCGCGCCGAGGTCAAAGCCATACAAACCAAGCTTGAAAAATGTGAATTGCAGGCTCCTTACACCGGGCGGGTCGTTATGCAAAAAGCCGGGGAGTTTGAATTTGTCCAAACCGGTCAGGCCATTATTGATATTATCGAAACCGGCCATATGGAAATTGAATTTATCGTGCCGTCCCATTGGATTGCGAAACTGACAAAGGACAGCCCCTTTCAGTTTAAAGTCGGGGAAACCCAAGAAAGTTACGGGGCCAAAATTATCCGTCCCGGTGGTGTGGTTGATCCAGTCAGTCGCACGGTGACGATGATTGGTCGCTTTGATGACATTCACCCGGAACTTATCGTGGGAATGAGTGGCTATATCCAGCTACAGGACCTTCCATGAGATGACACAGGCCGCAGAAAACCCCTTATCCGTTTTATTGTCTTTGGAGGCACAGACACGGGCATGTGAAGATGTTAACGCGTTATTTTACTTCCTCGTTAACGAACCTCACAGCCTGAGCCCTTATCGACAGGCGGCTTTGTTTGATGCACATAATAAGGTTGTGTCTTTATCCGGTGTCGCCAATGTGGATCGCAATACCCCCTTTGTGCAATGGCTTGAACAACAAGTAGAAGACGAACTAGACGCACCGCTTTGTAAACCAAGCCATGAGCTTGACGGTGATGCCGCTGATTGGTTGGCAAATTATGTTTTGTTGTTACCGATTAAAACGGCGCAAGGTCGATTTTATGGAACTTTGTTGTTGTCGCGTGATCAGAATTGGACGACGGCGGAAATTTCCCTATTGCAACATTTAATGGGGGCATGTGCTTATTGCTGGTCGTATTTTATGCCGCTACCACGAAAAAAGTGGATAGAACATATACCACGCAAAGTTAAAATTGCGGCATTGATCGGTTGTGTCGCTGTTCTGTTTTTTCCGGTTCATCTCAATGTTCTGGCAGAGGCGGAAATCATTGCAAAAGACCCCGTGGTCATTCGGGCACCGATGAACGGTATTGTAGAAGCGGTTAATGTTCACCCTAATCAGGATGTCACAGAAGGGACATCCTTGGTCCAGATGGATATAACAGACCTTGAAAATAAAAAACGAATTGCCCTGAAAAAACTGGATGGTCTGCGTTCTGAATATCGACAGACCACCCGTTTGGCGCTGATCGATCCCAAAGGCAAGGCGAAGTTGGTTATTCTGGCGGCACAAATCAAGGAACAGCAGGCAAATTTAAAACGCCTGTCCAATATGATGGAACGGGCACATATCCACGCGCCGCATGCTGCCACGGTTATTTTGGATGATGCACAGGAATGGAGTGCCAAACCGGTTCAGGTCGGCGAAAAAATTCTTTCACTGGCTGATAAACATGAAGTTGAGATTGAGGCATGGCTCGCAGTGGCGGATGCGATTGAATTGAAAAAAGACAGTGAATTGAAACTGTTTTTGAATGCAAGTCCCTTATCCCCGATAAAAGGTGTGATCAAGCGTGTCTCGTTCAAGGCGCAGGAACTGCCATCCGGTATTATGGCCCACCGTATCGTGGCTACGATCACACAGGGCAAAGATGTTGCCCGTCTGGGGGCACAGGGGACTGCCCGTATCGAAGGGGAACGTGTCAGCGTCTTTTATTGGGTCTTTCGTCGTCCGATTGCCGTCGTCCGGCAGTTCTTCGGGATATAGGCAATGACGCAATCAGCAAGCTGGCAATCACTGCGTGAAGATCTCGATCTACATGAAGGGGCACCGGCATATGACGGACAACCGACCTGGGTTATTGAAGATCCTGCGACCAATCGTTTCTTCCAATTGGATAGAAAAGGATTCGAAGTTTTGTGTCGCTGGCATCTTGGAGATGCGGAACTCATTGCTCAAGAGGTGAATAAGGAAACCTCCCAGACAGTTTCGAAAGATTTTGTAGATGGTTTTGGCACTTTTTTAATTCAGAACCAGCTTGTCCGTCTGTCGCAGGGAAAATCGGTTGAAACCTTGACCAAACAGCGAAAGAAAAAACAAACTTGGTATCTATGGCTATTGCATCATTATCTGTTTTTTCGCGTTCCGCTGGTCAAACCGGATCGTTTTTTACAGGCAACCTTAAAATATGTGCGTCCTTTATATAGCAAGGGCGTGTTTTATGTTTTGCTCTTTTCATTGGCAGCCGGTCTGTTTTTAGTGTCGCGTCAATGGGATGTTTTTATCACCAGTTTTGTCGATATGTTGTCCGTTAAGGGATTAGTCTATTTTATAATAGCCTTGAGTATCAGCAAGATCGGGCATGAACTGGGGCATGCCTATACGGCAAAACTGTATGGTTGTCGCGTTCCGGCGATGGGGGTGGCGTTTTTGGTGTTATGGCCCATGCTTTACACAGACACCAATCAAACATGGAAAATAAAATCGCGGCGCAAGCGTTTGAATGTCGGGGCCGCAGGAATGTGTGTGGAACTGGGGTTTGCTGCAATTGCTACACTGGCGTGGTCTTTCCTGCCCAATGGGGCATGGCGCGATATGGCATTGGTCACGGCGACTACAACATGGGTTTCGTCCCTGTTGATCAATATCAGCCCTTTTATGCGTTTTGATGGATATTACCTTATGTCCGATTGGCTGGGAATGCCCAACCTGCATCAACGTAGCTTTGCCTTGGGGCGCTGGAAAATGCGCGAAATTTTATTCAACCTGAACCATCCCGTGCCGGAAAAATTTAAACCGAAAAAGCAGCTTTTCCTCATTTTATTTGCTTATGGTGTGTGGATTTACCGTTTGACGCTGTTTTTGGGGATTGCTGTTCTGGTTTACAGTTTTTTTATCAAGCTAATCGGCATTTTATTGTTTGTAATTGAAATTTTATGGTTTGTACTGAAACCTGTCTTTAACGAATTGAAAGTCTGGTACGGCTTACGCGAGCAGATTAAAGGGAAAAAACGGGGATACATCGGACTGGCGGGATGTTTTCTGTTGTTTGGGATGGCTTTTATTCCGTGGTCCACCGGGGTGACGGCTTCGGCAATTGTAAAAGCCGGTGAAGCAACGGAAATTTACAGCCAGTTTTCAGGGATCCTTCAAGATAAAATAGTTCACGAAGGGCAAATCGTTCAAGCAGGCGAGATCCTGACCCGTTTGCAAGATCCGGACCTCGTAGAAGAAGAACAGGTCTTGATATATCGCAAAAAAAGACTGGAATATGAACAGACATTAACAGCGCTTTCTGCCGACTACAGAGGGCAAAGTGACAGTATTTATGCAAACCTTGTCCAATTGGATGTTGAGCAAAATATCCTGAATGAACGCAAACAGGCCCTGATGTTAAAAGCTCCGCATGATGGGGTCTGGCTGGATAGTGAAGCGGGGTTGAGCCCGGGGCAATGGATCGGCGTAGGTCAACACCTTGGACGGATCACATCATTTGAACAGTTAAAACTGAACGCCTATGTTCTTGAGCGCGACATGGAACGTATCAGCACACAATCGAGCTGTGCATATTATAGTCTGGCTGCACCAAAATTGCGTTATGACTGTAAAATCCTTGAAATTGAGAAATTCCCAACACGTTTATTGCATCAAAAGGAACTGGCGACAATGAATGGCGGGCTTATTACAGTGCGTCAGGACGAGGCTGGTTTGCACCCGGATGAAAGCATCTACAAAGTTATTCTGGAGCTTGATGACACAAAGGTGCCTGCGATTGCCCACAGTGGTTTAGTTCGTTTTTCCGGAAAGTCAGAAAGCCTCATGTTTAGGCTTTATCGCTTCGTTGCCAGATCGCTTATTGAAGAAAGTGCATGGTGAGACCATTACACGGATCAATAACTTGATCAAATTGGGACCGGCAAAGAGCCTCATTTTTTAACCATGACTTTTTCGCCACTCATACGGACAGGTTGTCCATTTTGGTCGTAGATGAAATTGGAAATTTCGAAGAAGTCGAAGGGGATTTTCATGTTGATTTGGCGGGCTTTTAGGAAATTAATTGCGATATCAGGCGGGCTGACCAGTCCGACGGGCAACTCGCCAGCAGGACGCCCGGATAAGATATCCAGTCCGTAAATGGCTGCCAGATGGGCGTTGGTGTCAAAACCGATGCCTATCGATAAGACGGCACTGTCCAGCCCCGGCTGCACAACATCAGTGACCGCGCTTAAAACCGGAATGTTTTTAGTATAGCTGTTGATTAAGGCGATTTCCTGAAAGACCGACGTTGAACCGGTAATCCAGAACACACTGTTTTGCAAGGCTGGATCGCTTTCTTTCATTTGTGCGATTGCAGCGGGGATCAGGGTGCGCAGTTCTTCTGCGGCTTGGGTTCGATCTTTCACACCGACCCCGATGATGGACACCCCCATTTTTTGGGCAGGGTCGATCATGGGTTTATATTGGGTTTGAACAGATGAGGTATTTTGTTCGGCGTATAAAACGGCGACATTTTTCAAGTCAGGTTTAAGGCTAAGCAGATACTTAAACAATGTTTCTGCAGGAGCGTTCAAAGAGGTAAAGGCAAAATTATTTTGGCTGCCGGTTTCATATCCCGACATTTGTCCAAGCAGAACAGGATCCTTGGCACAGACGCTGACAACGGGCAAAGCGCCGTTTTTATAAAGTTTATAGACATTGGCAACCGTGGATGATCCAAGGGCGTAGACCATATCAATATCGCCTGTTTCAGCCTTTTTTAGTGTGGCTTCGATGAAGGGCAGGTCTTTGCCGACGCGAACAACTTCAAAGGTTGATCTGATGTTTTTATTGCCAAAAACAGCCAGTATTTGTGACAGGGCGGTGTCATAGGCAGAAGATGGGCGTTCCATTAAAACAAGGATGCGTTTGTCAACTTCTCCGCTTTGGGTCGGGGATATGTCGACATAACGTTCATCGGCGCGCAGGTGTGTTGACCATTGTTTTGTTTTTTCACTGTCAAGGCTCAGCCAGTCGGTTATATGACGTTTTGGCGCTGCCAGAGCTGTGTTGGTCAAAACAATACCGAGGCATAAGACAAGGAAGAACCGGGATGATGACATAGGCATGATTATACACTCCATTGCGGTTTTGCAGGTTTGGCGCGTCCCACAGGCAGAGAAAACAACAGACCGAAGACAACAATAGCCCCCCCGATATACATAATGGCAAGGGGGCTACCACCCATACTGCTAAGGATTGCGGCAACTACAATCGGGCCAATGACATGGCCGATCCGTTCAATAAAGCGATAAGTCGCAACGGATGTGGCCTTGCCGACTTTATTGACGCCATCTGTGGTCACGACGTGGGTAACAACCGGGGCATTGATGAAGCCGTGGGAGATACCGAGGATAAACATACCGGTGACAACCAACACAGCCTCGCGATTTGCAAAGACAAGACCCAATGCATCCAGATCACTACCAAGCAGGCCGATCAGGAGCAATCCCACACCGCCGACCAGACAACCGATCAATAAGGTCAGTACTGTTTTGCGCACCCTATCCACCAGTTTGGAGACAAAATGGCTCGCCAGTAAAACCCCGGCAGCATAAAACATGATGACCTGACCGATACTATCGTTTTCATAACCGAATTCGGCAAGAATCAGGGGGAGGGCATAAATACTGACACCGGATAAAATAGCCTTGGTCGGAATGCCCACGAATAAAATCGTTTTCATAAATTCCAAGTCTTTTAATAAGCTGAAAATATCGTGAAATATCTGGAATACGGGGCGTTTTTGCGTGCCAGGTTCGGTTTCTACCTCTGTCTGTTCCGGGGTAACGGTTCGCGCCGGAACCAGCATGTAAACATAAACAAACAGGATAATGGCAATGATTGCGGCACAATAAAAGACCCCGCTGATGCCCATATAAACAGACAGAAGCGAGCCGATCGCTGCACCGGAAATCATCCCGCCATTAAAGCCATAGACAATAATACCGGTCCCTTGTGTTGTTTTGCCGCCGGTGGAATGTTCCAGAATAAAGGACTGAATGCCAATGAGGAAAATGCCTTGTCCGGCACCGGACAAAGCGCGCGCGATGAGGGCTATTTCTAATCCGAATGCATTTGCCAGCATAAATTGAGCAACGGCACATAAAAGAGCCCCGACCAGTAATAAGGGCTTTGCGCCACGTGTTTCGGCAAATTTACCAGCCGGGACAAGGACAGCTGCAAAAAAGACGAAGAAGACAGCAAAAATTGCAGCGGAAGCCCCTTGCCCAACTGTTTCTCCAGATAGAATGGAACGGAGGTATTGTGGCAAGAAGGAAGCGTTCAATGTTTCGACAAAAACACCGATCAAATAAACCGGTTTAATCATCTGAAGCATCATATCATCGTAATCATGCTGGCGGGCTTGAGGGTCTTGTATTGCGCGGACCTTATGTTGCAGGGTCGCGGACAGCTGAATAAATAAAACCGCCATAAATCCGGTTGCCACAAACAGAGAAATGAAGCTTTTTATATTTTGAACAATGGCACGGTAAACAGTTTTTTTGGCAATTCCGACGCTGACATCAATTTGACTGTTGGCGGCATTTTTTAGGCGCGCGGTATGTTCATAAGCTTCGGGATCGGGTTGCCAGACGGTTCCGATTTTGGCTGTGTCGGTGTTGAAACGGATTTTGGAATTGAAATTGACTGAGATTGTTTTGATATCGGGGTTTAATTTCTGATAATCGGCAATCATACGGTCAATGCCGGAAAAATCGTTAAAATCCAGTTGTAATTCAGAAATTATGCCAAGGCGTGAGGCCAAACTATCGGCCAAGGCACGCGTTTTGGATTGTACACCGTCTGAATAGATGGGGAGAACAGTGGCGACCATAACGCCAGCGGCAGCGAGAAAGGCTAGGCCAAAGGCAATTTCCTGAAGCCAGACACTGGATTTTTGATAGGCAGCACTGACATAGGAAACCACAAAAACCAGCGCCACAATGAGGCCTAGGGCGGGGATCAGGCTTTTGAATTTAGCGGTGATGCGTGCTGACATGGTTTGGGTCGGGGAAACAATTTCCAACACGCCAAGGGTTTCAAATTTATTTCGAAGAAGGAGAATATGTCTGAAATTATTATTGTCAGAGGCATCAATTGCCGCCTTATTGACCGTTTTTTGTACAATATCACTTATGTCTTGAGACGGGAGAAGCGGCGCGTCTGCCTGTCCGGCGTCGAAAACTTTTGTACCATCCATTTTTCTGACAACAATGGCTTGGATGGTTTTGTCGGTGTCCAGAATGGATTGCGCCAATTGGTCAAAACCGATGAATTGTTTTAAGGGGAGACCGGATTGTAAAAATGCCTCCATTGCGGTTTGGATCACTTCTGCCTGCGCTTGAAGTTTGGCTTTTTCAAACTTCGGTGCGGTCCGTAACGTTTCGCCATATCCGACGTAAACCAACATTAATAATGCAAGTACTGTTGTCGCGATAATTGGCAGGGTTGATTTGATCCGCTTGATCATTTCTCATACATCCTTGTTTCGAGAAAGATGATATTTTTGTTTACGCACAATGGTAAATTGTCTTTCTCTTTAATTGATTATGCAAGCAATGGGCAAATAGGGAGAGGATTAAATCGTCATAAGTCATACCGATTTTCTGTAAACCGCTGCCGACCAGACTGGTTTTTTCAGGAGACGGCCTTTTAAGATCGGGTTTGGGGTTTGCTTCGATTACATGCATTTTTCCGTTTTCATCGGCTCGAATGTCGATCCGCACCAGAGTCTCCAGATTGAAACCGATAAAAATCCGATGAGCCAGTTCAATCAATTGATCAACTTGTTTCTTGTCATGTTTGGGGTCGAGCAGGGTGAAGCGATCATTGGTAATGGGTTTGACATCCATTGAAGTGAAAATCCGTTCGTCTTTGTCCAGGTTTCGTCGGATTTGGGAAAAGGCCATAGGGCTATCACCGATTTCAAGGTGTTGGTTCTTATGGGTGACTTCGCCGCATACGGCCACCGTATATTCTGCACCGGTTAAATATTTTTCGATCAGAACCGGATTGTGGGTTTCCTGTGTAATCTGTTCGATACAGTCGGCCAAGTCTTCAATATTGTCGATAACTTCAACCATAACCGATCCGCGACCTGAGATGGGTTTCACGATAAATGGGCCGTCATAATCAGCGAAATTGCGTCGAAACCGGGGGGTGTCTCTCCCCGGGAAACGACCCCGCAAATTATTCCAGACTAAAAAAGGGGCGGTGGCGATATCTTTTGCAACCAGTCCCCATTTGAAAAAATGTTTGTTATCCAGAATTGAAGCGTTTGCCGGATTATGCCCGATATAGGGAATGCCTGCCATTTCCAACAAGGCGGGTAAATGACAGACAGGGTCTATTCCCTGTACGCCACCGCTGTTGATCCAGACCACATCAATTTTATGCCGGTTCAGTTTTTCCAGAAGATCCACGCCTTCTGGAAAAATGGATACATGTAGGAAACCGGCTTGTTTCAGGGTGTCTGCAATATTGTTTGCAACTTCTTCATAACTTTTCCAGGGACGTGTATTATAACCTTCAAACAAAACCCGTCCCGGGTCTGTTTTGCAACCAGAATAAACTACGGCGACACGCATGTGTTTTTGCGCATGGCAAAGGAGTTTGTGTAATTCCAGGGCTGAATTGCTGCGGACTTCGTTGACTTTTTGCAAAAGGGTTTTCTCCCCATCCGGTGATTTGCAATAACTCTCTTTTTGCAGGAGTTATTCTACTTGGCGTTTAAAATCATACTAGACGCATTGGCAAGCCCTAGAAAATACTAGGATTTTTTTTTATTTTTACAGTAGTATATGCACTTGGGGAAAGTTGGCAAGCAGGACCTTTCTTCTTTTTAAAGATAAAGGAAACGGATGATGGATATCAACAAGGAAGAAGCGCCAGAGAAAGAAACGAAAGCTAAGGTAGGGAAAGAAACAGTACCAACTGTTATTGAACCCTCTCCCGATAAGCCTTTCGATAGAAAGATAAGTATGTCCATGCCTTCCTTGGAAGTAGAGCCAGACGTAAGAAAGAAAATCCGCTTTCGTATTGGTTTGAAAATCAGTTTTGTCCTTGTAACATTGTTCGTCAGTTTGGCATCGGCGGCGGCGATCCATTTGCCGTGGTATTATACGGCTACAAACAATATCAAAGATCTGGTTTCACAACTGAATACAGAAATTATTTCAGGTATTTCCAATGAAGTCAGCGATGTTTTTTCCTCAACACAGAATGTTCAACAATCCATTAAGGAAGCGCTACGTGATGGTGTTGTTGATGTCACGTCAAATGAACAGGTTTTGAATCTGTTCTTACCCTTTATTAAAACGCAGGACCATTTTTCATGGATCAGTCTTGGGAAAGCGAATGGAGACTTTTTGGGCGTTAACCGAATTGATGGAGATAAATTCCGTTCCGTTGAAAGTCTTTGGAGTCCGACGTTAAAGCAGGCGGAGCGTTCCTGGAAATATTATGTTGTGCAGGATAACAACAATTATTTGATCCAGCGTAAATTTGAACAGCAAAGCTACGATGCCCGTGAACGCCCGTGGTATAAGCGGGCAATGGAGACAGAGACAGCTGGTTCTGTACCAATCTGGACGGATGTTTATGTCTTTGCCACCAACAGCCGACCTGGGCTGAATACAGCCCTTCGGCTTGAAAAAAAATCTGGAGATGTCGGGGTTGTTTCGATTGCGATCGAACTGGAACGATTGTCTTCATACCTGAAAGAAAAATTTAAGGATAAACCCGGGACGGCCGTTATCATACGCCCGGACCAGTCCATGCTTGCCTTTGTGGATGCCAGCGAGGTGACTATGACCTCAAAGGAAAATAAGAAACTGCAATTGCGCAAGCTGGGAGATTCTTATCATCCGTTATTGAGTGTTGCGGCACAGGCGTTGCGAGAGAGCAATCTGGACCTAAGCACGTTGGAAGAAACAGCCCAAGTTGACGTAAGTGGTGTGAACGGGACGTATTTTGTTACGTTTTCCCCGATTGGGCGTGAAGGCTGGATTGCAACAACGATTATTCCCGAAGCTGCCTTTTTGGATTCTATTAAACGTAATAACCAAATTTTGATTGGTGCGATTACGATCTCAGTCTTGCTGGTCATTCTTTTGGCAATCTATGTGTCTCGCAAACTGATTGTTCAACCTGTTTCCCAATTGATCAAGCAGACCAAGGCTATTGAGCGATTTGATCTCGAACATGTCAATGAAGTGGGCAGTCATATTGCGGAACTGGACGATTTGTCGACAGCCTTTAAACAGATGTCGAATGGATTAGCGGCTTTCCAGAAATATCTGCCGGCTGATCTCGTGCAAATTCTGGTTAAAAATAATCAGTTGGCACAAGTCGGTGGGATTAACCGGACCATGACGATTTTCTTTTCCGATCTGGAAGGTTTTACAACGATTTCAGAAACACTCGGTCCGGGCCTTGTTCCGTATCTGTCTGATTATCTTAAGGATATGTCTGCTCAAATTGATGCGGAAAACGGCACGATCGATAAATTTATCGGGGATGCGATCATGGCGTTCTGGGGGGCGCCCAACGTCAATGACAATCAGGCAACGGATGCTTGTCGTGCCGCATTGCGTTGTAATCGTCTTTTACAACAACAGGCAGAACAAGCGGAAAAAGACGGAAAGCCGGTCTTTCGCGCGCGTATCGGCCTCAATACAGGGCGTGTGATTGTGGGCAATATCGGGTCGGACAAACGTATGGATTATACGGTTCTTGGGGATCCGGTGAATTTGGCGGCCCGTCTGGAAGCATTGAACAAAATATATGATACCCGCATTCTCATCGGTGCAACGACCTTTGAGTTTTCTAAATACGAGATGGTTATCCGTAAGGTCGATTCAGTCAATGTCAAAGGCAAAGATCAGAAAACACCCATTTATGAATTACTTAGTGAACGCCCCGGTCCCGGTATGGCTGTTCCCGGGTTCGAATGGATTGCCATTTATGAAAAAGGTCTGGATATGATGGAACGTCATTTCTACAGCGAAGCCATCGAGATGTTTAATGATACCGCAAAAGCCAGAGGTGGTTATGACGGGCCTTCAAAAGTGATGATTGAACGTTGTGTAAGTGCGATGTCTGAAAGAACAAAACAGACAGATCAGCTAACCTGAAAAAAAAGGAAATGAATGAGTTGTAATGAAGTGTAAGGAAATGAACACTATTAAGCGAAATTCTGAAATCTTATATAAATGTTTATGACTATTTCTGATTTTTTTTCAAATAAACACATAAATTTCGGAAATTGTTTGTTTAAAACAATTAAAAACTCGCATACAATAAGGTTATAAATATAAAACAACGTCGATAATCTATAATATTTTTATAATATTCAGGGGCGAAAAGGGCTGGTGGGCAAACGCACATTTTGTGTGATCCAGTTGCTTTCGAAATTACAATCGGTGACTTCTCACATCGAAATCATAACGCGGGAAATCCGTGATGAAGAGGTCGGTCATTTCAAGGTCATGACCTTTCCACGTTTTAGACCAATGTTAAAACGGTGTCGCGACTATCCGAACCTTTACGCGCTTGGCGCGTGGTATCAGGGGCGTCCAGCGGGGCTGGTGTTGTTGAGCGCAAATCCCGATAAAGCGAATGCGGAACTGTTATCTGTTTTTGTTTTGAAAGCGTTACGCCAAAAAGAAATCGGAAGTACTTTGTTGAAGCAGGCTGAGACCTTTTTGGGGGATTTAGGCGTGCGGGCCATTGAAACCAAATATTCCCAATCTGAAAAAACATCTCCGGCAATTGAAAAATGTCTGAGCAAAGCGGGCTGGCCAAAAGCCAGCTTGCGTATGATCCTGTTTAAATCCCATGTGGATAATGTCTTAAAAGCCCAATGGGTTAAGCGTTTTCTGGAAGGCGCGGACGGGGGCGTTGTTTCCGCATGGAACAGTGTCAGTGTGCAAGAAAGTGCTGCGTTAGAACAGCAGGACTGGATCCCGCAGGAACTGAAACCTTCAGTACATGCATCCCAAGGGATTGACGGGGCGGCGGTTCTTCCCGAACTGTGCTTCGTCTGTCGATTAAAAGGGGAAATTATCGGGTGGCATTTTTCGCACCGTCTGGATGAAAAGACGGTGCGTTTTAGTGTGAGCTATGTCCATCCCGATCAACAGGCCAATATGGTGCTGGCAAGGCTTTGGTACCATGCGGCCATGCAAATGAAACAAACATCTTACTCTATCATCCGTATGGGTGTTGCCGTTCAACACGGGCGAATGCAAGATTTCTGTAAAAAGTGGCTGAGCCCCTTATGTGATGAGATCACCTATTCGATGGGTAGTTTCAAAGTTTTACATCAGGAACAAGAGGCCGTGTGGATTTGATATGAAGGAAAAGAGCCGTTCAAAGGTTATGAGGGATAAATATGTTTCGTAAGAAGTCCATGGATAAACTGCATGAACCGGAAAGTCTGGACCAGTTACTGGTCGTGGTGACGCCGCGTTCCGTCTGGACACTCGTTTCATTGATTGTCGTGTTGCTGGTCGGTCTCGTATGGGGTGTTTATTCCCGTATTCCGATCACAGTGGATGGTTTTGGTATTCTGGTAAAACCCGGAAGCATCAAGACCGTACAGGCGATCGGCAGTGGTACTGTTTTTTCCGTCAGAACGGAAGTTGGCAGTAAGGTAACCGCCGGGGATCCGATTGTTCTTTTGAATAATCCGGAACAGGATCGCCAACTGGATATCGATATTGCGCGGTATGAAGCCTTAAGCCGTTTTAATGATCGCACACTTGCCATTTCTGCAACAAAGCGTGATCTGGAAATTGATCTGGTCAACAACAGTATTGCGGCGATTGAAACGGACAAGGCCGCAATCGCGGATCTTCGTGAACGCCTTGGCCAGCAAATGCGCGAGAATGTCAGTGAAGAAACGGAAAGTCTGCAACGTAACCAAAAACTTTTAAGCGACCTTCATCGTTCCCAAAAGAAACAGCTACAAAACATTACAAAACTGATCCGCGATGGGGCAGCCTCTAATTCACAACGTTTGCAGATGCAGGCGACTTTGACGGATACCGAAAGCCGGATGTCAGATATGAACCTGCGTAAAAACAGCGCAGAGCTTCGTTCTATTGATACAGAACAGCAGGATTTGCGCCTGAAACAGGAACTCACGCAACTGGAAACCCAGTTACAACAACAGATTATTAAACGCCAGCAAATTCAGCAGGATTTTGATTTTGAAAAGCACCGCAAAAGCATGGAGCTGAGCGAGTTGGCCGCCAAAATCCGTTTAACGAAAGAACGCCATTTCCGTCAACAAATCGTTCACAGTGCCTATAGCGGTAAAACGCTGGAGGTTGCGACATCCATTGGGGAAACGGTTTCCAGCGGGGAACGGGTCGCAATCTTGCAAATAGAAACGGTCGAACCGTTTAAACGGCTTGTTTTTGGGGAAGATATCGCAAAAGGACAATTTTCCTTTACGCTGAACGGGTCCAAAGGACAGCCTGTTTCCTATCCGGCAAATGCGCAGAGCATAAAAGAGGCGTTGTTATCTACCGGAGCCATTGCGCAACCTGACACATTGCAGGTTAAACCGCGCTCGTCCAAACTGGAATTCGATATTTATTTTTCGGATGATGCTGATCTGTTTCTCGAAATCAATGATGAAGACCTTCTCAATGATGCCAATATTCCAACTTTTGCCACGGCATTGAATTTGGGAGGACGGGTACAGAATAAAGATTTGCAACACCTGTGTTTCTTCCCGATTGGCAAAGGGAAAAAAGTCGTTCCGAAAATGAAAATCAGGATTAGTCCGTCCAGCGTGGAACGCCAACGTTACGGAAGTATTATCGGAGAAGTCACAGATGTATCGGCTTATCCTGTTACGTCTGAAGGCGTTCTGAATTTGACAGGGAATAAAGATGTCGCCGCCGCTCTTCTGGAAAAAGGCGGGACTATTCTGGTCAATGCGCAGTTAAAATATGACGAAGACGATCCAAAACGTTATGCGTGGACGGCCAAAGGGTATGACCGTGAAATTACGGCGGGGACAACAACGACGTGCCGCATCACAATTGAAGAACGTGCACCTATTTCGTTCGTCGTTCCGTTAATGAGAAAGTGGTTGATGGGGGATGTCAATGATGCACCTCCTATCTGATCGCCTTAAAAAGATCAATGTGCGTTGGCTGAAATACCTGAATCCATCCCGTCTTGTTCCCTTGCTTCTTGAAGCTTTGTTGCGTGGGAAATCGGCTGCGTTGAATGAAGGCAAGACGCCGTTCGTCCTGCAAATGGAAGCTGTGGAATGTGGGGCGGCCTCGTTGTCCATGATCCTTGGTTACTACAAACGGTTTATCCCCTTAACGCAGTTGCGTGCAGATTGTGGGGTATCGCGTGATGGGTCCAAGGCGTCCAATATTCTAAAGGCCGCACGTAAACATGGCTTAAAAGCCAAAGGATTTAGTAAGGGGCTGGAAAAAGTCAAAGAACTAAAACTTCCGGTGATTGTCTTTTGGGAATTTAACCACTTTTTGGTCGTAGAGCGCATTACCCCGCAGTATGTCTATGTCAATGATCCGGCACGCGGGCACCGTAAACTGACGATGGAAGAATTCAGCGACGGTTATACCGGCGTTGTGTTGACGTTTGAACCAGGCGAAGATTTTAAACCCGAAGGTTCCCAACCCAACCCGTTGCCGCAACTGTTAAAACGGATTGCCGGCAGTGAACGGGCGATTACCTTTATGATGATTGCTGGCATTGTCGGGATTATTCCCGGCATGGTGCAGGCGGTCTTTTCCAAATTCTTTGTCGATGCGATTATTTCCGACGGTCATTATGAATGGCTGCGCCCCATGTTGGTTGCGATGGTCGCGGTGATGATATTCCAGCTTATTTTGCAAGCGATCAGCGGCTTGTTTTCAAGACGACTAACCATGGGGTTGTCTGCCAAGCTTTATGCGGAATTTTACCAGCATATCCTGAAACTGCCTTATCATTTCTATACGCAACGTTATGTCGGGGATGTGGTAAACCGCAGCAGTCTGAATGATATGGTGGTGTCTCTGATGGCTGGGCAGTTGACACAAACGGCTGTCGGGCTGGTCAGTATGGTCTTTTTCGGCATTATTCTGTTTTCATATAATGCCCAGATAACGGCAATCGGGGTGTTTTCCACCTTGATTAACTTCGCCCTGATCCGGTCCATGTCATCGCGTCGGATTGAGGCCAACATGCGTATCGCCAAAGAGCAGGGTAAAGTTCAGGGCGCGACAATTGCAGCGATCCAGAATATTTCTGCGATCAAGGCCTCTGGGATGGAAAATGCCTTTTTTGAAAAATGGGCCGGATATTTTGCTGCCTCTTCCAATGCAGGACTGAAACTTTCATTAGATAGCCGGATGTTCTCCATCTTTCCGACGTTGTCCCAATCCATCGTCAGCACGATTACGTTGGTCCTGGGCGGTCTGGAAGTTATTAACGGTAACATGACAATGGGGACCTTGATGGCCTTCAACCTGATGATGGGCCAATTCCTCGGCCCGATCAGCAATGTGTTGAATTTGGCCGTGCAGATGCAGGAAATACGCGGGAATGTGGTCCGTCTGGAAGATGTTCTGGACCACCCCACCCGTGATGAAATGTTTAAGGGCACCAAAGGAACTCTTCCCACCTCCTCTCAAGAAACGAAGGGAGAAGGGGAAGTTTCTACTGATAGAGAGGATGAAGTGGATGCCAGTCAGCTTGTTGATCAAAGCACGCGGCTGGACGGCTCTGTCTCGCTTGTGAACGTGAATTATGGTTATAGTCCCATTGAAGGACCGTTGATTGAAGACTTTAATCTGGAGATTCAACCCGGTGAACGGGTTGCTTTGGTCGGCAGTTCCGGTTGCGGTAAATCCACCGTGGCCCGTCTTGTTGCCGGCCTGATCCCGCCTTGGTCTGGTGAAATTCGCTTTAACGGGGTTAACCGGGAAGATGTGCCGGGCGAACTATTGACAAACTCGGTCGCCTTTATTGAACAGGAATTCTTGCTGTTTCCGGGCACCGTGCGCGATAACCTGACTTTGTGGGATAATACGATTTCTGATGATTGGTTAAAAGAAGCACTGGCGGATGCAGAGATTCTGGATCAGGTGCTGGCTATGGCTGGTGGGCTTGATGCTGATATCGAAGAAGGCGGTGGAAACCTCAGTGGGGGGCAACGTCAACGGCTTGAAATTGCCCGTTCGCTTGTACGCAAACCGACTTTCCTGATTATGGACGAGTCTACCAGTGCACTGGATGTGGAAACCGAAGCACAGATCATGCGCAATATTCACCGACGCGGCTGCAGTGCATTGATTGTTGCGCACAGGCTCAGCACTATTCGTAATTGTCACAAAATTCTGGTGATGCATAAGGGCAAGGTTATGGAAGTGGGGGATCACGAAACCCTGTATGCCTTGGATGGTCGCTACACCCGTCTGGTTAAGATGCAGTAGGATGAACGATATGGAATTGTTGGAACTTACCGGACACGACGATCTGCAACTGGATGACCCCAATATCGGTTATGTGGTTCAGTCCGGTTCCTTGTCTTTATATATGGTGGAACTTGTAAATAATAAGGCCACAGGACAGCGCCATTATCTGACGACCTGCCATCAAGGGTCTTTGATCTGGGGGCAGGTAACGCAGATCGGGGGGCATGATTTAATCATGATTGCCGAACCGGTCGAAAAAGCCTCTATTGAAAAAGTAGGACCGCAAGCTTTTGACGGTCCCAACGGCGCGCAATATTCCCATGCGTTGGAGGCCTGGTGCGAGAAAATCTGTAATTTTATCGCAAAATTCCGCGATCATACTTTTTCTGAGAAAGCCCTGATTGACGAGGAAATTGAATATTCGGCAGATCAGAAGTTCCGCCCGGAAAGTTCGGGATTTTATCGTATAGATATTGAACAGGGTGCGCTTTCCATTGCGCCGGGGATCAGTCAGGATATCACCGCAGCAGATCAAAGTATTCTGTTTTATTCCACAGGGGTGATGCACTTTAGCGTTTTGGAACCGTTGAAAGCGATTATCCATCCTGTCGAACAGGCGAGATCTGAAGATGTAATGGGTGTGCGCTATTTACAAGATGCATTACTTTCTCTTTTCTTCGATCAGTTACGCCAATCCGAAATGGCGGAAAGAAAACGCTTTCAACGTTTGCAAAAGGAACTGAAGAAAGAAAAGAAAAAAGCGATTGATTATCTCAAGCTGACCGGTCCCGCAGAATGGCAGGCGCAAGAGTATGAGCATGATATCCTGTCCGTTCTGGAGGTCGTTGGACATTACGCAAAAATTGATTTCAATATGGAATCCAATTTTGACGTCAATGGCAGCATGGATGATCAAATTGATAAAATCTGTCGCGATTCCGGTGTGCGCTATCGCCATGTCCGCTTGATCGGGGAATGGTGGAAGGATGATATCGGGCAGGTCTTGTGTTTCGATAATGTCAGCGGTAAGCCGATGGCCCTTGTGAATTTACCGATCAAGGGTGGATTGGTGCGCAAATATGTGCTGTTTGATCCTGAAACCAGCGAGATGATCGATTTTGATCCAGATATGGAAATCGATCTGAATGAAAACGCCTTTTACTTCATTCGTCCGATGCCGTTGGATAAGGAAGAAGCGACGAGTTTCTTCAAGCTTGCTCGATTTACGTACAAGCCATTTACAACCGACTTCATTTTGATGTTTAGCCTGTCTTTTCTGTCGGGTGTACTGGGGATGTTTGTTCCGGTTGCCAATCGCCTGATGATTGACAAGGTGATCCCTGATGCCAACAAGGATCTCATGATTGATCTGGCGGTGGGGATGAGCTGTATGTCCTTGGGCCTATTTTTCTTTTCGTTGTCGCAAGGGTTGATTTCCTTACGGATCCAAACGGCCATGACGGCGCAGTTGCAATCCATGATTATTGATCGCCTGATGAAACTTCCGGCAAAATTTTACCGGCAGTTCAGCAGTGGGGATTTGTTAAACCGGGCCATGATGATTTCTGAAATCAGTGCGGGTTTTTCCAACACGGTCATTAATGCAATGTTTTCGTTGCTGTCAGTGATGATGATGTTGTTGATGTGTTTCTATTACTCATCAAAACTGGCTTTTCTGGCTTTAATCGCTGCGGTTTTAACGTCGATTTTCTCGATCAGTTTCTCTTTTGTCATGCGTAAACTCGCCTTGAATCTGGAACGCAAAAGTGGTGACCTGTTCGGCTTTATGGTGCAGATGGTCAACGGGGTGTCCAAGTTGCAGATTGCCGGGGCTGAAGCCCATGCTTTTGCACAATGGAGCAAACGCTATGGTGAACAGTTGAATGGGTCTTACAGGATTGCGCAACTGGGGCAATATTCGTCAATGATCAATATGTTCATTCAGACGTTCAGTACCATTGCGCTTTATTATTTTGCAGGAACCATGATTAAGGAAAGTGAAACCCTGCGTGCGCTGGATCCGATGGCGCCTGCGCTGTTAACCATCGGCAGTTTTTTTGCCATTCAAGGGGCGTTCAGTTCGGTTGTCGGTGGGATTGTGGGGTTCTTTTCCAGTTTCATCACCATTCATCAACAAATGGCAAAACGTGAATTGGCCCGCCCGATTTTAGAAGCCGAAGTTGAAACCGGCGAAGGCAAAAAATCACCACCGCCACTGGAAGGGCTGATTGAAATTTCCAATGTCAGTTTTTCTTATGGCGAGGATTTGCCGCCGATTTTTGACAAGGTAAATATTAAAATCCTGCCCGGGCAGTTTGTCGCATTTGTCGGTAAATCCGGGTGCGGAAAATCTACATTGTTTAAGCTTCTGCTAGGGTTTGAAGTGCCGGAAAGCGGTCAGATCCTGTATGATAAAAACGATACGGGCAAGCTTGATATGGTGGGAATACGCCGCCAGATCGGGGTGGTTCTTCAGGAAAGTTCCGTTAGTGCCGGTACTATTTATCACAATATTATCGGGGCGACGAAATTGACCCTTGAAGAAGCGTGGGAGGCGGCCGAAGATGCTGGTCTTGCCGATGAAATTCGTGAAATGCCCATGCAATTACATACCGTCGTGCCTGAAGGCGGCGGAACTCTTTCCGGTGGTCAGAAACAACGCTTGATGATTGCCCGAGCCTTGGCCGCAAACCCGTCAATTATCTTTTTTGACGAAGCGACCAGTGCCCTTGATAACAGAACACAAAAAATTGTGTCAGACAGCCTGCAACGCAGAAAAATCACGCGTCTGGTGATTGCGCACCGTTTATCGACCGTTAAAGATGCGGATAAAATTGTGGTGCTGGGCGAGGGGAAAGTACTCGAAGAAGGGACATACGAAGAACTTGTCAAACAAGACGGCCTCTTTGCTTCTATGGCAAGGCGTCAATCCGTCACTGAGGAGGAATAAGTTGAAAAAAGTACTTTATATTTTGGGCCTGCTGGAAGATGAAGATATCGACTGGATGGTCAGCGTTGGACATCGCGAACACTTGAATGAGGGCGATGTACTGATCACCGAAAACCAGCCCTGTGGCAGTTTTTTCATTCTGGTTGACGGGACGGTCGATGTTTCGGTACGCGGCAAAAAAATTGCCGTAATCACGATTGGCGAAGTGGTAGGGGAAATGTCCTTGCTGGATTCACGCCCGCCTTCTGCAACGATTACAGCGAGTTCCAACTCGATTGTTTTGCGAGTTGATTTTAAAGACCTTCAGGCCCGGCTGGATTCCAACCATCGTTTTGCTGCGCGTCTATATAAAGCGCTGGGTGTTTTCCTTGCTCAACGTCTGAGAAGTATCAACTTGCAGCTAACTGTTGGGGATACCGCCGATATTGAAGAGTTCGATGACGATGACATTCTGGATGATGAAATCGATGAACAGGTTCTGGAAAAAATATCTTTGGCCGGTGCCCGTTTCAAAGTGATAATTGATAAAATGAAAAATGGTTAATCAGTTTCACTTCAAGACTAAAATGATGATTGCATGAGGCGAGCGTGATAAAGAAAAAAAAGGCCCTTGTGGGTATCTTAACATATATGTTTTTAGCGCAAGGTGCGCAGGCTGCTGATTTGACGGCGCTGTCCCCGTATTGGAATAACTTTGAATTTCAAGGGAACAGGGTCCAAATGAGCCTGCGTGCCGCCCGGCAAAGAACGTTCCTTAACGAGCTGGTGACGCAGCCCACAGCATTGGCTATTGACACGGCACAATCGGAAATTATTTCGGCAGAGTCGAGTTTCGATCCAACGGTTACGTTAAGTACGACCAGATCGTCGACGCAAAATGAAGTTACACCGACACAAACAGTTAACGATACGGCCAGCTTAACCGTCAGCAAAGCTTTTCAGACCGGTACGGTTTTATCCGCATCGGGCAGTTATACTCAGGCTGATTCTACTACCAATACGAACGATCTGGCCACCGATCAGGTTTCTAAATCCGTTAGTCTTACCCAACCTTTATTAAAGGATGCCGGTGGGGTGGTGAATGCGTTGTCGATCCGGACGGCTGAAAAGACGTTTGATAGTCAGAAAATGACGCATATTGATACAATGTCGGGTAAATATCTTGCGGTTACCAATGCCTATTGGGATCATTGGCTGGCCTTTCAATCGTTGAATATTGCACTGGAACAATATGAACTGGCCAAACAACAGACCGTGTTGGCGCAAAAATTGGCCGATGCCGGTTTGGCGGCAAATGTGGAAGTATTACGGGCAGAGACCGGTGTTGCCCAGCGAATGGATGCGATTTTACAGGCGCAAAACAATATTATTGCGACAAACAATGTCCTGTCCAAACTGGTCAGCAGTGAGGAAAGCGAAGAAATTTATACTTTGATCCAACCGACAAGCGAGCCGGAAGTCACAGAACCGAAGTTGAATAAAAGGCAATTGCTTGATGAAGCGTTGAATAATTCGCTGTCAATCAAAATTCTGGAAAATTCAACTGATTCTGCGCAAATGACCTTGGAGGCGGCGGAGCATCAATTGCTGCCCGAAGTTGATTTTAACGCCACCTATACGGAGACGGATGGGAAAACCGATAATAAATCGGTCAAGTTCAATTCCAGCGAAAAAGACGATTGGACGGTAGGCTTAACGTTAACTTATCCCTTTATGCAACGCGCGGATAACGAAGCCCATAAACAGGCGTTGATTAATTTGAAAACCGTTCGTTACTCTTTGGCAACACAACGTCAAACCATTGCAAAAAATGTCGATCTTGCCTTGAACAGTATTTATCAGAGTTATCGTAAACTCGTGGCAGCTATTGCAGAAGAAGAAATCACACAACGGATTTATCGTGCCGAAGTGCAGCAGTTCAATCAAGGTCAGCAAACAAGTACGGATGTTTTGAATGCGGCACAACAATTGGCGGTGGCGCAGAATAAAAAAGCCTCGGCAAAAGTGGATTTCGAAAAGAACAAAACCCAGATCAATTATATCCGTGGTGCGTTGAACCAGACGGTCATGGAATTTCTGAATATAGAATAGGGGCAAAGTAAAGGTTGAAAGCAATGAGAAAAAAAATTGATTTCAAAAATATGACGGCAAAGCAAATTATTTTGATCGTGGTTGGATTTGGCCTGAGCGTGACCGGTCTGGTTTTATCCATCATTTTTTTTGCGTCCAACCTTTATACATCTGAAGAATTGAACAAAATTTCATTGGCCGATGACTCTGTTCAAACGGTTTGTGACAGTTGCGTGATTAAACCGGATCAAAGCTTATGGTTAAAAGTTCAAAATCGTCAAATCGAGTATACCGATATTTCATTATTGGTCAGAGTTGAGGCCTTGAATCGAGACTTATCTAAAAATGAAGACACGTCTTTTCAGATTGTTAACTTCCGCAATCAATTTGGTAATCATGTTTATTATCGTTTGATGTCATTGGATGAGTTTGAAGGCCTTGAAACGCGCATTACATTGGTCAGAAAAGGGGATGATAAGATGACGAACGAGGCTTCGGCTGCCCTGCGCCAATATGACGGAATGAAATTTAGCTTTTTCTATATTTTAATGATCTTAATTGGAGTAGGGACCCTTGTTTATGGTATTCGGAGTAAGAAAAATCATGTATAGTTCAAGCGTATATTGCCTTTTTTAGACAGAATATCATTATTATTTAATTCTAATGAATAATTCAGCGAATAATTAAGTTAGGGTAATTATTGTGTCATGAGAAAAAGACCGATCATACATGTTGTATTGTTCTTTATACTCACTCTTGTCGGGTTAGGGCTGTTGCGCAGTGGCAGTTTCGCTCACGGGCAGGCTTTGTTATGGGGATTGATGGTTGTTCAGCTTGTTTGGGCAGCCTGGCTTTATCCGATTTCAAAGGTGACTTTGGGTAATTTCCAGTTTGCTTTATTAATATTGGTTATTGTTCAAATGCTGCAATATGGCACGAATGTGCATTCTTTTGCGGCTGGCAACTTCTCTGTATTTGACCTGATTCGCTACATGATATTTATCGCATTGGTTGAGGAGCTTTGGTTTAGGGGCATTCTTCAGGATAATGTGGGAGGGTCGCCCCTTGTCGGGATATGTGTCTGTGCGGTGATTTTTGGCCTTTACCATATCCAACAAGGTTGGGGGACCGTTTTAACGACAACGGCTGTCGGGTTCCTGTTTTCGGTTGCCAGAGCGTGCGGGGCAGGCATCATCGCTTTGACGCTCGCTCATGGTATCATGAACTGGTTGAACAATTCATTCTTGCCGCCGGTTGGCTTACGTATTGAAATAACATGGTTTTACGCGGTATTTGCGCTGGGATGTCTGGCGGGGGGAAGTCTGCTTTACATCTATTATAAAAAAAGAACGCTGAGGGTAACTTAATATTTCGAAAACGGACCGGAAAGGTTCGCATGTAACAAATCTATCAATTGCCCCGAAGAATAAGAAAAGCGGGTCGGTTAACACGGAGCAAATTTATGAATGAATATAGTGATGCAGGAAGTATCGTTCGGGCCTCTATTATGGCGCAAATTAAGGCTGAACAATCCAATGCCGTTTTGCAAAAAACAGTAACCGCGGGCGAAGATGTTTCAAAACGTCATGCCAAAGCTTCTACTTACAATCTTTTTGTGCCGATCAAAGGTGATCGCAGTCTTGTGTACAACACGCTGACCGGGGCTTTTGCCGTCTGGAATGCGCAGGATATGGAAATTTATAAATCCATCGAAACGCAGAAACGTTCCGTCACCGACCCGGAACTGAGCGATTTCATCTCGGGCGGATATATGGTGAGCAACAAGACGGACGAGGTCCTTGAGCTGGAAAGCCGTTATATGGCAGCCCGTAATGACCCAGCGACCATGATTATGACGGTTGCGCCGATCATGGCCTGTAACTTCGCCTGTGATTACTGTTTCCAAGGCGCCGACAAGCCGCATGAAAAAATGCCTCAGTTTGTTCAGGATGCCTTGCTTGACTATCTGGATCGCAAATTGCCGGAACTGAATCTGTTGCATATTGCGTGGTATGGTGGCGAACCCTTGATGGGGCTGTCTACGATCGAGACATTGACGGAAAAAATCGTAGCGCTTTGTAAAAAACACAATACGAGATATAGCGCTTTTATCGTTACGAACGGTTATTTCTTTGATGGTAAAACGGCTGAAAAACTTTATAGCCTTGGCGTAACAAGCTGTCAGGTGACCTTTGACGGGGCCGCGGAAACGCACGATCAACGCCGCATGTTGCTGTCGGGCCGTCCGACTTATATGCGTATTGCGGACAATTTGGCCGAAGCCGTTGAACGTACCCCTATTCAGGTTTCATTGCGGGTGAATATTGATCATCATAACAAGGACAATATTATTGACTTGATTGATGATTTGCATAAACGCGGCTTTTCAAACCGAAATAATTTGGGCATGTATTTTGCCCCGGTTGAATCGATTACAGAGGCCTGCCATAACTGTAATGATATTTCTATGGGCAAGCAGGAATATGCATCCATGGAAGCCGAATTATATCGCTATGCCTTTGAAAAAGGGCTGACAGGCCTGCCGCGTCCGCCTGTAATGCATGGTAACTGTGCGGCCGTTCGCAAAAATGGTCTGGTTCTTCTTCCCAATGGTGAACTCCATAAATGCTGGGACACGGTTAATGATACCACGATGAAGATCGGCACAATTTTTGAGCCGGAAAAGTCGTTGGACAGCCCCATTCATAATGAATGGATGCAATGGTCGCCCTTTATGAACGAAACGTGCCGGACTTGCAAAATCCTGCCGAACTGTACAGGGGCCTGTGCATATAAATTTATTTATACAGATAAAACTTTAGGAGAGGGAGGTTCACTCCCCTGCCCGAGCTGGAAGTTCAATATCAACGAACGCTTGCTCATCCGGGCCGAGAAACGAGGGATAATCTCGGCAAATGATATCTTGGATGTCAGCCGTACGACAACAGAAGAGGTGGGGCGAAACCACACGGACTCGGGCTTGTTTACGACGAAGTCTGCGGTTGCCGCAGGTTAAGAAAATAGGCAAAACCGAAAATCAGTAATGATACTTAGTCACCTGTGAGAGTGCCGGGAAACCGGTTTTCAATCAGGACAGTTAATTCTTTTCAAAGAAGGGGACTTGTGAATGGAATATGTAGACAAGCCATTTGGTGCAGATGTTCATATTCTTGACCCGCAGACAGCTTTTATGGCGGGTAAGATCAAGACAACAAATATCGACGATTTGCGAATGTTTGAACGCGCATTTCCGGCTAAACCGGAAGTGTTGGTCAACGTTGCAAAACAACAACAGGAAAAAGATGATCATGTTGTAGAAACAACAGATGACATTCCTGCAAAAGAAAAAGCAGATCTTTTGTTCTTAAAAGTTCTGCCGATGTGTTTCGTTCCCGCAAATGCTGGAGATTGGGAAACCAATATTCACTTTAAAGTCACTGGTGCAGCTGATTATACGATCTCAGTTGCCAATGGTGCGTGTGCGATCTCAGAAGGGTTGATCGGTGAACCCGATACGGTAATCGAAAGCGAATATGATGATTTCCGTTTAATTCTTCGTCACATTGTTCTTCGTGACAGTACATTGGTTTCTGAAGACCAGTTGGAAGAATGGGATGACGAAATCGAGCTGGATATGGAGCTTGAGGACGATCAGCTTGAAGCGATTGCCGGTGGTAAAGGTTGTGGTGCGGAAGCATCGGCTGGAACTGCATGTGGCGCTGATGGTTGCGGTGCGGCTGCGGGTGCAGGCGTGGCCTGTGGTGCAGCTGCCTGTGGTGCGGATGCCAGTGCGGGTACAGCGTGCGGCGCAGCTGCTTGTGGCGCTGCTGTGGGCGCTGGTTCGGTCTGTGGTGCAGATGCCTGTGCTGCGGCTGCCGGTGTCGGTACGGCCTGTGGTGCTGCCTTGGGTGTCGGTGCGTGCGCTGGTGATGCGTGCGGTGCTGCCTTGGGTGCCGGTGTTTGCGCCGGCAACGTTTGTGGTGTTGACATTCTTGGCGGTGCGGATTGCGGTCCGTGCGCCATCAACGTTATCCCGCTCGTTCCGGGGACTTAATCGTTTCAAAACGATAAGGCTCAAAGGGCTTAGGCGGCGTTTTATCGCCGCCTAAGCCTTATTTTTGAAATTCTTGCCTGTTTCCATCAATGAACAAAATGTCAGAAGAACCTGAAAACCTTGCACAATGGGCTTGGCAGTCACTCTCTGAATTAGGGGAGAGGCCGGCGCTTCGCGTTTTGTCTTCTCAGGGCGAGGAATGTTTTTCCTATGACGATTTGATGGAATGCAGCCGAAAGGTTGCTAAATTTCTACAGCGGAAAACAAAACCGCAGAGCCGTATTCTGCTTTGTGAAAAACCGGGCATCGCCTTTTTGTCAGGTTTGTTGGGTTGCTTCCTTGCGGGACGCCTTGTTGCCCCGACATTTGAGGCGGCTAACTCACGTACCCTGAAACGTTTTCTATCCGTTTATGACAATTTTAAACCGGATCTGGTTCTTTCCTCCTCACCGATTTCGGGTATCGAGGCCGCAAACCTGAGTGTCCAGAATGTTTTGGATAAGAACCCACCGCCGCTTTCCTATGATGAGATTGCAAGTGGGGAGGGGGTGCTTGCAGCTTTGGTGCAATACACATCCGGGTCCACGTCCGATCCCAAGGGGGTGGTGCTGAACGGGACACAGATTTTACATAATCTGAGGGCAATCAATCAGCATTTGCATTTCACCCGCATAGACCCGCCGACGGTGGTCAGTTGGTTGCCGCCTTATCACGATCTCGGATTGTTCAGTCATTTACTCTCAACTTTGTCGGTTGGTGGGCATCTGGTTATTTTGCAACCGATCGATTTTATCCGTTCACCCTATCGCTGGCTGAAGGCGATATCGGATTACCGCGCCGATTATTCCAGTGCACCGGATTTTGCCTATCGCAATTGTGTAAAACGTATTAAGGCGGAACAGATTGCTGATTTGGATTTGAGCTGTTGGAAAGCGGCCGTCAATGCCGCAGAACCGATCAACCTGTCAACGCTGGATCAGTTTTACGAGTTATGCCGTCCGGCAGGTTTTAAACGGGAAAGCCTGATGCCGGCATACGGACTGGCCGAGGCAACGGTATTTGTTTCGGCTACCCCTTTAAATCAGGGACCGTTACGGGCCTTTTTTAAGCAATCGGCCTATCGTCAGTCTCAGGCCATATGTGCGGAAAATGCACAAGAGCGTAAAGACGCGATAGAACTGGTGTCCAGTGGTAAACCAATACCGGATATGGAGGTCAGGATTGTCGATCCCGAAACCTATGCGGAACGTGCGCCGGGGGGGATCGGCGAGGTGATATTGAAAGGCCCGTCTGTTTCCAGCGGATATCTGGACCGCGCGGATGAAACGCAGAAAAGTTTTATCAACGGATATTTGCACACCGGTGATCTGGGTTTTCTGTATGACGGGCATTTGTTTATTACCGGGCGGATTAAGGACTTGATTATCCTGAATGGGGAAAATTTCCATCCCAACGATATCGAACATCTTGTTCGTCAGACCTTGAATGTGGATCGTGCGGCTGCATTTGCCCTGTCCAATGAAAGTGATGTGATTTTATGTATTGAAAAAAATCACGGGTTGGACACGGATCGACTGGGGTCTGCGGCACACCGGATATATCGTCTGGTTTTGCTGGAGATGGGGATCGAACTGCACAAAGTTCTTTTTGTCAGACATAACAGCCTGCCGGTGACGTCCAGTGGAAAAATACAACGCCGACAGACACGGGCTTTATTTGAAAAATCGGCATTGGATGTTGTACATACCTATGATCCTCATGCTGAATTCTCCCGTCTGGGACCGCAAGATCTGTTAAATCTGATTGCGACAATTTGCGATAAAGATCCTCTGGAATTGACGGTTCAAAGCGGCCTTGCCGATTTGGGGTTTGACTCTCTCAATCTGCTGCAACTTGATATTCAACTGGAAAAAAACTTTAACCTGACTTTGAATTTGGATCAGGTTCCTGAAACCATTCTGGATTTATATGCCCAGATTGAAAATATCACTCAGGATGAAAGCAAGGACGTACAGGCGGTTTCACGGGTTGAGATCACGGCGCAGGATCGGGATATCAGCATAAAAAACTGGCAGACCATTGCGAAAAATTATGATGATTTCATCGGGTTTAGCGGACTGTTGGAAGATAACCCCTATCAGGTCATTCATATTTGTCAGCGGCTTTATTTTTTCCTGCCACAAAAGGCCTCTAAACTGTTAAATATCGCCTTGAGAATTTATCGTGAGCATCTTTATACCAACTGGTTTTGGTATTTGCCCAATTTCCAAAAAATATTGCGTGATTGGAAAACGAGTTTTCCGGCTGACTATAAACATCTGTCCAATAAATTACATGGGGTGGAACCCGGCAGTGTCCTTGTACTTGCCCATATGCATGGCTGGGAATGGATTGTTGAAAACATTCTTTATGTTGTACAGGAAATGGGACAAGACGTGGTTTTGATTGCCAATACGTCGGTGGTGGAAAAATTACTCAATAAAAAACGGCGATATATGTCGGGGGAAACGCGGGCATATTACAGCAATGCAATTCTGGATGTGGATAGTCCCCGTTTTGATGTTGATCTGTTAAAGGCGTTGAACGAAGGACGTTTGCTGATTGCCTTGCCTGATACGGTTCTTGCCGGGGGGCGTCTGACGCACAAACAGGTTGTCCCTTTTATGATGAGTGATATGGCACTTGCCGCGGGTGTTTTTAAACTGGCTGCACAAAAAGAACGCCGTGTGTATCAACTGGAATATTATTTTACGGCCAATGGGCCGGAAATGGAACTGGTGGATCTAAGCCAGCCGCATCACGGGAAGTCCTCTGTAGAAAAGCCGGAAATTATGGTCACGCGTTTTGGGGATTCCATTGCCCGGCGAATGGATCATTGGGCGCAATGGTCCATTTTGACCCCTACTGGCAAGCCGCCTCGCATAACAGGTGATTTGAAGGACGAGAACTTTTTCGATCGCTATGGAGTTGTGGTATTGCAAACGGGCAATGTCTGTGTCCTGCACAGTTTACCGCTGAACCGAAATATTGAAATATCCAAAAAAGAATACGAGCTGATGAAATCATCTGCACAGGCTGATATTCTGAAACAATGTCGCGCAGATGTACTGTCCCTTTTTCCGGATTTGGTTCTTTAGAAAATGTCCAATAGAAATAAAAAAATTGCCGTCGTTTCAATGAGTTGCCGTTTCCCGGGCGGGGCGAATAGTCCTGAGGAATTTTGGGAGCTTTTGAAAAATAAAGGCAATGCCATTTCCGATATTCCGTCCGGTCGATTTAATGCGTCGCGTTTTGTTGATGCCAATACGGAGAAAACCGGTAACAGTTATGTTGGTAAAGGGGGCTTTCTCGACTGGAACCCTGAAAGTTTTGATCCCGCACCGTTCAATATTTCACCACGCGAAGCGGCGAATATGGACCCGCAACAACGCCTTTTACTGATACTGACACAGGAACTTTTCGTGCGCGCCGGGTATGGCGTACAAACTTTTAAGGATCAGCCCGTTGGGGTTTTTATCGGCGGATTTTGTGTTGATAATCTGCTACTGAAACTTGGGCCAAACAATTGGGACGAGATTAACGCCCATACTGCAACAGGTTCCACCCTGACCATGTTGGCCAATCGTATTTCCCATACGTTCGATTTTACAGGACCGAGTTTTTCGCTGGATACCGCCTGTTCGTCGTCTCTGGTTGCGCTGCATCAAGGGGTGCGCAGTCTGCAAAATGGTGAATGCGATTGTGCGATTGTGGGTGGTGCCAACGTGATTATGTCGCCGGAATATTATATTGCGATGTCCAAGGGGCATTTTCTATCCCCCAATGGGCGCTGTGCCACTTTTGATGCGGAGGCCGACGGATATGTGCGCGGAGAGGGGGCCGGTCTGGTCCTGCTAAAACCCTATGAACAGGCGCTGAGTGATGGCGATCCGGTTTTGGGTGTGATTGAAGCCAGTGGCATTAATCAGGATGGTCACACCCCTGGCATTACTCTGCCCAGCATGGCGGCACAAACCCGTCTGTTACAGGACTTGCTTGATAAGAGCGATCTCAGCCCCCATGATATCGGTTATGTGGAAGCCCACGGCACCGGAACGCAAGCTGGTGATACGGCAGAAACCACAACATTAAAAAATGTATTCGGGGACTGCCTTGGTGAACAGGATTGTCTGTACGTCGGGTCGGTTAAAACCAATATCGGGCATCTCGAAGCCGCTGCAGGTATTGCAGGGCTGATTAAAAGCCTGCTGATCCTAGAACATGGGTATTTACCGGCCAACCTGCATCTGAACAGGTTTAATCCCGCGCTGGCATGGGATGACCGTTTCAAGGTTCCACAAGACTATATCTGTCACGACAAGCTGGATAAAAAACCAGCTATTCTTGTCAATTCCTTCGGTTATGGCGGGACGAACGCGATGGTCGTTGTAAAACGTCCGCTGCGGTCTTCAATCCCTGTTTTACCTTGTGTAAAAAGCGAAGAGGGTAAACCGCTTCCCCTGTCGGCTTACAGTTATGATGGATTGCATGAACATGTGCGCAAGGTTCAGGGTGATCTAAAAGAAACGACGGATGTTTATTCTTATTTATATTCCCTGAGCAACAGCAATGCAGACGGGCCCTATCGCAGGCTGATCTGGTATAAAAACGAGGCATCTCTCCTTCAAGAGCTTGACGAAATTTTGAGTGAGAAACCGGCTTTGCCCGGTGTTCAAAATAACACGCTGGCCCTGATCTATTCGGGTATGGGGCCACATTGGTGGGGGATGGGGCGCAGCCTTTATCAAAATGTGCCTTTGTTTCGCGATACGTTGGATCATGTGGATGAACTTTTTCAGAAACTGTCCGGTTTCTCGTTTATTCAGGCGATGGGCAGTTCGTCAGAAGACAGCCAGATCGGGCGTACAGAAATTGACCAACCTTGCGGCTTTGGGCTTCAGGTCGCCTTGACAACGCTGTTGCGTCATTATGGATTAAAGGCGGATTGTGTCATGGGGCACAGTCTGGGTGAAGTGTGTGCCTTCTGGGCCAGTGGATGGTTGACGTTGGAAGACGCCGTTTGTGTTGTCTATCACCGCAGCCGCTTACAGGCACGATTGCGCGGGCAGGGCGGAATGCTTGCCACAGCGCTGAATGTGCAAGAGGCACAGGTCTATATCTCGGCTTATGACGGGGTGTGCCTGTCCGCGCAAAATAGCACCAATATGGTGACCTTGGGCGGAAATCTGGATCAACTTGGCCTGATTGCACAAGAATTGGAAAAGGCCGGTATATTCAATCGTTTCCTGCGGGTGGAAGTGGCCTATCACAGCCATTATATGGATGCGATTGAACAAGATTTGCGTCTTGGGCTTGCTGATATTTCGTTTCAAAAACCGGATGTTGCACTTTATTCCACCGTCAATGGACAGCTTTTTGAAGGGGATGTCGCACCAGCAGATTATTGGTGGGGCAATATCCGGCAGGCTGTTGCTTTTCAGGCCGGATTTTGCGCCATGATTGAGGCATCCACCCCTCAAGTTCTCGAGATCGGGCCACATCCGGTATTAACCGGGGCAATTCAGGAAAATTTGTATCATCTACAAAAAAATGTTCCTGTTCTTTATAGCCTGCATCGTGAAAAAGATGAATTGGAACGCCTGCACGATATTGTGAAACATTTCTACAATAGCGGGTTTAACCTGAATTGGTCGGCCTGGTATCCGGTTCGTTCTGTTTGTCCGGTACCGATTGCACCGGTTGTGGAAAAACAGTTGTGGGTGGAGTCCGCCTTATCCAAGCAATGTCGATTTGGATTGCCCGGATCGCCTTATTTGTTGAACCGGGTGAACGTTCCCGGCATTGTCTGGGCAGGTGATATTTCGCGCGGGTTTTTCCCTTGGCTGTTTGACCATAAAGTCAAAGGCGAGGCGACATTCCCCGGTGCCGGATATCTGGACGCCATGTTCAGCGCTGCGGCGCAGATGGTACCAGCCGATACTGCCGTTGAATTGCATCAGGTTGAACTGCGTGCCATGTGGCTGCTGAATCAAAATGATAATTTCACCTTGTTCACCAAAGTTGATGGCGCCACACAGCAGATGGAACTGTTTACAAGTGTGCGTAACCAATTATATGCCCATCAATTAAATGCGGTTGCCTGCTATGCCCCCGCAGAAACAGGTTTTGCCCCTGTTCCTGATCTACAGAATGAAAAAGAGCTGGACGTTGATGAGTTTTATCAACAGGTGCAGGAGATCGGTTTTCAATATGGTCCGGCTTTTCAGGTCATCAAACAGTTGTATGTGGGTGACCAGACCCTGCGCATGCGTCTGGAGGCACCGACACATGACGTTGGTGGGGCTTGTTATCCGCCGCTTTTGGATGGTGTTTTCCAAAGCGTCTTGTCCATGATTGTAACTGATAGCACCTATCGTAAAAGTTACGTGCCTTTTTCGATGGAACGTTTATGCCTGTTGCAACCACTTGTGCCTGAATTAGAGGCCGTGGTTGAAATTACGCAGATGGATGCGCAGGAAATTCGCTTGAATATTTGGGTGAATACGACGGATGGGCAGCTGGTCTTTTATGGTGCGGGCATCCGCTTCATTGCGCTGGCGCAAGAACCCAAAAAACTGATGGATAGCTATGCCTGTCAATGGGAGGCACAACCCTCAGAACAAAGTGCTGAAGTGACAAAATATGCCTTGCATCCGGCTTCTGCCCCTGTTGAGGGCTTGGTCCCTTATCTGGACGAGGATGCAGATAATAAATTGTTATTCCTACATGATTTGAATCAACCGGTGGCACAGATCGAAACGCTTTTGTTTGATCATATCAAAACGGCATTGCACGAGGATAGTGGGGCAATGTTGTTGATTGTTATTGCCCAAGACAATGAGGCTACCGGATATCTTGCCAATATGTTGCATGGCTTTATTCAAGTTTTGGAAAAAGAAGGGTACGAAGATGCCCTTCGTCTGGTTTACGGTCGTGTTGATGATCTGTTGGAAACCGTGACGGACTGGATGAACAGTATGCAGACGGTCTTGCATATCCGTGAACAAAAAGCATGGGTCCCGCACATGACCCGCTTGCCTGATCCCAATATTGCACCGGTTGCAGCGCGATTTGATCGGCAATTGTATTTTGATTGGCCGCTCAAGAATACATTGGTTGAACAAGGGCAAAGCCTGCAAGGTGACCGTTTGGCCATTGATGTTGTCTCGAATGATAAACTATTCGGGGCTTATGGCTTTATCGGTTCCAAAGGGGCTAAACGTTATCTGGGTGTTTGTGCACAGGTGGATAAACGCTTTATCGATATGGATGAAAAAGATCTGGTCGAAGTCGATACTAATCTTTGCGTTGATACATTGCTTTCTGCTTTGGCCTATAGCGTGTTTGAAGCCGTTTTCCAAGGCAAGGCTACTTTCCCGCGCGTGACGTTGCACGGGCTGTCAAATGCATTCGAGACGAGGGCTGCCCATAAATATCTTGATCTTTATGGTGTGACTGTTGAAGAAACAGGTGACTTTCAAACATGTCATCTCGATTTTGGTTCTGATCCTGAACGATTGGAAAAGAACGGACTATCCTGTCGGGTTAATCTTCTTGAACTGCGACAAGACGCACCAAAAGTCTGGCAACAAAGTGTCCGAAAAGCCCTTGATTTGATTGAAACAAAGATGTTACCAACATTGGCTTTCAAAGCACAAGACCCATCAGTTAATGGCGACGGTTATTGTTTATTGCGCGAAGCGGGATTGCAGGTTCCCCCCCGCTTAAGTGATGTGATGCAATGCGTGCTGATAACTGGCGGGACCGGTGGTTTTGGTTTGAAAATGGCCCATTGGCTGGTTGAAAAAGGCATTAAACGGGTTTTATTGACCAGCCGGAGCGGACAGCTGAAAGAAAGTCAAATCTCTGTGCTGCCGTCGGAAATTGAGGTGTTTGCCCTGGATGTCTGTGATGAACAGGCGGTGGAAAAATTCTTAAAGGTACAAAATAAGCAGCTTCAAATTGATGCCGTTTTTCATGCCGCGATGGTCTTGAATGATCAGAACATTGAAACGCTTGATAAAAACGCGTGGGACAGCGTTCTCGCTCCTAAAATAGAAGGCGCAAAAGTGCTGGATCGCCTCTGCCAAACACAGAATATCCGCCATTTTATCTTATTTTCTTCTATCGCCAGTGCCATCGGAAATCAGCATCAGGCAGCTTATGTGGTGGCCAATCGCTATCTTGAAAGTCTGGCAACAGAACGCGCTGGGCAGGGCTTGCCTGCATTGGCGGTGCAATGGGGGGCAATTGCGGATGCGGGTATTGTAAAACGTAGCGACCAATTACAAAAAATATTGGCCTCCCAAGGGATTGAGGCCATTCAAAGTCGCGATGCCTTTGAACGTCTGGAATATGAATTGCTTAATCAAAGCCGCCCGGTTATCGGCATTTATCGCCTGAGCGAGCAGTCACAAACAGGAACTGGTACGACTGTGAATAGTCTGGTCGCCGGTTTTTTGGCTATGACTGAGGAGGAACGCAAAGCGAAATTGCTGAACGTCAGCCGCGCTATCTTGGCGAAGGTATTGAAACAGGACGAAGACGATTTTCCGCTGGATCGTCCGTTAAATAATCTTGGGCTGGATTCATTAATGGTTATTGAAGTTTTGATGGAATTCGAAGCTCATATCGGGTTGAACCTGCCTTCAACCCTGTTCATGAAACAATATTCAACCCATCAACTCGTCGATCAAATCAATAACTTGATCGTAGAATAAGATAAACGGGGCTTGTCAGAATGGCGATGGCACCCGGATGAGGTGTTCGTTAAAACCAATGGCGAATTGTATTACCTATGGCGGGCTGTTGATCATGAAGGTGAAATCATGGAAAGCTATGCAACCAAAAGCCTAACCGGAAGGCAGCTCTCGCTTTTATAAAAAAATTGATGAAACGCTATGGCAAGCCACATTCTATTGTAACTGATAAAATACCATCTTATAAAGCTGCCATGAAAGAGACAGGAAACAGCCTAAAACCTGTCGTTGCTGGGGCAATTAAAGGTTGGTTAGAGTTTGTATGATAAGACCATTCAGACATTAAATGTCGAAGCGACTTTAGTTTGACTAGACCTTATTATGTAAAAGAAAGACACCTTTCAAAAGCTTCCGTTTTGAAAGGTGAGTTTAGCATGAAACAGGTCTAGGGAGTCTTCCATGCGGAGTGATCACTCTATGGTCATGAGTGAAGAAACCGTGATAACTGAAAAATGGAAGCGTCGGTTATCAGGTGTTTGAGGATACGGTTGAAAGGGAAAGCCGGTATCCTCAGGGTATTCTGGATATGCTTTGTCAAGGGTAGGTAAGCAATATCCAGTATAATTGTGACAATTAGTGAATTTGGAAAACGATCAAACTTTTTCTATCGCAATGGCAATCCCTTGACCCACGCCAATGCACATAGTTGCCAATGCTTTTTTTCCGCTTGTTAAGGAAAGCTCAATCGCAGCAGTACCTGTAATGCGGGCCCCTGACATACCTAAGGGATGTCCTAGTGCAATGGCGCCACCATTGGGATTTACGCGTGGGTCATCATCGGCAATTCCGAGATCGCGAAGGGTTGCAAGTCCTTGAGAGGCGAAAGCTTCGTTCAATTCAATCACATCAAAATCACTTTGTGAAAGATTTAATCTGGCCATTAATTTCTTAGAAGCAGTGGCTGGACCAAATCCCATGATCCGTGGAGGAACGCCCGCAGTTGCACCACCAAGAACACGTGCAATCGGTTTCAAGTTATGTGCTTTGATTGCTTTATCGTTTGCCAGAATAAGGGCCGCAGCACCGTCATTTACACCACTTGCATTACCTGCTGTTACAGAACCGCCTTCTCTAAAGGGAGCTCGTAGTTTTGCTAAGGTTTCAAGTGTCGTCCCTGCTCTTGGATGTTCGTCCGTATCGACGATAATCGGGTCGCCTTTACGTTGGGGAACACTGACGGGAGTAATTTCTTTTGCCAATCGCCCCGCTTTTATGGCACGCTCAGCTGCTTGTTGGGAGCGGAGGGCAAATAGATCCTGATCCTCGCGCGAAATCTTGAAATCTTCTGCGACGTTTTCAGCTGTTTCTGGCATGGAGTCCACGCCGTACTGTGCTTTCATCAACGGATTTACAAAGCGCCAGCCAATTGTTGTATCGTGCACTTCATTAGAACGCGACCAGGCCCCAGACGCTTTAGGCATGACAAAAGGCGCGCGGGTCATTGATTCAACGCCGCCAGCAATAATAAGGTCTGCCTCATCCGCTTTAATGGCGCGTGCAGCTGTGATGATCGCATCCATACCAGAGCCGCAGAGACGGTTCATGGTGGTGCCGGGTACAGAAGATGGATAGCCCGCTAACAGAAGAGACATACGCGCAACGTTGCGATTGTCTTCTCCGGCTTGGTTGGCACATCCAAAGATGACTTCATCAATGGCTTCTGCAGACAAAGAAGGATTGCGTTCCAGCAATGATTTTAATGGTACGGCGCCCAGGTCATCTGCACGTACAGCAGCTAATGAACCACCAAATCGGCCGATAGGGGTACGAATGTAATCGCAAATAAAAACATCGCTCATTATCTTTTTCATCTCCTGCTAAGAGTGTGGTGCTGATGATAAAATGCACACACATTGTCATTTTTGTTCTTTCTATAGATATCTAAATGACAAAAGAAACACATCTGACATTAGGTTAGAGAAGATGTCACCTATGGTTAACCATAGGCGCTACATCATGGAACAATAGGCACTGCAGGCTATTTTTTATGGCGCTTTCTATGAGTTTCCCATTTATTGACAATGCGGATCAGCAAAGGAATATTGGGCATAAATATAAAAATCCGGGTCAATTGGAACGCGGTAATCACGGCAACATCTAGGCCAAGGTGTCTCCCGTCATCCTCAGTGGGACAAATTAAGAGAGTTGCATAACAGAGGGTTTTGAGTTCATCGTAGAGACCGAAAGGGAACGAAGATGAAGTCAAAACCAAAGACCTCAAAAATCGAAGCGGAC
>Ga0209475_10000193_pt1 | contig 172575 bp, 159 predicted proteins | sample tdDd471_FD_187128 | JGI IMG/M metagenome (GOLD analysis project Ga0209475, IMG submission 187128) | Marine sediment microbial communities from the Atlantic coast under amendment with organic carbon and nitrate - tdDd47.1 (SPAdes)... | ecosystem: Environmental > Aquatic > Marine > Coastal >... | reverse complement strand
TGGCCGCTATCCTGAGGCGTGAACACCGATGGCTCCTGAGCCGATCATCGACCTCGCAGACAACCGTAAAAGTGGCTCAAGACAGAATGAAACAGACCATGACCCTACTTCAATTAGACAACACAATACTCTCATGTCCCCGAAATTCCGCGAATCCAGTTATAAAGTGATTGATGGACTCGCCGATCAAGTCGGCGAGTGACGACAAATGCTGACAAATATGGTCAAGCCGCCAGGGGAAGTCCGAATGGATGATTTCATGGAGTTCGCCCCCTCCCCGCGCGGCTAACCAGCCAAAGGCGCCATATTGTCCCTGATCCACCGGGCGAAGGCGTCTTCGCTTACGTCGCCGCCCGCCAGTCCCACAACCGCATGGATGGCGTCAACCGGGCTTGCGGTCAGGCCATAGCCGTTGATGCCAAGAAACAAACCCACGGACAGGAAAGCCGCGCGCTTGTTGCCGTCGACAAACGGATGGTTTTTGGCGAGGCCATAGACATAGGATGCCGCAAGCGCTGGAATGTCTGCTTCGGGGTTATAATCTGCCAGATTGCGGGGGCGCATCAGGGCCGATTCAAGCAGCCCCGGGTCGCGCACACCGCGTCCACCGCCATGCTCTGCGAGGCTTTCCTCGTGCAGCATCATAAGGGCCTGGGCATCCACCCAGCGTGGGTCGGCCATTATTTCGCCAGTACCTTGAAGGTATCACGGTATTTTTTCATGAAGTCCCGCCCGATATCCAGCTGGTCCTGGATCGTGGGGTCATAAGGCGTCAAAAGGATGCCATCCGGGGTTTCCACCGCATACACCTGATCGCCCTTTTCAAGCTTCATCTGGGCGAGAAGCTCTTTCGGGAAGATGGCACCGGTCGATGTGCCGATGGCTGTCAATTTCAGTTTGTGCATGGCCTGTCCTTATTCAAGCATTATAATGAACATTATAATATCAAGGAAACGACCCTGTCAAACCAGTGCGCAAGATGTGGCTGCCCTAATCCTCGGCGCTGGCGTGGGCTCCTGCCTGGCTCTGCAAACCAGCCCAGGGGCTGAAGATCTGGTTGAACACCTGGGTGGTTCGCTCGTCGCGCGCGATGGCGTTTACCTGTGCCACCACCTCGCGGCCGAAGGCGGTGTCACTGCAGCCGAAATAGCCATCCATCACCTTGGCTTCACCCTGAATGGGGAAAGACAGATACGCCTCACTGTGGTCGAGCTTTGCAAACTGGTAAGCCGCTTCAAAGGGGAATCCGAAGGTATAATCGAACCGGCCATGCAGCATCAGCTTGGCGAAGCCGGGGTGCGGTACGCGCACCATCGCCATCTCGTCTGCCATCGTGTCGATCATCGCATTGATGGCGGGGCTGTAGGCCCTGTCCTTGATCACGCCCGGCAACAGGCCGCTTTCGCGCACAAAAGCCGGCAGGTCAACCGCACCCGATGCGTCCGCAAAGCGGCGCACTGTGGTTTCATGCTCCCGCAGAACAATCAGCCGGTTGGGCATCAGGCGAAAAAGCGGGTCGGTGAAGGCGACAACCTGTTGGCGCTCTGCCGTCATGAACATGCCGGCGATGCATACATCGCTGCGCGATGCCAGTTCCTGCAAGGACCGGTTCAGGACGGTTTCAACCTCCACGTGGCGGTAATCCGGCAGCTGGCTTTCGATATAGCCCAGAATCCTGTCGCCCACGCCCGCGCCGGCGTCCGGCCCGCGGCGGATAAACACCGGCGGGTTATGGTCGAAATGCCAGAAGATGGTGGGCTTTTCGGGATTGGCGGAAACGCTGCCCTGGGGATTGGCGAAAGTCATCGGCCTGGCGGAAATCGTTGCCGGGTTTTCGGCCCAGATGCTGGGCTTCATCCTGGCTTCCGTGCCAGCCCGCGCGCGCCCCTCGGCGTGCACCGCCTGTTGGCCAAAAAGAAGGGCTGCCACAAGCATTGTGACCCCCAGAAAAGGGAAGCGCATCAGCATATCCGTTCAATATTCCATCTCGAGCAGACAGCACCCTAGCGGGGCTATGGTTAACCTAACCTTAACGGGTATATGAAAGCGGAATCTCGCGCAATAGGCGTTTTTGGCAAATATTCAGCCTGGCAGCGGGCCTTTGCGAGCCGCGGCCACCGCGTGGTCGGTTGCGGCGTTGAAGGCTGATGGGTCTGGCACCTCATCCGGCAGGCCAAAGCCCACATCCAGATACTGGACATGGTCGATATAAACCTGGCGGCCGCTCATGGCCGGGGCACCGTGATGGAAATCGCGGGCCACATCGCCCACGCCGCACAGGTAGCGCACCTGCCCGGTCTGGTCGGCAAGGGGAAGCGACACGCCGCTCAGCCGCAGCGTGGTGTCGTCGCCCATGTGGACGGTGCGCCGGGTGGTCACGCCGCACGGCATGTCCACCAGTTGGGCCCAGAAAGCCTTGAAATACTCACGCTGGGTGCCTTCATAAGACGCGAGGAAACTCTCGCCCGTCAGCCGCTGGCCCATCTGGTCATCGAGCGCTGAGCCCACAAGCCGGTTCTGCAGGTCGTCGCCTGTCCATTCCGCCAGGAAATAGTGCGGCAGGAAGGGTTTCAGCCGCTGCATGGTGAACGCCTGTTTCCGCGGCACGCCTTCCGGCCCCTGTTCGCGCGCCAGCTGGCGCCAGAGCGTGATGAAAGCGTCAACCTGACGGGATGGGGTCACACCAAGGCTGTCTGCACCGCGGGTGAAGTGAATGTCGGATGTATGGAAGCTGGTCATACTTGCCTGTGTGTCGTGTTTGCCTGATGTGCCGATTTTCCGGCATCTTTTCTGATGGGGGCTTTTCTGGTCCCTCCCGGCAACCATACCGATAGAAGCAGGTCTTGGCCAGCCTTTCGGGCGGCACGGCGTTTCAGCACGCCGGCACGGTTCGGGGGCAGTAGGTGTCGGGCGGACAGGGGATCGTCTGTGCCGGGCGTAATGGGGATAGTCAGGGCGGGCGTAAAAGCCGGAGGAATGGCCAGAGGAAAGGCAAATATGTGTCCCGGGGGAAGGCGCGGTGACAGGCGCCGTGACGGGCCCTCTGGCAGGCGCCGTGACAGGCCCCGTGACAGGCCTCTGGCAAGCGCCGCAACGAGCCCTCTGGCAGGCGCCAGGAAAAGAATTGTCCAGGCCGCGGGAACAGAAACCGACAAGGAGCGGAAAAGAAACCGCCACGCCCCGGAAAAAGAAATTACCAAGGCCCGGAAAAAGAAAAAGCTGGCCCCAGGTTCAGGATCCTGGAGGCCAGCTACATTCGGTCACTATGGCTATCCCTACCCTGCAATAGCAGGCAGGGTCGGTGCAAGTGTTTTTTTGCTAAAATCCTAGCTTTTTCTGAATTAATTTAGGGGCGGAAGCTGCCGGCACACAGAAGCGCTGCTGGCAACCACTTATTTTGTCATCGAAATTTTCCAAAAGCATCGTCTTTTGACCACCAAATCAAGGGCTTTTCTCCCGTTACTTTTTTTTGTATTGTGTCGTCAGTTGGGCTTGGAGGACGTGATGAAACAGTCGTGTACAAATGCGCGGCCAGCGCATGGGTTGTTGGTGTTGATTGGTGTGGTTACGTTTTTCACCCTGCTGGGTGGCGCTTTTGTGTGGAGCCTTGGCGTCGCATAGAAGCTGGGTCAGCCCAACTCGGGCAGATCCGGAACACCATAGCCTAGATCAACAAACTCACTTTGCAGGACTTTGACCTCAACATACCGACCCGGCTCAATGTTCGCTGGCAACAGGTCCGTCTTGCTGGCTGATACCCCCACCATATAGCGACAATCGCCATCCTCTGACGTCATCGGCAGGGAAAGCGTCGTGATTTCATGCGACTTGCCGTTGTGAAAAGTGGCTTCACGCTTGAAGCGGTGCCCGCAAGGGTGTGAGACAACGGCGGTGGCCATATCGGAAACGAGCGGCCGGGCACCCTCCGGGCAAAGGTCCAGATAGTTGGCACCAGTCATCGGCATCGGCGAGATCGCATCAAGTGCGGTGCCAGCCAGACGTACCAGCAGGTCGTCCGGCGCCCGGCGCTCCAGCAGAAAGATGAATGGCAGAAGATCGCGGATAGCCACCGGGTTCAGAATCGAACGTCGGGGTATACCGCCTTCTTCTTCATGAAGGCGATGCCAATAAGCCAGCAGCGCTTCAAACTGGCCGGCAGAACTGAGCGATGAATAGGCATCCATCCCCATACTGTTCGCCTACATCGTTAAAAACTGGTGAAGATTACCAGAATTCTGCGGATTACAGCACTTTTACCAGTCGACGTAGCCGCAATAGTATTTCTCGTCAGACCGCTTCGCGCGGTAACTGAGCTTCTGGGGGCGCCCGCCCCCCTGAGGCCGCAGCACCTGGTCCACCATGAAAATCAGCCGCTGTCCCACCTGGCCGGTCACGGAATCAAGCTTGACGATATATTCGGTCAAGGGCTTCTGCTTGCTCTTTGGCTCGAAAATCCCACTCCAGGACTGGCGGTCCGTATTATAGCGCATGGTCACCCGCTCTACGGATGTGGTCACGCTGCAGCTGACCTCGTTGGCCAGCGTGTCCAGGTAGGTCTTGTAATTCTCGAGCGTTGGATCGGCGCAGAAGACGATGGCGGGCTTGGTCTGCCGCCTGATCATCTGCTCTTCAGTGCTGCCGATCTTCTTCTGGAACTTCATGACCTTGATATGACGTTCGATATCCTTCACTTCAGGCGCCGCGCAAATGGGATGGTCCTGCCATTCCTCTTTCGTGCGGTCCTTGTACATCCTGAGCAACATGTCATTGACGCGTTTGTCGCTTTTTTGCGCCGCCACGCGGCTGACGAAAAAGCTGCACGTCATGGTATATTTGTCGTCGATATAACTGCAATCGGCAGACAGGGTCGCAGGGAAGGAGCTGCGCTGGAGCTTCAAGTCCTTGAGTACAGGAACAGCTGAAACCTCCCCAGCGGACTGGAGTGCATAAGCGGCGCCAAATGAACTAAAAACCATGGCCGCGGAAATCAAAATTTTCCACATAGTATCTACCAATTTAAAATTGTCATTGACCCGCTATCGCGCCCCCATGCCACTATACACAGCAGCCCCGCCTGACGCTACGGCCTATTTGAACTCGCGTTGAACTTCTGCCCTGCCTTGCTGCCGCCGAAGCGTTGCCTGCCCTGCATTTCAACGAGTCCCGCAAGCCAGAGCAAGGCACCGTCGTAACGGCGTTTCAAGGTCCAGCGTGACCATGAAACATCCAGGCTGCGCCGCACCTTGGCCCACGGAATACGTGTACTGCCCTCACCGTCCTGATGCCACGTGCCCCAGAACAAAAGCTGCCGATCCTCTATGTCAGGGAGCAGCAGCAACAGGTCCAGCGTTGGCTGCATCTGGTCAATCTCGATCGCTGTGATGCGCACACGCCTGCGGGCCTGAAAACTGGTCAGGCTTTCACGCGCGTAGGTTCCGGGCTCCGACATAGTCTCCGGCCACAGCGCACCCCGCATCCGCAGGAAACCAGCCTCCCGGTCCGGCAGGCGCCGAAGCGTCCAGCAGGCTGAAACAAACCGCATTTCAAGCCGCGGAGCGATATCTTCGCGTTTCGGCAGTACGGGGTGACCGCCTCCGGCGCAGGCACAGGCGGCTTCATCAAAAATCTCAATAGCCGTGGCGCGCAGGGATCTTTGCGCCACCGCTGGCTTCATCAGCCGCGTACGTGGTTGCAGGGTCATGCTTCCTCCTGTCGTCAAGATGGTTGTTTGTTGTCTTGTGGCAGCACCCAGCCCCAAAGCGGGCCGTATTCTGCTGTGATGGCTTCTGGAATGGTGTTGTTCGGCTTCACTGTGGGGTCGCTCCCCAGGCTGCGGGGCAGGAACACAGGGTGGTCAGCCCCGATACGCCAGTGCCGCGCGAGATAGTCGCCACGAAACCGGCTGGAAGAATCCCCCAGAAACAGCCGCCAATCCGCTGGCGAGGATGGATCAAACTGTCTTTTAGGCGGCGGTGCCGGGAAGGCTTTACTGTGAGCCTTGCCTACGCCAACGGCCTTCAGCCGCTTGTCCCGGGCCTCCAGAATGGCCGCGCCATAGTAGGCAAGCGACCCCCGCACCCGACCTGTGCGCGCAACCTCGCGTGCGCGCAGACGTTCGATGGTGGGCAGGATATCGCGGCTGAGCTCTGCACCAGCAGCCTGCCATTTCGCCGGTTCACTTGAATCCACTCCGATCAGGTCAAGCCCAGCGGCGGCAGCGATATCCTTTAAAGGCACATCCGCCGCTTCTGGTTCTGGAGTTTGGATTCTGGTTTTGGTTGCCAGCTTTTTGGGTGTAGCAACTGCCTGGCGATCACCAGCCTTACGGGCCGCTTTGGCCCGACCTCCCTTGGCGCCATTGGCGCGGTTTCTGGCAACCCTGCTTTCAACCCCCTTGTAGACTTCCGTCAGCTTTTTCTGCCGCCACAGGCCGTCTTCAATGGCGAAGAAGTCAGCGATGACCGGCCGAAGCCGTCGCCAACGCGGCAAGGTCACCCCAACACTGCGCGCCAGGAAACGGTCGTCATCCTTCAACGCACAGCCCCGGGTCCGCCAGGCGCACATCAACAGAAGCAGGTAAGCGCCATGTTCTTCCGCCGTCAGGTGGCGGGTGTCCGCCAGATAGGCGTCCGTAAAGATGGGGAGTGCCGGAAACTCAGCCACCGAATCCTCCCCATAGCACCAAAAGGAGCGGGCACACCAGAATGCCCAGCGCAGCACATGCCTCCTGCAAAGGGGGGCTGTGCTGCAGGCGGCGATCAGGCGCGAAAGACCATGCCTTTCGCGCTGGGCGGCACGCTTGGGTGTCACCGTTTTCCTGGGGTCGCCCGCCCGGCCCACGCCGGGGTGACACACCCTTAGTCCTGTTTCTCGACTCAATCATGAGCCAATAATTACGTTATTCGTAATTTTATTCAAGCCAAGATCGTAAAAATTGCGTGACATTTTTTACAAAATTCGTAATATTGTTCTTGACATGCCAAAACAAGACTGGATACGAGCCACCCTCAAAGACCGGGGGTATAAGCTGAAGGACGCAGCGGAAGCCCTTGGGATTCCGGCACCGCGGGTGACCGATATTCTCAAAGGCGCACGCGGCGTACAGGCACACGAAATCCTGCCGCTAAGCCAACTGCTTGGCATGAATGCACCTTCGCTGCTTGAAAGCCTCAAGGCCGGGGAGCAGACCTTTGTAAGTATGGGGGAAGACGGCCGCTTACCGCTTCTGGGCAGCCTGACAGGGGGCGGCACGCTTGCGCCCCTGCCGGAGAACATCACCTTCACGTCCGTGCCCCTGCCGCCGGATACCGGCAGCAGCGAAGGCCTCTATTGTTATGTGATGGGCGATGCGTCTATGGCGCGCGAAATCCCACCCGGCAGCCTTGTGATTGCCGCCGATCCCAAGCATCACTATGCGCCTGTAGCCCCTGGCGCCTTGCTGTTGCTGGATTTGGGCGACGGCAAGCTGGCGCTTCGGCAATACACCAAAACCGACAGCGGCGAGGACTGGCTGGTTCCCCTGCCCGACGCGCCCAACCCCGATTTCAACAGCTGGCGCTTCAGCCTGTTGACCGACCTGATGCCAGGTGCGAAGGCGGCGGATACAGATATGCTGCGGATCAGCGATGTGGTGGCGTCCGTGATGTGGGTACACCAACGGCGCGCACCCAAGCCTGCCCCTCAAAAGTAATTCCCAATTGCCCGTGACAGCCCCGGATGGCAGCCGCCATGCCAGTTGCCGTTGCGTGCTCGGGCCGCTGGAAATTTCATTTTTCGTAATTATAACATTGACAATTAATTACGTTATTCGTAATTTAATGACACCAACACCGATGAATGCGGTGGGACGCGTGACCAGACACCTTCCCCAGGCCACCGTGGGCCAGAAGAAGCTGTCGTCGCAAAATCCCCGGAACCGGCGCGCCAGCCCTCCCCCCCCCTGAAAGGCGCGCACCGCGGTTGCCCGTTCGGCCTGCCGAAGCACGGGTATCGACCACTGCGCTCATCGGCAGTTGCGCCCCACTGGGTCGCGCGCGCAAGCCGGCCGGGGGCTTCTTGCAAGGCATCTCCCCGCCTGTCCGCGCTGCCCCCGGGCGTGGCGTGCGGAGATGCCGACGCAAAAAAACACTTCGCCTCAAGCGCTTACAAAAAAGTGGCTCGAGAGATTCCCAAATGGGTGCCCCCGCTCGTTATAGCATCAGACACTTGCTGGTCAGGCTGCAGCTTCCCCCCTTAGCTGCGCCCGAAGGCGCCAGGACCACCGTCTGCTGCATTGATCCTCCCACCCCTTGGACGCAGCAGGCATACCAGCCCTTCGACACTGCCTCGGGCACTGACCGATGGCCGGGACGCAGAACACCCATCCAAGCCCTGCGTTCCGGCCACCTCCTCTTTTCCTGCTGCGCCATTCAGTTTCCTTGCTCTTAGGATGCAGACACGCAACTGGCACGCGTGTCACTATTCGGTGATCCTTCAGTAAAAGGAATACAAAACTGCCGGTCCGCGCTATAAGGGATTCATGTGCCAATCTGGTTACCCCCATCAACGAGCTTGGCACAAAGGAGGGCTGTGAGCCTTCGTGGCATCACAGCCCTCCGTTTCCTTCCGGAAACAATACCAGCCCTAAATAAATCATGGCGCCAAATTGGCGCCATGATCAGGGAGGAAACAGGTTTTCAAATCTTATCGCTCAGGCAGGAAACCACTCGCTGCAGTCACTCGGGGGTCGTCACGCGGGTCGTGTTGTTATTCTTGAACTCAACCCATTAACTCAGAACACCGTCTCGATTTCGAAAGCTGTCATTTCTCGGGTGCTTGTGCATTCTGGATAGCCCGGCCAGCCTTTGTCGTCATCCCCGCTGCGACGGAATGCACCTGGCCTGCGATAAACAGAAAACGCCCCGCAATCACACAAGATCACGGGGCGCTCTACCTTGGTGGGCCAGTGGGGGCTTAACTGTCGTCTTCGTCGCCGCCTTTACCCATGGATTCCTTGAGCGCCTTCATCTCTGCTTTGTGGCGCGCCTTCATCTCTTTCTTTTCGGCCTTCTGGGCCGCTTTCATTTCTTTCTTTTCTTCCTTGGACATGTCTTTCATGCCCTTCGCGGCTTCCTTGTGCCGGGCCATCATGGCCTGCCATTCTTCATGATGGCGCTTTTTCATTTCCGCGGCTTCGGGGCCCATGGCCTCGCCGCCCATCATTTTCTCGTGCTTGTCCTTGTGGTCTTTTTTCATCTTCTCATGCTTCTTTTCATCGCCATGATGATCGAAAGCGAAGGAAGCGGGCGCAGCTACTGAAAGTGCTGTCAGTCCCAGAATACAAGCTGTCGCAAATTTTTTGATCGTCGCCATTTCACATTCTCCGTGTATGCAGAAAGAATTCAACTATGGCGGAAGGTGCCTGAATAGATTTCAGCCCTGGCCCTCAATACTATGGTCGTCCCTTACCGCTAGCAGTCTCACACTATTACCACAAGAAGGCGAAATCTTGGCAAGCAAATCACGGTTGCGGCAGGAAGCGCAGGTCCACCCCCGCGGCATCAAACACCGCCGCCATGTCGCCTGAAACCACGAGCCGCGCAAGGGCGTCATTGAAAGCACTGACAAAGGCACGGTTCTCCGGCGTATCATGGCAAACCACAGATACACCAACCCGGATCAGGGCCAGGTCAGGGTTATAAGGCGGCAAGGGCCGGCCCATGGATTTGAACACAAAGATATTATCCGGCAACGAGCCGGACATATGATCCACCCGGCCTGCCACCAGCATCCGGGCCTTTGCCGTTTCTGTGGTGGTTGGCAGGAAATGAGCACCATATTCTTCAAGCACGGTCGGCAACGCAGAGCCGTTCGGGTACGCGACCTTGCGCCCTTTGAGTGCCTCCAGAGACGTCAGCGGCGGCTCGCCATAGCGGCTGAAGATATGGCTCTCCACCCAAATCAGGGGGGCCGCCTGGATATAATCCTCCGGTGTGTCGATTTCCTTGCCCCGGGCCATATGGCTGATGTCACTTGGATAGAGGCAACTGCCGGCGTTCCCTTTGAAATCCACCTTGGCCCGTTTGTAGGGCAGCGGCTGGTAGGCCTTGGGCGCTTCCATTCCCGCCAGGACCTTATTCAACACGTCGTTGTAGAAACCGGTTCCATCGAGCGCCAGGGTCATGCCCCAGCCGGTGCCGTAGATGTCACCTTCGCCCGGACTGGAAAGCACCACCTCACTGCCGCTGTCTGCGCGTGCGCAAGGGACCTGGCTGAACACCAGTCCTAAAATTCCAAACGTCAATGCGGCGGTGCGCATCATCGGCAATCAACCCTTTCGCACATCCCCCCGTGGTGCACCGAACAGGAACTATATCAGCGAATATTGCTGAAGGGTACCCGTCTCCCGGGGTGCACGAACCGAAGCTTCGATCCCGCCGCTGGCGCGATGTCGTTCAGGTCTGCCGCACCGGTGAAGGGGGTCTCTGAGATCCCGGCCTCCGCCAGACGCCCCTGGAAGGCAGCCGATGCCTGCAGTTCCAATATCCGGTCGTTCAGCTTGTCAATAAAGGCCCTGTTGGCCGCAGTGTCATGACAGACCACCCCGACCCCGGCGTCAATCAGCGTGAAGTCCCTGTCGTAGGACGCCATCCGCGTATCAAGCGACTGGAAAATCAGGTGCTCGTTGGGCAACATGCCCGACATGATATCCACACGGCCGGTAATCAGCATCTGCGCCTTTGCTGTCTCGTCATTGACCGAAATCAGCCGCGCACCCGTACCGGCCAAAAGCTTCATCATCACCGACCCGGTCGGCACGGCCACGGTCTTGCCCCTTAGATCCGCAAGCGCCCTGGGGGGCTCCACCCCGGCTGCAGAAAACAGATGTTCCTGCGCCATGAACACCGCTTCGGTCTCGATCAGGCCCACGCCGTCATGATGGCCGCCCGACGCAAGGACTGCGCGCGCCGAAGGATACAGGCAGGCAGACTTGTCTGCCAAAAACTGTGCGCGGGCACGCCGGTATGGCATCAGTTTATACGAGACCACTCCATCCGGAAGCGCTGCAATGTCATTGAAAACGTCGTTGTAGAAGCCAGTGCCGTCCTGCGCCAATGTCTGCCCCCAGACAGTGCCGTATACGGTCGCCGCTTTTGATGCTTCTAACCTGGAAGATTGTTTGTCTCTTGCCTGAACACCGGTTGCCGCCAACAACAGCAACATGATCGAGGCAATACCCGACCCCACTACAAATTTTTTACGCAACACACTCTCACCCAAAGCCTGATTATTATTCCAGGTCTCTGCTCCATGGCACCTCTCGTGGCATCCCGTTCCCCGCGGTTTGCCACACCATGTCGCCCTTTCCCGCAGAAAGGCTATTCAAAGCCCCAGCACAAAAGCAATCTCAAAAGAGACAATTTGCGGCAAATTTTATCTTTTCCCGTGCGACATAGTCGCAACTGCAGGCGGCGATTTCAAAATGCATCTATAAGAGGAGCGCGTTTATGGTTAATGAAGCAATCTCTTGGGTTTAATGCCCAACATTACAGGAATCAGGCTTTTGACAGATTCGGAAAAACTATCAGCACCGGAAACAGGAACGAGAACAGGAGGGGGAGCGAAAGGTCAGAAACGCCCTACGCGCGCCCGCTCCACCGCTGAATAGATGAAGAATTGCTCTACCGTCTCGCCATCCTTTGACAAGGGGAAATAGAGCACACTGACATCGACATATTCCCGGCCGTCAGATAGCGCTTTCGAAAGCCCCAGGGCAGGCTTTCTGTTCTCGATGCAGTGGTTGGTAATGCGGCAGACACGCCGGAGCACCTGCTCGCCATGATATTCGCTGATCAATTTGCCCGTGGCCTCGCCATAGAGCGAGCTGATCTCTGTCCCCATCAGGCGGTAGCGAGCATCCACCACCACGCCTGCCTGATCGATCACGGGCTCAAGAATGGTGATGCGCGGCAGGTATTTGCTCAGCTTGGACGGCGACACATCAGCCCGGCTGTTGAACGGCCTGTCGCCGCGCTTCTCGGCCATCAAGGCAACAAGTTCCGCCATATCCTCACGAATAGCCAGCCCGTCTTCTACCGTCACCACATAGAAATGGTCGGCCCGGGGGCCCATGTTCCGGATGCGACTTAGGTCGCTTTCAAAGGATGACATGCGCCATGCCCCCTGCATCAGGCGCCGGTTTCCTGGTGCCAGGCACACAACCGAAAGCAGCGCACACCGAAAGGTGCACGCTGCCAGATGGTGTCCCGCATCGGTTCAGCGCTTCCAAGTTCATACCCTATTATGGACCGAACCCGGTAAATAAATGCTGAAGCCAAATTCCCGCTATACCCCGTGGAATACCTTCATAAGTAGTGCCATTGCGCGGAAAGGCGCTAATCCTGCAGACTGGCGTAGAAATGCCGCAACAGCGACCGGTGCAGCGCGTCAGCAGGTTTGGCAGGCGGATGATAAAGAAGCATTTCCCTCGTCAGCCAGAAGCTTTCGCGCAGAGCCTGGGCCACTTCATGCACGGAATAGGCCTTGAGCGCGCCATGCTCAGCCGCCAGCAGTTCTCCAATCCTGTTGGCCGCCGCGTCGAAGCTGGGGCCCAGGCCGGAAAAATCGCCCGGCTCCGACATCTTCTGCGCCATATCAAGGGCCCGGATCACGCCGCTTCGCTCGGTGCACAGCCGCATGAACAGGCTGACCATCATGCCCGGCGCCTCGTCGATCAAGGCTGGGCATGCTTCAAGCTCACTCACCAGCGCGGCAACCGTCTGCTCGCATTCCTGGCCCAGTCGGCTATCCAGGCAGCGCAACAGCGCGGTCTTGTCCACAAAACGGTTATAGAATGACCCGACAGACGCGTCTGCCCGGCGGACAATTTCCTGAACCGACACTTCGTGCCAGTTGCGCCCGGACAAAAGCCCTTCAGCCGCATCCAGGAAGCGGAAGAATGTTCGTTCACTTCGGTTCTGCGCCGGGCGCGACACCCATCGCCCGTATGTCCATGCGCCAGGCGCCATGGCGCGCCGCCCGGACGTCCCAACTTCGGCCGCAATTGCTGCCATCAATGTCTCCTCTATAGCCTCTCAGCAGGCCTGCCCCATGGGCATCCCGCACACCCCAAATTGCAAGGCACGAAAGCCGGAGCCACCCAACATCAGCTCCCCTGATACCAAGACTGCGACCACGCAGCCCAGCGCCCCGGCTTTCCTGCCGTGATACTCGAAACCCGCTACGCGTAACAAAACACAAGACACGCCTCCTGGCCCGGCGCACCGCACCAACACACAGCGACCGACGCCGGGCACATGCCCCGGCTGATGCCGCCGCCTTCTGCACAAGAGGTTTTGTATTAGAATCAGAATTTTGATTCTAATACAAGAAAAAATATAGCTGGCGCAGAGAGATGCCTATCAAAAGCCAGAAGTGTGTTGTTGTCGTCCGTCTGTCGTCCGTCACAAATCGCAGGATTTCCCGTCACAGTTTCAGGATATTTCAAAAATGGGTAATTTTAGAAAAGAAACGCCCCATTTTGACACACATCAATGCCTGAGAACGTTTCCTTGCGGTCGCAGAAAATCTCGCCGTTCCTGTCGCTGATAACATTACCAACCTCATTCATGCTGGATTCGGAACACAAATTGCGTGGACCATCTCGCTTTGGGTTCGGTAGAGAAGTCATAACTTGCCAGGTTATTCGGGTCATAGGTGCCGTGGAGCGCCGCAGTAGCCACGCCGTCGCCCGCAACGATTGCATTTGCCTATTGGGACCCGCCTCGAATAGTGTAGTGTCCACAATGCGCAACAATTGGGGGAGGGTTACGCAATGGCGAAGCCACAGTTCGAGCTTTTCAAGACGCAGCGGTTCATGCCGCTGTTCGCCACCCAGTTTCTGGGTGCTTTCAACGACAATTTGTTCAAGAACGCCCTGATCATTCTTGTCACCTATGTGATTGCGTCAGACGCAGGCATGGACCCCCAGTTGCTGGTCACTATCGCCGCCGGGCTTTTCATCCTGCCCTTCTTCCTGTTTTCCGCCTTCGCCGGACAGCTTGCAGACAAGCTGGAAAAATCCCGCCTTATCCGCAAAATCAAACTGTTCGAAGTGGGCCTGATGGTGCTTGCCGCAACAGGCTTCCTGATCGGCAACACTTATCTTCTTCTTGGCGTGCTTTTCCTGATGGGCGCACAGTCTGCCTTTTTCGGCCCGCTCAAGTACGGCATCCTGCCTGACCATCTTGAAGAAGATGAACTGATCGGCGGCAACGCCCTGATCGAAACCGGCACCTTCCTGTCGATCCTGATCGGCACGATCCTGGGGGGCCTCCTGATCCGCACGCCCATTGGCCCGGAAATTGTCTCCCTCTTGCTGGTCGCCGTGGCCATTGCCGGTTTCATGGTGTCGCGCAACATCCCCAAGGCGCCGTCGAGCGTCCCAGACCTGAAGGTAAACTGGAACTTTATCGGCGAAACATTTTCCATGGTGCGCCAGGCGGGCAAGCGCGAGGTGCTGTTCCTTGCCATCCTGGGCATCAGCTGGTTCTGGTTCGTGGGGGCCACCTTCCTCACCCAGTTCCCGGCCTACGCCAAAGATACGCTGGGCGCAAATGAGCAGGTCGTCACCCTGTTCCTCGCGCTCTTCTCCGTAGGCATCGGGGTTGGCTCGCTTCTGTGTAACCGCCTCTTGCGCGGTATTGTGACGGCGCGGTTTGTACCACTCGCCGCGGTGTTCATGGCGCTATTTTGCGGGGACCTTTATTTCGCCAGCATCCGCGTGGGCGAACCGGGGGCGGCGTTGATCGGCCTGTGGGCCTTCATCAAGGAACCAACCGCATGGCGCATCCTGTTTGACATGATGGGCATTGCGGTCGCGGGCGGTGTGTATATCGTTCCGCTTTATGCCATCCTGCAGGCCCGCAGCCCCAAGGCCCAGCGCGCCCGCGTGATCGCCGCCAACAACATCATGAACGCGCTTTTCATGGTGGCGTCTTCCATTGTCACCGTGGCGCTGTTTACGATCGGGTTCAGCGTTCCGGGCGTGTTCATGGTCATCGCGCTCATAAGCGCCATTGTCGCGCTCTATATCGTCAAACTGCTGCCGCAGGACCTGGTGCAATCCATCGTTCGCACGCTTCTGAAGGCCTTCTACCGGGTTGAGGTGAAGGGGCTCGCGAACTACCAGAAGGTCCACAATAAGGTTGTGATTGTCGCCAACCACACGTCCTTCCTGGACGGCCTTCTGCTGGGTGCCTTCCTGCCGCACCAACTGACTTTCGCCATCAACACCCATGTGGCCAAGGCCTGGTGGGTAAAGCCTGCCTTCGCGCTGTTTGACCTGCTGACGCTGGACCCCACCAACCCGATGGCGACAAAGTCGCTGGTGAAGGAGGTGAAGAAGGGCCGCCGCATCGTCATCTTCCCCGAAGGCCGGCTCACGGTCACCGGTGCCTTGATGAAGGTCTATGAAGGCCCGGGCACCATCGCGCACCTGTCGAACGCGCCGCTGTTGCCCATCCGCATCGACGGCGCGCAGCTGACGCCCTTCTCGCGCCTCAAGGGCATCCTCAGGCTGCGCATGTTCCCCAAGATCACGCTGACGATCCAGGAGCCGGTGAAGTTCAATGCGCCCGAAGGCCTGTCTGCCCGCGCCAGGCGCCACTGGCTGGCGGAAGCGCTGTATGACGAAATGTCGGGCCTGATGTTCACCACCAGCAACACGGGCCGAACCCTGTTCGAAAGCCTGGTGGACGCCCGGCGCGTGCACGGTGGTGGCCAGCAGGTTCTGGAAGACATTGAGCGCAGCCCGATGACCTACTCGAAGCTGCTGCTGGCCTCCTTTGCGCTGGGGCGCCGGGTCAAGAAAGGCACCAGGGCGCGCGACAAGGTTGGCCTTCTGCTGCCCAATTCGGTTGGCGCTGTTGCCACCTTCTTCGCCCTGCAGGCCTATGGCCGCGTGCCCGCCATGCTGAACTATTCGACGGGCCTCAAGAACATCAAGGCCGCCTGTACGGCCGCCGAGATCAAAACCATCCTGACCTCCCGCCGCTTTATCGAGATGGGTGGCCTGACGGATATTGCGACCGCGCTTGAGGCCGATCACCGACTGGTCTATCTGGAGGACATCAAGAAAAAAGTGGGCCTGACAGACAAGCTCTTTGGCCTGATCGCACGGCTAACGCCTGAGTTCTGGCATAAGCGCCTGAGCCGCGGGGCCACGCCGGACGAACCGGGTGTGGTACTGTTCACTTCAGGGTCCGAAGGCATGCCCAAAGGCGTGGTGCTAAGCCACCGGAACATCCAGGCCAACCGCCTGCAGCTTTCGGCCCGGGTGGACTTCACCCCCGCAGACACGGTGTTCAACGCGCTGCCGATCTTCCACTCCTTCGGGCTGACAGGGGGCTTGCTGCTGCCTGTGCTGTCAGGGCTGAAGGTGTTCCTCTACCCCTCCCCGCTGCATTACCGCGTGGTGCCGGAACTGGTCTATGAAACCAACGCCACCATCATGTTCGGCACAGATACTTTCCTCGCCGGCTATGCCCGGTTCGCGCACCCCTATGATTTCTACAGCATGCGCTATGTGTTCGCGGGCGCTGAAAAGCTGAAGCCCGAAACCCGCCGCATGTATGCCAACAAATACGGCGTGCGTATCTTTGAAGGCTACGGCGCGACTGAAACCTCGCCTGTGCTGGCGGTGAACACACCGATGCATGTGAAGCAGGATACCGTCGGCCGCCTGCTGCCCGGGATTGAGTATAAGCTTGAGCCCGTGCCAGGCATTGAAGGCGGCGGCAAGCTGGTCGTGAAAGGCCCCAACATCATGCTGGGGTACCTGAAGGTGGACAAGCCGGGCGTTCTGGAGGAACCAGAAGGCGGCTGGTACGACACCGGCGATATCGTGGAGATTGACGACCATGGTTTTGTCGGCATCAAGGGCCGCGCCAAGCGCTTCGCCAAGGTGGCGGGCGAGATGGTGTCCCTGACCGCGGTGGAGGGCGCCGCCAGCGCCCGCTGGACCGCCGCCGCCCACGCCGTTGTCGCCGTGCCGGACGCCAAGAAGGGCGAACAGCTGGTGCTGCTGACAACCCAGGAAGACGCTACACGCGACACCCTGCGCGAACATTTGCAAAGCGAAGGCATGTCGGAACTGATGACCCCGAAATATGTGAAGGTGGTGGACGAGATTCCGGTTCTGGGCACCGGTAAGACCGATTATGTCACCGCGCAATTGCTGGCCGACGAGTTCGGGAGCTAAAGGGAGCATGATCAAGATGCATACGTTAAAAGCCCTCCTTTTTCTCTCGGCAATCGTTTTACCCGGCAGTGTTGGCTATACTCCTGCTGCAGTTGCAGAAGAAGGCAGTCGGCCCAAGGCCTGTAAGCCTGGCGTGGCATCGCTGTTTGCTCAGGACCCTTTAGTTCGCCCCGTCAGCTTTCGTGGCGAAAAGACCAAAATGTCTTTACGTCAATTCCAGAAGATCGCGATGGGACCCCTCAGCGAGAGTGAATGGAATTTCGCACGGCAAAAAGCTCAGGAGCTATCAAACTATTATTCCGGCACTGGCGACCGCCGCAAACTGAAGAAGCTGACAAAAATTATCGAACGCCTGCAATCGGAGCCGATGGCCCGCGAAATTTTGCTCAGCAACCCTAACACCTACAGAAGTTACCTGAACCGCAAGGAAGGTTTGGCAGCCCATCAATTACATCTTTGGCAAGCAACCGGACACAAGGAATATCTAAGGAACAGCTTGTCGCTTGCACGTGAGCAACTCGCAGTCTGGCTGGAACTGCCAACAGCACCAGAATACCTGGAATTCCAGGAGTTTGTCCTTTCCATCACGCCGCCACCGCCTCCTACTCTCAGGAAGGGGCAGAAGCTTCATGACCCACGCGTTGGCGCAGGCATCCACACCGGCATGCCGCCAAAGCTTCGCGAGTTTGACCGGGAAACAGAGGCCGATCGCGGCTACACAGGCGCCCTACGCTTCCTCCCGGTGGTTTTCACAGAGGCTGCCTTTTATCTGGATAACATCTCGCTCACGGACACAGAGAAATCCATGATTGGATCTTTCCACAAGCGTCTGCTGAAAGACCAGGAAGCTACAGGCAGCAACGTTAGGACTGCATGGGAAATTGCAAATCAAATGTCAGAAGCGTTTCATGGCGACTATGTCGACCCATATAGCGACGTAATTCTATGGAACATCTCGAAACGTATTCCGTCCGAGGCGTGGCTGATCAAGACCAGCCATATCCTTGGTAAGCCCTATGACCTGAAGACAGGCACCGGCTTTTATTACTGGGCAGAGAAGCGCTCGAAAAATTGTACGTCGTTCGAAACCTTGATGAGCCTACAGATACATTCAGCACTGTGGAAAGTCGTTTCCTACGAAGCTGGCTTTTTACCGGAAGAACAATGCTACCAGGTTGTTGACGAAGCGAGAAAAACATACAGCGGCATGGCTCTTCTGGATCAGGGAACAAAGATCAAGATTCGCGACGAAAAATACCGCATTCACGAGCTGAGCGGGTTCCTGCCTCTCCAGCTTGCTATCCCACGGCTGGAGCATGCATGCACAAAGCGCAATTGATCTGTCCTACCTCTTGAGCCAGATGCTTACTTGATTGATCGCCGCTTCATCAGCCGTGATCGCATTGTGGTTGCCGTTGATGATCAGCATGTCATCCTCTGGCGTCAATCGCACTTCATCCACCGCCACCAGGCCGTCATCGGCGCCTGGGATCAGGGGATTGCCTTCGCCCTCCAGCTTTCCGGCGATCAGGCGGTAAGGCACGGTGGGCAGCGGTACGGTCGCCGCATAGCCTGATGTCAGGTCCTGCCCCGCGCCTTCGAACAGAAGCTTGAACCAGCCGTCATCCTGGAAGCGGTCCGCAAGCGCGGCGCCCTGGTTGGGCGTGCCGATCATGACAAGGCCCGTCACCCTGATACGCTGCCGCCACGGCTGGCTTGCATCCGCCAGCGCCTGCCGCATGAGCAGCCCGCCCAGCGAATGGGCTACGAAGGAAATCTCCCCCACGCCTTCAAGGCGATTCATCATTGCATGAAAGGCGGCCACATGGTCCTGCAGGCTGCCGCGGGTGCTGGCGTAGTTCCAGTGTTCGGCATAAAGCCCACCTTCATTCAGCGCCGGTTTCATGTCGCGGAAGGTCCAGCCAAAACCACCCAGGCCGTGCACCAGCAGCGTCATCTTGGTGGGGTTCGGATGTATCTCGCCAGTGGCGACCCGCGCCTCAAGCGCCGTCTGGCATTCGCCTTCCGTGCCCCATGCTTGCCGGAGGTTGTAGTCGTCCAGCAGCCTGCAGTGGCCGGTGCCGATATGGCGCTGCACCCGCCAGCCACCCTGAAGGGCCTCGTCGGTCCACAGCTGCATACCGCCCATGGTGGGCACCAGCGCGTTCGGGCGTTCGCCCCGCCCGGTGCCAACCACCGTCAGCAGCAGGAAGGCAACCGCCGCCAGGAAACTGCACTGCCAGAACAGACGCTTCATCACACCCGCCTCAGCCCGCCAAGGAAATTGAGGATCAGATATTCGGCCATGTTTTCAGCGTCGCGGCTGCCCACGGCCTCAAGGCTGTTTTCCATACCCAGCACCGCGATGCCGTGCACACCGCACCACAGGGTTCTGGCGGCGAAGCCAGCCTGCTCTTCCTCACCCGCGCCGAACAGCGGCATCAGGGCCGCCTGCACCACGGAAAACGGCAAGGCCACCTTCTCAAGATACCAGTCAGGCAGCGGCTGGCCATCCGCGCCCTCCCGGTCGAGGATCGAGCCCCACGTATTTGGGTTTGCCTTCAGGAAATCAAAGTAGGCCTTATTAAGCGCCATGAAATCTGATTCGACGTCCTCACCCTTGGGCACGCCTTTGATATGGGCATAAAGGGCATCCAGCGTGCGCGCCTTCACATGCAGGCTGAGGTCATCCAGATTTTCGAACAGGTTATAGATGGTGCCCACGGAATAGCCGATTTCCTTCGAAACCCGCCGGGCCGTCAGCGCATTAATCCCTTCTTCCGCCACGATTTTTTCGGCTGCATCCAGCGCCAGCGAAAGCAGTTCATCGCGGCTATGATCAGATCGTCTACCCATCCGGAAACCCCTAAAAATTAAACACTGTTCATTTTTATATTGAACATCGTTCATTAATGCAATACATAACAATTGAACAACGTTCATTTAATGGCTCAAGGAGCAGAGAAAATGACTATTTCAATCACCCGCAAGATGCTGGGTATCAATGGCCGGATCGACCGCCGTACCTTCTGGGCAGGCATGACGGCCCTTTGGGGCGCGTTCTCCGTCCTGTTCATCTTCATGGAGACCGCGCTCGGGCGCGACGCCACGCTTGTGCTGTACCCACCCTTCTTCTGGATCGCCGCTGTGCTTATGGGCAAGCGCTTCCACGACCGCGACAAAAGCGCCTGGTGGTGCCTGATGGTGGCGATCCCTGTGCTCGGCCCCCTGTGGCTTTTTTGGCAGCTTGCGCTGAGGGGCGGCAGCAGGGGCGACAACCGGTTCGGCGCCAACCCGCGCACTGCGGACCGCGACTATCTCACCCTGGCCTAATTCAGGAGATTTCCAATGACACATCTGATCAATGACGTGACGGAACTGAACCCGGTTGAGGTCTGGGCCGTTGCAAAACCAGAGACCACCCTTGAGATCGCCGACGCTGTCAAGCGCGCAACCGGCCCGATATCCATCGGGGGCGGCCGCTTCAGCATGGGCGGCCAGACCGCCAGCGAAGGCAGCCTGCATATTGATATGCGCGGCATGAACAAGGTGCTGATGTTCGCGCCCGAGGACAAGATCATCCGCGTGCAAACCGGCATCCGCTGGTGCGACATCCAGCGCTTCATCGACCCCCACGGCCTGTCGGTGAAGATCATGCAGACATACGCCAATTTCACGGTCGGCGGGTCACTGAGCGTCAATGTGCATGGCCGCTATATGGGGCTTGGTCCGCTGATCCTGTCTGTTCGCGCCATCACCATTGTGCTGGCGAGCGGCGAGACCGTGGAAGCCACGCCCAACCAGAACAGCGATATCTTTTATGGCGCCATCGGCGGCTATGGCGGGCTTGGCATCATAGTTGAGGCCGAACTGGAGCTGGTTGACAACGTCCGCGTGGAACGCACGTCCCGGAAAATGAAAACCAGCGAATACCTGCAGTTTTTCAAGGACCATGTGCGGGGCTCGGGCAAGGCCGTGTTCCATAACGCGGACCTTTACCCACCGCACTACAGTAGCGTGCGTGCCGTAACCTGGTCTGAAACCGACAGGGCCGCCACCACCGACACGCCCTTGATGCCGGTCAGGAAGCACTATTGGCTGCACAAATATTTCTTCTGGGCGATTACGGAAACCATCAAGGGCAAATGGCGCCGCGAATATCTGGTGGACCCCATCCTGTTCGCAGGCAAACCCGTGCACTGGCGCAATTATGAAGCCGGTTATGACGTGCGCGAGCTGGAGCCCGCGTCGCGCAAGAACCGCACCTATGTGCTGCAGGAATATTTTGTGCCGATCGACCGGTTCGACGCCTTCGTGCCCAAAATGGCCGAAATTCTGAAGCGCCACCGGGTGAATGTGGTGAATATTTCTGTTCGCCACGCCAAAGCAGACCCGGGCTCCTACCTTTCGTGGGCGAACGAAGAAGTGTTTGCCTTCGTGCTCTACTACAAGCAGCGCACGCGCAAGAACGCGCAGAAGCGCGTGGCCGTCTGGACCCGCGAACTAATAGACGCAGCCCTCTCGGAAGGCGGCACCTATTACCTGCCCTACCAGGCCCACGCCACTGACGCACAGTTTCACGCGGCCTACCCGCGGGCAAAAGACCTGTTCGCGCTCAAGGACAAGCTCGACCCCGAATTCCGTTTCCGGAACGTGATCTGGAACACCTATTACGCCAGAAAGGACACTCTGGACATGACACCGACACCATCTGAATTCAAATCTGTCTACAGCACAGTTGAGGGGCGCGACCGCTTCTACCTGTTCCTGCAGAATATCTTCAACCTCTATCCAGAGGACCGTTTCCACGCATTGATCGAGGAAACTGTGGAAGCCCATGAGACGGACGAAGACATCTACCGGGCGCTGCAGGACAAGCTGCCCGGCATCAAGCCATTTCTGGCTGACCTGACGCACGCACTGCCTGCCCTCAAGGTTCAGAAAGCGGAGATGGCCCGGCAGACTGCAGACCTTGTCGCCGGCATGGAAAAGATCGAAGGCTATGTGGAAATCGGCACCACCGGCCGCTATGTGAAAACGCTCAGGAAGCGGCTGCCCCTGACCGGCGATGTCACGCTTCTGCATGAAGTGGCGCCGACAAACTCGCCCGTTGATATCGTTGAACGTGGCCAGATCCGGAAGCTGGGTTCCTTTGTGCCGATCCATGATTATGCGCCGATCAGCGAAGAGGACATCCCAAGCGCGTCATGCGACCTGGTGACCTGTTACATTGGGCTGCACCACGCCGAACCCGAAAAGCTGGATGCCTTCCTGGCCTCTGTCGCGCGCATCCTGCGCCCGGGCGGCAAGTTCATCCTGCGCGACCATGACGTGCCGGATGAAGCGATGGACCGGTTCGTCAGCCTTGTGCATACGGTCTTCAACCTTGGCACCGACGAGCCATGGGCCGTAAACGCGGCAGAGCGCCGATATTTCAATTCGCTGACCCACTGGTCGGACGCGCTCGCGCGCGCGGGTTTCAGTGACGACGGCAAGCGCCTTCTTCAGGCAAACGATCCATCGGCCAACACGCTGATGGCTTTCACCCGCAGTTAAGGGAGACAACCGATGAAACAGTTGAAAAAAGCCCTGATGATGTGTGCCGCCCTTGTGGGCCTTACCCTGCCCGCGGCCGCTGGCGAAGCATCGCTGACGCCGCCAGAGCATATCCGCGCGCCTGAGCAAACCTACCTTACCTTCCCTGAGTGGTTCCTGGTCCATAGTCCTGCGGAATACGCGGCCTATATACAGGACCAGAACCCGAGCGACTTTCCCTACTGGGGGCACATCGGGCAGTTCTGGGACAGCTACGGCATGGTTTATGACGCCACAAAGGACGACTACCCACTGAATATGGGCTATCACGTCATGGTGTCGGTGATCGGCACCAGCACAACGGTCGAATATGCTGCCAAGTCGGGCTATGAGACGATGGTTGGGCGGCTTTCGGAGATCACCCGTACCAATGGCATGACCAAAGAGGACAAGCTGGCCGCCCATGTGGCGCAGGACTATGTGGACTTCATTGAGCACACGCCCTGGTACAAATATGACTTCCTGGGCAAGCTGAAGGCGCTGTGGAAGGACACTGATTTCACAGGCCCGGACATGATCAGGAAATGGGAGCGCAAATATGCGCTGACCACTGAATATACCGTCAAGGCCGCCTATGGCTGGCTGATCGGCAAGGCCACCGCTGCGGGCTATGAAGCCCCTTCCCTTGAAACGCTCGTGGTTCTGGACCAGGCTCCGGAAGACATTGCTGCCGAACTGCCTCATCTGAAAGTCATGAAGCGGTTCCAGAACGGGCAAGTGCTGGCGTCCCTTCCGCGCTACCAGCCGTTCACCAGCTATGCAGCTACGCTTGCTGAAGCGGGGGTCTCCTTTGAGGAGATCGCTGGCAATGACGGGCAGATTGTTGTCAGCGTTATCGCGCCCACAAGCCATAATCTGGAACTTGGCGACGCGGCCACGCTGATGACACAGCCGATCCTGACAGAGCCCGGCATGAGCCGCCTTGTTCTCGAAACACCAGTTCGGTCGCTTTCACGCCTGCTCAGGAAGCTAAGTACTGCGGATGTCCGGCTGGAGCATGTCTATGATTTCTAGCGGCCTCAGGCGGCCTCCCCGGCACCGGGCGTGTCTTCGCCGTCCAGCCGTGCCAGGAAGCGGGCGGCACTATCCAGATAGGCCGCCTGCTTTTCCGCGCTCATCCGCCCCCACGTGGCATAGGGGTTCCTGAGCCGCGGGTTCCTGGCCAGCACCTCCTGGTTGCGGTGCAGGAAATCCCAGTAAAGCGCATTGAAAGGGCAGGCATCCGTGCCGGTCTTGGCGTCAGCACGGTAGCGGCAGCCCTCGCAGTAATCAGACATGCGGCTGATATAGTTGGCGCTGGCGGCATAGGGCTTGGACGCCATGATGCCGCCATCGGCGAACTGGCTCATGCCGATGGTGTTGGGCATCTCCACCCATTCGAACGCGTCGATATAAACCGCCAGATACCATTCATGCACTTCGCGTGGGTCTACGCCTGCAAGCAGGGCAAAATTGCCGGTGATCATCAAGCGCTGGATATGGTGGGCGTAGGCGTGCTCAAGCGTCAGGCCAATGGCATCCTTCAGGCAGGCCATGTCCGTGTCCGCCGTCCAGTAGAAGTCCGGCAGCTTGCGCGTGGCCTTCAGGGCGTTCATGCCTTCGTATTCCGGCATTTTCAGCCAATAGATACCGCGCACATATTCGCGCCAGCCAATGATCTGGCGGATGAAGCCTTCAACGGCATTGAGGGGCGCACGGCCCTGAATGTAGGCGGCCGAAGCCCGGCGGCAGACCTCCACCGGGTCAAGGAGCCCCACATTGATGTAGGGCGAAAGAACCGAGTGATAGAGATGTGGCTGCCCCTTAAGCATCGCGTCCTGATAGTCACCAAAAGACGGCAGCGCGTGATCAATGAAGTGGGCGAGGCAGGCCTCAGCGTCGGCCCGCGTGACCGCATAGCCAAAACCCGCGAGTGTACCGAAATGATCAGGGAAACGCTGGTCAACCATCTCGATCACCTCGCGGGTCGTGGCATCCGGGCTAAAGCGCTTTGGCACAGGCATGAACAGGTCATCCTGCGCGGGCTTGCGGTTTTCCGCGTCATAGTTCCAGCGCCCGCCTTCCGGCTTGTCACCGCACATCAAAAGCCCGGTCTTGCGCCGCATCTCGCGGTAGAAATATTCCATCCGCAGCTCGCGCCGCCCTTCCGCCCACCGGGCGAAATCTTCACGGCTGCACAGGAAGCGGTCGTCGGCCAGGATATCAACCGGCAGGCCCAGGCTATCCTCAAGCGCCTTGATCATTTGAAAAACGCGCCATTCGCCCGGCTCGACAAACACCAGCCTTTCGGGCCCATGCCGCGCCACCGCCCGCTTGATCTCAAACTCAAAACTGCCGCTGTTGCCCGCATCATCCATGGCCACATAGTCCGTGGCCCAGCCCGCGGATGTGAGCTCATCGCGGAAATGGCGCATGGCGGAAAACAGGAAGGCCAGCTTCTTCTTGTGGTGGTTCACGGTGGCTGCTTCGTCTGCCACCTCCATCATCAGCACGCCGTCACGCCGCGCGTCCGCCCGCACAAGGGAGGCCAGGCCCAGGCTCAGCTGATCACCAAAAATCACAAGTAGGTGCCGCACGGAATTTCCTGTTTTTTGTCACTGGAACCTATACGGCGCGGGCCGCGGATCAGATTGCGCCCGCCTTTGACGCACAGCCATTTCATGTTCACAAATGGCGTTCGCCAGCGTCTGCCTGCTTTACCGCAGTGTGCCGCCTTTGCACGCCACCAGTTTTTTTGGTCGCCAGAATTTTGGCGCTTGACTCTTTAATGTACCCATTGTACCCCTTATGTACATGGTACATAGGGAACAAGACAAAAACCAAGCGACCCCGGCCTTCTGGAGCAATAACCCGAGCCACGACAGACGAGAAGAATATGGAAATAGTCATCGACATAGACGCCGAGGAACCGCTTTTTGCCCAACTGATGGCCGAGATAAAGCGTGCCATCGGATCAGGGGGCATCAGCCCCGGCGATGCCCTGCCGTCCATCCGGCAGCTGGCAAACGACCTGAACCTGAATAACAAGACAGTCGCCAAGGCCTACCAGCTTCTGGAACGGGACAAGGTGATTGTCACCAAGGGCTACAGGGGCACCTTCGTGCACCCCGACGCCCGGGACAACATGGACTTTGACCTGAATGCCTGGGTCTCTGCCCAAATCAATCAAGCAATTGGCGCATGCCGCGATAAAGGCGCAACCGACAGCGAGATCAGAATAGCCTTCGCGAACATCATGCAAAACAAACCGACAGCGGGAGAATAACAATGTACGCCGCCCTTATCATCATGCTCATGCTGGCCACCGCAGGCGGCCTTGCCTATCTGTTCAAGCAAGTCGCGGGAGGTCACTGATATGCCGTTCAATATGTCTGAAAACGCTGTTCTGGCGATCACCTACGCGGTGTTCCTGGGCCAGATATTCCTGATCAGCCACTATTTCCCCAAACGCCTGATCGCGCGGGTCCGCTATGTGGTGGATAATTTCCCGGCAAGCGACTACCCGAAGCTTTACCCGAATGCCGGGCCGAACTTCGAAGCGAACATCCACCGGAAGCTGAAGCTGTTCAAAACCGTCAACAATGGCATCGTTCTTGTTGGCCTGCTGATTATCGCCGCCATGCTGGGGGGCGGATATCGCCCGGACCCGATGGGCGGCGACGAGCTGTTTGTGATGTTCTACTTCTTCCTGCAGTTCTTCCCGTTTCTCATTGTTGCGATCAAGGAACACAAGCAATACAAAGCCATGCGTCAGGCGTTCAAGGAAGTCCGCCGCACAGCCGACCTCAAGGCCCGCACCTTGTTCGACTATGTTCACCCGGCGGCGGTATTTGCGGCTGTCCTCTGCTTCGGTTTGTGGATTTTCTATTATCTGTCGGTCAAGGGCTGGGATCAGACCTGGGGTGAGGAGGTCTACATCACTGTCGGCATGACCACCGCCATGAACCTCATCTACGCCTGGATCATCGCCCGATTCCTCTACGGCAAAAAGCTGGACCCCTACCAGGCCAGCAAGGACCGCATGAAGACTGTGGAAGCTATAGTGAAAGTGCTGGTCTATTCTTCCATCGGCATCAGCCTGTTTAACATGATCGCCGTGGCGGCGGATGAATATGCGCTCGAGGCGTTCGATCCGGTGTTCACCAGCCTTTATATGCAATATTGCGCGCTGATCGGCTTTGGCGTGATGATCGGCACAGCCAAAGTGGAAGACTTTGATTTCAGCGTCTACCGCGACACGGGAAAGGCAGGCGAACCAGCCTGAAGAACAGTGCGGGAGGCGGCAGTCGCTGGCCGCCCCGCCGGGCAAGCCTGATCCTCAGCATTCCCTAAGCTCCAAAAGTGAAATGCCTGAAATTCTGGCAACATCCCGCACAGGCGGGCGGCCCCGGTGCTGCCCGCCATTTCATTTTTTGGTCTTGGCTCTGGCCTTTGCGCGCAGCGCGGCCTAGGCTGGCTGAAGTTGAAACACAAGGGGCTGTGCTTTCATGACATTTTCAGCAACTATCATTTCCTTTGTTGCGTTCGCCGTTGCGGTAACTCTGCTGTGGCTTCTATGGCGCATGATAAAGGGCCGGTTCGGTTCGGTATCGCGCAGGCAACTGCGGGCACTGAAGCGCGCCAAACTGGACCGCAAGCAAATCATGCGACACGGCGAATACAAGCTGTATGGCCACCTGCAGTTGATACTGCGGGATCTTGATGGCGGGCACCAGGTGTTTCCGCAGGTTTCCATGGGCGAACTGATCGCAAGCGATACCGATGAAGGCTTCCTGGCCTTCAACAGCAAGCGCGTCGATTTTGCTGTTACGGATGCGAAAGGATACCCGGTAATCCTGGTGGAATACCAGGGGGCGGGCCACAACCTGGACGGCACCACAAAGGGCCGCGACACGGTCAAGCGCGAAGCCGCCACCCGTGCAGGCATCGGCTTTCTGGAAGTGTTCCCGAACTATGACACGGAAAGCCTGAAAGCAGACATCCAGATGCTTCTGGCAGAGACCCGCTAGCCACAAAAAAGGCGGCCATTGGGACCGTCTTCTCATGCCTAAATTTCAAAAATCTTACATCACGGCGGCGATGGCGTCCGCCACATATGGGATGTTGGCTTCCGTCAGGCCCGCCACGTTGATGCGGCCGTTCGCCGGGAAGTAGATGGACTTGTCTTTCTGCACAGCCGCCACCTGCTCAGGCGTCAGGTTCAGGAGCGAGAACATGCCCGTCTGGCGGCCAACGGCGCCAAACTGCTCGCCATAACCCTTCTGGGTCAGGCTGTCCGCCAGCGTGCGCCGGAGCGTGTTCACGCGGTCGCGCATTTCACCCAGCTCGGCCACCCAGTCAGCGCGCAGGGCATCGTCCTGCATCACAGTGGTCATCAGCGCGGCACCGTGGCTTGGCGGCATGGAATAGTTTTCGCGTGCAATGCGGGCCAGGTTGGTCGTTAGTGCCTTCGCGGCGTCCTTGCCCTGTGATTTGACAATCAGCGCGCCCGTGCGCTCGCGGTACAGGCCAAAGTTTTTGGAGCAGCTGTACGAGAGCACAGCTTCCGGCAGCTTTTCAAACGCGCGGCGCAGCGGGCCGGCGTCGGCTTCAAGTCCCTGGGCAAAGCCCTGGTAGGCCATATCCAGGAACGGCACAAGGCCGCGTTTGCCGATCAGCTCGATCACGCGGTCCCATTCGCCGTCGTTCAGGTCAGCGCCGGTTGGGTTGTGGCAGGATGCGTGCAGCAGAATAAGGTCACCCGCCTTGGCGCCCTTGAGATCCTCAAGCATGCCCTCAATGTCGATCGACGTGGTGGCGCGGTCATAGTAGCGGTACACTTTGCTGTCCAATCCAGCGGCCTTGAGCGTCGGCACATGGTTGGCCCAGGTTGGATTCGATACCCACACGGTGGTGCCCGGAGCCGCGTGGTTCACCAGTTCAAAGCCAAGGCGCAGTGCACCACAGCCCCCCGGCGTCTGGATGGCGCCAATCTGGCCTTCAAGCGCATGCGCAAGCGGCGCACCGAGCGACAGGTCAAGGGCCGCGTCAGTAAAGCCTGGCCAGCCTGTTGGCGCGATATAAACTTTGCTGCCTTCGGTTTTTGCCAGCCGGTTAAAGGCTTCCTGAATGGAGCGCATAATCGGTGTATTGCCCTCTGCCGTCTTGTAGACACCGACACCCAGATCAACTTTTTCCGGGTTGGTATCAGCCTTAAAGAGCGCCGACAGGCCAAGAATTGGGTCAGCGGGAAGCGGCTCAAGGTGCGAAAACATTAGACTCTCCTAAAGGTGTGGATCGCAGCAACAATAATTGGTTTCAGTTGTAACTTTAAAGTGCGGCATTTCCAACCCTGGAATCACCTGCACTGTTGCGCCTATATATACCTGACGATTAATGCTGGCAAAGTGGCAAAATCTGCTGCATGAGTTTAGCAGACCTATAGGGAAGACAGACAAATGTATAAATTGGCAATCGCCCTTCTGGCAGGGATGTTCGGCCTACAGGAACCAGCCCTTGCATCCAGCTTTGAGCCGGACGATGCGAATGAACAATCCAGCTATAAGTTCGACATGGAAGCGCCATTCAAGCCATCCGCCGATGCCATGACAGATGTGGACGCGGCACTCGCGCGCGCGCGCAAATCAGGCAAGCTGGCCATGATCGTCATGGGCGCCAACTGGTGCCATGACAGCATAGGCTTTATCGGGCACCTGAATAAGCCGGAAGTCGCGGCAGTAGTGAAGGCCGGGTATGAAGTCCAGATAGTCGATGTCGGCTATCTGGATCACGGCCTGCATGTGGCGCCGCGCTTTGGCCTGCCCGTTATTTACGGCACACCAACAGTGCTGATCATTGAACCCGAAACCGAGACACTTCTGAACGCGGACACGGTGAACCTGTGGCGCGATGCGGCTGCAATGCCCGTGGATAAGGTGATCAGCCTGTTTGCGGACCAGGACCGCACACCAGATGCCGCCCCTGCCCCCACGGGCGAACTGGCACGCCTGATGGCAGAGATCAAGGATTTCGAGGCCAGACAGGCAGCCCGCATCTATGGCGGCTTTGCCATCGTCGGCCCCATGCTGGCAGCAGACGAGCGCCCGGAAAGCTTCGGCGCCTACTGGACCCAGCTTCGGGACCTGCGCTACAGCATCACCGAAGACCTGACGCGCCTGCGCGATGAGGCGCGCACGCGCGTGGCAGCTGGCGAGAAGGGAATCACCCTCGACTATCCGGAATACCCACCTTTTGAGTGGGAGAAGGCTGAGTGACGATAATTTTGCATACTTTTGCAAAATGCCCACGAAGCCTAAAAGATAAACAAATTCATAGATGAAACTGAAAGAAGGCAGCAGAAATTTGCTGCCTTTTCTCATTTTTTGCAGAATTATTTGCACTGAGTTTGCAATTTTGACTATACTCCCTTCCGGGTCGATGGAGGGAACCATGGGATATGCAAGGCTGTTTCTGATCGTTTGGTTTGCCGCGCTTGTGGCAATCACCCCTGCAGGCATGGCGGCGGACGCCGACACCAAGTATCAGCCCAAGCCCTATATGCAGGTCGAACACCCCGAATGGGCCAGGGACGCCGTCCTATACCAGCTGAACACCCGCCAGTTCACGCCTGAAGGCACCTTTGAGGCCGCCCGCAAACAGCTGCCGCGCTTGAGGGAACTGGGCGCAGATATCATCTGGCTGATGCCGATCCACGAAATTGGTGAACAGAACCGCAAGGGCACGCTTGGCAGCCCCTATAGTGTGAAGGATTACTATAGCGTCAACCCCGAATTCGGCACACTTAATGACCTGAAGACCTTCATTGGTGACGCCCACGCCATGGGCATGCATGTGATCCTTGACTGGGTGGCGAACCACACAGCCTGGGACAATGTGATCAAGGAAAAACACCCCGACTGGTACGAGCGCGACTGGAAAGGCGATTTTCGCCCCACTCCCTGGTGGGACTGGTCGGATATCATTGACCTGGATTACTCCAAGCCCGGCCTCCGCAAATATATGACCGAAGCCATGAAATACTGGGTTCAGGAAATAGGTGTGGACGGTTTCCGCTGCGACGTGGCGGGCTTTGTGCCGGTGGATTTCTGGAACACCGTGCGGGCGGAGCTCGACAGCGTCAAACCCGTTTTCATGCTGGCGGAGTGGGAATCCCGCGACCTTTACCAGCACGCGTTTGACGCCACATACGCCTGGAGCTGGGCCGAGACCATGCACAAGATCGCGCACGGCAAGGCCGACACGGGCGCGCTGTTTGTCTACTACAGCTGGAACGAAAGCGCCTACCCGCGCGACGCCTACCGCATGACCCACGTCACCAACCATGACCAGAATTCGTGGGAAGGCACTATGTTCGAACGCTTCGGCGACGCGCTGGATGCTGCCATCGTTCTGTCGGTCGTGGGTGAAGGCATCCCGATGATGTATAACGGCCAGGAAGCCGGAAACGACAAACGCCTGGAGTTTTTTGAGCGCGACCCGATCAAGTGGCGCGACCATGAAATCGGTGACCTTTACAAAGCGCTGTTCAAACTGAAGCATGAAACCACGGCGCTCTGGAACGGGGCGGCGGGCGCGCGCATGGTCTCCATCGTCAACAGTGCCCCCAAGCAGGTGCTCAGCTTCGTACGCGAAAACGAAAAAGACGGTGTCTTCGCTATGATCAACCTGTCGGATGAAGCACAAACCGTAAGTTTCCAGGATGGCCCGCACCTGGGCACTTATGTTGATTTCGAAGGCGGCCGAAAAGTCACCGTGGATGCGGATTATGAGGTCACGCTCCCGGCCTGGGGCTACCGCGTTCTGGTCGAAGAAAAATAATCGAAGCCGAGAGTTTTATGCGAATTCTGAAGACACCCGTGATTGCCGCCAGCCTGCTGATGATCGCCCTCACAGGCACGTCCTGCTCAAGCCCGGAGCCAAGCCCGGCACCGGAAGCAACCCGTGCAGGCAAGCCTGTTGTCTATCAGGTTTTCACCCGCCTGTTCGGCAACCAGGTCACAACGAACAAGCCCTGGGGCACAGCCGCTGAAAACGGTGTGGGCAAGTTTACTGACTTCACAGACGAAGCGCTTGAAGGCATCCGGCGACTTGGCGTCAGTCACGTATGGTACACAGGCGTCCTGCACCACGGCGTAATCGCAGACTATACGGCCTACGGCATCTCAAGCGACGACCCGGATGTCGTCAAGGGCCGCGCGGGCTCGCCTTATGCCGTAAAGGATTATTACAGCGTCGACCCCGACCTTGCCCTGGACCCCGCGCGGCGCATGGACGAGTTCCGCGCGCTCATCAACCGCACGCACAAGCACGGCCTCAAGGTGATCATCGACATTATCCCCAACCACGTGGCACGGGGATACCAGTCCGTCGGAAAGCCCGAAGGCGTAGCCGATTTCGGCGCGGCGGACGACACGAGCGTAGAGTACGCGCGCGACAATAATTTCTATTATGTGCCCGGCGAAGCGTTTGACGTGCCGGATTTCCCCGTGGGCTATGAACCGCTGGGCGGCGAAGCGCACCCGCTGGCTGACGGCAAGTTCACCGAGATCCCTGCCAAATGGACCGGCAACGGCGCACGGTCGGTCAAGCCAAGCTCGGATGACTGGTACGAGACTGTGAAGCTGAACTATGGCGTGCGCCCGGATGGCACCTATGATTTCCCAAGCCTGCCTGAGGGCTATGAAGCGCTGGACTATTCAGCCCATGCCGCCTTCTGGGTCGATAAAGACGTGCCTGATACCTGGACCAAGATGCGCGACATCGCCTTCTTCTGGCTCGATCAGGGCGTGGACGGCTTCCGTTATGACGTGGCGGAACTGGTGCCAGTGGAATTCTGGAGCTACTTGAACAGCGCGATCAAGATGCGAAATACAGACGCCTTCCTGCTGGCGGAGGTCTATAACCCGGACCTCTACCGGGACTATGTGCATCTAGGCAAAATGGATGCGCTTTATGACAAGGTCGGGCTGTATGACACGCTGAAAGCCATCATCCAGGGCCGCGAGAGCACCGATGCCCTGCCCGATCAGGTCGCCAGCGTGGCGGACATCGAAGCGCACATGATGCATTTCCTTGAAAACCACGACGAGCAGCGCATCGCCAGCCCCGGGTTTGCGGGCGACCCCTGGCGCGCCATGCCGGCAATGGTTGTCTCGGCCACGCTCAGTACATCCCCCACCATGCTTTATTTCGGCCAGGCCGTGGGCGAGGACGGGTCTGAGGACGCAGGCTTTGGCGACCCAAGCCGCACCAGCATCTTCGACTATATCGGTGTTCCAGCCCACCAGCGCTGGATGAACGGCGGCAGGTTCGATGGCGGTGCACTGACAGAAGATGAAGCAAAGCTGCGCGCTTACTATGAAAAGCTGATGACCTTCACTGCGAGCAGTTCCGCAATGATGGGCGACTACCGGGAGCTTCACAGCGTCAATCGCCAGCATGTGCCGGGATACACAAACAAGCTGTTCGCCTTCGCCCGCTGGAGCGATAAGGAAAAGCTGGTGATCGTTAGCAATTTTTCATCTGCAGAGACTGGCACCTTCCCGCTTCGCCTGCCATCAGACCTTGCAGTGGAATGGGGCCTTCAGGACGGCAGCTACACCCTTACAGACGCACTTGGCGGTCGTAACGTCACCCTTGTGGTCCATGGCGGGCAGGCTATGATCGACATGGCGCTCACGCCGCTTCAATCGATGATCCTGCAATTGCCGGAGGACTGACGATGACTGGCTCCAACCGCAACATCAAAAAGATTGCCATTGTGGGCGGCGGTTCCGCTGGCTGGATGACGGCGGCGGCGCTATCGAATGCGCTTCAGGGCGCGGCTGAGATCACACTGGTGGAATCGGAAGAAATTGGTGTTGTCGGCGTGGGCGAAGCCACCATCCCGCCGATCAAGATTTTCAACCAGTCTCTGGGCATTGATGAAGCGGAATTCGTCAAGCGCACCGAAGGGTCCTTCAAGCTGGGGATCGAATTCGTGAACTGGTACAGGGAAGGCCACCGCTATTTCCACCCGTTCGGGGACTATGGCGCGCCTTTTGACGCCGTGCAGCTTTACCACTATTACCTCAAGGCCCGCGCGGAAGGGCCCGCTGATGCACCTATTGGCCCGATCGACGATTATTCCATGGCCTGGGTAATGGCGAAGCACGGCAAGTTCAGCGTGCCGTCCCAGGACCGCCGTATGGTCCAGAGCACCTTTGATTACGCCTATCATTTCGACGCCATCATGTATGCCCGCTTCCTGCGGGAATACGCGGAAGCCCGCGGCGTCAAGCGCGTGGAAGGCAAAGTGGTGGACGTGGCCCAGCGCGGCACCGACGGTTTCATCGAAAGCCTGACGCTGGAGAATGGCACACGCGTGGACGCCGAGTTTTTTATCGACTGCACAGGCTTCTTCGGCCTCCTGATCGAAAAGACCCTGAAGACCGGATACGAAGACTGGACCCACTGGTTGCCGTGCGACCGGGCCGTGGCGGTGCCTTGCACCCACGGCGGAGAGTTCACGCCCTACACACGGTCCACGGCCCACAAGGCGGGCTGGCAGTGGCGTATCCCGCTGCAACACCGCATCGGCAACGGCTATGTGTATGCAAGCAAGCACATCAGCGACGACGAAGCCCAAGCCACGCTTCTGGCCAACCTGGACGGCGAAGCACTGGCCGACCCACGGCTCCTCAGGTTCACAACAGGCAGGCGCAAGAAATTCTGGAACAAGAACGTTGTAGCCATCGGCTTGTCTGCGGGCTTTATGGAGCCTCTGGAAAGCACAAGCCTGCATCTGATCCAGAGCGGCATCACCCGGCTGCTGGCGCTGTTCCCGACACTGGATTTCGATAGTTATGCCGCCCAGGAATATAACCGCATCACCACAGGCGAGTATGAGCGCACGCGGGACTTCATCATCCTGCACTATAAGGCCACCGAGCGCCGCGACGCGCCGCTTTGGACGCATGCCGCAGATATGGATATCCCCAGCGAGCTTGCCTACAAGATAGAGCAGTTCCGACGCGGTGGTCGGATTGTCGCGCACGAACTCGAGCTGTTCAGGAACCCAAGTTGGCTGGCCGTCTATACCGGCCAAGGCATATGGCCCGAGCGGTACGACCCGCTCGCGGACGCGCGAAATGTGGACTATCAGGGCCGTCTTCAAGGCCTGAGGCGCGTGATGGAAGAAACCGCCGCCGCCATGCCAAGCCATGCAGACTTCATTGCCAAACATTGCGCAGCCGAACGCGCGACATAACACTTGTTGTCTTGCAAGAACGCCATTCTCTGCACTGGTGATAAATTGCTATTGTCAATTCATCATTAAGCTTTTCTACGCTATGAAAGTCCCAGACGTGCCGCACGTAGAGGATAATGGCAACCAATGCACAATAGACCTCAGGAACAACTGTATATCCTGAACCAGTTCGCTCGGGACCTGATGCGGCTGTCGTCTGTCGACGACCTGATCTGGTATGTGGTTGAGGAAGTTGTGGGCCAGCAGGGTTTTGTGGACTGCGTTATCTACCTTCATGATGAAAAGTCCGGCAAACTGATACAGAAGGCCGCTTTCGGCGATAAAAAGGGGCCTGATCATTCCATTGAGAACAAGATAGAGTTGAAACTGGGTGCTGGCATTTGCGGCCACGTGGCCATGACGCTGAAGCCGGAACGTATCGCCGACACGCGCGAGGACCAGCGCTATGTTGAAGACCTGCGCGACATGCGCTCGGAACTGACTGTACCAATCGTCTATGCCGACAAGCTCTATGGCATCATCGATTGCGAGCACCCGGAAGTTGGCTACTTCACCAAGGATCATGAAGATCTGTTGACCACCATTGCGTCCATGCTTGCGGTTCGCCTGGCGGAAGGGCAGGCGCACGATCAACTGGCGGAAAGCGAAGAGAAATACCGCCAGCTTTTCGAAATGTCGGAAGATGCCATGATGATCCTGACCGAGAATAAATTCGAACTGTGCAACCGGGGTGCCGCCACCATGTTCGAATATGCCAACCCTGATGAAATGGCGAAGGCGCATCCCTCTGAAGTGTCGCCCGAATATCAGCCATGTGGCCTGACCTCGTTTGAAAAAGCTGAGGACATGATGCGCATCGCCGTGCAGGAAGGCTATAACCGCTTCGAATGGATGCACAAAAAAAAGAACGGCGAGGTGTTTCCGGCTGAGGTAACCCTGACCCGCGTGCCGTACCAGGGCCAGGTGGCGCTTTATGCCATCGTCCGCGACATAACAGAGGCCAAGGCCGATCAGGCAGCGCTGCAACATGCGCTCTCTGAAGCGGAAGCCGCCAACAAGGCCAAATCAACCTTCCTTGCAAATATGAGCCACGAGCTCAGAACCCCGCTCAATGCTATTATCGGCATGTCGGAAATCATGAAGGACCAGTTGTTCGGCCCGATTGAGAATGAGAAGTATGGGGAATACAGTAGCGACATCCACCGGTCAGGTACTTTCCTGTTGCAGATGATCAACGATATCCTCGACCTTTCAGCCATTGATGCAGCGGAACGCCCCATTGAAAAGACACACCTGGAAATCGCCGAAATCATTGGCGACTGCACGGTGATGGTGAGCGCCCAGGCCAACAAGAAAAGCATTCAAATCCGCCCGGACCTGAGCAAGGCACCAACGACCGTGTGGGCCGACTCGCGCGCGCTCAGGCAAGTCCTGATCAACCTCATGTCGAACGCAGTCAAATTCGGCTTTGAGGGTGGCCATGTCTGGATACAGGTAATCGATGAACCGAACCATGTCCTGTTCCGCGTGATCGACGACGGTCGCGGTGTCCCGGCAGAGCGACTGGAGACCATCACCCACCGGTTCGACCGCGGCCACCTGGACCCAACCAACGCCATTGAGGGCACCGGCCTTGGGCTTGCCATTGTTGAACAGTTTGTCACGCTGCACGGCGGGACACTCAACATCGAAAGCAAGATGGGCAAAGGCACCAGCGTGACATTCGACCTTCCCAAGAAGCAGGCCTGACCTCCTTCTACCAGTAAACCGGGTAGCGCCGCCTGGCTGCAAGGCGGTTGAATACAACAGCAACAAGCGCAAGCATCCCGCCAAGCCAGCACCAGGCAATATGACGGATCGAGGCGCGCGGCGGCGCTTTTGAAACGGGCGTTCCTGTCATGATGCGCCTCCCTGCCCTGGCTTCGCCACCCAGCCAGCCCCTGCCGGCAGACGGGGCCAATGGCCATGGAAGTGCCAGGTGAAAGGCACCGCCGCAGGGGCAACCCTAACCTGATCGACCGACACCTGGACGAACCGTTCGGCAGCGGTATAGAAGAAGCCACTGTCTTCAGGCCAGATCAATGATGCCGCGCCGCTGATCTGGACCAGATCGCCACTGTCGAAATCCACAAACAGCAGTCCTGCCCTGCCCGTGTCATGGATATTGCCCAGTGTGTTGAAGTGGTGGTTGCCTGAAAAATCGGGAAACAGGAGTGTCTTTTCATCCAGGAATTTCACGAAGCCCGGGGTACCCCCGCGGTGCGACACATCCACGCCGTGACGCGCGTCCGCACCCAACCGGGCAGACGCGGACGCGACAAAAAATGTGTCTGCACTTTCAATCATCCTGCGGTGTGGGGCCTTCAGGGCAGTCTGGACAGCCCCGCCCGCTCGCTGAACGACAGCAAGTGCCTCGCGCGCCTGAATATACTGCGGGCAATTACCGAATGACTGGGTGACCCTCAGGACCACGCGGTCTTCCGTCACATGGACAATACGGCCATTCACCCGGTTGCGGCGACGGTTCTGGAGCATCAGGCCAAGGCCGCCAACCTCGGCGCCGACATGCCGCGCCCCGTCCGGCATGCCCGCAGCTGGCAGCGTAAGATGCTCAAGGTCTGGTGACGTGATGAAGCCAGGGTTGCCCCACACCATGTGGGCCCAGGGCATTCCGGCTTCATCCACAGTGCCAAGGAAGAAATAGGGAAGCGCCGCAAAAAACTCGCGATGCTGCTCAGGCATGTAGGGCCGCACCATTTTGGTGGCATATTTCTGGACTTTTTCCCGCACACCCAGTTTTTCCTGGATGGCGAGCTCGCCGCCGTGAAACGGGCTAATCGCATCTGTCATCTTCTTCTCCTGGCGCTTACTCTGAACAGGATTGGCCGGGGCGAACCCCAGTAACGGGATGATGGAAACGCCCGCCCCGGCCGTAGCGGCTGCCGTCAGGCCGCCGCTGAGACCTCAGTCTGCGGGATTTCCACGAACCCTTCCTGCGCCTCGATGCGAGCAAGCCAGGCGCGAATGTTCGGGTAAGCCTCGAGACTGACAAAGCCTTCCGGCGCACGCGCCACATAGCTATAGAGCGCGACATCAGCGAAGGTGATGGCGTCACCCAGCAGATAGTCGACGCCCTGCAGGTTGTCCTCAAGCCCGGCCAGATAGGCGTGTGCATTGGTGATGGATTCTTCTTCATCATACTGCGCGCCGAAAATCTGGATCAGGCGAGCCCGTGCTGGGCCTGCTGCCAACGGCCCACTGGCCTGAGCGAAATAGCGCTGCACCAGAGACTGGCCATAGGCAGACGCGGGAATCCATTTGTGCTCGGGGTCATATTTCGCCGCGAGATAGGTCAGAATGGCGGTGGATTCGTAAATCACATCATCGCCATCCACCAGAACCGGCACCTTGGCCTCAGGGTGCAGTTTCAGGAACCAGTCGGACTTGTGTTCGCCGGCACCGAGGTCCATCACCCGGTTCTCGAAGTCGAGCCCCATAAGGGAGAGCGCAAGCTCCGCCCGGTGTGAATGCCCCGACAGGGGAAAGCTATAAAGAATACGTTTGGTCTCAGACATGAATGCCTCCGTTCACGCACCGGCTTGGTGCTTGGTTATATATGTACTGATCGGTACACATCAAGATGTACAGATCGGTACATGTTGTCAACAAATCCGGCTTCACATGGCCGTGAACAACACATAATGTCCAAAATATGGCTGCTTTCATTGGGGCATTTCACCGCTGGCGCGACATGCCAGAATATGCTATAAAAAGTACAGATCAGTATTTTTTGAGAGAATCAATCATGCGCCCCTCTCGTAAAGACGAACTTGTAGACAAGGCCCTTGCGGTTTTTTACCGGGACGGATTTCACGCCACAGGCATGGACAAGCTTGTGGCTGAGACCGGCATCTCGAAGACATCCATGTATAAGTATTTCCGCACCAAGGAGGAGCTGATCCTGGCCACCCTTGAGCTGCGCCACAAAAACCTGATGGCCCTGCTGGCGGAAGCATCCGACGCGCGCGCCGACACGCCCAAAGGCCGGTTGCTGGCATCTTTTGACGCGCTTCAGGAATGGATTGCCAGCGACGGGTTCAACAGCTGCATGTTCATCAAGGCGTCCTCTGAATACCAGGACCCTTCGCACCCCATCCACCAGGCATCGGCCGCGCACAAGCGCGCCCTGACCGAACACATGACCGGCCTGGCACGCAAAGCAGGCGCCAAGGAGCCTGAGGCCTTGGCGCGGCAGCTGATGCTGCTGAAGGAAGGCGCGATTGTCACCGCGCACATGCAGGGCAAGGCCTTCGCCGCCCCCGACGCCAAGGACGCCGCCCGGATGCTGATCAACCTGGCGTGCCCTTGAAACAAGAGAGGCGATAAAAAAGCTCAAATCCGATAAGAGCCACAAAGGGTAGAAACAGGAACCATCGACCCAGGTTTTTCTCCGCACGCCTCAAGAACACCCTGATCGGGCCATCATGGATATTCCTGCCCTGCGGCGATAGATAATCCGCGAAGCGCAATTTCAAAAACACATACAGTCCATAGACTGCAATGCCGCCCAGAAGCAGCAGATCAGTCTGATCAGGAAAGACGGCGCACTGGCTCATAGGCCTTTACATCCCCGGCGCGGCGCAGTGTTTGGCGATAAAGTCTTTCTGCAGCGGCAGCTTGGGCACCGTGCCGCCAATGATGGTTTTCACGTTGGTGAAATAGTCGCGCAGCTGTTTTTCATCCAGCGCATCGGCCATGGGGTGATAGGCCTTTGGCATCACGCGCTGCCCCAGCATCACCTGCAGCCACCCGGCTTCCGAGAACAGCTCGTTATTGAAGCGGAAAATGCGGCCAGTGTCGCGGAACAGGTCCATCTTGTGCTTCAGGCTTTCGGGGATTTCCATGGTGCGGCAACGCTTCCAGAAGGCGCTGTCGTCGCGTTCGGTGGCGTGATAGTGCAGGATGATAAAGTCGCGGATGCTTTCAAACTCAAACGCGACCTGCTCGTTATACTCCGCAATATTACTGGCATCCAGACCCAGGCTTGGGAACATCTGCACGAAGCGCACGATGCTGGTCTGGATCAGGTGAATACTCGTGCTCTCAAGCGGTTCAAGGAAGCCAGATGAAAGGCCCACCGCGATACAGTTCTTGTGCCAGAATTTCTCCCGCCGCCCGGTCTTGAACGGGATCACGCGTGGGTCCGCCAGCGGTTTGCCTTCAAGGTTGTCCAGAAGCGTCTGGGTCGCTTCATCCTCGCTGATATAGTCCGAGCAGAAGACATGGCCGTTCCCGGCCCGGTGCTGCAGCGGGATACGCCACTGCCAGCCCGCCTTGTGGGCGATGGACTGCGTGTAAGGCCGCATGCGTTCACCGTTTTCCGCAGGCACAGCGACCGCGCGGTCGCACGGCAGCCAATCTGTCCAATCGGTGTAGCCAACCCCTAGCGCTTGGCCGAGGAGGAGCGAACGGAAACCCGAGCAGTCGACAAAGAAATCGCCATCGATCACCTGCCCGTCCTTCAGCGTGACAGACACGATGCTGCCGCTTTCACCATCAAGCGACACGTCTGTAATCATGCCCTCAACGCGGTTCACGCCTGAAAGTTCACAGCCCTTCCGCAGGTACCGGGCATAAAGCCCGGCATCGAAATGGAAGGCGTGGGTCACCCCTTCAAGCGGCGAATTGGGGATCTGCCGCATGCGGTCGAACCGGTCCTGTTTCGCAACCTGATAGTTGAAGGAGAAATCCCACAGGTCTCCTGCGAACCCGGCGGCCTTTGCACGCAACCAATAGTGCTGGAAGGGCACCATGCCAATCTGCCGCCCGATAGAACCGAAGGCATGCATGTATTTATCGCGCACCGCGCCCCAGTTCTCAAACTGGATGCCCAGCTTGAAGGTGCCCTGGGTTGCCTTGATGAACTCGTCTTCATTGAGCCCCAGCACATTATTGAAAATCTGGATCGGCGGGATGGTGGCTTCGCCCACGCCCACGGTGCCGATGTCGTCGGATTCGATGAGCACAATCTCAAGCTGGCCGCGCATCAGCTTCACGATAAGGCTTGCCGCCATCCAGCCGGCAGTGCCACCGCCCACGATTACCAGTTTCTTGATGCTGTTTGCTTGCACGCCCCTGCCCTCACCCAAATCCTGAAAAAGAAATACCCCTGCCGACAATCATATCGGCAGGGGCAATTGTTTCAACCAGCCTCAGCCGGATCTGACTAGAATTTGTAGTTCAGACCGAAGAGGAAGGTACGGCCATAGTTCTGGAAGTCACGAACCTGGCGGCTGTCCTTGTTGTAGAAGGTGGTGAACGGTTCGTTCGTCAGGTTGTTCACCTGGAACAGAACAGTCAGGCCATCCACGCCAATTTCAGAGAGGTCGTAGCCAAGTTGCGCATCAACGATGGTTTCTGCTTCCACATCAACCTTCACACGCGTGAGGCTGAGGGCGGAAACTTCACCCAGGAACGACGAACGGTGACGGACACTCGCACGCGCCTGGAAGCCATGCTTCTCATAGTAGATCGTACCGTTAAGAACTGTCTTCGAAAGACCTGGCAGCGTGATCTTCTCCTGGCTGCTCGGGTCGACAATCGAGCTCTTGGTAAAGGAAGCCGAACCAAGGATACCGAAACCATCAAGCGCTTCAGAGAAGTTCGCGAACGGCAGGGAGCCGGAAAGCTCGATACCGTAGATTTTACCGCCATCTACGTTGTCTTTGAAGTCGCGGCGACCAATGGTGGAAAGCGTGAACTCATTGCCTTCACCGTCAACGAAGGTCAGGTCTTCACCAAGTGGGCCCAGAACTTCCGCGAAGTCATAAACCTCGGAGTCACTGAACGGGAAGCTGGTGATCTGCTTGTAGAAGCCCGCAACCGAAACATAGGCACCTTCACCGAAATAATATTCGTATGAAAGGTCATACTGCCAGGTCTTGAATGGCTTCAGGTTCGGGTTACCGCCACCACCAGTGAAGATCAGGTTCTGCTGATCGAAGCCGAAGCCGAAGCCTGCGTTCATGTCAGCCATTGGCGCGCGCGCCAGCACCTGTGCCACACCAAGACGGATCTTGTTGTTGTCATCCAGGTTGAAGCTGAGGTTCAGGCTTGGCAGGAAGTCCCAGTAATCGGTGCCTTCCGTAACCGGCGTCGCGATTACCTGGTTATCCACAGTCTTGGCGGCCCAGCCGTCAGAGCTCTGGTCAGTGTATACAGCTTGCATGCCAACGTTACCGGTAACAGGCAGGTTGCCCAGCTCGGTGTCGATGTTGGCCTGCGCATAGAGGTTCACAACCTTCTCGGTCACGGTCCAGCTGTTGGTCAGGCGGGACTGCGTGCTGGCTGCCTCGTCATTGATGACATAGGCACCGCTGTCGAACAGGGCTTTGGCGTCATAGCTGAGAACGTCACCCATGCCGATGAATTCAAGCGACGTTGGGTCCTCAAGGAACTGGCTTGGTACCGGCACGTCAGCTGGGTATTCGTTCAGCGTCAGGAAGAAGCCTTGGTCCAGAAGCGTTTTCTGGCGCTTGGAGAAGCGAACACCATATTCGATGCTGGAGAAGGCGCCCTCATCAAGGAACTGCTCAGCGCTCAGGCGAACTGCAGACAGTTCGTCATCGGTTTCAGGCGCGTTGATGAAGCCATCCTGGGCTTGGTCGTCTGGGTAGAAACCAGCCACGAACAGGCCCCAACCCCAGCTAAGCGGACCGCCAAGCTGAATGAGGCTTGGGTCGGAATAGTCAAGGCCGTGCGTAAACACTGCGTTGCCGTCAGCGCCGATGGTGAAGCCAAGGTTATCGGTGGCACCATTGCCGCTACCGCGACCGGTACCAGCGTAGGTTTCCATGTTGCTTTCAATACGGTCTACGCTTGAGTAGCTGACATCTAGTTCAAGCGTCAGGCTTTCATTGACCTGATATTCCGTGTTCCAGCCGATCGCCAGCGTTTCAGCTTCGCGGTTTACGAAGTCGTTGCGAACCACAACCTCTGCACCATTGAACTGGCCTTGCGTGATGAGGCCGTCTTCAACGGTGTAGCCGTCCTGCAGCTGCGCGCCAGACCATGCCAGTGGAATTTCAATACCGCGCAGGGTCTGCTCGTCATCGAACTTGGAATAGTAAGCATCGATCGTCGTGCGGAACTTGCTGTCGTGTGGCGCATATTCAAGCACACCCAGGAAACCGTCCCGCGTAAGTTCGTTCGATTTCACATAGGGCTTGGCACCACCAATGATCAGGTTGCCGTCAGCAGCTTCAGGGAAACCCCAGCTGTTCCAGCGCTCTTCCTGGGTAGGCGACAGCATGCGCGCGTAACCAAGCGCGATACCAACCTGGTCGTCGTTGAACTGGTCAACGTAGGAAATGCTGGCGCGGTAACCGAGCGCCGTGGTGCCGGAATTGAGTGCACCAAGATCAGCATATTCGCCGCGCACGTTCAGAACGATCGCCTGCTCGCCATATGCCAATGGCTTGATGGTCTGCAGGTCAACGGTACCACCAACCGCCTGGCTGGTCAGGCTGGCATCAGGCGTCTTGTAAATGGTCACGCCGTTGATCAGCTCTGATGGATACTGGTCATATTCCACCGCACGGCCGTTGTTTGCAGAAACCTGCTCGCGGCCATTCAGTGTAGTGGTCGTAAAGTCTGGTGCCAGACCCCGGATCGAGATCACGTTGGCACGACCGTCCAGACGCTGCGCCGCCAGACCTGGCAGACGGGCGATCGATTCGGCGATAGATGCATCAGGCAGCTTGCCCAGATCTTCCGCGGAAATCGTTTCAACAATCGAGCTGCTCTCGCGCTTGCGGGCAACCGAGCTCATGATCGAGCCGCGAATACCGGTAACGACGATCTCGTCGAGCACAACACCTTCATCTTCGTCAGACGCAGCATCCTGCGCGAGCGCAGGCGAAGCCGCAAATGCGATGACCGATGCTGATGCAAAGGATAAAAAATGTGACTTAAATTTTGAGGTACGCATGAAGCCTTCCCTTCCCTGATTAACCCTGGAAGTCCACCCATTGACCGATCCTACTGGTCAAAAGTTAAACTTCCGCAACTTTCCCTGCGTCAAAAGCTCGCGCATCACTTTGCAAACATCAAGTCATTTTTTCATATTTTTGCTATTTATTGCAACGACCCTGCAAACTGTGTCCTTCCCGCAACAGTTTTGCCAATACTGGCTTGTATAAAGGGTTATATGGCCATATGAGCGTTATAAAATAGCCCTTTCGGACCTTTTGCAGCTTTGCAAAACCAGCGCTTCCAATATTTTTTTTGCATTTTTTGCAAAAATTGCTAATCCTAGACCACAGGAAGGGAGGCCCGATTCTTCGGTGCCGCTATATTTAAGGGAACGGGATCATCTCATGACGCAAAAACCTGCGCTGAGTTTTTGGCAAATCTGGAATATGTGTATCGGCTTCATGGGCATTCAGTTCGGATTCGAACTGCAGGTCAGCAATGTCAGCCGTATCTTCCAGACGCTGGGAGCCAACATCGACGAAATCGCCATTCTGTGGGTGGCTGCACCTCTCACGGGCTTGGTCGTCCAACCTATCATTGGCTATATGAGCGACAAGACATGGACCCGGCTTGGCCGCAGGCGTCCTTATTTCTTCTATGGCGCGATCCTCTCCACACTCGCGCTCCTTATTATGCCAAATTCACCTGCGCTCTGGATCGCCGCGGGCATGCTCTGGATCATGGATGCTTCCTTCAATATCGCGATGGAGCCGTTTCGGGCTTTTGTCGGAGATATGCTGCCGAACCGCCAGCGTTCGCTTGGTTATGCCATGCAGACATTCTTCATCGGTATCGGCGCCTCTGTGGCCGCTGCCCTGCCGTGGATCATGACCAACATGTTCGGCGTCGCCAATGAAGCGGACCCCGGTATCATCCCGGATTCGGTGGTTTATGCCTTCTATACCGGCGGCATTTTCCTTGCGATCTGCGTGCTGTGGACTGTCTTCAGCACCAAGGAATATTCGCCCGAGGAGCTTGAAGCCTTCAACAAGTCAGACCAGGCAGACAGCGGCACATCCGGCGCGCACGCCCATGAGCGCGACGAAACCCTCGTCTCCCCGGCCCGCCACAAGAAAGGCGGCCTTTTGTGGCTCGGCCTCGGCGCTATCGCTTCGCTAATTATATATGCAACGGACGCCTCCTACCGCCTGCACATCCTGTCGGGCGGTGTGATTGTGTTCGGCCTCCTGCGCCTGATTGTATCATCACGGAAAGCCAAGGGGCACACCACGTCCGCCGTGGTGGAAATCACCGACGACCTGATGCTGATGCCCACAGTGATGAAACAGCTGGCTGTCGTGCAGTTCTTTTCCTGGTTTGCCATGTTCGCCATGTGGTCCTTCACGGTGCCCGCGGTAACGGCCTACCATTTCGGATCAAGTGACCCCACAAGCCACCTTTACAATGAAGGCGCCAACTGGGCCGGCGTGCTGAATATGGTCAGGAACCTTGTCACCATCGGCGCGGCCATCTTTATCGCCAGCTTCGCCAACAAGATCGGTCGCCGCAAGATCCATATGGTCAATCTGACGCTCGGGGGCATCGGCCTGGCGTCCTTCTTTGTGGTCAAGGACCCGAATATGCTCGCAGTCTCCATGGGGCTGGTGGGCTTTGCCTGGGCGTCGATCCTGTCGGTCCCCTATTCACTGCTTTCAAGCGCGGTGCCCCACCACAAGATGGGCATCTATATGGGCGTCTTTAACTTCTTTATCGTGATCCCGCAGATCGTGGCGTCCACCACGCTGGGCCTGTTGGTCAGCGATCTTTTCAGTGGCCAAGCCATTTATGGCCTGGTGTTTGCCGGCGGCTCCATGTTTGTTGCCGCCCTTGCCACCCTCAAAGTCAGCGAGCCGGAGGCCGAATAATATGAATTACCCAATGATCAAGCTGGTCGGCGTATGCCTGGCCCTCACCATGCTAACGGGCTGCGACCGAGCAGAAGAAGCGCTGCCACCGAAAGAGCCCGCCGCTGTGCGCCCGGAATTGCTTGAGCCATACATCAGCCGCCCGATCACCGATGATGTGATGTATTTTGTCATGCCGGACCGGTTCAATAACGGCGACCCGTCTAATGACACCGGCGGCTTTGGTGGCGACGCAACGGTCAATGGCTTTGACCCCACCCACAAGGGCTTCTTCCATGGCGGTGACTTCAAGGGCCTCACTGACAAGCTGGACTATCTGGCCGACATGGGCATCAGCGCCATCTGGATGACGCCAATCTTCAAGAACAAGCCTGTGCAGGGCAATCCGGTGAATATGACCGCCGCCTATCACGGCTACTGGATCACGGATTTCACCCAGGTCGACCCGCATCTGGGCACGAACGACGACCTCAAGACGCTGGTGGATGAAGCGCACAAGCGCAATATGAAGGTAATTTTCGACATCATCACCAACCACACAGCCGATGTGATCAAATATGAGGAATGCTTCCCGCGCGGCAGCGACCCCATGAATGTGCCGCTGTGCGATTACCGGTCGAAGGAAGATTTCCCTTACACCACCAAGGGCGGCCCGGACGGCGAAGCCATCAATGACGGCTTCATGGGCGACGAGCCTGAGCAGCAAACCAAGGATAACTTCGACAAGCTGGTAGCCCTCGATTACGCCTACACGCCTTATGTGCCTGCGGGTGAGGGGGACGTGAAGGTGCCCGCGTGGCTCAACGACATGCGTTACTACCATAATCGCGGCGACAGCGAATGGCAGGGCGAAAGCTCGGTCTATGGCGATTTCGCAGGCCTCGATGACCTGTTCACCGAACACCCGGACGTCAAGGAAGGCTTTATCGACATATATAAATACTGGATCTCGGAATTCAGGATCGACGGTTTCCGCATCGACACTGTCAAGCATGTGAACGACAGCTTCTGGCAGGCTTTCGCGCCTGCCATCACGGCGCACGCAAAAGCCGAAGGCATCCCGAATTTCTATGTGTTCGGCGAGGTTTATGAACCCACACCAGAGCGCCTCAGCCACTTTACCAACGTGGCCAAGGTGCCGTTCGTGCTGGATTTCGCCTTCCAGTCCGCGACCTACCAGATGTTCGCTGAAAACAAGGGGCCTGATGTTCTGGCAGACACACTCAGGAAAGACAGCCTATATCAGCCCCCCAAAGGCGATGCGCGGTCGCTGCCCACCTTCCTGGGCAACCACGACATGGGCCGCATCGGCCACTTCATTCGCCGCGGCAACCCTGATGAAACCCCGGAACTATCGTTCCAGAAAGACCTGCTGGCCCATGCGCTGATGTTCTACAGCCGCGGCGTGCCGGTGATCTATTATGGCGACGAACAAGGCTTTATCGGCGACGGCCACGACCAGGACGCACGCGAGGATATGTTTGTGAGCCAGGTGGCTTCCTACGCGGACAATGACCTGCTCGGGACTGAGAAAAGCTCCGCTGACGATAATTTCGACACCGGCCACCCGCTTTATCAGGCCATGCAGCGTTTCGCAGCGGTCAAGCGCGCGCACCCGGCGCTGAGGCATGGCAGGATGGTCTTCCTGCATGCAGACGCTGAACCCGGACTTCTGGTGTTCGAGCGCACGGATGAGGCGTCAGGCGACACGGTGCTGGCGGTGTTCAACACGTCAACGGAAGCTGCCTCCGCGAGCATTCCGGCACTCAAGGCGCCCCTGTGCTTCATCGACGGCACCGCAGGCGAAACGGCCGAAGCTTACACCGCACCGCCGCTCAGCTGGGCGGTGTATGGGAAGGCAGCCTGCAAAAGCTGATCTTGCTTGCTTCACTAAAAAAGGCGGCGCCCACGGGTGCCGCCTTTTCTCATTCCTGTTGGGCAGTTTATGAACCGCAGCTTTCGCGGATGATCAGGTCCGTCGGCAACGTGGAAGACTGCACGTCTTCACCTTCAAGTATGCGCAACAGCTTCGACACCAGAAGCCGCCCGGCCTTGGTGACATCCTGGCGAATGGTGCTGAGTGCCGGGCTTGAATAAGCCGCCACCAGCACGTCGTCATAACCGATCACGGATACATCCTCTGGCACCTTGATGCCCCGGTTCGCCAGCGCCTTCATCGCACCAATAGCGATCATGTCAGACATGGCAACAATGCCGTCAAACTCCACACCCTGTTCCACCAGCACATCGACAGCTTCCATCGCCGATTCCGGGTAGAAGTGTGCCGGGCGCACCAGCCGTGGGTCAAACTCGATGCCGTTCAGGTCAAGCGCTTCACGGTAGCCTTCCTGCCTGAGCTTCATCTCTGGCCCTTCGCAGTCACCCACAAATGCGATGCGCTTGCGGCCCATGCGGATCAGGTGGTTGGTGGCGCGGCGCCCGCCCTGGCGGTTGTCACTGCCCACCGAACAATATTTCTGGTCCGGGAACTGCGCGCCCCAGGTCACGAACGGCACACGCTGCGCCGCCAGCTGATTGAGCTGCTTGTGCATGGTGCTTTGCCCCAGCACAATCAGGCCGTCACACCGGCCGCTGGCCACCAGGTTTGCGGCGCTATGGTAATCGGTCATCGTGAGGTGCGAGATCAGCAAGTCACAATTCTGTTCCTTCAGCGCATCGCCAATGCCACCGATCAGATCCAGCGTGAACGGGTCCGACAGGCGCGTGTCGCGGCCTTGTGGCGGCGGGATCACGATGGAGATGGTCTTGTCCGCGTCCTCGGTATAGACCTTGTCCCTGAGGCGCCCGGAATAATTGTTGCTCTGGGCCAGCGACAGAATCTTTTTCTTGGTGCGGTCAGACACCAGCGGGCTGTCATTCAGCGCACGCGACACCGTCGAAATGGACACGCCCGCAAGCGCCGCCAGGTCCTCCAGACGGTGTAGATTTTTTTCTTTTTCGTCGTCGCTCATACTGCACCTCGCGTTGCATATTTTTGCAAATTTTGCTGTCGTGTTTTTTTCTTGGTCCTGTTTTAGCAAGAAATTCCATCATTTTGGAAGACTTTTATTTTGCAAAACCATGCCTGAAACCGCTGTTTTCCCACCCTCACGGCACAAATAAAAAAATACGTTTTTCTATGGCGGGTCACGTTGGGGCGCGACGTCATAGCTAGGAGACCACTCCTGGGTGGGAGACTTTTGGGCGTCCATGCCCGGTCGTGTCGCAGCGTCAACATTGTTGACTTCGAGAGAAGCTGCCGGGGCCGGACACGACGCCCGCTATCGCCGGATGATCGGCGAGGCTGGCGCCACATGATCATCTGGTAGCGCGGACGACATTGCCAACGATGGGGGTCTTGGCAGTGACGGCCTGTGGGGCGGCGCCGGGGAATTTCCCCGGCGCGTCCGCTGCTTGTGTTTGTTTTCCTCATCGGGCGGAGTATGGATATTTTGTCCAGCAGTGCGATCAAGCTCACGCCCGTTACCTGGCCTCCCGCTTCCCTCTTTGGCGGGGGGCCATTTTATTTTGCCTGTTAAAGATTGGCCCCGATTTCGGTTTTTTTGACCATGAGCGATATTGCGAAATCTTTTGACATCTGGGATGGTTGGCACCGGTATACCGGCGCGGATGACGCCGCAATTGTCAGGGCTAACCTTTTGGATACAGGTAAGAAAACAATATTGCTGGATGCGTATCTGGAAAAGCGCCCGGCACTGAAGCGGTTTCTGGTCGCGCGGTTTCGAGATGAATCTGTCGCCGAAGACCTGCTTCAGGACCTGTATCTGAAGCTGGAACGCATCGAGGATGCGTCAGATATCAGCAATATTGGCGCCTACCTCTTTCGCATGGCCAACAATGTGGCGCTGGACCACCGCCGGCAGAAGATGCGGCAAATGGCGCGCGACAAAAGTTGGGTGGATGTCAGCCGGTCGGAGAGTAGCGGCGAGAGCATCGATGAAGGCCCAGCGGCCGACCGCGCGATTGAAGCCAGGCAGAAACTGGCGCAGGTATCAGAGGCCCTTGGCCAACTGCCGCCCCAGTGCCGCAAGGTGTTTGTGATGCATAAGCTGAGGGGCAAGAGCCACCGGGACATCAGCGCAGACCTCGGGATTGCTGTCAGCACAGTGGAAAAACACATGGCCAAAGCCATGAAATTCCTGGTCCTGCACCTGAAGGACAAGGATTAGCACCACAAAATGGCGGGTGAGCGCTCCTCGCGGCGTCTTACCCCTGAGTATGATTGAATTGAGTCCAGAGGGCTTGTGAAGGCAGTAAAGACAGATGACCAAAACCGATACCAGTTTCCTGACGGACGAGCGGCTTGAAGCCGCTGCCGGCTGGCACGCGCGCCTGACAGGCGACGACGTGACGGAGGCCGACTGGCTTGCCTTCACTCTTTGGCTTGAAGCCGATGACAGCAACCGCCTGGCCTACGACCATGTGGAGGATCTGGCCCTGATGGTGGAAGACGGCGCAGACACCGTGTCTGCATCGGTCGAAGATGGCGGCACAGACGAAAGCACCGTGATCAACGCCGCCTGGCGCTGGTCCAAGCCAAAGGCGTGGATGGGCGCGGCTGCCGCTGTGGCCGCGATGCTGCTTGTGGTTATCGGCACCAGCCTGATGGGGCCTGACGCCAAATACTATCAGACCGGCCTTGGTGAAACCCGGCTGGTAACCCTTGAAGACGGCACGACCGTGCAGCTGAACACCAACAGCAAACTGCGCGTCGCTTTCACTGATGATGTCCGCCAGACCGCGCTGGCATATGGCGAAGCGCTGTTTTCCGTAGCCAAGAACCCGGACCGGCCCTTCCGGGTGGAGCTGGGTGACCGGTCCGTACAGGTTGTAGGCACCCAGTTCAACATCCTGCGTCACGACAGCCAGCTGGTGGTCACTGTGGCGGAAGGCATTGTGGATGTGGCACCAACCCAGGTGATCGAGGACGATATCCAGTCAGACGACCGCGAGCGCCTGCTTGTCGGCGATCAGCTGGTCGCTTATGAGAAATCCAGCGAAACCCATGTCCAGAAAGTGGATGCCCGGCAGGTAACCGCCTGGCTGCATGGCTACCTGGAATATGAAGATGCCGCACTATACCTTGTCGCCAGGGACCTCAGCCGATATTTCGGTGAACCAATTGCCGTTACATCAAGCGCGCGGGACATTAGCTTTTCTGGTATCCTCAACATGGGGGACAAACAGATGGTACTGACTACGCTTGAACAGCTGCTGCCGGTAACCATCAAGCAAACGGACGGGGCTATCCTGATCGGCCGCAAGGAGTAACATGTGCGCATAGTTGGGAAGACAGCTTCCGCCGCAGTGCTTCTGGCCTGTTGCCTTGCCGCCCCGCCTGGCGCCACCGCATCAGATCACACCCGGACTTTTGAAATAGAGGCCCTGCCGCTTGCTGAAGCGCTGGCCTCTTTCGCGCGTCAGGCAGGCATCTCGATCGGCCGCCCGCCGCTTTCCTTCAGGGACGGCAAGGCCCATGCCCTAAGTGGCGACTTAACGGTTGAAGAAGGCCTGCATAAACTTCTTGAAGGCACCGGTTTCACCTTCGAGACCTTGAGCCCCAGCGTGGTGCGGGTGTTCCGCAGGCCACCCGAGAAGAAGGCCACCCCAAAGCCTGAAGCCAATACACCCGCCGAGCCCTTCGTGCAGGAAATCATGGTTTCGTCGCTCAGGCGCACCGACAACCTGCAGAAGCTGCCTTACGGCATCAGTGCCATTGGCGCCAGCACGCAACAACAGCTTGGCATCAAAACAACGAACGCTGCCGCGCGCCGGATTGTCGGCATGCATGCCACGACCCAAGGGGACGGCCAGAACAAGGTGATGGTGCGCGGGCTGTCTGACGGGGCCTTTTCCGGGCGGGCCCAGTCGCTCGTCAGCACATATTTCGACAACACCCGCCTGACCTACAACGCGCCCGACCCATCGCTTCGCCTTGTGGATATCGAGCGCATCGAGGTGCTGCGCGGCCCGCAGGGCACGCTCTATGGCTCCGGCGCGCTCACCGGTCTTTACCGGGTGGTCACCAAGAAACCGAACCTCGTGGAAACGGAACTTGGCGCCAACGCAGGGCTGGCCTGGACCAAAGGCGGCACGCCGTCGCGCGACATTTCCGGCGTTGTCAACATCCCGCTGGTTGAAGATCAGTTCGCCGTCCGCGCCGTGGCCTACTTCGAGCACGAGGGCGGCTATATCGACGACCTGCGGCTGGGGCTTGATAATGTCAACCAGGCAGACACCTATGGCGGGCGGCTTTCGGCCCGATTGAACCTCGGGCCCAACTGGTCACTGCTTGCTGGCATCGCCCTGCAGGAAAACAACCGCGACGACAGCAATTATTATGACGCGGGGCGTACCTTCACCAAGCGCGCCAACTATGTTCAGGAACCGAGGGCCGACAGCTTCAGCCAGGTCTATGCCACGCTTGACGCGGACTATGACTGGGGCACGCTGGAGACCACTTTCAGCTGGACCGACCGCAACATCGACGCCACCTATGACGGTTCGCTGGCGGTGCCCAAGCTAGTGCTGATCGATGTGGTCGCAAGCCCCTTCACGCTCAATCGCGATATTGGCACCACGTCCAATGAGACCCACCTGTCGTCCAAAACCGGGGGGCGCCTTGAATGGACCATCGGCACCTTCTGGTCAAAGCGGAAGGAGCGGATCAATTCAAACCTGGCGATACCGGCGTCTGTCATCTGGCCCACGGAAGAAGGCGACCTGGACATCTACACCGAGCAGCTGACCGGCACGCTGAAAGAGGTCGCGTTGTTTGGCGAAGTGACCTATTTCCTGACGGAAAAACTGTCGCTGACCGGGGGGGTGAGGTGGTTTGATTACAGCGAACGTGCCTCCTCTGACCTTGTGGACCTTGGCCTTTTCCTGTTCGCGCAGACGGAAGGCGAACAGAAAAAATCCGGCATCACTCCCAAGGCGGTTCTGGCATACCACCACAGCAAGGACCTGATGCTTTATGCACAGGTGGCGGAAGGCTACCGGCTGGGCGGCATCAACCTGGCGGGCCCCACGCCCATCGGTGGCGGTGAAACGGTGGCGACGGAGCTTGAAAACTTCAAGTCGGACGCGCTCACCAACTATGAGGTGGGCTTCAAATACCAAAGCCCGGACAAGGCGTTAACCACAAGCGCCGCCGCTTATGTGGCCATGTGGCGACGGATCCAGAGCCAGCAGTTCAGCTTCGAAGGCCTGCCGGACATCGACAATGTCGGCAGCGCCCGTGTGATCGGCGCGGAGTTCGAGCTGGCGTACCGCCCGGCCTATGATTTCGAGGTGCGCGCGCACCTGTCCGCCAGCGACAGCGAGCTCACAGACACCACGGCACGCTTCGGCGCCGAAGTGGGCACACCCTTGCCGGCCGCCCCAAAATTTTCAGCAGGAGCATCGGTTTACAAGGAATTCGCCATCGGGGACGACCTGCGCGCAAGCGTCAGCGCCGACTATAGTTTCGAGGGCGGCGCGGACCTTCTGTTCGAAAGCGATTTTTCGCCGGAGATGGACAGCTATCATCTGGTGAACGCCCGCCTCAGCATGCAGAAAGACAACTGGTCGCTGACCCTTTACGGCAACAACCTCATCGGCGACACATCGAATGTCTTCGCCTTCGGCAACCCGCTCAGCCTTGAAGTGATTGAGGGCGAAGACCCAAATGATCCGAATTTCGTGATTGTTTCCAAGGGCTTACACGCTACACCCCTTCGCCCGCGCACCTTCGGCATCGAGCTGGGCTGGCGCTTCTAGTCGAACATCATCTTCTTGGTGTGGCGCTCCAGCACGCCCTGGGGGACCTTCAGTGTGCGCGCCCAGGCGCCAATATCGCCGGGGTGGGCGGCCATCGCGGTGCGGATTTCATCGTCTGAAACATCATCCAACGTCCTGACACTGCTGGACTTTTCCATCAAACCATAGAGCGCGGTGCGAGACACGTTCAGGTGTTCCGCCGCTTCCTTGATCCGCCAATCGGCGGCATCCAGCGCCTCAAGCATTTCCGATTCCGACACGCTTGCGGGCGCCCGGTAGGACGGCTTGGCTGCTGGCGCCGAAATGGGCACAGTCTGCGATTTTGTTCCCATTTGGGGCACACCCGTAGGGCCCATTTCGCCCCCGGATTCCGGCGTGTTGAACGTGGGCACATGGCCGACGGAAATCTGCTGCACCGCGTTCCTCAGTTCCCGCACATTGCCCGGCCAGTCATGCAGCACCATGGCGGTGATATGGTCGGCGAAGTCAGACGCCTGCGCATCGAACGACCCGGTATCGAGGAAATGCTTGACCAAGAGACCAATATCCACCCGGCGACGCCTGAGCGGCGGCATCTCGATCACCATGCTTTCAAGCCGCCTCAACAGCGGCTGGCTAAAATCATCTGCGCCCAGGGGCCGGTCTGTCGCCGCCAGCACCCGCGCACCGGTATACCGAAGCCGCGTTTCTCCCACCCGGCGGAATTCACCGCTCTCTAGCACCCGCAGCAGCATGGCCTGCAGGTCAGCGGGTGTATCGCCAATCTCATCAAGGAAAATGGTGCTGTTGTCCGCTGTTTCGAAAAAACCGACCCGGTCGCGCACGGCGCCCGTGAACGCCCCCTTGATGGCGCCGAACAGGTCTGCCGCACCGAGTTCCTTCGACAGTGTCGCCATATTGATCGACACCAGGTTTTCTGCCGCCCGGTCGCTGGCCAGATGAAGCGCCTGCGCCACCAGCTCCTTGCCCGTGCCGGTTTCACCGCGGATCAGCACCGGAAGATGTGTTGGCGCAACCCGCGCAATCGCCCGCCAGATGGACTGCATCGCGCCGCTGATGCCCAAAAGCCGGCCTTCGGGCGGCGTGGGCGCGGCCTCGGCGGGGCTCAGGAAAAGCGACAGCACAATGGTGCCGGCAAGCGTGATGATGATATCTTCGCCCAGCGCATCAAGGCTGACGGTGGTGGGCGCGGTGACGGCTTGCCCGTTCACCAGAACCTTCATCTTGCTGTCAGGCGGGGTGATGGAAAACTCGCGCGGGGCGACCCGCTTTATCATGAGCTCAGACCGTGAAATCCGGCGGTCAGCAAGGGGTTCCTCCGCCACGCCGCGCTTCCTGAACTGTGGTGCGTTCCGCGATACACTGGCCTCAGTGGCGCGGCCAAACATCAGGGGGGCCACGGCGCCAATGCGGCTTGCATCCGGGTGCCAGATGATCCCCAGGCTGGGCAGCAGGATCTCGCGGTCCGGGCCCGTGCCGCGTCCGACGTCAACCGATACGGTTTCGTCCATCAAGCCGAATTCCCCGGTTTCATCCTGCATGCGACCCACTTCCCCCGTTACCACACATGACCTACTGTCCTTGAATTGTCATGAAGCTGCGCGTAAAAGCAAGTATGTCTACTTTTGCGTGCCTCTATAGCAACTTAAGGCGATATAGCAGGCAGGGCAAATATGCGCGAGCCTTTTGTGTTTGAGGGCCAGGCACGAGTTCGGGGGAAGTGAGTTTATGGCGGTTGAAGCGATCGGCAGGTACAAGCTTGGCGAGACTGTGGGCAAGGGGGCTTACGGCACGGTTTACCGCGCGGAAGACACCCTGCTGGACCGCTCTGTCGCCATCAAGCTTCTGAACAAGTCGGTATCCGAAGGCGCAGACCCGAAAGCAAGCCTTGTTGAAGCCAAGACGCTGGCGAAGCTGAATCACCCCAATATCGTCACGCTTTTCGAGATTTCAGAGCATGACGGCCACACCGCCATGGTGATGGAGTATCTGGACGGCGAACCGCTGAAGGATTATCTGGCGCGCGCAAACCCAGGCTTTGATGAGCGCCTCGCGCTGGTGCGGCAACTGGCAGATGCGCTTCGGGCAAGCCATTCACTTGGCATCGTGCATGCGGATATCAAACCCGGCAACATCATCATGCGGGCGGCCAAAGACACGCAGACAAGTGGGGTGCCGGTGCTGGTGGATTTCGGCCTGGCGAAAACAGCGCCCACCGCGAACGACATGGAAACCCTGACCCGTGGGTCATTGGGGCAAAGCCTGATCCTTGGCACGCTGCCATACATGGCGCCTGAGGTGATGAAGAGCGGAAAGCCCGACGAAGTGTCTGACATCTTTTCTTTCGGCGCACTGCTCTATGAAGTGCTGACCGGCGAGCGAGCCTTCAAGGCGGGCTCGGACGCGGAGATCGTGCATCTGATTTTGAACGAAGACCCTGCGCCAATATCAGCGCACGCGCCGGATGTCCCAGCGTGGTGCGCCAACCTGGTGGCGCGGATGCTTTCCAAGGAACGCGCGGCGCGCCCGCAGACGTTCGCGGATGTCCTGAAGGCCATCGACAGCGCCGACCCCGGCACGCCCCTGCGTGACCGAAAGGCGGCGGACAAGGCGAAAAAGCTGGTGTCCATCAAGCGCCTCGCCGCCGCAGCCATGGTTGTCATCGCGCTGGGCGCTGGCTTTTACGGCGCGCGCTTCATGGGCGACGAACCCCTGACCGTCAGCGGCCGCATTGAAGCAGGCATGGACCGGCTTGTTCGTTTCCAAGAGAAGGGATCAATTGAGGAAGCCAAATCGCTATTTCAGAGCATCCTGACAGAAGACCCGGAAAACGCCGCGGCGACCGCGGGCTACAGCCTCGCGCTCCTGAAGGAATATGCCAATGTGGAAAGCGATCCGGCGATCCTTAAGAATGCCCAAGCCGCTGCTGAGCTCGCACTCAAACTTGATGACCAACTGGCGTTGGCACATGCTGTAGATGCTTGGGCATCAGAGTTTGCGGGGGACTTCGAAAAAGCGTCATCTCAATACGATCAGGCTCTTACCTTGGATCCGACCAACTATTTTGCGCTGCAAGGCAAAGGCCGCATGCTCAAAAATCGGGGTGACATTGATGCAGCGATCAAGCAGTTCGAAATTGCGGTCAATCTGTACCCAGAAGACGGCTGGCTATTGACATTGCTTGGCGACATGTACCATCGCAAAGGAAACTATGACGCTGCAGAAGATGCCATACGGAAAGGTATGGCTCTAGCGCCTGACAATGTGTTGGCATATCGCACATTGGGCGCGGTACTGTTTGCCAAAGATAAGACGCTGCAGGCGATTGCTGTGGTTCAGCGCGGGCTGCAAATACAGCCAGACCCGACGCTCTACAATAATTTAGGTTCCTTCTATTATTCCTTGGGTCAATATGGGCAATCAGCTCAAGCCTTTGAACGAGCCATTGACGCACAAGGCAACAGCCACAACTATTTCCTTTGGGCGAACCTTGGTGACGCATACAGCATGATCAAAGGGCGTGAAGAAGATACAAAACTCGCCTATCGACGGGCGATACAATTATTGGCACCTCGAATCAAACCCAATGACACGCGCCCGATCGTCTACAGCCGCGCAGGCCTTTACTATGCCAAGGCTGGAGAACCGGACAAAGCCCTTGAAATGACCAACCGCGCACTCGCACTCGCACCAGACAGCAGATATGTTTTGTTCCGCGCCTCTGTCGTGCAGGAACAGGCTGGGAACCGTGCGGAGGCATTGAACCTACTCGTGAAAGCGATGGCTGCGGGCCACCCGGTCAGCGAGATTGAAAATGAGCCCTTTCTTGCCGCCCTTCGGGAAGACCCGGCCTATCACAAGTTGCTTGCACGCCAGCCCATCAAATAAGGCACACATCTTGCTGTTACCCCTTTGTGGGGTGGCAAGGGCCACAAAGTTTCCTGAGTTCCGAGTTGGGCACCTGCCCCCATTTTGACAAAACCGTTTAATCACAGGGGAGTCTTTTTATGACCAAGCAAAAGAACAACTATAAACTGAGGCTGCAATTCGACGGGGACCAGATTTCCGACGTGCTGCTGTACCGGTTTGAGAAAAACGGCAAAGACGCCATGACCAAACAGGGCCGCTACACCGGCTGCATCCAGTTCAACGCGGGCGACACCATTGAGGTGGAAGTCACCATGACCGCCACACCGGATGAGCTGCGCAAGGTAAGCAACATGCAGGTAATCAGCCTGGATCTTGTGTCACAGCCCAATGTACGGCATGAGATTGAGAGCTTCTCGCCTTTTGAATTGGATCAGGTAACCAAATGCCTGGTGGGCAACTGGAGTGAGCCGACGCAGTCCACGGACCCGTCAACCGGCATCAGCACCTGGACCAGCAACTGGACAGGCGACACGCTCACGGTCGTGGCTGAAAAAGGTTTCTGGCAGCTTTCGGGCTTCCTTGGGGTAGCCATTTACCAGAATGTGGGCGCCGACATCATTCGCATCCCACGCGTGCTGAGCTTTGATCCTGAAACCGGTAGCGGTGGCGACGACCCGCACTAGGATCGCGACATAACTAACCACAAAAGCGGGCGCTGCGGTGCCCGCTTTTTTATTGTCCTCCACTCACCCACCCACCGCTTTCAGACACGTTAGGCGTGTCTGACACGCTTTTGGTGACAACACCGCTCTATCTTCATTCGCTGTTTGCGAAGCTGCCGGTACGCCGTCATCGCCCCCTCGTCACTCGCCGACCTGATCGGCGAGTCCCTGTTGGATGGCATGGCCAATGGATTCGCCGGTCAAGCCGGCGAATGACGAAGGAGATAACCCTTTGTCCCGCACAAACAAAAACCGGTGCGAAGGTTTCCCATCGCACCGGCCATCACGCCCCGTCCCTCGATTGGGGGTCAACAGATCTCGCTGGCGAGACCATGGGCGGGGGTGACTTCGGCGAGCTTTTCGCCCAGCACTTTGTCGGCCATGCCGACGCTGAGGAAATCACCGTTCGCGTAGGCGATATCCACTTCCATGCCCTGGGCCGCCAGCACGGCTTCGTGCCAGGCTTCAGCCATATTCTCGAACGCTGCTTCGGCGGCCGCATAGTCATCGGCCTCCAGCGCTTTCTGCACTTCGGTGCAGTGGGTAGTGGCGCGCTCGATCTCTGCCGCGATCATCAGAAGTGCCTCGCAGATGGCCTTGCGCTGCGCCAGCACATCCTGCGCATGCATCATCAGGCCCGAAAGCGTATCCGCCGTGGCCCCGGCGTGGAACACGGTTTTGGCGGCCTCGCACAGGCTGTTATGCAGCGCCTGCGCCCGCGCCGCCGATTTCTGCAGCAATTTGCCGTCCATACGGATCGTGTCATCGCCCACCTGGGCCACAATGGTCACGAACGGCACCTTCTTCCACGGCATGTCCTTTGAAATTTCCGCGTGCGCGAGACGGAAGCGTTCGCCCGAACGGACACCGTTTTCAATCAACTGCCAGGACGCCGCGCGAAGCTGCATCGCCAGATGGCTACGCTGCCCTTCAAACGCGTGTAGCTGCGCCAGGTCCACCTTGCGCGCGGTCTGGGCGCGGATTTCGCCCGCCAGCTTCTTCAGCTTCTGCACCGGCTGGCTCATTTTGTCGGCATACTCGCGGATGCTGGTCTCAAGCGTCAGCACCTTGCCTGAGCTGCTGTTGAGGCTGAAGTAGGCCGTGTCTGCCTGCACCTTCAGGAAATCCGTCGCCTGCTTGCGGGCGTCCGCGGGTGCGGTTTCGTCGCGCAACAGCGTGAAACAGTTCCTGACCCCCACCGGGTTCTTGGAGATGATCTGCTGCTGGCGCTTCAGGTACATGGGCACCTCAAGAAGCGGGTCCAGCACCTGATTGACAAACTTGTAGGCGGCCGTTTTGGCCTCAGCATAGCGTTTCTGGAAAGCCTCCGGGAGGCCGCGGGATGGCGTCGGGGCTTCAAGCGCCGCGCTTGCATGTAAAACAACTCCCATCAGTTCCTCTTTATATTCAGATGCCAGGTCATTGCTCAGGCTTTGTCGCATTGAAATCAGTGGCGCATTCATTGTCATCGTCCCCTCTAAGTATCGCTTGGTGATCTACCCGTAAGCTGGTGATTGCAGGGGTCGTGCCAATTGAAAAATAACGAATTTTCAAGGATTTATGCGGAAGTCCCCCAGGGCATGCACCGGCGTGTCCATGTCGGACACGTCAGACACCCCATTGACACGCCTCAAGCGCGCGCCGGACATGCCCCCTTGGCGCATTTGGCACACGAACTCGCGGTTTTCCGCCATCCGCCCGCTTGGCATGCTTCATGCTAAAAGAAGGCCGACAAGCGAGAACCCGGTGGGTCGGGCACAGGAGAAACAAGATGAACATGTTGGCGAAATTCACCCTGGCGGATGAAGTAATGGAGGCGCTCCTGAAGGACCGGCTTACCAGCACCGGCGAGGGGGTCCTCCTCAAGCTGACCTACAGAAGCGGCGCCGAACAGGGGGAGACGGGATACCTGGGCTACCGGCCCAATTCGCGCCGCCTGTTCTGCTTCGTGCCGCACAAGGAACAGGCCACCAGTTTCAAGCGGCTGAATTTTGAAGGCGACGCCGACTATCTGGAATGCGAGATCGCGGGCCAGCCGCACTATCTGGATTACCAGGCCGAAGGCGGCGCTATTTTCGCCAACCCCAACCGATTGTGGTCTGTGGGCTGGCGCGTTGAGGATGACGCCCTGATCGTGGGCTGCAATGAAAGCCAGCCCTTCGCCCTGTGCCCGGATTATGAGCCGGTGATGATGCCGGTCCTTTATGCTTCACTGCGCCTCACCCCTTTCAGGGTCTCGGTCGTCACGCAATAGGGCCTCGCCCGCTTCCATTGCCCTTTGGCTGCCCCTCGCCGGCGCACCCTCGCAGGCACGTGGGCGCAAATGCATGCCTATTGCGGACTGGACATCCATTATTAATGTTTTATATATCATTATAGATCAATATTACATGGATATAGATAGACGTAAGGGCAGCCAACGATGATTACATCAAGCCAGATGCGCGCCGCGCGTGCCATGCTCGGCATTGACCAGAAGCAGCTTGCTGATCTCGCCGGTGTGTCGGTGCCGACCATCCAGCGGATGGAGGCAAGCGACGGCAATGTGCGCGGCGTCATATCCACGCTCACCAAGGTGGTCGAGGCCCTCGACGCCGCGGGCGTTGAGCTGATTGGCGAAGGCATGCCAAGCGTAGGCACCGGACGGGGCGTGCGCATGAAAATGCCGCCACAATAAAACCACCAGGTCCCGAAGCAGAAGAACCGAAGCATCATGACAAGCACCAACCGCCAGGCCGCAAAGCACAATGACAGCCCCAGCTTCGCTGAACTGTTCACGCCCAAGCTTGTTACCATCTTCAAGGAAGGCTATTCGCTCGGCCATTTGCGCAAGGACGCGCTGGCGGGGCTTACGGTTGCCATTGTTGCCATTCCGCTTTCGATGGCGATTGCCATCGCATCCGGCGCGACACCGGCACAGGGGCTATATACAGCCATCGTCGGCGGCTTCTTCGTGTCCTTGCTCGGCGGCAGCAGATTCCAGATCGGCGGCCCGGCGGGGGCCTTTATCGTGCTGGTGGCCGGCACGGTCCAATTGCACGGCATGGACGGCTTGATCCTGGCAACCTTCATGGCGGGGCTGATGCTTCTTGCAGGCGGATACCTGAAGCTGGGCGCCTATGTGAAATTCATCCCCTATCCGGTTACCGTGGGTTTCACCGCCGGTATCGCGGTGATTATCTTTGCCAGCCAGCTGAAGGAACTGCTTGGCCTTGCGCCTGTTGGGACAGAACCCGGCCCACTGGCGGACAAACTGCCGTTCCTTATGGATGCGCTCCCGAGCATCTCCTTCCCCACCCTTCTTTTGTCAGCGACTGTCATCGCCGCCATCCTGCTTCTCAAGCGGGCGCGGCCAAACCTGCCGGTGATGCTGATCGCCGTGGCCGGGGCCACCCTGGGTGCCCTACTCTTCGGCCTTGAGGTGGATACCATCGGCACCAAGTTTGGCGGCATCCCAAGCAGCATCCCGATGCCCGCGCTGCCCGATTTCACCTGGACCAAGGTCACGGAGGTGCTGCCAAACGCCGCCGCCTTCGCACTGCTGGGCGCCATCGAATCCCTTCTCTCTGCCGTGGTGGCCGACGGCATGACCGGCCGCCGCCACCGGTCCAATTGCGAACTGGTGGCCCAGGGCTGGGCCAACATGGTCTCCAGCCTCTTTGGCGGCATCTGCGTTACCGGCACGATCGCCCGCACGGCCACCAATGTCCGCGCTGGTGCGCACGGCCCCGTGGCCGGTATGCTGCATTCGGTGTTCCTGCTGCTTTTCATCCTTATCGCGGCCCCGCTGGCGAGCTACATCCCCCTGGCGGCGCTTGCCGCTGTCCTGGCCGTTGTTGCGTGGGACATGGTGGAAAAGCATGCCATCGCAACGCTGATCCGCGCGTCCCGCGGCGACGCAGCTGTGCTGCTGGCAACCTTTTTCCTGACCATCTTCCGCGACCTGACAGAGGCCATCATCGTGGGCTTCGCGCTGGGGTCGGCGCTGTTCATCTACCGCATGTCAAAGGCCACGATGGTGGAAACCCATGTGCCGCTGGTGGCGGATGATCAGGCCGACACGGCAGAGGATGACCGCGCGCCCTATGACGCCGCCCGCGCATCCGACCCCGACATCGCCATTTACCGCATCTCCGGTGCCTTCTTCTTTGGTGCTGCCGCGTCAATCGGGTCGGTGCTGGACCGCATCGCCGATCACCACCGGGTGCTGATTGTCGACTTCAAAGCTGTACCTTTTGTTGATTCCACCGCCCTCAGCACCATAGACGGGCTCGCGCGGAACGCCGCCAGCGCCGGCGTGAAGCTTATGCTGACCGGCGCATCCCCCGATATCCGCCACGACCTGGAGAGCTTTGGCATCAAAGCGCCGCGCTGCCATTTCGCGGGCACCATTGACGCGGCGATCCAGGAATGGCGGGCCTTGAAAACAGCCACGTAAGCCGGGCCGCCGCCAGCCAAAGAGCACAAACGGCTTGCCCAAACTGGCCAAGACGCAAAGATGATATGAAAACATGGAAGGCGATGGCGGCGACCATGGCTTGATGCACCGACCATGGCTTGATGCAACGGGTAACCTGCGGCCTTGCGTAGCCAGATGGGGCGGACCACCGGGCGTACCCGGTGGTTCCTGTTTCTTGAACGGTTGCCCGACCTCAGGGCCGGTGCTTTAATCTACCGACGGCAGCATATCAGCGCCGCGAACCCACGGCGCACCCGCATCCAGCAGGGCCTTTTCAAACGCCGGGATCGTGGCTTGCGTCAGCACCAGCAGGCGCTGGCGGACATCCGCGAAGGCATCCAGAGCATAGCCGAGCTGCTCACGGCTTTGCGGGGTTGGGCCATAATAGCTGCTGGCACTTCCCTTGGCGAAAGACACCCGGCTGCTGATCGTTGCCGGTTCCGCGCCCTTCTGGTCATCGGCCTTCTTGCCGCCCAGCGCTTCGTCAAGGCTGAACAGTTCCGCCCGAATGGCAGCATACTGCTTTTCAAGCGCGGCCCTGTCAGCCGTCCGGTCAAGCGCCGTGCGGTATCCTGCCGCCTGTTCCTGCAGGTCTGAGATCGTCAGGTTTGCAGCGTCGATGGCAGCCTCTACCCGGACCACTTTCTGCTGGAAGGCCTGAACCTCAGCCGGCGTGGACTTCTGAAGCGTTGGGTCGATATAGTCGACTACCTCGAAGGAGACCGGTGCTGTGAGGTCCCGGATTTCACCGTCATGACGTACATTGAGCGTGGCCGTATAGGTGCCCGGCAGTGCCCGAACGCCTTTCGGCTCCCCCATCCAGGATGGGCGTGGTTCGTTGGTGATGGCTTCCTTCAGCGCGTGATGGAAGTCCCACGTGACACGCTGGACGCCTTTCTTGTTGGCAGCCGGCACATGGCGAACAACCGCACCTGTTGCATCCTTGATGGTCACGAACACGGCGGGCTCTTCCTCACGCAGCTCCGCTTCCAGCACATCCCATGCAGGATAAACGACATCCTTGCCGTCCTTCGCCAGCTTCTTGTCTGCCTCGACACGCCTTTCCTTGGCGGTCTTGAAGCTGTCTTTGAGATAGTAGGTGAAGGTTGCACCATAAGGCGGGTTATCGGCCACCCACTGGTCGTCGCCCTGGCTGTCGCTGTGCAGCTCGTCCTCGAGATACATCAGGTTCTTGGCCTTGGCGAAAAGAAGGGCGTCTTCCTCCAGCGTATCCGCGTTCAGGCTGCGGAGCGGTGAATAGTCATCCAGGATGAAGATACCGCGACCGAAGCTGCCGGCCACAAGGTCATTTTCCCGACGCTGGATGCGAACATCGCGGAAGGAAATGGTTGGCACGCCGCCCGTAAACTCGATCCATTTCTGGCCGCCATCAACGGTGAAATAGAGGCCGAATTCAGTGCCAAGGAACATCAGGTCCTTGTTCACATGGTCCTGCGTGATACGCCACACCAGGGTTTTCTCTGGCAGGCCGCCGGTGATCATCTTCCAGCTTTTGCCCCGGTTGGTACTCTTGATCAGGTAGGGCTTATAGTCCCCTTCCTTGTGGTTATCGAGGGCCGCATAAACCGTGTCGACGTCAAAGCGGTCTGCCCGGATGTCATTGACATAGGCATTCGCAGGCACGCCCTTGATCTTGCCGATCTCATAGCGGGTCCAGTTCTTGCCACCATCAGATGTCACCTGGATGAGGCCGTCGTCTGTGCCGACATAGAGGAGATTCTCATCAATCGGGCTTTCCGCCACGTTCGCGATGGTGTGGAAGTCGGACATGGCATAAAGGTCCCAGCCCGCCTCAGGCCCCCAGGTGCGGCCCATCATCGGCATACGCAAGCGGTTGCCGTTCCGCGTCAGGTCGCCGGAAATGGCTGTCCAGCTGTCGCCCCGGTCATCGGACCGCCACAGGCGCTGTGACGCATGATAAATCCGCTTCGGATCATGGTGCGACACATTGATCGGTGCGTCCCAGTTGAAGCGTTCGGCAGGCTCGCCGGGCTTGGGTTGAGGCTGGATATAGACCGTTTCACGCAACTTGCGGTCATATCGGTTCAGGCTGCCCTTCTGCCACTGGGCATAAACGATATCCGGGTTGCCGGGTTCCGTTGCCGGTTGGTGGCCGTCTGCCCCCAGGATCATATACCAGTCGGAATTCTTGATGCCGTCCGCGCGCTTGGTGCGGCTTGGGCCGCCTTGCGTGGAGTTATCCTGCGTGCCGCCATAGACGTTATAGAAGGGGTAATCGTCGTCAGCCGCGATTTTGTAGAACTGGGTTACCGGAATGCTCTGGTTGAAGCGCCAGGTTTTCATGTCGTCACGGCTTTCATAGAGGCCGCCGTCAGAGCCAACCAGAATGAAGTCCGGGTCTGTGGGATGGAACGCGAACGCATGGTCATCCACATGGCGGTTCTTCAGGTTCATGGTTTCCCATGTCTTGCCGCCGTCCTTCGTTACCACGCTGGCATTGTTCGAGAAATAGACCATGTCGAACGTGTGCGGATCGGGGAAAATTTCCTGATAATAGTGCGGGCCTGTACCCCCACCCACTTTGTCGGACATCTTCACCCAGCTTGCGCCCCGGTCAGACGAGCGCCAGAAGCCGCCTTCACGCTGGTCAAGTTCAATGGCTGCATAGACCACATCCGGGTTGATAGGGGATACAGCAACACTGGATTTACCCATATTTCCCTTCGGCAGGCCTTCGGTCATCTGACGCCAGGTTTCGCCGCCGTCATCAGACGTATAAAGGCCGGAACCCGGGCCGGTGTCGACAAGATTCGCGATGGTACGCTGGCGCTGCCATTTGGCTGCATACAGCTTGTCAGGGTTCCTGGGGTCGATCGCGACAGAGCCAACGCCTGTCCATTCATCGCCCTCCAGCACGTTGCGCCAGGTTTTGCCGCCGTCGGTGGTTTTGAAGAGGCCGCGTTCGCCGCCCCCCGACCACAAGGGGCCCTGGGCTGATACCCAGACAGTGTCTGAATCGGTGGGGTGAACAATGATGTCGCCGATGTGCTCTGACTTTTTCAGCCCCATGTTCTTCCAGGTCTTGCCACCGTCCATGGACTTGTAGACCCCGTCACCAAACGCGATATGGCGGCCGCCATTGTTTTCGCCCGTGCCGACCCAGATGATATTCGGGTTGCTTGGGTCAATGGTTACGTCGCCAATGGAATAAACCGCTTCATCGTCAAAGATGGGGGTCCAGGTGGTACCGGCATTCACCGTTTTCCACACACCGCCAGAGCCGATACCAACATACCAGGTGGCTGGATCGGTCTGGTCGACCGCAATGTCGGCAACCCGCCCTGACATATAGGCCGGGCCAATGTTCCTGACCTTCAGGCCGTCAAACGTTTTGGCCGACATCACTTTATCATTATCCGCACTCAAGGCCGGCGTTGTGGCCAGCATAATCGCGAGTGCTATATTCACACCGAGTTTCATAGGTGTCCCTCCTTCTTCCTCAGTTTTCCGCGTCAGGCCGGGAAGTCATTTCCCACCCTGGTTGAATTGCAGTTCCCCAATCGTGACCCACTCATCAGTCACGCGCCGGAAGCTTGTTGGCCTCAATCACTTTTCAAACGGATACCCAGTTTGAAAGTACGCCCGGCATCCGGCAAGCCGAGCTGAGGTAGTATGGTCGTGTCCGTAATATTGTTCACGGCGCCATAGACTTGCCAGACACCGTAGTCTGTCTGTTTTACAGGGATGTAAAACTTAACATTGAATTCAGTCGACGTGCCAAGCCGTGCGACAGTGCCGTCTTCATTCTCGTCATAGGCCTGACCCAAGTGGTTCATTTCCGCGCGCACGCTGCTGCCGCCCGGTGTTTCATAGTTTGCCGCCAATAACAGCTGGCTTTTCGGCCGCTGGTAAAGCGTGGGGCGGATGCCTTCTGCGTCGCGGTCGGCCTTCAGATCCTGCCAGAAGGCGTTGGCTTCCATGGTGACGGCGCTGGACGCCTGCCAGTTGATTCCGGCCTCAACGCCGACGCCCTTCGACCCATCAAGGTTGACCCGCTGCCGACGCGCTGTGCCGTCCACCGTGATATTTCGCTGCGAGAGCGTGTCATCAATGCGCGTGAACCAGGGGGTGACCGTAATTTCAAATGGCTGGGAGGCAGGCGCCCACGCGAAGGTAACATCGCCCACAAGGGCTGTTTCCGGCTTCAGGTCCGGGTTCAACAGGAAGCGGCCGAGGGCGTTTCCGTACAATTCTCGCATCGTGGGGAAACGCGTCCGCTGGCCCAAGGTTGCCGTCACCGTCAGGTCAGGCGTTGCCTGCCACTCAGTCGCACCCGCCGCGGCCCATTTGGAAATGGCAGGCTGGACCGGCCGCTCGCCCGTCAGCGGGGTGCTGGCTCTGTCATAGGCAATAGAGAACGAACTTTTGACTGTATCGCTGACGGGGATATCCACCTCGCCGCCAACACTGAACAGCCGCTGGCGGAAGCGTTCCGGGTCGCCCACAGTATTGGCCAGAAGGTCTGTCTCTGTTTGGGTGTGCGTGCTTTCCTGCAGGGAGGTGACAAGCCGCGTGGTCAGATGCTGCCAGTTATGCGAAAGGACCAGCCGCCCGCCATAGGTGCGGTCCCGGTCGTCCTGCCGCTCTTCCGTCAAGCTATATGTAACATCGCCGTAGGATTCGATCTGCTGGCTGAACCGTTGGTGCCAGCTGTTGATACGCAGGTCTGTTGCCTCGCCAAGCGATACATCACCCGCGAGGCTGATCTGGGTCATATGCCAATCGGGATAACGCCAGAAGCGGGGTTTGCCTTCCGCCGGGTCGATATGGGCCGCGGCGGCAATGCCCTTTTCGGCGTCGATATCCATGGCGCTGATGCGCACAGTGCCCCAATGCCGCTCAAGGGCGGCGGCGGCAAAAAAGCTGGTACTTTCCAGGTCTGTGTTTGTCCGCCCTTCGCCTGCCAGCGGGTCGAAGGGGATAGGGTCCCGGCTCGCGACCGTGATGGCGTCCCTTTTGAAATGGTTGCCGCCCAGCTGAAGGCTTGCCCCTTCGAAGGGCACAAATACTTCCCCTTCAACAAGGCGCGAGCCGTGCGAGCCCATCTCGGTTCTCGCGTTCAGCCTGAAGTCATCCGCTTTTTCATAAGTGGAGATATCAACCACCCCGAGCACGGCATTGGCGCCATATTCAATAGGGGCCGCGCTTTTGAGGATGCTCACCTTCCTGATAAAGCTTGCGGGAAACAGCGACAGGTCGGCGCGCCCATCCCACGGCACGCTGATCGGTGCCCCGTCGATGAATATCTGTGATTGACGCTCTTCGGAGCCGCGCAGCCGAAGCACAGCCTCCCCGCGGGAATTGGTGCGAATGCCCACACCCAGCACGGCGCGAAACACCTCGGTGAAATCAGTGGGTTGGCGGCGCTCGATCGCCTGCTCGTCAAGCGTATGGGCTGGCTGGAGGGCGCGGTCCTCGCTTCTGGCCACCGTGACGCTGATTTCCTCAACCTTGTCCCACGCATCATCCGCCGCAGCCACACTTGCAGAGGCACTGACCAACATACTGGCCAACACACCGGCCGCCATGCCGCCCACGCGCACTGACGCACCAAGGGCACGGTGCCGCCTGTGGTCAATGCCGGAAGTCTTGTCTTTGTGTGGTGCCATGAAGCGCCTGTTGTATTCTAAAAATTCACTGCTGCTGAGCATTGAAGTTCAGCATCCAAAGCTTGAACTTGTCGTCAACACTATAACTTCTGTCCACGTTAGTGCGACCAACAGAACAACTAAGGCGATAACCTGAGTGGTCCACCTAAATACACCGGGCGCGCCTTATGGGGCCACCGCCAAGAAAAGGGCAAACCCGCAGGTAGAAAGCGCCAAGGCACGCCAGCGCATCATATGACTGAAAAACAAGAAAATGGCGGAGAGTGCAGTCTGCAACGAACCGATCTCTGGCCTTTTTCCCTGTTTAACAGCGAAAATACTGGTTAACAGCGAAAATACTGGGAATTTCAGGAGAGCCGTCTCAGCCTTCACGGCAATAGACCCAGACAAACCAGCAAATTATATACCCTTCGTCCGATGCGGGCTGTCATTTATCAGGGAATTTAAAAACACTTGCAGCGATAGTCGTTACCATCAACAGGCTATTCTTGAACTTTCATCATGTCCGGCGTCTGCATGATGCAGACAAAAACGCATGATACCTTTTTAAGCCCACGTCTGCCCCCAAAGCGGTCAGGCCTGGCCCCGATATCGCTGAAAATAGGTGATGAGGTCATTTGTATCGCTGCCTTCAATCCCTGAGGGTCGATCTGGTTCCAACAACGGCTGAATAGTATTGGCCATCACCTTGCCCAACTCCACGCCCCATTGGTCGAATGAGCACACCTGCCAAATCACGCCCTGCACAAAAATCTTGTGTTCATAAAGCGCGATCAACTTGCCAAGGGTATGGGCATTAAGCTGCTTCAGCAGCAGGCAGGTGCTTGGCCTGTTACCGTCATGTACCTTGTGCGGTAGAAGGGCTTCGATCGGCATTGTCAGAGTAACTTTGCAGCACAGACGAGGCCCTTTCGGGCAGATCGCTAGAGGGCAAATTGCCTCCATGAGGTCAGGGCTTCAGCACGAAAATCTCTGAAGTTCTGTCGTGATGTGAGATGCCTTTGTGCGTTGAAGTGGTTATAAATTTGGCCGTGAATGGCGGTGAACTTCTGTAGCGTGGCAGGGTCCTTGAAACCTTGCATGCTTCGTTCTTTTCGTCTGAACGGCTGATGACTGTTTTCGGCTCTGTTGTTCCGCCAACGGCCGACCTCCTGACGATCTTCACAGCCCACGGCTTTCAAGGCTGCCGAGTATGATCGTAGGCGATCCGTCACAATCTTCTTGGGTTTACCAAAACGCTTCATCAACCGCTTCAAAAGCTTTAAGGCGGCCTTCTTGTCTCGTTTTTGGGTGACAATTGCGTCTAATACTTCCCCCTCATGATCAACTGCGCGCCAAAGATACCGCCGCTCGCCGTCCACCTTCACAAATACCTCATCCAGATGCCAACGCCAGTTGGAATGGTTTGGTGACTGCAGGCGCTTTTTCCTGACGGCAGAAGCAAACAGAGGCCCAAATCGGTTCCACCAATAGCGGATAGTTTCATGGCTAACATCAATGCCGCGTTCATGAAGCAAATCTTCGACTTGCCTGAGCGACAGGGGAAAACGGACGTAAAGCATGACTGCGAGGCGAATGACGTCGGGCGAGTATTTGAAATAGCGGAACGGATTTTTCATGCCGCGCTGCCTATCGTGGCCAGAATTTCTGTTCAAGCAGTTTTAATCTGACAACACCGAAAAGAATGTTCAGGTCATTTTTCGAACTGATCGCCGCATCCTCAATTTGATGGATCGCGCTGCCAGCGCTGCCGGTCTGTCACGTAGTCAATGGGTCGTTCGCGCTTTGTCGCAGCATCTGTTTGACCATGAAAAGAATTCGCTGGGGCCAACGACACTTCAATCGGTGCTGACCATACAAATGATGCTGGAAGCTTCATTGTCCAGTCGGATTGATGCTTCGACAATGCAGAAAATTCGGCAGGTAGCGAAGAAAATGGCAGGGAAATATTATGATGCGTGAAATATTTATCGCTGGTTCGAGCTTAGTCGTTCCTTTGTTTTTGTGCGGTTATCTTTGCTGGACTTTGCGTAAGATTGTCGCAGAACTGAAGGAAACACAGCGGCAATTGAATAGTAGCCGCCTCCTCAGCAAAAAGTTTGATCGGGCGGCCAACTTAATGGGCGATCTCAATGTTCTTCAAGAGCACGTGTACGAGTGTCGAAGCGGGCTGCACAACACCATGTTCTATGTAAAAAAGCTTCGCTCTGAATTCCAAGAGCAGCATAAAAACGCAGCCCAGATTCTGGTCAGGCTAGACAAGTTGGAAGCAGCATTGAGCAGCACCTCCAGCGAGATCAAAGAGAATGTCATCAAGGCTTACAAAGTCATGCGGTATTATGACGTTAGCTTGTCGCCACGCACGCCGTTTCCGTTCGGAGATGATGAGGACGGCGAGAATGATAGCTCCGCTCAACAACTGATTCCGGGAAACTTGCTATGATTAGCAATACCCTGAAAACCCATGACTGTGAGGTTATTGATTGCCCAGTTGATGATAACTACGGTGCCAATCCTGTCCTCGGTCATGAGGTTGTGTTTTCGCCCGCCAAAAGCACTAGCGTATTTGAACGTGACGAATTTCGGCATGCCCACCAGGAGGCTGTCGGGGTGGCTCTGGCTCATATAGTGCAGAAATTACGATGATAGGGAACATCCGTAAGATTCATAGTGGAGACGTATTCGAGTACCTCTCCGAGGATAACTACTACGTCGATGCTGACACCGTGAAAAACTCAGAATGGTTTGGCGGGCTGGCTCGGAAGAGAAAGCTTTCCGGCCCAATCAGTCGAAGTCACTTTGCAGACCAAGTGGCAAAAAATGCGACATCAGATGTTCGCGGCAAACCCGTGCTCGGCTTTGATGTCGTTTTTTCAGCCCCTAAAAGCGCTAGCGTTTTAGCCCTGGCGTTCGAACGTGATGAGGTCCGACGTGCCCATCAAGAAGCTGTCAAAGCCGCATTAGGCTATGTAGAGCAGAATTGTCTCACGCATCGCATTTATGACAAGTCGAAGAAGCGCCAGCTATTGCGGCCATCGAACAGGGCTCTCTTTGCCACATTCGAGCACCATGAAAATCGCTCTTTAGACCCACAGCTTCACACCCATTGCCTGTTGCTGCAGCAGACCGAAGACAGTTCAGGCCGCATACGGGCGTTGGAAACTCATCGACTTTTCCAGCACAAACTGGCGGCAGGGACATTGTACCAAAATGAGTTTGCCCAGCGCCTGCACGAGCTTGGCTACCAAACCCGATGGGACATGGGCAATGGGACCTTTGAGATTGTAGGTGTCCCTCAAGACGTTACAGAAGAATTTTCGACCCGACGTGCGGAGATTCTGGAACAACTTAAGAAGACAGGAAAAAGCTCGCACCGGCAGGCCGATCTTGCCGCTCTTTTTACCCGCGCCGCCAAACCGAAAAATATCGACCGGACTGAGCTAAAGCGAACCTGGCTAGCGCGGGCCGAACAACATGGATTTTTACCTCATCACGCCTATGCTCTGCGAGACATTGAACCGGTGAAAGCGCCGGTGTGCCCGAGAGCAATCCTAGACCAAGCAGTTAGCCACCTTTCACAGATGGAGGCTGTCTTTGAAAAACGCCATTTGACGGTCGAGTGCCTGAAACGAGCTAGAGGCCACATTGCTGGCTCTTTCGTCCTAGACGCCATCGAACAGGCCATTGCAGAAGGCGCAATTCTGGCGGCACCCGAGAGCGGCGATTTCCTGACTACACCTGCCATGCGGGCACTGGAAGGATCGCTACTCGCACATGAGAAAGGCGGGCGGGGGAAGCTATCTCCGGTTTATTCTGAGCTGGAAATTTCTAGGGCAGTGCGTGATGCAGCTTTGGATAAGGACCAAATGCAGGCCGTCGCCCAGGTACTCGCCTCATCGTCGCGCGTGGTCGGCGTTCAGGGGTACGCAGGTACCGGCAAAACCACCTTGCTTTCGGCGGTCCTCTGCCTTGCGGAACAGAAGCGACAGCGGCTCATTGCCCTCGCGCCCTCAACACAGGCGGCCAAGCTTCTGCAAGCTGAGACCCAGATACCCGCGAATACGGTGCAATTCTTTCTGACCAAATATGGCGAGCTGGATGAAGGTACACCAGCGTTCGAGAAAGCGCGGGCGGCGTTTGCAGGATCGATCCTGCTTATCGATGAAGCCAGTATGCTGTCGAGCAATCAGGTGGCGGACCTGTTTGAACTGCAGAAAAAGCTGCAGATCGCCCGCATCGTATTGGTTGGCGACAGGGAGCAATTGAATGCGGTTGAAGCGGGTCGCCCTTTTGAGTTGCTGCAAAGGGCTGGAATGGAATGCACGAAGGTACGCACTATCAGGCGTCAGAAAAACGAAACCCTGAAAGGCGCGGTTGTCGACACCATCAAGAAGGATATTGCTGCAGCATTCCAGAAACTCGGTCAGGACATAGTGGAAAATGATGAACAAGACCTGTGTTACCTTGCTGCGCAAACATGGCTAAACCAGCCCCAGGAAAAACGACAAAGATCGTTGATCCTGACGCAAACTCGGGCTGAGCGGCATTTGGTGAATGGCATCATTCGCACGCACAAGCAACATGCTGGTGAGCTTGCTGATGACGGCACTATGTTGTCGCATCTTACTTCCAAGAATATGTCAGTTAGCCAACTACGAGACGCCAGCTTCTATGAAGCGGGAGATCTGGTTCTTTTTAACAAGCGATACGCAAGGCTGGGCGTGGACCGTGGCACCTATGCAAAAGTGCTGCAGGTCAATCAGCGGGAAGGCTATATCCGGTTGCAGGTCGGAAACGACATTAAGACATGGCGGCCTGACCAGATTGCTGGCAACGCGAAAGGTGCTGTGGATGTTTTCCAGCATGATCAGATCGAGTTGGCCCAGGGCGACGAAATCCGCTTCACGCGAAACTTCCCTCGGGATGGCATCATGAACGGTACGCAATGCCGGCTGCTGGAGGTTGGAGAAAAGGCAATTCGCCTGCGGAAGCAAAATGGCGAAACGTTGGTCATGAATCGAGACCAGGTACCTATGCGCCACATAGACTATGCTTGGGCCTCGACCACTTATTCCGCTCAAGGCAAAACAGTTGATGAGGTGCATGTGGTAGCCAGCAGTCAGAACGCCCACATGAATACGGCACAGTCGCTCTATGTCCAAATCAGCCGGGCGCGTTACAAAGCGCATGTCTATACGGATGACCGCGATGCACTCGAAATGCAGGTGATGAAAAGCCTGGAACCAAAACCACGTCACGCCGTCGATTTGATGCCTCAGTCCACTTTCATGCAACAGATCACCGAGGCGACCTTTGCCTTCTCGAACAAAATGAAGGCCCGGCGCATGCCCCTCAACGCGGCAAAGGTAGTGAAAAGAAAGTCGTCACCCAAGCCTCAGGATGGAATGAAAATATCCTTTTAGGTCAATTGCTTATCAAAGTGATATCAACCTGCCCGCCGATGCCATCTCTTTGTTTTCAAAAGGTTATTCGCCCTGCTACATAGTAGCGTTGTGTGTATAATTAATCATCCATCCAAGGCGGAAAATTTGCGCCACTCCACTCCGAGAAGGCAAAGGCAAGAGCTTTTAGTTCCTCAAATGAGATACCATGTGCCCGAGCGAAGGCCACTTGTTCCTCCAGCATAACCTCCCCAAGAAAGCCTCCTACTTGGGGCGAATGCTTCTTGGCGCATTCGATATCAAGCAGGCATCCGACCAATTGGTCTTCATCCACATACGTCCTATAGGGCGCGTTGATTGTGGTAAAAATTGCGGCAAAACGATTACTCATGGAATCTCTCTTGCACCTCATCGGGCCAACCGACCACCTTGAGCGGCCCTGGCCCAAGCTTGAATACCAAACCAAACCAAAAGGAAACCCGCGGATACGGCAAGCACGCTGTATCTGGTTTCCGGCCACTCCGCCAGGGAGAGAATAAAGGGCGCAGTATCGAATGCTGGGTAGATCATGATCGCCAATCCAGGCGCATAGGGCCATCTCACATCCTTGGCGGGGCGGATGATCCCAAAGTAGAAAATGGCAAAACCCATTATCCACCCGAAACCAGGAAATTCGAGAAACGCAAGCGAACTGATCTGCCCGATATTCCCGTATGCGATACCGCCTGCGACAATGAATACCAGAGGAACAAAGGCCAATAATCCAATATCCGGTATCGACCTCCCTCGCGCCCTATCACGTTCAGCTTCGCTCTGAGCCCGCTCTATGGCTTTTTCAGCCTGCTCCTTTGCAATAGACCGCGTTCGTGCATCTCGAAGAGTAGGCTCAAGCATTTCCGTCATAGCATTTTTTCTTAACATGATTTCCTCCGCGCAGTTCTTCAATTAAGCGCGTTCACAATCTTGCAGGCGCACTTCAAGTTGAGTTCCGTCTGGGCCAATTGTACTTGGCCACCACAACACATCAATCATAAATGTTACTTATAGTCTGTAGACCAATAATCTACGATAGCTGAACAGTCGCTGAATGAACATTCAGCAGAAAGTCGGCGCTAACATCGCAAAAATTCGGCGAGAACAAGGTATCTCGCAGGAAGAGCTGGCTTTCCGGTCTGGGCTACACCGCACCTATATCTCTGGCGTCGAACGAGGCGTCAGAAACCCAACGATCTCGGTGTTGTTCGAGATTGCCCATGCACTTCAGGTAGAACTCACGGTCATCGTGCAATAACAAGCTGCAGTTCCCCGTTTTCAGGGACCGAAACTGGACCCCGCCATCTGCGCATACGGGCGTCCCTTTCGCATGGGCCGTATTCTTCGGGTGACAGATCCAATTCTGGCGACTAAAACTCTTGAAAACAATAAAGCAGGGGGAGGCAGTATGGCGAAGGCGGCGTCGGGTAAGACGAAGAAGGCGAACAGCGCCAATCTGGGGTTTGAGGAAACGCTGTGGTCGGCGGCAGACAAGCTGCGGGGTTCGATGGACGCCAGCGAATACAAGCATGTGGTACTTGGCCTCATCTTCCTGAAATATATTTCCGATGCCTTTACCGAGTTGCATGATCAACTCAGCGCGGACGATATGTCCGACCCCGAGGATAAGGACGAATATCTCGCCGAAAACGTCTTTTGGGTTCCCGAGGCAGCCCGGTGGGCGCACCTGCAGGCAAACGCCAAATCAGCTAACATCGGCATCATGATCGACGATGCCATGCGCGCGATTGAAACTGCCGAAGGCAATGACCGCCTGAAAGGCGTGCTTTCAAAAGATTTTGGCCGCGAAAGCCTGAACAAGACCATGCTGGGAGAGCTGATCGACCTCATCTCCTCAATCAAAATGGGCGACAAGGAAAGCCGGTCGAAGGACGTGCTGGGGCGCGTTTATGAATATTTCCTTGGCAAGTTCGCGAGTGCTGAAGGCAAGTCAGGCGGCGAATTTTATACGCCTCAGTCGGTGGTGCGGCTGCTCGTTGAGATGCTCGAACCCTATAAAGGCCGTGTGTATGATCCATGTTGCGGGTCTGGCGGTATGTTTGTTCAATCCGAAAAGTTCGTCGAAGAACATGGCGGCCGCATTGGCGATATTGCCGTCTATGGGCAGGAGATGAACCACACCACTTGGCGGCTAGCGCAGATGAACATGGCAGTACGCGGCATTGATGCCGACATCCGCTGGAACAACGAAGGCAGCTTTCATCGTGACGAGTTGCAGGACCTGAAGGCTGATTTCATTCTCGCTAACCCGCCCTTCAATATCAGCGATTGGGGCGGAGACAAACTGCGCGAGGATCAGCGCTGGGCTTATGGCCTGCCTCCGGTGGGTAACGCCAACTTCGCTTGGTTGCAGCATATTGTCCACCATCTGGCGCCGCGTGGCACGGCGGGCGTGGTGCTGGCGAATGGTTCCATGTCGTCCCAGCAGTCGGGCGAGGGCGTCATCCGGCGAGCGATGATCGAGGCCGACCTGGTCGACTGTATGGTGGCACTGCCGGGTCAATTATTCTATTCGACCCAGATTCCCGTCTGCCTCTGGTTCCTCTCCCGCTTCAAGGGTCAGAACGGTTTCCGCGAGCGCAAACATGAGACCCTTTTCATTGACGCGCGCAAGATGGGTCACTTGGTGAACCGCACGCTTCGGGAGTTCACCAAGGATGACGTCGCGAAAATCGCTGACACCTACCACGCTTGGCGTGGCGAGGAAGGCGCAATCGAACGACGCGGCGTGTATGAGGACATTCCGGGTTTTTGCAAAGTTGCCTCGCTCGAAGAAATCGCCATGGCCGATTATGTCCTCACCCCAGGGCGCTATGTGGGTACCGAGGCTGAAGACGACGACGGCATCCCCTTCGAGACCAAAATCCGCGATTTCCGCACCACGCTGAAAGCCCAGTTCGAAAAGAGCGCAGAGCTTGAAGCCAGCATCAAAGCAGCCCTTGGAGGCAAGTGGTGATGACGACGACTGCTGTGGGCGTGTTTAGAAATACAATATATGGACCAATTCACATGTCCTTCGTCGAAGTGACACTCGGCTCACTTTGCGTTGGAAAAAACGGTGTTCAAACCGGCCCTTTTGGGAGTCAACTGCACCAAAGAGACTATGTGGAAGTTGGAACACCTATCATTACAGTTGAACACTTGGGCGAGAATCAGGTTCTTCATCAGAATTTGCCGCTAGTATCCGACGAAGATCGAGATAGGCTCTCGCGCTATCAGATGCAAACTGGTGATATAATATTCAGTCGAGTTGGTTCCGTTGACAGACGATCTTTGGTTCGCGAACCTGAAGACGGATGGTTATTTTCGGGGCGATGCTTGCGTGCCCGACCGGACAAGAAAAAAGCGGACCCATATTACCTCTCAGCCTTTATGGGCTTGAGCCGTTTCAAGGATTACATGCGACAAATCGCCGTGGGGGCTACCATGCCCAGCATCAACACGGACCTTCTCGCGAACGTTCCAATCTTCGTACCAGCAAGGCGAGAGCAACAAACGGCTATCGGTGAATTTGTTCGAATAATTGACGACAAAATCTTCTTGAACCAGCAGATGAACGAGACGCTGGAGGGGATGGCACGGGCGATCTTCAAGGATTGGTTCGTGGACTTCGGCCCGGTGAGGGCGAAAGAGCGGGGCGAGCGCCCCATCGGACCGGACGGCGAGCCCATGAGCGATGAACTTCTGAGCCTCTTCCCCGACCGCCTCGACCCCGACACCGGCCTCCCGGACGGTAGGGTGGAGAAATTTCTTTCAGATTTTGCTGACCTCAACCCTGAATCTTGGACGAAGAAGACCGCCCCAGATGCTTTGGAATATGTTGACCTGGCAAACACCAAATGGGGAACTATCGAAACGACGGAGCACTACCATTGGGCCGATGCACCTAGCCGAGCGCGCAGAGTGCTGCGTCCCGGCGATACAATTGTTGGCACCGTCCGTCCAGGGAATGGCTCATATGCGTTAGTGTCTCTGGAAGGGCTTACTGGTAGTACGGGGTTTGCTGTCCTTCGGCCTAAAACTCGGGATGCGCGAGAGCTTGTCTATTGTGCGGCCACGTCGCCTGAAAATATTGACTCGCTAACCCATCTAGCAGATGGCGGCGCATATCCTGCCGTAAGGCCGGACGTCGTTGTGTCAACCCCAGTTTGTGTGGGCAATGAGCGTTTGGTCCAAATGTTTTCTAGGGTTGTCGCACCGTTACTAGACCTCGCTGAGCACAATAAAAAGCTGAACCAAACTCTCGCCAATTTACGCGACACCCTCCTTCCCAAACTGATGTCTGGCGAGGTGAGCGTCGATGAGATCAAAGCCATAGACTCCGCCGCCAATGCGCCCGCGCAGCCAATAGGAACCGACCTCTTCGGCGAAGTGGCCCTCACGCCTGACGAGGAGTTGGAGCGCGAGACGGTCATGGTTTCAGCCGCCGTCAAGGCCCTACAGGTCGAAGATCAAGTGGTCGGCAACGTGCGGTATCAGAAGGCCGTCTATTTCACCCGACGCAGGATGGACTTGCCAGTCGATGACTTTCTGCCCAAAGCCGCTGGCCCCTATAATCACGAGCTGAAATATGGTGGTGGTTATGAAGAGGCGCTGAAAAGGCAATTCATTCGGACGAAGCGGAGCGGTGATATTGAAGGCAACGTCACGGCATCCAACATTGCCGGGATCACACCGCTTGTCGCCAAATACCAGATGGACGAAGCCATAACCTGGGTCAGAGACCATTTGCGCGGCAAGTCACGCGATGAACTGGAGCTTTGGGCTACTGTGGATCAGGCAGCACTTCTGCTCGGCAAGATGGATAAAGAAATTAATGTCGACACCGTTGTTGACCTTATCGGCAGTATCTCAGAATGGAAACCCAAGTTGAACAGGCCGGTCTTTTGTCGAGCCAGTATAGCTCAAGCACTCAGTGACCTGAACCGATGGCTGGAGACATGAGGTGAACGTCAACGAATTCAGGGAGATCGCCTGATGGCCATTACCGGTGATGAGCTTCTCGAAGGTTTGGTGCAGCACAGCATGTTGCCGGTTCAAAAAGCCGCCAAAGAGGAGCTGCCGCCGATTTTCTCTTCGGAGGGCATATCGCGGGATCTGATCGACCAAATTGCGGCCCTCGCAAAGACGGGCACCCGAAAAAAGTTGGGCTTTGATGCGATCGAATACAGGGCCACCCGCTTCAATAATGTGCCGCGCCTATTATCCATCCCTCATCCCAAGGCCTATATAGACCTTGCGAAAACTTTCGCGGACCACTGGGATAAAATCGAACACATCACCCGTAACGTCAACAGCATGGTAAAGCCGCGGCTCCATGATGACGGGCGCATCATCGTAATGGATTATGAGACTCGCCCTGAGTGGAAAGACCGGTCTCGGAAACTGAAGATGGCGTTCGGCAACAAATTTGTTGTGAGAACCGATATTTCCTCCTGCTATCCCTCACTATACAGTCACGCGCTGCCGTGGGCGCTTGTAGGCTTCGATGAGGCCAAACAAAAGCAAGGTCCAAAGGAATGGTTCAATCAAATAGACGCTCAGGTTCGGAATTGTAAGCGGAAAGAAACAGCAGGCGTATTGATTGGGCCTGCCACATCAAACATCGCCTGCGAAATCATTTTGGAAGTAGTCGACCGGAACCTCAGGGACGAGTTCGATTTCATCCGGTTTATCGACGACTATACCTGCTATTGTCCTGATCATTCGTCAGCCGAGAGTTTTGTCCGTCGCCTGTCAGAGGAACTGGCGCGATTCAAAATGTCGTTGAACATAAACAAGACAGTAATCGAACCACTGCCGCAGCCACTGAATGATCATTGGGTTGGCACACTTCGGCGCCTGATTCCGGATGCCGAAATCGTTGGGGTTTCGAGGGCATGCGATGTTCTGGATGCTGCCGTTCGCCTACAGCGGGAGGTGCCGGGCGGAAGCGTCTTGAAATTCGCCGCGAAGTCCCTCGTCCCCAAAGTTAAGGGGTTGGACGCGATCGATTTCACCCGGTATCTGTTCAAGCTGGCTTTCTACTATCCAATCCTTATCCCTGTGATTGAAGGGCCAATGGCTGAGGCCATCAAAGCGGTCGATCCATTACTTCCATTAGACTTTGAAGCGGAAACACTTCGGCTCCTTGCCGATGCAATTCTTCATCGGCGATCGGACTCCATATGTTGGCTCTTGTATTATCAATTGCGCTTCATGGGTCGGCTACCCGATGAAGTTGCACAGAAGATTATCGATTTGGGCGATAGCATGAGCATGACGTTATTGATCGGGTTCGCGGATCATATGCCCAAGGCCGCAGGTTTCTTTCAAAGCATTCGGAATTCCGACTTATATGCACTCGATAGCCATTGGATGCTTGGGTACGAGCTTTTCGCCCGTGAATTGGCTGAGTGCCCATATCAGGACGGTGTATTTGCTGCCCTAAAAGAGGCTAACGTCTCTTTCCTGTGTTATGAATAATGCCAATTACACATTGACATCAGTTGAACCGACACTACCAATAGTATCAAAAGCTTACTTCTGAGACGGGGGCTATATGACATCGCAGGGGATGTCGGAAGATGGGGTCGAGGCACTGTGCCTCGAATGGTTCGAGGAACTCGGCTATGAGCCGCTGCATGGACCCGACATCGGCCCCGATGGCAGCGCGCGGGAGCGCGGCAGCTACGGCGAGACCATCCTGCAAAGCAGGATGCTTGCAGCCCTCACGGTCATCAATCCGCATCTGCCTGCCGGTGCCATCGAGGAAGCGATGCGGCGGATCGACGATATCGTCACACCCTCGCTGATCGAAGAAAACCGACGTCTTCACAAGCTGATCTGCGATGGTGTCGATGTCGAAGTCAACTTGACTGATGGTTCGCGCGGCACCCGGAAGTGTCAGCTCATCGATTATGCGACCCCGGAAAACAACCATTTTGTTGCAGTCAGCCAGTTCACGGTAATTGAGGGTGGCCACAATCGTCGCCCGGATGTTGTCGTCTATGTAAACGGCATGCCCCTTGGGGTGATTGAGCTCAAGCACCCGGGTGCCGAAAATGCTACCCTCGGTGCCGCCTATAACCAGCTACAGACCTATAAGGCACAAATCCCAAGCTTGTTCCGTCAGAATGTGATGCTGATCGCAAGTGATGGTGTGAGAGCACGAGTGGGCTCTTTGACCGCAGGCGAAGACCGTTTCATGCCATGGCGGACAATCAACGGGATCGATGTCTCCCCGCCCGACTGGCCTGAACTTGAAACCGTCATCAAGGGCATCTTCGACAAGGAACTTTTCGTCGCCTACATGCGGGGCTTTGTGGTGTTCGACGATGACGGCACCAAGCTCATCAAGAAAATCGCAGGCTACCACCAGTTTCACGCGGTTCGGAAAGCAATCGAACGCACCCTGGAAGCAACTCGTGAGGGCGGTGACCACAAGGCGGGTGTGATCTGGCATACCCAAGGCTCGGGCAAAAGCCTCCTGATGGCTTTTTATACTGGGCAAGTTGTCTCGCATCCGGCGCTCAGGAACCCGACCGTAGTTGTCGTGACCGACCGTAACGATCTTGATGATCAGCTTTTCACGACCTTTGCCGGTTGCTCCGATCTTCTGCGTCAGGCGCCGGTGCAGGCGGAAGACAGGGAGCATTTACGGAAATTGCTGTCGGTTGAAAGCGGCGGCATCATCTTTACCACCATCCAGAAGTTCCAGCCCGAGGAGAACGCCGAAGACTATCCGGCCCTTACCGACCGCGCCAATGTGATTGTGATGGCGGACGAAGCCCACCGTAGCCAGTATGGCATGCAGGGCAAAATCACCGACGCGGGCCTGCGTAAATATGGCTATGCCAAATATATGCGCGATGCCCTGCCGAATGCCTCATTCATCGGCTTCACCGGAACCCCCATAGAGGCCTCTGACATCAACACTCCCGCGACCTTTGGGAACTATATAGATGTTTATGATATTTCCCAGGCAGTGGAGGATGGCGCCACAGTGCCCATCTTCTATGAAAGCCGCCTCGCGCGGATCGAGCTGGACGAAGATATTACTGATGAGATCGACGCTTTCGTTGATGAGGTCACCGAAGACGAAGACCTGGAGACGCGCGAGAAGATCAAGGGCAAGTGGGCACGGGTTGAAGCCCTGGTCGGGTCCGCTGGCCGATTGAAGCTAATCGCTAAGGATATTGTCGAACATTTTGAGGCGCGCCAGGCCGCGATAGACGGCAAAGCCATGATCGTCTGCATGAGCCGCCGCATCTGTGTCGACCTTTACAACGAAATTGTAGCCATCAGGCCTGATTGGCACTCTGACGAAATCAAGGCCGGGACCATCAAGATCGTCATGACCGGCTCGGCCAGCGACCCGGAAAGTTGGCAAAGCCACATCGGAAACAAGACCGCGCGCGAGACCCTCGCCAAACGTGCCAAGAAGGTCAACGATCCCTTGAAGCTCGTCATCGTGCGGGACATGTGGCTCACTGGCTTCGATGCGCCTTCAATGCACACGCTTTATGTCGACAAGCCAATGCAGGGGCATGGCCTGATGCAGGCGATCGCCCGGGTAAACCGAGTGTTCGGCGACAAGCCGGGCGGTCTTGTGGTTGACTATATTGGCATCGCCCAGAACCTCAAAAAGGCGCTCCATCAATATAGCGAGGGCGATCGCGACAAAACCGGCATCGATGAGGAGGAGGCTGTAAGCGTCCTCAAAGAGTGTGTCGAGGTGCTGCGCGGCATGTTCCACGGCTTCGATTATTCCAAGGGCGTTATCGGGGCACCAAGGGAGCGGCTGTATGCCTTGGCGGGCGCGCTCAATTTTGTGCTCGAAATGCAGGACCGCGATTCGATGCGCGAGCAGTCAGTCGAGGCCAAGAAAAAAGTCCGAAACCGGTTCCCGGATGCTGTGGTACGCCTTTCAAAGGCTTTTGCTCTTGCCAGTGCAAGCGACTACGCCCGAGAGGTCCGTGATGAAGTGGGATTCTTTCAAACAGTAAGAACGGCCCTTATCAAGGACAAGGCAGTAAGTCAGGGTTCGAAGGGCGATCCCCATCTCGCTCTTCAACAGGTGGTGAGCCGCGCGGTGATTTCGACAGAAATTGTCGATATCCTGCAAGCTACGGGCATGAAGTCGCAGGACCTATCGATCCTCTCCGATGACTTTCTCGCTGAAATCCAGAACATGGAACGTAAGAACCTTGCTTTGGAGGCCCTAAAGCGGCTGTTGAATGGCGAAATTCGCAATCAATCGCGCCGAAACGTCGTTCAAGCTCGTGCCTTTTCTGACCGGCTCCAGGAGGCAGTGAACCGTTACCATGCTAACGCGATCACTGCCCTAGAAATGATTGAGGAATTGATCCGCATAGCTAAAGACGTCAGAGCTGCCAAAGCACGAGGCGAAGAACAGGGCCTATCAGAAGATGAAATCGCCTTCTACGATGCTCTGGCTGTGAACGAAAGCGCCAAGGACGTGATGGGAGATCAAAAGCTTCTCGTTATTGCTCACGAGCTCCTGGAAAAAGTGAAACGCAGTGTATCAGTCGATTGGCACAAAAGTGAGAATGCCCGCGCCCGTATTCGGCTAATGGTAAAGAAAATCCTTAAGAAATACGGTTATCCGCCTGACCTTCAGGACGAGGCAGTGCGGACCGTTATTGAACAGGCAGAGAAACTCTCAGCCCTGTGGGCTGCATAAGGCCCGAAGGTCAAATGGTATTGCCATGGAAATGATTGATGCTCTCACATATGGACTAGGAAGCGAATTAGGGAAGCCTATTCGGCAAACATTCTTCCAGCAAAAGGAACAAATGCTCCGCCTTATCAATGACAAGCGCAGACACTCTCTGGTCGTTGAGGGTGAGGCGAGATGGCAATTGTTTATGACGGACATGCTTGCCCTAGCTATCTTCCATCAGCGCGTCATCATGCCACTACATGGAGCAGGAAATTTTTACACTGGCACGAAAAAGCTTGGCGTGAAGCAAATAGCAATCGGCACAGAAAAGTGGAATCGCTCTTACTTTCTTGAAACCGCGAAGATTGCAGGCCGTTTCTTCGCAATTACTCAAGAATTCGGGATAGATACGAACAAACTCAATGTTTCGTCGCTAGCGGATTTTATAACAACCTGGAGCGATGTATACCATGACTCCTAAGCGCAAGTCCCCCTGGATTGAAAGAGATGATCTTATCAAAAACATCTCCTCGTTCGTGCGAAACAACTCAGACTATTTCAAGAACAATGCAAAGCGGATGAGCGATCTAGTTGAGATGTCCGTCTACAACGAGGTTCTAAGATATTACAAAGGCTTAAAGTATAAAGTCAGTGTTAACCGCCTGGGGCGCAATGGCAATTTTAGGTACAAGCTTTCGCCAAATGGTTTGCAGCAGAATTTTTCTTACTTTTCCGCAACACGTTCTCAGCGAGGTCAGATAATCGACTCTGTTGAGATTTATCACAATGTCAAAATACAGTCGTCCCATGACAACCACATATATTACACAGCCGATATATCCGTCGTGCAGCCCGAAGGAGTAATCACTGAAGAACAAAAAAACAAGCGGCGGCACAGCTACATTGGCAATGAGGCGCTAATAACCTTTTTCGAGGTCAAACATCTTAACCCGTTTCCAGAAATCTTACTGAGCTTCAACGGTATTGTTCTGGAAGTACTTCCTGAATTTATTACCCGAAAGGTTGCCTTGGATAAAAATGGACCTCATTTAACACCGGCAATTGTTTTCACTGGCCTAGGTAGCCAGTTTGCGCAGGACATGGCCAATAAGCTCACCCATAGATATGGGATCAACATTATCCGGGGGCTTACATCAAACAAAGGCAAGATACCTACCTTCAATGGCCTCAACCGCTTTCAGGGAAGACACACTTGACAGAATCACACACCTCGAAAAGGCGCATCCAATCTATGACAAATAAATGAGATTAGCCTCTATGCCAGGCTGCATACTCAAACACTATGAATGTTCAGCAAACACATTGATGGGTAAATTTATGGGTATAATCCAATAAAAACCTATAACTAATTGATTTTATTAGATAAATGGCGGAGAGTGAGGGATTCGAACCCTCGGTACGCTTGCACGCACAACGGTTTTCGAGACCGCCCCATTCGACCGCTCTGGCAACTCTCCGCATCGGGGCATGGCCACCCTCTCGGGTGACGGCGGCGCACCCTACTCCAACGCCCCCACCTATTCAAGGGGAAATGCAGGCACTTTTCGCACATAAGTTTCGCAGGCAAATTATTTACTGGACTAATTGGTCCAGTATCCTATTTTCTTGCCCATGAAATTTGACGGGTGGGCGAAGGGGCCTACCCTCACTTTAATTCGTCAGTTCAATCGGCAAGCAGGACAACAATTCATGGCGCTACCGACACAGCTTACTACCCTTCGGATTCCGGTGATCGGGTCCCCACTTTTCATTATCTCGAACCCTGATCTGGTGATCGCCCAGTGCAAGGCCGGCATCGTGGGGTCCTTCCCGGCGCTGAATGCGCGGCCCGCCCATGTGCTTGAAGAATGGCTGCAACGCATCACCAGCGAGCTGGATGCCTATAATAAAGCCAACCCGGATAACCCGGCGGCCCCGTTTGCCGTGAACCAGATTGTGCACAAGTCGAACGACCGGCTGATGCACGACGTGGAAATGTGCGTGAAATACAAGGTGCCGATCGTGATCACGTCCCTTGGTGCCCGCACCGAAGTGAACGACGCCATCCACAGCTATGGCGGCATCGTGCTGCATGACATCATCAACAACCGCTTCGCCAGGAAAGCCATTGAAAAAGGAGCTGACGGCCTGATCGCCGTGGCGGCTGGCGCTGGCGGCCACGCAGGTACGCTTTCACCGTTCGCCCTGATCCAGGAAATCCGCGAATGGTTCGACGGCCCGCTGGCGCTTTCGGGCTCCATCGCCACAGGCGGTGCGGTTCTGGCGGCACAGGCCATGGGCGCAGACCTGGGCTATATCGGCTCTGCCTTTATCGCGACCGAGGAAGCCAATGCCGACGAGCGCTACAAGCAGGCCATCGTGGACTATGGCGCCGACGACATCGTCTATTCCAACCTTTTCACCGGTGTGCACGGCAACTATCTGGCACCATCGATCGAAGCCGCGGGCCTTGATCCGCAGAATCTGCCGGAAAGCGACCCATCGAAGATGAGCTTCGGTTCAGGCGGCAACCAGGACAAAAAGGCCTGGAAAGACATCTGGGGCTGCGGCCAGGGCATTGGCGCAGTCAAGGAGATTGTCCCGGCCGGCAAGATGGTCGACCGGCTGGCAGATGAATATGCTGCCGCCAAGGCACGGGTGTGCGGCTAAGCCAGATTGGTGGCTGGGTCACCCCACCCCACTAAATTATTGACTCTCAGGGTCATATCCGTATATTGCGCGCGAGTTGGCGGAAGGATTCTCGTTCCTCCCGCCGCTTTTGCTTTTGAAAAAAGCCAGCGGAAACCGCCCAAAGTATGTGGCGCTTCAAAGGGTTAGGCCCATCCGGTTTGCTGCGGCGCGAAGATAGAAAAGGAACAGACATGTTCGCAGTCGTAAAGACAGGCGGTAAACAGTACCGCGTAGCCGAAGGCGACGTTATCAAAGTTGAGAAACTTGATGGCGAAGTTGGCAAAAACATCACCCTCGACGAAGTCCTGATGGTTGGCGACGACAAAGGTCTCAAAGTTGGCGAGCCTCTCGTTAAAGGCGCCAAAGTGACCGCCGAGGTACTTGAGCAAAAGAAAGACAAGAAAATCACGGTCTTCAAAAAGAAGCGCCGTCACAACTATCGCCGTAAAGTTGGTCACCGTCAGGAGATCACTGTACTGCGTGTGACGAAGATCGCAGGCGCCGCTGCTAAGAAAGCAGCAGCGAAGAAGACTGAAGAAGCAGCGGCTGAGTAAGCGGCCTCGTTAAAGAAAAAGGAGTACTCAAATGGCTCATAAAAAAGCTGGTGGTAGTTCCCGTAACGGTCGTGACTCTGAAGGTCGCCGTTTGGGCGTGAAAAAATTCGGTGGTGAAAACGTGATCCCTGGCAACATCCTTGTTCGTCAGCGTGGCACCAAATGGTACCCGGGCGAGAACGTAGGCATGGGTAAAGATCACACCCTGTTCGCACTGACCGAAGGCCAAGTTAAATTCTCCAAAGGCAAAGGCGGTCGCGCGTTTGTTTCTGTAGAAGGCTAAGGCCCAGCATCATTGCTGAAAAGTTTTGGAGAGGCGGGCCAGATCGGTCCGCCTTTTCTCGTGTCAGCCCATAGCGGCACAATCATTGATACTGCGGCAACAAATTATTGCCTTAACCCAGGGCCCCGCGACTTCCGCGAAGCCCGCCAATCTGATACAAGCAGCGCATGAAATTCGTAGACCAGACCAGAGTATTTATTCAAAGCGGCAAAGGCGGAAACGGCTGTGTTTCCTTCCGTCGTGAGAAATATATCGAATTCGGCGGCCCCAATGGCGGCGACGGCGGCAAAGGCGGCGACGTTGTCATTGAAGCGGTACCCGGGCTGAACACGCTCGTCGACTACCGCTACAAGCGTCACTATAAGGCGCAAAAGGGCCAGCACGGCATGGGCAAGAACATGACCGGCGCGTCCGGCGAAGACCTGATCATGAAGGTGCCTGTTGGCACCCAGGTCTATGACGAAGACATGGAGTTTCAGATCGCGGACCTCGCGAAGGTTGGCGACCGTGTGGTGCTCGCGAAAGGCGGCGAAGGCGGGCTGGGCAACACCCACTTCAAATCTTCGACCAACCGCGCGCCCCGGCGTACGACGCCAGGCGGCGAATCTGAAGAAATGTATGTGGTGCTCCGGCTGAAGCTGATCGCAGACGCGGGCCTTGTGGGCCTGCCGAACGCGGGCAAATCCACCTTCCTTTCCGCCGTATCGCGCGCCAAACCGAAGATCGCGGATTATCCCTTCACCACCATCAGCCCCCAGCTGGGCGTTGTGGGCGTGGGCGAAAATGAATTCGTGCTGGCAGACATCCCGGGCCTGATTGAAGGCGCGCACGAGGGCCACGGCCTGGGCACGCGCTTCCTCGGTCACGTGGAACGCTGCGGCGTGCTGCTGCATCTGGTGGACGGGACGCAGGAAGATGTGGTCGGCGCTTATGAGACCATCATGGAAGAGCTGACCGAATATGGCGGCGGCCTCCGCGACAAGCCGATGATCGTTGGCCTCAACAAATGCGACGCCATCCCCGAGGACGAGCTTGAAGAAAAGCGCGTTGCCCTGCAGGACGCGGCCGCACGGCCCGTGATGGTGCTTTCAGGCGCCACGCACGAAGGCGTGCACGAGGTGCTCTCGGCCCTGTGGGACGTGGTCAAGGAAGACATCGCCAACCGGCATGTTGAAGAAGAAGGCGCCGACGAGGACGACAGCACGTCAACCGGCGGCAGCTGGTCCCCCATCTAAGCGAATGGAATGTTCCCCATGGAGAGTGCCTTATCAGGGTTGAAGTCTGCGCGCCGTCTTGTGATCAAGATCGGCTCCGCCCTGCTTGTTGATAAGGAAACCAGGGGACTGAGGCGCGACTGGCTGGCGGCACTCGCCGAAGATGTCGCGGCCCTTCGGGCGAACGGGACGCAGGTGATCCTGGTGTCATCGGGCGCGATTGCCATGGGCATGGCGCCCCTTGGATTTGAGAGCCGCCCGCAGCGCCTTGAAGAAGCGCAGGCGGCTGCAAGCGTGGGGCAGATCCGCCTTGCGCAGGCCTACCAGTCCCTGTTTGAGCACCACGACATGGTGATCGGCCAGATCCTGCTCACGATCCACGAGCTTGAGGAACGCCCTACGTACCTCAATGCCCGCAACACGGTTGAAGCGCTGCTGGAGCGCGGTGTTATCCCGGTGATCAATGAAAACGATACGGTCGCCACATCGGAGATTCGCTTTGGCGACAACGACCGCCTGGCGGCCCGCGTGGCCCAGATGGCGGGGGCGGACATGCTGGTGCTGCTCAGTGACATCGATGGCCTTTATGACAGCGACCCAACGGCAAATCCAAACGCCAAATTCTTTGACCGGGTGGAAGAAATCACGCCAGAGGTAGAAGCCATGGCAGGCCCGCCGTCCAAGACCACGCCTGGCACCGGCGGCATGATCACCAAGCTGATGGCGGCCAAAATCGCGCTGGCAGGCGGCTGCTCGATGATCATCATGAACGGCAAGGCCGCACATCCGTTGGGGCGCCTGCTTGCGGGCGAACGCGCCACCCTGTTCCCGGCCACCACAGACGCGCTGACGGTCAGAAAACAGTGGATCCGCAGCCTGATGGCGCCGAAAGGCTATTTGCATGTGGACGCGGGCGCTGTGGCGGCGCTCAAGCGCGGTGCAAGCCTTCTGGCCGCAGGTGTGACGGAAGTGGATGGCGGCTTCGACCGCGGCGACCTTGTGGCGCTGATGGGCCCGGACGGCCACCTGGTGGGGCAAGGCCTGGTCTCCTACGACCATATCGATGCCGCTAAAATCCAGGGCCGCAAGATGCAGGATGTCTATGATATCCTGGGCTATGTTGGACGGTCGGCGCTGGTGCACCGCGACGACCTTGTACTGCTTTAAAGGAGGAAGATGATGGACGATATGCAAAGTGTCTCCCTGATGATGCGGGAAATGGGCCAGCGCGCGAAGGCCGCTGCGGCCGAGCTCGCGCTTGCCTCCACCGACGCCAAGAACACGGCGCTCCTGAAGGCGGCTGACGCATTGAAGAAGAATGTGAGCACCATTCTGGAAGCGAATGAGAAAGACCTGGAGTATGGCCGCGAGAAAGGTCTATCGGACGCCATGATGGACCGGCTGGCGCTTGACCGAAGCCGCATTATCGCCATCGCCAAAGGCCTTGAAGCCATTGCCGAACTACCGGACCCCGTGGGCGACACCATGGCAGAATGGGACCGCCCCAACGGTCTGAAGATCGCGCGCGTACGCGTGCCCCTGGGTGTCATCGGCGTGATTTACGAGAGCCGCCCGAACGTCACGGCAGACGCCGGCGCCCTGTGCCTGAAGGCCGGAAACGCTGTGATCCTCAGGGGCGGCAGCGACAGCCTCAATAGTTCCGGCGCGATCCATGCCTGCCTCAAGGAAGGGCTTGAGGCCGCGGGCCTGCCCACAGACGCCATCCAGCTAGTGACCACCCGCGACCGCGCGGCGGTGGGTGAGATGCTGACCATGACAGGCCTGATCGATATTATCGTGCCCCGCGGCGGCCGGTCGCTGGTGGAGCGCGTGCAGAATGAAAGCCGCGTGCCTGTGTTCGCGCACCTTGAAGGCATCTGCCATGTCTATGTGGACAAGGCAGCAGACCCACAGAAGGCGCTGGATGTTGTGGTGAACGCCAAGATGCGCCGCACCGGCATCTGCGGCGCCGCCGAAACGCTTCTGGTGGACCGGGGCGCCGAAGCCATCGCCATCTTCACGGTTGGCGCCCTGCTGGATGCAGGCTGCGAAGTGCGCGGCGACGAAGCGATGCAGGCGCTGGATGATCGGGTGAAACCGGCGACAGACGCGGACTGGAAAACCGAATATCTGGACGCGATCATCTCCGCCCGGTTCGTGGACGGGGTTGAGGGCGCGATCGCCCACATAGCCGAATATTCCTCCGGCCACACGGAAAGCATCATCACCGAGGATGAAGCCACGGCTGAGAAGTTCCTGCGCGAAGTCGACAGTGCCATCGTGATGCACAATGCCTCCACCCAGTTCGCCGACGGCGGCGAGTTCGGCATGGGTGCCGAAATCGGCATCGCCACAGGCCGCATCCATGCCCGCGGCCCCGTGGGGCTGGAGCAGCTTACAAGCTTCAAATATCAGGTGCGCGGCACCGGCCAGACAAGGCCTTAAAAGGATTGTTACGAATCCGAAACATAATCCTGCCGGAAGCCGCCCAGTGGCGCGGCCGCACCGTGGCGCTTTATGGCGGCAGCTTCAACCCGGCGCATGAGGGGCACGTCCATGTGGCGCGCGAATGCCTGAACCGGCTGGGCGTTGATGCCGTCTGGTTCCTCGTCAGCCCCGGCAACCCGCTGAAGGATGCCGGATACATGGCGGATTTTGAAAAGCGGCGTTCGAGCATTGCCGCGTTCGTGGCTGGTCATCCGCGCATGATCGTCAGTGATATCGAGGTACGCCTGGGCACGCGCTATAGCGCCGATACCATTTTGGGCCTCCAGAAACGGATGCCTCATACCCGCTTTATCTGGGTCATGGGCGCGGACAATCTGGCCACCTTCGACAAGTGGCGTGACTGGCGAAAAATTGCCCGCGCGCTTCCCATTGCGGTTTTTGACCGTCCGGGGTATTCTATAGCTGGACTGAACGCCAAGTTCGCCCGCACTTTTGGGCGGTTCCGCACGACAGCGGAAAAGCTTGGCAGGTCCGGATCACCGGCCTGGGCCTTCCTGACGATACCTCGTCATCCGGCCTCGGCTACAAAGCTTCGTCAGCGCATGGGTGAGACCTGGCTGGCAGGCGAACAGTAGAAAGGAAACTTACTTGCAAGCTTCATCGGAGACGCTCAGCGTCACTGATCCTATCCCGGTTGTGAAAACCGAGGATCTCCTCAAATCGGTCATATCCAGCCTTGACGACAACAAGGCGGAAGACATTGTTTCCATCAATTTGGCAGGCAAAACCAGCATTGCGGATCATATGGTCATCGCAAGTGGCCGTTCGCAGCGGCAAGTTGCGGCGCTGGCTGAATATGTCATCAAGGGCCTGAAGGCGCTGGGTCACAAGGACATGGTTGTTCAGGGCCAGGAACAAGCCGACTGGGTATTGATCGACGCTGGTGACGTAATCGTGCACATTTTCCGTCCGGAAGTTCGCAGCTTCTATAACCTGGACAAAATGTGGGGCACGGAGATCGAGGACGGCGACACGGTTAACTGAACCAGTAACCGTAAGACCAGTCCGGCGCCGGATGTTTTGGCGCACAAGGCTTGAGGGTAACAGGGCCGGGATGGCCCTGAAGAGGCGATTTTGCTGATTTCAATCATTGCAGTTGGCCGCATGCAGCGCGGACCAGAAATGGATCTTGTGACCCAATATCTGGGGCGCTTGCCGTGGAAGGCCGACATCACGGAAATCGATATCAAGAAGCAGGCCGCGAACGTGGCTGAGCGCAAGGCACGTGAGGCCGAGCGTATCCTGGCGGCCGTGCCGGATGGTGCGGCGCTGGTGGCGCTTGACGAGCACGGCAAGGCGCTGAAGTCCCGCCAGTTTGCGGGCAAGATTGACGAATGGCAGGCCACGGGTATCAGCCGCGTGGCTTTTGTGATCGGCGGGGCCGACGGGCTGGACGCCAGCGTGCTCGCAAAAGCCGATCTGAAGCTCGCGTTCGGCACGCTCACATGGCCCCATATGATGGTGCGCGCCATGCTGGCCGAACAAATTTACCGGGCATGGTCAATTAATGCTGGGCATCCTTACCATCGCGATTAAAATGCCACCCAAGCAAGGCCACCCTTGAATTCAACGCCCAAAGGCAAGCCGAGAGAGTAACGTCATGAGCACCACACCAAAACCCGTAGTCCTCTGTATCCTGGACGGCTGGGGCTACCGCGATCAAACGGCTGACAACGCCATCAAACTGGCGAACACCCCGAATTATGACCGGCTGTGGAGCAGCGTGCCGCGTGCGTGGCTGGCGACAAGCGGCCTTGCTGTTGGCCTGCCTGACGGGCAGATGGGTAACAGTGAGGTTGGCCACATGAACCTGGGTGGCGGCCGCGTGGTGCTGCAGGACCTGCCGCGCATCGACGAAGCAGTAGCCACCAGCGATCTCGCGAAGAACGCTGAGCTGGTGACCTTCATCGAAAAGATGAAAGTCTCAGGCGGCACCGCACACCTTATGGGCCTGATGTCCCCCGGCGGCGTGCACAGCCACCAGGACCATATCGCGGCACTGGCGAATATCATCGCAGGCGCGGGCGTACCCGTGCGCATCCATGCCTTCATGGACGGCCGCGACACCCCGCCGCGTTCCGCGCTTGAGTATCTTGAGAAATTCGAAGCCGACATTGCGAACGCCGCCGACACCAGGATCGCCACGGTCACGGGCCGCTACTGGGCGATGGACCGCGACAAGCGCTGGGACCGGGTGAAGAAGGCCTATGACGCACTGGTTGGCGGCAAAGGCATCGAGCACGCAGACAGTGCCAAGGCCGCGGTTGAAGCCTCCTACGACCGCGACGAGAACGACGAATTTGTCGCCGCCACCACCATCGGTGACTATAGCGGCATGAAAGACGGCGACGGCTTCATCATGGCCAACTTCCGCGCCGACCGCGCCCGCGAGATTTTGACCGCCATGGTCGACCCGGCGTTTGACGGGTTCGAGCGCGGAAGCTTGCCCAATTTCGCGGCTGTTGCGGGCATGGTGGAGTTTTCCGCCGCGCTCAACGAGTTCCTGCCCGTGCTGTTCCCGGCGGAAGAAATCAACAATTCGCTCGGCCAGGTGCTGGCGGAAAACGGGATCAACCAGTTGCGGATTGCGGAGACCGAAAAATACGCCCATGTGACCTTCTTCTTCAACGGTGGGTCCGAAGGCGTGTTCAAGGGCGAAGACCGCATCCTGGTGCCCTCCCCTGACGTCGCGACCTACGACCTGAAGCCCGAGATGAGCGCACCTGAGTTGACCGACAAGCTGGTGGAAGCCATCAAATCAGGCAAGTATGGCGCGATTGTTGTCAATTACGCCAACCCTGACATGGTGGGCCACACCGGTGTGCTGTCGGCTGCGATCAAGGCAGTTGAAACCATCGACGGCTGCATCGGCCGGCTTGAGGAAGCCATCCTTGAGGTCGGCGGTGCCATGCTGGTGACAGCCGACCACGGCAACGTGGAAATGATGAAGGACGAGACGACCGGCCAGGCCCACACGGCGCACACCAGCTTTGATGTGCCGGTTCTGCTGATCGGCAGCGACAAGGGCATGAAGGATGGCCGCCTGGCGGACGTGGCGCCCACCATGCTGGCGCTTCTGGGCATCCCCCAGCCTGCAGAGATGACAGGCCATAATCTGCTGACCGCAGAGAGCCAGACCGCAAGCGAGGACCGGGCCACTGCGTAAAGCAGACGCATATTGCCTGTTGGGCGCCAGCCTGCTGGCGCTTGGCCTTGCTGCATCCGCGGCGAGCGCACAAGACCGCAAGGACGCGGCGGAAACCAACCTGGAGCGGCTGGAACGCCAGCAGGAAGCCAAGGAAAAGGAAAAGCTGGCGCTTGAAGAAGCGGCGCGTGAAGCCGCCGAAGAGGCCCGCCAGCTTTCCGAAGACCTTGTGGCCGCCGCCCGCGACATCCGCATCAGCGAAGAAGAGGCCATCCGGCTTGAGGACCGCATCAAGGACCTTGAGGCTGAAACGGCGCTGAAGAAAGATCAGTTGAATAGCCGCCGGGGCGAGCTTCTGAAGCTTCTGTCCGCGCTTGAACGCCTGTCGAAACGGCCCGTGGCTTTTACCCTTGTGCAACCCAGTGAGGCCATCAAGACCGCCCGCACGGCGTCGCTGATGGGCAACCTGGTGCCGGAGATAAACCGCCAGACCGAGACGCTGAGACAGGAGCTTGGCATCCTCGCGTCGCTGCAGGACGCCTTGAGCGAAGAGCGTTTCGCGCTGAAAAATACCTTGGTGGAATTAACCCAACGTCAACTAAAACTTGGTTCACTCCTAGATAAGCGGAAAGCGGAAGCGAAACAGGCAACCGCCCAGGCGGAAGGACTGGCCAAGGAACTGGCCGATATTGCGGAAAAAGCATCCAGCCTCAGGGATTTGGTCGAAAAACTGGAACAGCAGGCCGCAAAACGGAAGCAAATTGCCCCGGTTCCTGTTAGCCCTAGACAAAAGCCGGTTATTCCCCTGCCTGCGCCGACTTTGCGCACGCCGATCACCCGGATGAAAGGTCAACTGACCTATCCGGCCATCGGGTCCATCGTCAGGCGCTTCGGGGAGATTGAAGGCGCGGTGCACGTGCGGGGCATCCGCATCAGTACGCGGGAAAACGCCCAGGTGGTGTCGCCCTATGACGGCCAGATTGTTTTTGCGGGACCGTTCAGGAACTATGGACAGCTCTTGATCATCTCGCACGGTGATGGCTACCATAGCTTGCTGGCCGGGCTTGATACGCTGCAGGCGGTGGTTGGCCAGTGGGTTCTGGCGGGAGAACCCGTGGGTTCCATGAGCGAAAACAAGGCAACTGCCGAGCTCTATCTGGAACTGAGGCACAATGGGGAATCGGTTGATCCGGCCCCATGGCTAAGCAGAAGAACAGCATCTGCGCGCTGAGACGTGCAGTGTTACGAGTGATAAAAACGAAAGGTGTCAACATGCGGAAACTTATAACCGGGACTATGATGGCCCTGATGGTGGCCTTCACAGCCCCCGCGGCAGTCCAGGCAGACACGCGCAAGAATCAGGATGAGTTCTACGAGCAGCTTGACCTCCTGATGCGGATTTTCGAGCGCGTCCGGTCTGAGTATGTTGACGAGGTTGACGACAAGGAAGTGATTGAGGCGGCCATCCAGGGCATGCTCCGCTCCCTTGACCCACACTCCACTTACCTGAACCCTGACATCTACCAGCAGGTTCGCGTCCAGATGGAAGGCGAATATGGTGGCCTCGGCATCGAGGTGCAGATGGAAAAGGGCGTGGTGAAGGTTGTCTCCCCCATTGACGACACCCCGGCTGACAAGGCCGGCATCCAGGGCGGCGACTATATCACCCACATCGACGGCCAGTCGATCCAGGGCAAGACGCTGACAGAAGCCGTGAAACAGATGCGCGGCGCCGTGGGCGCGCCGATCGTGGTGACGGTGGTGCGCGAAGGCTATGACGCCCCGTTCGATATCACCATCGTGCGCGAGAAGATCATGGTGCAATCCGTACGGCACCGCGTGGAAGATGACACCATCGGCTATATCCGCATTACCACCTTCAACATGCAGACAGGTGACGGCGTAGAGAAGGCCATCGAGGCGCTCAAGGCCGAGCTTGGCGCTGACCTTGACGGCGTGATCCTGGACTTGCGCAATAACCCGGGCGGCTTGCTAGACGAAGCCATCCGTGTGTCTGACGCTTTCCTTGACCGCGGCGAGATTGTTTCCACCCGTGGCCGCCGCCGCCAGAACAACAACCGCTGGTACGCAACATCCGGCGACATGCTGGACGGCCTGCCTGTTGTGGTGCTGACCAACGCCTATTCGGCATCGGCATCCGAAATTGTGGCCGGTGCGCTGCAGGATCACCGCCGGGCAATCGTGCTGGGCGACAAAACGTTTGGCAAAGGCACCGTGCAAAGCGAAATCCGCCTGGGCCGCGCCGGTGACCGTGCTATCCGCCTGACGACCGCGCGCTACTATACGCCAAGCGGCAAGTCGATCCAGGAACGCGGCGTTGAGCCGGATATTGAAGTGTTGTTCCCGCGCCCGGCTGGCCAGCGCGGCAACCCGCGCCGCGAAGCCGACCTGCAGGGCCACATCGAGAACGACCAGGACAGCATCGACCGCACCGGCGAGTTCGATGGTGAATATGACGCCAAGGACATGACCGACGCAGCCGATAATGTCACCCAAACCAGTGAAACCAGCGACGAACAGGTTGACGTACAGCTCAGGTATGCCATTAAGCTACTCAAGAATATGTCAGGCCTTCCAAAATCTCAGGTGGCCGAGGTTCGCTAAGAGCCTTGACCAAACCGCCGGCTTGGACGGCATGACTGAAAACTCAAGAGGGATTCACGATCGTGCCGTCCAGTCTTAATGCTCTTCTTGTCGCGTGGGCCGCCAGCCTGATTATCCTCGTTGGCGGAACGGTTTATTTTGAACTGTCCTACGACCCGAACGAGAAACTGGCCAGCGCAGGGGCCCCAAGCCACACAGACGCGGGGGACGCGGAAGACACGCAGCCCGATGCGCACGAAAGCGCAGCAGAGACCGATGAGGCCAACTCCTATGCGGATGCGTCCACTGAGGAGGCCGCAGACAGCCATACCCCAGCCGACACGGAGATGGGCACGGCAGACCATAGCGCAGAACCCGTTTCCACACCTGTTGAAGACCAGAAAACCCGTGACACGCCGCCCATGCGGCAGGATATGGCCACGGGCCTGACCCAAAAGGTGGAAACCCCGACAACGCAGCCGAAAGCCCTGGCGCGGATCAATAGCGGCATCCGTGTCGACCCGAACCCCGAGCTGATTGAACAGACCAACCAGGGGCCGCTGCCGCGCATCTCGCCAGAGGGCCGCAGGCCGTTCGAAGAATATGCCGCGCCCCCGCCCCGGAACATGCACCTGCACAAGATTGCCATGGTCATCACTGACATGGGCCAGCGCCGGAACAGCACCCAGCGGGTGATCTCCGAGCTGCCGTCTGCCGTCAGCTTTGCCTTCTCCCCCTATTCGACCAACGGGTTCGAGTGGGGTGAGCAGTCCCGCCGGACGGGCCATGAAGTGTTGTTGATGATTCCAATGGAACCGGTGAATTACCCGCAGAACGACCCGGGGCCCTTTACGCTTTTGACCAGCCGGTCCGCGCGCGAGAATATCAACCTGTTGCGCGCATCGCTTGGCCGCATGTCGGGCTATGTGGGCGTGGTGAACCATATGGGATCGCGCTTCACAGCCGCATCCGAAAGCCTGCGCCCGGTGCTTGAAGAACTGCAGCGCCGCGGCCTGATGCTCTTGGATAGCCGGGCATCGCAATATAGCCGCGCGGCCTCCATGGGGCGGGACCTGGGCCTGCCCACGGCGATCAACAATAATTTCGTCGACGAGAATGTGAACCCGGGCGAGATTGCCAAACAGTTGGCGGAGCTGGAGAGCCGGGCTCGCGTTTACGACTATGCCGTTGGCATGGGCCGCCCCTACCCGGTAACCATTGATGCCATCAAGGTGTGGGCCGCCGGGCTTGAAAGGCGCGGCTTTGTGCTGGTGCCCATCAGCGCTGTCGCCAACAAGCAACCGTTGCCGAGATAACCATCATGACAGACCTGCCCTACCGCCCCTGTGTGGGGATCATGCTAGTGAACGCTGAAGGCCAGATCTTCACCGGGGAGCGCATCGATACGCCGGGCGCCTGGCAGATGCCCCAAGGCGGCATCGACGAAGGTGAAACGCCTGAAGTGGCCGCAGTGCGGGAGCTTGAAGAAGAAATCGGCGTCGCGCCCGAGCACGTGACGATCATCAAGGCCACCCAAGACTGGGTGACCTATGACCTGCCAGAGCATCTTCTGGGCAAGGCCTGGGGCGGCAAGTATCGCGGACAGAAACAATATTGGTTCCTGATGGAACTGATGGCCGCCGATGACGTGATCAACATCGATACAGCGCACCCCGAGTTCAGCCAATGGAAATGGACCACCCCGGACGCCCTGGTGGACGAAATTGTCCCGTTCAAGCAGGCCGTTTATACCGAGGTCGTCAAAAAGCTGCTGGGGTGAACCGAGCAAGCCGTTAGTTCCCCGGCTTTTACAACCCCGTCAAGCGGGCAATCGCCCAAGCAGGCTCGACAAACGATCGATCATCGCCATAAAGTTTGATGGTTTCAGCTTTAAGGCGATGGGCGAACTATGGACGATAAAACAATCACCGAAAAAATCACCCGCTTCCTGAACGGCATTGGTATCCCAACCCGTGAAGGCAGCTTGCCGGACGATACCTTCCTGCCGGGCATCCGGCTGGAGCATGGCGGCCTGGTGTATGACCCCGCCCGCATGACCTACCCAGGCGACTTGCTGCATGAAGCCGGCCATATAGCCGTTATGAAGCCCAGCCAGCGCCCGACCTGCTTTGCCGACGCCGGACCAGAGATGGGGGAAGAGATCGCCGCCCAGGCCTGGTCATACGCGGCGGCACTTGCCTGCGGCATTGAGCCCGAAGTGGTGTTTCATGACCACGGATACAAAGGCGGCGGCAGCCACGCGGCAAACATCTACCGTGAGGGTCACTGGCCCGGCGTTCCCTTGCTTGCCTGGATGGGGCTCACCGGCATGCCCGAGGTGGAAGGCGACATGGCCAAACCCAAATTCCCCGAAATGAAAGCCTGGGTTCGCGTGTGGGAAGACCCGTCCACAGATCGCGCCTGACCTCCAATGAAAAAAGCGCCGCCCAAACACATTCGTCACTCGCCGACTGGATCGGCGGGTCCATGCCTTGTGTCCAACATAGATTCGCCGGTCAAGCCGGCGAATGACAATATGACGGAAGTCTCCCGGCCACCCCAAAGAAAAAAGCGCCGCCCGGTGGGGCAGCGCTTCTTTATTCATTCGCCGATTGGCTAGGCTTAGTGAGCGACGATGTCCGCCAGGGCGACCATCCAAGCCAGCTCTTTTTCAAAGCCTGCGCGTTCCACATCATCCTTGGCGTCTTCGATGTCTTCGCGGGTATCCGCGATCTTCTTGTTGAGGTCGTCCAGATCCACATCTTCAAGAGACAGGGTCTCTTCCGCGAGGATCGTCAGGCCGGCTGGGCTGATTTGCGCCAGGCCGCCTTTGACGAAGAGACGCTCAGGCTCGCCGCCTTCGGTCTCGAAAATCTCAACAACACCAGGACGGATCGTGGACATCATGGGCGCGTGCGCTGGCAGCGCGGCGAAATCGCCGTCGGCACCTGGCACAACAATCATCGCTGCCTCAGCATCTTTCAGAAGACGCTCGGGAGAGACGATTTCAAAGTGAAGGGTATCGGTCATGATGTCCTTGTCCCGTTATCTATGCGGCTTCAGCAGCCAGTTTTTCAGCTTTCGCAACAGCCTGCTCGATGTTGCCTACAAGATAGAAGGCAGCTTCTGGCAGGTGGTCGTATTCACCGGCAACGATCGCCTTGAAGCCACTGATCGTGTCTTCGAGGGATACGAACTCACCGTTAATGCCGGTGAAGATCTCTGCCACGTGGAACGGCTGGGAGAGGAAACGCTGGATCTTACGGGCACGTGCCACAACCAGTTTGTCGTCCTCACTGAGTTCGTCCATACCCAGGATCGCGATGATGTCCTGCAGGGATTTGTATTTCTGCAGTACTTCCTGAACCGAACGTGCAACGGCATAGTGCTCGTCGCCCAGTACGCGTGGGTCAAGGATACGGCTGGTGGAGTCCAGTGGATCCACAGCTGGGTAAATACCAAGTTCCGCAATCTGACGCGACAGAACTGTCGTAGCGTCAAGGTGTGCGAACGAAGTTGCTGGTGCAGGGTCAGTCAGGTCATCCGCAGGTACGTATACGGCCTGTACGGAAGTGATCGAACCCTTCTTCGTGGAGGTAATACGCTCCTGCAGGGCACCCATGTCAGTTGCCAGTGTTGGCTGGTAACCCACAGCGGATGGGATACGGCCCAGAAGTGCGGACACCTCTGCACCCGCTTGCGTGAAGCGGAAGATGTTATCCACGAAGAACAGAACGTCCTGGCCTTCCTGGTCACGGAAGTATTCCGCGAGCGTCAGACCGGTCAGGGCCACACGTGCACGGGCTCCTGGAGGTTCGTTCATCTGACCGTATACGAGGGCCGCTTTGGACTCGCCTTCGAGGTTGATAACCTTGGAGTCGATCATCTCGTGGTAAAGGTCGTTACCTTCACGGGTACGCTCACCAACACCTGCGAATACAGAGTAACCACCGTGGCCTTTTGCGATGTTGTTGATCAGCTCCATGATCAGTACGGTCTTGCCCACACCGGCACCACCGAACAGACCAATCTTACCGCCCTTTGCGTAAGGTGCGAGAAGGTCAACAACCTTGATGCCTGTTACCAGGATCTCGGCTTCAGTTGACTGGTCTTCGAAAGAAGGCGCTTCAGCGTGAATTGGGGCAACCTGCTTGTGGCCAACAGGACCGCGCTCGTCGATTGGCTCGCCGATCACGTTCAGGATACGACCCAGCGTCTCAGGACCAACAGGTACAGAGATCGGCGCGCCCGTGTCCGTCACTTCCTGACCGCGCACCAGACCGTCGGTGGCGTCCATTGCGATGGTACGAACAGTGTTTTCACCCAGGTGAGATGCCACTTCGAGAACGAGGCGGGCACCGTTGTTTTCAGTTTCCAGCGCTGACAGGATCGCCGGCAGTTCATTGTCGAACTGTACGTCGACAACAGCACCGATTACCTGTGTTACGCGGCCAGTATTCTTAGCCATTTTTTACACTCCTTCGTGTAATCAAACTCAAAGCGCTTCAGCGCCAGAAATAATTTCGATCAGTTCTTTGGTGATGTTCGCCTGACGCGTACGGTTGTACGTGATGGACAGGCTATCAATCATGTCGCCAGCGTTCCGCGTTGCGTTGTCCATTGCGGTCATACGCGCGCCTTGTTCAGACGCAGCATTTTCAAGAAGACCACGATAGATTTGCACAGCCACGTTGCGAGGCAGGAGATCCTCAAGGATCGCCGTCTCGTCCGGCTCGTAATCATAGGCAGCACCGCCAAGCTCATCCGCAGCTTCATTTTCATTGGCTGCTTCAGGCAAAGGCGTCGGGATCAGCTGTTGCTTGGTTGTCAGCTGCACCAGGGCAGACTGGAACTTCGCGTAAAACAGCGTCGCTACATCAAATTCACCGCGCTCGTACATGGCCAGGACTTCCTGGGCAATCGGCTGGGCGTCAGCGAAGCCAAGCTTCTTGATGCCCGACATGTCTTTCACGTCGATGATTTTATCACCAAATTCACGGCGCAGGACGTTGTAGCCCTTTTTGCCGATGCAAAGGATTTTGACCGTCTTGCCGGCTGCAATCAGCTCCCGGACATGGATGCGGGCAGCTTTGACAATGTTGGTGTTGAAACCGCCACAGAGACCACGCTCTGAAGAGGCAACGATCACCAGCTCGACATCGTCTTTGCCCGTACCAACCAGAAGCGGAGAAGCACCCGGCTGGCCAGCGACGGATGCGCCGAGGCCAGTCAGTACTTTTTCCATCCGCTCTGCGTACGGGCGGGCGGCCTCAGCCGCCTCTTGCGCACGCTTCAGTTTCGATGCAGCAACCATTTTCATGGCCTTGGTAATCTTCTGCGTCGACTTCACCGAGTTGATGCGGATTTTTAGATCCTTAAGGCTTGGCATTGCTCAGCCTCTCCTATCCAGCTTCTTAGCTAAAAGATTTCGCGAAGGCGTCGAGGATGGATTTCAGCTTGGAAATCGTATCGTCGGACAGTTTCTTCTCGGTGCGGATTGCTTTCAGAACGTCAGCGTGCTTCGCGCGAACCTCTGCGAGGAACTGCTCTTCGAAGCGCGTAACGGCCGTGGTAGCGATCTTGTCGAGATAACCATTCACACCCGCGAAGATGGATACTACCTGCTCTTCAACTGGCAGTGGGCTGTACTGGCCTTGCTTCAGAAGCTCGGTCAGGCGGGCACCACGGTTCAGCAGCTGCTGGGTAGAAGCATCAAGGTCGGAACCGAACTGAGCAAAGGCTTCCATCTCACGATACTGAGCCAGCTCAAGCTTAATGGAACCTGCAACCTGCTTCATCGCCTTGATCTGTGCAGCCGAACCCACACGGGATACAGACAGACCAACGTTAATTGCAGGGCGGATACCTTTATAGAAGAGTTCCGTTTCCAGGAAGATCTGACCGTCGGTAATGGAGATCACGTTGGTTGGGATGTATGCAGATACGTCACCAGCCTGGGTCTCAATTACTGGCAGAGCCGTCAGGGAACCACCACCACGCTCGTCAGACATCTTCGCTGCACGCTCGAGAAGACGTGAGTGCAGGTAGAATACGTCACCTGGGTATGCTTCACGTCCTGGAGGACGACGCAGCAGCAGGGACATCTGACGGTAGGCAACAGCCTGTTTGGTCAGGTCGTCGTGTACGATGACAGCGTGCATGCCGTTGTCGCGGAAGTATTCACCCATTGCTGTACCGGTATATGGTGCCAGGAACTGCATTGGAGCCGGATCAGAGGCCGTAGCCGCGATCACGATGGAATATTCCAGAGCGCCATTTTCTTCGAGCGACTTCACGATCTGTGCAACCGTGGAACGCTTCTGACCAACTGCAACATAGATACAGAACAGCTTTTCACCGTCTTCTTTTGCTGCGTCGTTGATGGACTTCTGGTTGATGAATGTATCGATCGCAACCGCAGTCTTACCAGTCTGACGGTCACCAATGATCAGCTCACGCTGGCCACGACCAACTGGCACGAGGGCATCGATTGCCTTCAGGCCCGACTGCATTGGCTCGGATACAGATTGACGTGGGATAATGCCAGGCGCCTTGGTTTCCACCCGCGTACGCTCAACGTCTACGAGAGGACCTTTGCCGTCGATCGGGTTACCGAGGCCATCGACAACGCGACCGAGCAGGCCTTTGCCCACTGGAACGTCCACGATTGCGCCGGTCCGCTTGACGGTGTCGCCTTCTTTAATACCACGGTCATCACCGAAAATAACGATACCCACGTTGTCGGTTTCCAGGTTGAGGGCCATGCCCTTAACGCCACCTGGGAATTCAACCATCTCACCAGCCTGAACTTGGTCGAGGCCGTAAACGCGAGCAATACCGTCACCAACAGAGAGAACGGTGCCTACTTCAGAAACTTGGGCTTCATTGCCGAAGTTTGCAATCTGGTCCTTCAGGACCTTGGAAATTTCCGCCGCACGGATATCCATTACTGAACCCCTTTCATGGCGATTGCGAGGTTGTCGAGTTTGGTTTTGAGGCTGTCGTCAATAAGGCGCGAGCCAACCTTAACCGTGAGACCGCCGAGCAGACTTTCATCAACGCTTGCGTCGATGAGGATGTCTTGGCCGACAGCCAGTTTCAATTTTTTCTCAAGGTTCCCAAGCTGGGTCTTGGTCAGCTTGCGTGCGCTCACAACAGACGCCCGAACTTCACCGCGGTGATGGGCAGTCAGTTTCTCGAATGCTGCAATGGTTGAACCAAGAGCGCCAAGGCGGCGATTCGCTGCAAGCACGCCGAGGAACTTAACCGTCAGGTCACCAAGCTTAGCTGCTTTCGCAACAGCTTCGATGGCTGTAGTTTGTTGGTCCCGGCTATATAGCGGCGAGGCGACGAGATCGCGCAGATCGGCGCTTTCGTCGAGCATTGCCTTAAGCGTTGAGAGATCGGATTCAACCGCCTCGAGCGCCTTGGACTCTAGAGCGAGTTCATAAAGCGCTACCGCATAGCGGCCTGAAATCCCGGATACTATCGCTTTGTGCGAGGTCACGTCAGACGTTCCCCTGGGTTAGGTCTGAACCTGTTTGACACACCTGTGAGACAGCCACTTAAAAGCACCGCCCACGCTCAATTTTTGACCTGTTCTGACGAACCTAACCATAGGCCCATCGCGGCCAAGGCCAGCCGAAATGCGTGCTCCCTCTAGCATAAGGATTTGGCGGGCGCAAGCCACCTTGAGCCCGTTTTTGGAATCTTATGGGGAAATGCTGTTTCCCCCACCGCACAGGGGCAGCGCGAGGGGGAAGCTTCAGGCATGGCCCATGCCCGAATTTGGGCGTCAGCAAAGGATTGGGCGTTTGGCATACCCACACTTCTATATATGGCCGCAAAACAGTGACATGAGGACGCATGAGCGGCCATCAGGTCGCCCTGACGGCCTGCGGAAGCGCATTCCGCCCGCGGCATACGAATCGCTGGCTTGCGCGCGCCCGCTTACATGAAGCTGTAGGGGTCGATGTCCACCTTGATGCGCACGTTTGATTTCGGCTTCACCCGCATCACCCAGGCCCTGACCAGCTGCTGCACCTTCACATGCTTCTTGGCATGCAGCAGCATCCTGAACCGGTGCTGGCCGCGGATACGCACCATGGGCGCGGGCGCCGGGCCCACAATGTCCACGCCGTGCTCCACGGGGGCGGCTTTGGCAAGCGCACGGCCTACCTCCAGCACGTCCGCCATCTCCGGCCCGGAAAGGATGATCGCCACCAGCTTGCCAAAGGGCGGCATGTGATATTGGGCGCGGGCTGCCTTTTCCGCAGCCATGAAGGCGTCGCCGTCGCCGGTCAGCAGCGCCTGCACCACCGGGTGCTCGGGCTCATAGCTTTGCAGCAGCACCTTGCCCGGCTTTTCCGCCCGACCCGCGCGGCCCGCCACCTGCACCAACTGCTGGTAGGTGCGTTCGCCCGCGCGCAGGTCGCCGCCGCGCAATCCCAGGTCTGCATCCACCACGCCCACCAGCGTCAGGTTGGGGAAATGGTAGCCCTTGGTGACAATCTGGGTGCCGATCACAATATCCAGATGCCCGCCCGCGATTTCCTTCACCACCGCCGCCGTCTGACTGGGGCTCATCATCGTGTCGCTGGTCATCACGCTGGTGCGGGCCGTGCTGAAACGCCGTGAGACTTCCTCAAACAGGCGCTCCACGCCCGGGCCGCAGGCCACCAGGCTCTCCTTGCTCTCGCACGTGGGGCAGGCCTCGGGTATCGGCTCCATATGGCCGCAGTGGTGGCACTGCAGTTCCTGGCGGAAGCGGTGTTCGACCAGCCAGGCCGAACAGCTGGGGCATTCAATCCTATGCCCGCAGGTGCGGCACAGTGTTAAGGGCGCATAACCGCGGCGGTTGAGGAACAGCATCACCTGTTCGCCCGCCGCCAGCGTCTCTTCAATCTCGCGCACCAGGATGGGGGACAGCCAGGTGCCGGCCTCGGGCGGTTCGGCGCGCATGTCCACGGCGCGCATTTCCGGCAGCACCGCAACGCCGTGCCGCTCCCTGAGTTTCAGCACCTGATACTTGCCCTCGTCCGCATTCACCTGTGTCTCAAGGCTGGGCGTCGCGCTGGCCAGCACCACAGGGCATTCCGCCAGCATCGCCCGCACCACTGCCATGTCGCGGGCGTGGTACATGACCCCCTCTTCCTGCTTGAATGAGGGGTCGTGTTCTTCGTCGACCGTGATGAAAGCCAGCTTCTTGAACGGCAAAAACAGTGCGGACCGCGCGCCCACCACCACGCGGGCATCGCCCGATGCCACCGCGCGCCAGGCGCGCCTGCGCTCTGCCTGCCCGATTTCCGAATGCCACACCACCGGCGCCACACCAAAGCGGGCTTCAAAGCGCTCAAGCCACTGGGATGTCAGCGCAATCTCGGGCACCAGAACCAGCACTTGCGTGCCCTTTTCCTGCAAGGCTTCGGCAAGGCCTTCGAAATAGACTTCGGTTTTGCCTGACCCGGTGATGCCGTCCAAGAGGAACGGCTTGAAGCCGCCTTCCCACACCGCCGCGCGAATCGCCTCCGCCGCCTCTGTCTGCTCGCCCGACAGTTTCGGGCCCTTTAGGCTTGTATCCGGCTGCGGGTATGGCTGGTCAACCGATATATCCAGCGCCACCAGCGCGCCCGCGTCCGCAAGCCCCCGCACCACGCCGTCTGAAACGCCCGCGAGCGATGCGACCTCAGGGGCCATGCGCGGCTTGCCGTCAGAGAGCACCTTCATCACCGCTTCCCGCGCCGGGGTCATGCGCAGGCCTTCGGGCAGCCCTCCAGCGCGCGTATAATGCCGTTTCACCGGCACATCCTGAAACGCGGATGGGGCAGACAGGCACATGCGCAAGACCGCGCCCTGGGCGGACAGCGTATAGGCAGAGACCCAGTCGACGAATCGCATCAGGTCGTCCCGGAAGGGCGGCACATCGATGATGCGCTCCACCGGCTTCAGTTTCGAAAGCGGGAAGGTTTTGCCGCCGCCCTTTGTGGGCCACACGACACCGATGGCCTTGCGGCCACTAAGCGGCACTTCCACCACCGTGCCCGGTTCAAGGTGATCCTTCAGGTCATCAGGCACGCGGTAATCAAGGGGCCCGGCCAGCGGCAGCGGCAAAAGCACGCTTATGCGCGCGCCCGCTTCCTCGCTCACCATGTCCTGATCCTTGAAAAGCTGCGCCTGCGTCACGCGGGTTGACCTCTGTGTATATACCCCGAAGGGCGACCATTCCGGGCCACCATAGGGGACAAAAGTCAGGACAGCAATTGCACCCGAACCATGGCACAAGGAATTATTAATAAGCTTAGCTTATAATTATGCTTGCTTATTAATTACACCGCACCATTTAAGGCACCATGAAACAGGAAAAATCCCATAACCCGTTCGTATTCCAGGTAGGCGACCTGTTCCGCCTGGTCCGCCAGAGCTTTGAGGCCGAACAGGACCTGGACGTCACCCGCGCCCAGGCCAAGATGCTGATTGCCATCTGGCGGAACCCGGGCATTACCCAGCAGGCGCTGGCCGCCCGGCTGGATATCGCCACCATGAGCGTATGCCGGCAAGTGGACGCGCTGGAGGCCCGCGGCATGATCGAGCGCCGCACAGACAGCGCGGACCGCCGCGTGCGCCGCCTTTTCATCACCGAGAAAACAAACCCCGTCATCCGCCCCATGCTGGAACGGATCGACCGTATTTCGGACCTCTTCCTGTCGTCGCTGTCGAAAGCCGAGCGCGAGACGCTCCTCAATCTGATGGACCGTGTCATCAGCGACGCCAGCCAACGACGGGCCGACCAGACTGCGAGCAACAAACAATGAAGCGTATCTTTCTTTATATCAGTGTCCCCACCCTGATCGCCGTGGTTGCCGCCATGGTCTACCTGTCGGGCGGGCGCATGATTACCACCGACAACGCCTATGTGCGCACCGGCATCCTGACGGGTGCGGCGCGCATCTCGGGCGAAGTCCGCACTGTGCTGGTTGAACGGAACCAGCATGTAAACGCGGGCGATGTGATTGCCGAACTGGATGACGCCGACGCCCAGGTGAAGCTTCTGGAAGCCCAGGCTGGCATCGTGAGCGCCCGCAACCTTGTGGCCGCGGTCCGCGCCAACCACCGGCAGAGCCTTGCGGCCATCGCCAAGGAAGAAGAAGTGCTGGCGTTCGAACAGCGTGAACTGGCGCGCGCCGAAGCGCTGGCGAAAGACCAGAATATCTCGGAAGCATCGCTGGATAACCACCGCCACAAGGTGATGGAGTCCGAGCGCCAGCTGACGGTGCTGAGGGAAGCGGCCAACATGGCGCTGACCCAGCTTGGCGGCAACCCGGACCTGGAGACCGACCAGCACCCCATGGTGCTGAAGGCCAAGGCCGCGGTTAAGTCCGCCGAGGTCTTGCTGGACCACCACAAGGTGCGCACCCGCACCGGTGGCACCATCACGCAGATCGACCTGCACCCGGGCGAATATGTTGCCGCCGGCTACCCGATTTTCGGCCTGACGGTGGATGATGACCTGCGCATTGAAGCCAACCCCAAGGAAACGGACCTGACGTTTGTCAAAGTTGGCCAACCGGTTGACGTGTTGATCGACGCGCTGCCTGGCCAGCACCTCACCGGCAAGGTAGCGTCCATCGACCCCGCGACAGGCGCTGAATTCGCCGTGTTGCCAGCCCAGAACGCCACCGGCAACTGGGTAAAGGTAACCCAGCGCATCCCCGTGCAGATCCAGCTTGATGAAGGCCAGGACGTCGGCTCCTTGCGCGCGGGCCTGAGCGCGGAAGTGTCCATCGATACAGGGCACGAGCGCACCTTTGACGACTTGCTGACGCTTCTGGGGCTCTGAGGCATGGCCGCTGCCGATCATCCCGCAAGCGCCATCACAGACCATCGGGGCGGCCTTCTGGTCTGCCTGATGGCGGCTGTATCGCTGCACACCATTGACGCCACCATCGTCAATGTGGCGCTGCCGGAGATGCGTGGCACGCTGCAGGCCACCTTCGACCAGATTTCCTGGGTCGTGACCACCTATATCATCGCCGCCGTGGTGCTGACGCCCCTTGTGGGCTGGGCCGCCAGCCGGTTCGGCGTGAAGCGGCTGATGATCCTGTCGGTATCCATTTTCACGCTGGCGTCCGTGCTGTGCGGGCTGGCGATCACGCTTGAGGCCATGCTGGCCGCCCGCATCCTGCAGGGCGCGGCTGGCGCGCCGCTGATCCCGCTCGCGATCGCCACAATGAACCGCATGTCCACGGACAGTACAGACCGCGCGCGGCTGATGGCTCTGTTTGGTCTGGGGACCATGGCGGGGCCGGTGCTGGGGCCGTCGCTCGGCGGCTATATCACCGATGTGGCCACCTGGCGCTGGGTGTTCTTCATCAACCTGCCCGTGGGCATCTTGACGGCTGTTGGTCTGGGCATGACCATGAAACGCGGCATGCATTTCCCCGGCCACAGGCTGAATTTCATCGGGTTCTTCAGCCTCGCCATTGCCATTGGCGCGCTTCAGCTGGCGCTTGACCGGGGCGAAACCGAAGACTGGTTCGAAAGCATGGAAATCATCGCTTACGGCCTGGTGTTCCTGGCCGCCGCCTGGATTTTCACGGTCAACAGCCGCACCAGCGGCCGCCCGTTCCTGCCCGGCGCCCTGTTCCGCGACCGCAACTATATGATCGGCATGCTCTTGATCCTGATCACTGCGGGCAACATGACGGCGTCTGTAGTACTGCAGCCGCCCATGATGCAGAACCTGATGGGGTACCCGGTGCTGGACACCGGCGTGATCCTGATGTGGCGCGGCGTGGGCATGATGGTGGGCATGATGCTGACCCCAAGGCTGACCCAGTTCCTGAGCGTGCGGCTGCTGCTCGCCCTTGGCGGGGCCTGCATGGCCACCGGCCTTTACCCCTTCATCCACCTGACAACAGAAACCCCGGCCCTGATGCTGGCGGTGCCGCCCGTTTTGCACGGCTTCGGCATCGGCATCCTGTTCGTGGTTGCCTCCACCGTCGCTTACGCGTCCATCAGCCACGAGATGCAGGTGGAAGCCTCCTCTGTCTTCTCGCTGGTGCGCGGGCTTGGCCAGGCGGCCGCGATTTCCATGGTTGTGGCGCTTGTCAGTCGCTACAGCCAGATCAACCACGCAGAGCTTGTGGAACGGCTGAGCCCCCTTCGCGCCTTCACGCCCAAGGCCATATCTCTCTCTGGCAGCCCGGAAGCGCTGCAGCAACTGGCCATCAGCGACATGCTGGTGCAGCGCGAAGCGGCCATGATGGCCTACAACAACGCCTATATGGCACTGTTTGCGGCGGCCCTTGTGGTGATTCTGACTTCCTTCTTTGTCAGGATGCCCACCCAGGAGCAGACGGGCGACGAGGTTGGCCACCCGGTCGAGGCCTGATTCCCGCACAGGACACTTGCCAATCCCACTAAACTTTATTAGTCAGGCGGCGAAAAGGCGGACTTGAGTGCTTAGGGAGTGCATCCCGCACCATTTGCCGATATATAGATCAGCAACCGCTACTGAATTAAGGGACCCACTCCGCGCACCGGAGTGCCGAAGGAGCTAACAATGAAATTTTTCCTGGATACCGCCAACATCGATGAAATCCGTGAAGCCAACGCCACGGGCCTTCTGGACGGCGTAACCACCAACCCGTCGCTGATCAAGAAAGCTGGCCGCGAATTCTTTGAAGTGATCACCGAGATTGCCAAGGAAGTGGACGGCCCGGTATCCGCCGAAACCGTTGCCCACGACCATGAGACCATGCTCAAGGAAGGCCTCAAGTGCGCCAAGATCGCTGACAATATCGCGGTCAAGGTTCCACTGACCATCGAAGGCCTCAAAACCTGTAAGGCGCTCAGGGCTGAAGGCATCATGGTGAACGTGACGCTTTGCTTCAGTGCCAACCAGGCGCTGCTGGCCGCCAAGGCGGGCGCAAGCTTCATTTCCCCGTTCGTGGGCCGTCATGACGATGTGGGCTTCAACGGCATGGAGCTGATCGAAGACATCCGCAACATCTATGACAACTACGCTTTCGACACGGAAATCCTGGTGGCGTCCGTTCGCCACCCCACGCACATTCTGGAAAGCGCGCGCATCGGTGCCGATGTTGCCACCTTCCCGATCGATGTTCTGCGGAAGCTGTTCAACCACCCGCTGACCACCAATGGCCTCGCGGGCTTCGACAAGGACTGGGCAGCCACCGGCTTCTCGATCCTTTAAGGAACCAAGCGATCAGGGCGCGGACACACCGCGCCCTTTTTTTGTTCACACTTCATGCGTATGAAACTACTTTGTTGATACGTCGCCGTTTAGGCAGAGGGGTGTGGCCGTGCAAACAAATGATTCTGAATTTACGTCAATAGTTCGGGATGCTGGGATCGAGCCCAAGAACGTTAGTAAAGAGAGGTATGAAGAAATCATACGGCTCGCTGAACTAAGGCTCCAAGCTCAACTCTCAACAGCGCTGTCTGCTGATCAAAGAGCTCTGGCCCTTACTGGTATTCTTGTTACATTCTCTCTAGCAAACTTAGGCGGCCTGATTACTGCGTATTCCGACAAGTCATGGGTGCTCTTTGTCGCGCTGCTCTTTTTGCTCGCTTACTTTTCCCTGGCGTCATTCATTGCCATCAAGGCAGCATGGCCTGTCGAGTTCATTTTTCCAGGAAACGAGCCAAACGAATGGAATACCAAGGAAGACTTGAGCGGACCTTGGTCAGTCGCACTTTCCGAACAGTGCAACATTTATGATGAAGCGATAGCTGAAAACAATCTGGTGATGGCGAGTAACGCTAAACACGTCAAATGGTCAGTAACTTTGTTAGTTGCGTCACCTTTGGCCGCTCTGTTGCTGTTGGCGGTCTTCTCTTACGTTGATCCATTTATTTTTTCGGACCACTGGGCGGTCTCGGAGGTGGAGGCGGGCTCGGAGGCCTCGGAGTAGGCACATTCCTAGTAGGAGACTCGTTAAAAGCTCCTCCCTTCGTTCCTTTAGAACCACCGCCCTTTGGTACCATGGCATCATTCTCCATCACTGACATGCTTGAGCAAGTCAATTGCACTCAATTATGCCTACCATGTCTAGCATAAAATCGCCCAGAGAGAGCAACTAGATACGACAACATATTCGTTTACTCCGAAATTTAAGATTGGCTTATAGCCAGCTAGATTTTTCGTATTTCACGGTTGCTTTGGCCTCAATCGCGAGCTAGAGCATGCCCATGACAGACACAGCATTCAACAAACTTCTGGCGGAAAACCCGTGGCCTGAAACCGAAGGCCTGGTGGCGTGGGACTATACGCTGGGCGGCTATGGGCGTGATATGGTGGATGAGATCATCCGCACGCGTAAGCCCCGCTATATGCTGGAGATCGGTTGCTTCCTGTGCTCCAGCGCCAAGCGCTGGCTGTCGGTGGACCCGGACCTCAAGCTCGTGGGGGTGGACCCCTGGAGCGACCATCTGATCGAGCAGGTCCAGCGCTATGTGGGCCGCCCGAAGCTGACGCGCGAATATCCCGACATGGCAGACCAGAAGCGCTTCGCCGCAGACGTTAAGCGCCAGGGCCCCTTCCCCACCGCGCTTGCCAACCTGCGTGGGTTTGAACGCCGCTTCGTGCCCTACCGCGGCCTGTCGCCCGACGCGCTTTATGAGCTCAAGGACAAAGGCTTCGAGCCTGAACTGGTGTACATTGACGCCAACAAGCAGGCCGTGGACCTCGAGGTCTGCCACGCGCTGTGGCCCGATGCCCAGATCACCGGGGACGACTGGCACTGGAGCCGGTCAAAAGGCTTCCCCATGCGTGATATCGTCTATGCTTTCGCAGACAAACACGGCTTCACCGTGCGCGCCGAACACGCCACCTGGATTCTGGAGCGCTAGGCCCCCTCAAATCGGGTCGCCATAGGTGGCGTCGCATTTGATGGCGCCGGGCTTGAAGAAGGCGAGACCCGCCTTCTTGAGGTCGCGATAGTCCACGATACGCCGTTCCACAAAGCCTTCGGTGACGTTCGTTTCTGCCGCATGCCCCCCGTTGGCCGGGATGGTTCTAGTGCGGGTGAAGGACCAGCCGGAGCCCGCGCGGTCATCAGGCCTGAGCGCCACCATCTGCCACACAAGGCCAGGGCCGCGGCAGAAGTCCCAGAACAGATAATGATCAAGGCTTGAGCTGACCACCTGCGTGTTGCCGAACTGCAGGAAGCGCGGGACTTGTTCGATAATCACAATCCGGCCCCCCAGCGACACACGCTCAAGCTCCGAACGGTCGATTTTCATTTCCGGCCACTCACCGGTTGTCGGCGCTGTGGCGCAGCCTGCAACAAGTAAAGCTACGGTCACCAATATCAGATATCGCATATGGCCTCTCCCCCAGAAGCGGCCATATTATACCAAAAGTTATATCATTACAACTGTATGGTGGCGGGCGAAAAAGGGAGGCACGAGCCTCCCTTTCCACATCCATGATCAGGCTAAAGATCCTGCCTAGAAGCCACCAACAGCAATCGCCGCTTCGCCACCACCCGGCAGCTTCCGTGACAGAGCCACGATACGGCCGATGATATCGGTGATGTTTGACTTGATCGCCCCTTCGTTCGCCAACTGAAGGCGTTTGGAACCAACCAATGCGTCACCAAAAGCAGCTGTGTATTCAGTGTGGATCACTTCATCAAACAACGTTTCATCAGTTTGGGTGTCAGTCAGCACATAGCGGACATCAACCTTCACGGTCATGCTGAAACCGGCAAAGGGTTGCTTGATTTCCTGCAGCTCGGTCACAAGCTTGTAACGGCCATCGTTTTCAGCCAACAGCGTGTGCAATTGCAGGCTTTGCTTCAGCGCTTCGGTGAATTGTTCATTGCCAACTTGCGAGGTCCAAAGCGGGTTGGTGTCTTTGCCACCGGTTACCCCAGCCACCTCGACTGCATTTTTGGCCGGATTGTCGTCAGCGATCATATTTGCTTCGGTAAGCGGTGAAACCATGGCCCCTGTGCGGGCGCCAGAAGAACATGCCGCCGTTACAAGAAGCAACGAGACGGCCAAAAGAATACGAAACATGGATTTCCCCCATTCAACATACATTGAGTAAAAAAAACACTTTCAACTTTGAGCCAACCTCTATAGGAAATACGGTAAGAAAAGCAAGCTATTCCTGATGGGGAAATTCAACTTGAAACACCAATACTGGGCATTGGCCTTAACCGCGCTGCTCCTGACCGGCTGCGGCGGGCGAAAACTTGATCTTGTAGAGGTTCATCGTGACACCGATGTCAGGCTGACGTGCGGTCATATGGATGCGGAATTCCACGTGAACACCAACCGAATTGCCGGGTTGACTGGTGAGCGCAGCCACGAAACAACCAACAATTTCGGTATGCTGCTGGTTGCACCCCTGTTCCTGGATTTTTCAGGGACGGAGCGAAAAGAGATTCAGGCGCTGCAGCAACGCAATTTGCGCCTCATAGACCTGATGACAGAAAAAGAATGCACCGATATTCCCGCCATCAAGCAGGAGAAGGAAACGGCCGAATAAGGCCTCTTATTCTGCGTCCTCAACCCAGGTCACATGGCCCATCTTGCGGCCTTCGCGCGGCTCCAGCTTGCCATAGTGATGATAGTGGGCCTTGGGGTCGGTCAGATATTGCTCGAAATCGAGAATCTCTTTGCCCAGGAGGTTCTTCATCTTCACCTTGCCGCGAGCGTCAGTGGCGCCAAGCGGCAGGTCACAGATGGCGCGGATATGCTGTTCGAACTGGCTGGTGGCAGCCCCTTCGATCGTCCAGTGGCCGCTGTTGTGCACACGCGGTGCAATCTCATTGACCACAATCTCGCCCGTGCCGTCGTTGACGAACATCTCAACCGTCATCACGCCGATATATTCAAGCGCGTTGGCGATGCGGGTGGCCATAACCTTGGCTTTGGCTTCGACCACTTCCGAGATCTGCGCCGGTACGGTGCTGGTGTCCAGGATATGGTTGGTGTGCACGTTTTCAGCCACCGGGAAGGCCGCCACGTCGCCCGAGGCCGAGCGCGCCACAACCACGCTGATCTCGCGGTCGAACATCACGAAACCCTCAAGGATCGCAGGCGTGCCCTTGGTGACATCCATGACAAGGTCCACGTCCTTGCGGGCCTTGATCATCAGCTGGCCCTTGCCGTCATAACCAAACCGGCGGGTCTTGGCCACCGACGGGCGACCGATTTCCTTGAAGGCTTCATCCAGCTCTTCTGCCGTCTGGAACGGCATGAACGGGGCGGTTTTCACGCCGCATTCATTGAGGAATTTCTTCTCGACCAGACGGTCCTGCGACACTTCAAGGGCGCGCGCGCCAGGACGCAGCAGCGTTTCCTTGGCCACCACCTCAGCCGTGCGGGCGGGAACATTTTCAAACTCGTAGGTCGCAACATCAACGCTGGCCGCAAATTCGGCGAGCGCGTCTTCGTTCTCATATTCGGCAATGGTGAAATCACACGCCACATGGAACGCTGGGCTACGGACATCAGGGCAGAAGATATGGCAACGATAGCCAAGGCGCGCAGCCGCCATGGCGAGCATGCGGCCAAGCTGGCCACCGCCCAAAATACCGATTTTCCCACCCGGTTTAATCTGTGTCATGCTTCTGTCCTGCCTTAAACGGTCAGCGCTTACGCGTCATCTACCGGAATTTCAGCCACGCTTTCAGTCTGCGCGGCGCGCCAGGCATCAAGCCGTTCGGCGACGTCTTCGTCCATCAGGGCAATCACGGCTGCGGCCAGGAGGCCCGCGTTCTTGGCGCCAGCCTTGCCGATTGCCAGCGTGCCCACAGGCACACCGCCCGGCATCTGCACGATCGACAGCAGGCTATCCTTGCCCGACAGCATGCTGGACTTAACCGGCACACCGAACACAGGCAATGGGGTCATGGCGGCGGCCATCCCCGGCAGGTGCGCAGCACCGCCGGCACCGGCGATGATGCACTTGAGGCCGCGTTCCTTGGCTGTTTTGGCATAGTCGTAAAGACGGTCTGGCGTCCGGTGGGCCGAAACGATCCGGGTCTCGAAGGAGACACCCAGCTCAGCAAGTACGTCTGCGGCATGCTTCATTGTTGGCCAGTCAGACTGGCTACCCATAATGATACCAATTTCGGGCGTCTCGTTGCTCATGGTCGCTTCCATCCTAAAAGCCATGACAGTTGCCGCACCGGCGGCAACCCATCTGCCATCCCTGCGGAGCGCGCATTATAGGCATGCGCATTCTGAATGCAAGCTTTGCCGGAAAGCCCTAAAAACCGCCTATTTCGTGCCAAATTCATCAGGAAACTTGCAAGTCGATTCACAAAGACGCCATAATGGATTACATACAGTCGAAAGTAACCGGTACAGGGTCTTGTATGAAAATAACCAATACACCCGGCGTCACGCGTACCGCTCCGACGCGCTCTGTGCGCAAAACCGGGGCGACCGGCAGTGCGACTGAAGCGTCCGCGCCCCGCGAAATCAATGACACCGTACAGGTTACCACCATCCCGCCCGAGGAGATGACCCCGCGCGTCCAACAGGCGATCATGTCGCTGATGGAAGAGGTGGACAAGCTGCGGCGCGAACTGGACGCCACAAACCGGCGCCTCAGGGAAATGGAAGATGTGGCCGACACCGACGCCCTTCTGCCGATCCCGAACCGGCGGGCGTTTGTGCGCGAACTGAACCGCATGATCAGCTTTGCCGAACGCTACGGCACGCCTTCAACGCTGATGTTCATTGACCTCAATGACATGAAGCTGATCAACGACAAATACGGCCACGAAGCTGGCGACAAGGCACTGTTTCATGTGGCCCGTACGCTGGTGGACAATGTACGTGGCACCGACGTGATCGGCCGTTTGGGCGGGGATGAATTCGGGGTGATTCTGGCGCAGGCCGATGAACAGGTTGGCCATGACAAGGCTGCGTCGCTGGCACAGACCATCGCCGACAACCCGCTGGTGCTTGGCGGTGAGACCATCAAGATGAGCATGGCCTTCGGCACCTACACCTTCCGCCAGGGTGACGAGCCCCATGACGCACTCGATAAGGCCGACAAGGCCATGTATGAGCACAAGCGGGACATGAAGGGCGACAGCGAGCCGCGCTAGGGCTTGCTGCTCAAGCCATGACGCAGCGGCCTCTCATATTTCAGGCAATGATATCGGGCACCAGTATATTACGCAGTTTGGCAATCTCATCCTTCAGCAAGAGCTTGCGCTTCTTCATGCGCTGCACCTGCAAAAGATCGAAGGTCCCTGCTCGTTGTACTGCCGTGATGGCATCATCCAGGTCGCGGTGCTCCTCCATAAGGGCAGAAAGTTGCTCCCTGATGGCATCCTCATCCATATACTGGCCCCAAAACTCGTTTGAATTGGGGTGGTTATAGCATGACAAGTGCCGACATAGAAACAAAGCAATGGACCTCCTGGCCCACCCCAGACGATTTTTGGGACTTCACCTGCCGCACCTATGGCCACACCGCCATGCAGGAAGCCTGCCTCGAAGCGCAGGACAGCCTTGGCGCGGACGTAAACCTGCTGCTCTTGTGCCTGTGGATGGATGACTTTGGGGTTCGCCCAAACGGCAGTGATTGGGATATGCTTCTGGAAGCCGCCAACTGGTGGCAAGAGGAACGGCTGGCACCGCTTCGCATGGCGCGCCGCGCGCTCAAGGGGCAGGACGGCTATGAAGAAGCCAAGACCGAGGAACTGGCCATGGAGCAACAGGAACAGCGGGCGCTGTTGAAGTGCCTCACCAAACCGCCCGTCAAATCGAGCCACGCGCGGGATGTCTGGCCCTGTGTCTCGAGCTATCTGCAGATTTGTGGCGCCAAGCTGAAGGCGCCGCGAAACCGCTAGACGCCCTCCCCGGCTACTCGCCCCAGCGGTTCAGGCCTTCGACCTCAAGATCGAACAGGTCCAGCGCGCGGGCCGCCGTGTAGGTGACCATATCGTCGATACTGACGGGCTTGGCGTAAAGGCTCGGGACAGGCGGTGCGATGATCGCGCCCATCTCACTGAGCGCTGTCATGGTCCGGAGGTGCCCTGTATGCAGGGGCGTTTCCCTGACCATCAGCACCAGGCGCCGCCGTTCTTTCAGGATCACGTCTGCCGCCCGGCTGACGAGGCTCGAGGTAATGCCGGTGCGGATTTCGCCCATGGTCTTGACCGAGCACGGCGCGATCAACATGCCCATGGTGCGGAAAGATCCGCTGGCGATCGCGGCCCCAATATCCTTGGCCGGATAGAGCACATCGGCCATGGCCTGCACATCACGCACGCTATAGTCGGTTTCTTCAAGAAGTGTCCGCTCACCAGCCTTGGACATCACCAGATGGCGTTCGACATCAAGGTTCCCCAGAAGCTCAAGGGCGCGTACACCATAAGCCACCCCACTGGCACCGGTAATGGCAATGATCAGCCTTTTCTTTCGAGTCTCTGCCATATGGCGCAATAATCCTTCAATTGGCTGTTTTCCGGCGATTTGCTAAGTGCCCGAAGATACAGGACAAGTGTTCAGGCGCAAATGTTTTCCGTGACAAGTGCCCCTCCATTTGGTCTCATATTACTGTCTTAAAATCGTAACAAAGAGGAGTGCGGGAATGAACCTACAGTCGCATGTGAATACCTTGAACGCGAAACATGCCGAAATTGAAGAGATCATCACCCGGGAAGAACATAGGCCGTGCCCCGACACCTTACGAATAGCACAGCTTAAGAAGCAAAAACTCCGCCTGAAAGAGGAAATGACCCGCCTGGTCAGACACTAAAGGCAGATAAGCTTAACAAAAAAAGCGCGAGGCAGGCCCTCGCGCTTTTTGTTTGCCCGGAAGGCGGGCTTTATTCTTTGTCAGCGTCGGCGTCCTCAGCGGGAGCCTCACCGAAAACGTCAGCGGCCGTCAGCTCTTTTTCAGGCTTGGCTTCCACGGGAACTTCCCGCGGGGCTGCCACGAAGGCAGGCTCGACCGGCGCTTCTGCTTCAACTGGTGCTTCGCCTGACTTGGCCGCAGCCTTGTCGCGGCGGGCAGCAGCCTGGCGCACAGCTTCATCAAGCTCGATCTGCTTGCACAGGCCCAGGCCCACAGGGTCCTGCGGCTTGATGTTCTGGATGTTCCAGTGGCTGCGCTCGCGGATCGCGCTGATCGTCGGCTTGGTGGTGCCCACCAGGCGGCTGATCTGCAGGTCGGAAAGCTCAGGGTGGTTGCGCACAAGCCACGCGATGGCGTCTGGCTTGTCCTGGCGCTTCGAGACCGGCGTATAACGCGGGCCCTTGGTGCGCGGAACCGCTTTCACGTCATCTTCGCTCAGCACAAGCGCACCCTTTGGGTCCGCCTGGCAGCGGTTGATTTCGTCCCACGTCAGCTGCCCGCTGGCGGTTGGGTCCTGGCCCACGATGTTGGTGCCAACAGTGCCGTCCGCAATGCCCTGAACCTCAAGTTCATGCAACTGGCAGAATTCGGCAATCTGCTTGAATGTAAGCGCCGTGTTATCCACCAGCCATACAGCGGTGGCCATCGGCATCAAAGGTTGTGTCATCCCGTTATCCCTTGTTTACGGAAATTCCTCTTCGCCCAGATAAGCGGTGCTGCCTACCTGCCCTCCCTGGATCCATGTTTTCCTGAAAGGGGGGAGAGAAATTCCTCCCAGACCATGTGTATCAGGTCAAATGGCCGCTGTCATGGCGAAACATGGCGCCCTGAACAGTTTTCTGGTCCATTTCGGTGCCTTTTCGGCGCTTTGCCACCCGTCAGCCCACTTCCAGCATGATCTTGCCCATATGGAGGCTGGTTTCCATGCGTGTGTGGGCCTCACAAGCCTGATCAAGCGGGTAAACCGAATCGATCACCGGCGCCACCTTGCCCGCTTCCATCAATGGCCAGACATGCTTCTGGAGGTTGGCGGCAATCGCACCCTTGAAGGCATTGTCGCGCGCCCTGAGCGTGCTACCCGTGAGCACAAGCCGCTTCAGCATCACCGGCAACATGTTGATGTTCACCTGCGGCTCCTGGAGGAAAGCAATTGAGACATGCCGGCCCTCAAGCGCCAGGCAATCGATATTCCTGGCGATATAGTCACCTCCCACCATGTCCAGCACCACATTCACGCCCGCGCCGTCTGTGAAATCCTTCACGGCGTCAACAAAATCACCTTCGCGGTAGTTGACCACCACATCAGCACCCAGGGCTTCACAGAAGGAGGCCTTTTCCGCGTTGCCCACGGTGGTGATCACCTTCGCGCCAAACGCCTTCGCGAGCTGGATCGCGGTAGACCCGATGCCCGAGGAACCCCCATGCACCAGAAGCGTCTCACCAGCCTTCAGCCCCGCCCGGTCAAACAGGTTGGACCAAACGGTGAAATAGGTTTCAGGGATCGCCGCCGCCTGCACCATGGAAAAGCCCTTCGGCACATGCATGGCCGACGCGGCATTCGCGGTGCAATATTCGGCGTATCCGCCGCCCGGCACCAGGGCACAGACCTTGTCCCCCTCCTTGAAGCCAGAAGCTGCGTCTCCCAGCGCGACCACTTCGCCCGCGATTTCGAGCCCCGGGATGTCGCTTGCGCCCGGTGGGGCCGGGTACCGCCCCAGCCGCTGCACTACGTCAGGTCGGTTGACGCCCGCGGCCTCAACGCGGATCAGGATTTCGCCCGCGCCCGCCACCGGCGTGTCCCGCTCGCACGGCTTCAAGACCTCAGGCCCGCCCGGTGTGGTAATCTCAATCGCTTTCATGTGTCATCTCCCTGCTTGCCTAAAGTATCTGTGGGCGATAGGCAGGAAAACAAGGTAAAAGGTGAAAAAAGGCAGGAGGCATACGCCATGGATTTTGACGATCTCCCCATCAAGAAAGACAGCCCGCTGACGGCGGTTGAGAAAGAGGACCTGTCGACCCTGAGCGCCCATGAACTTAAGGAGCGTATCGCGCGCCTTGAGGCGGAAATAGCCCGCACAAAAGGCGAGCTTGATGCCAAGGGCTCCAGCAAGGCTGCGGCCGAAGCGTTTTTCAAATCATAAGGGAAAGCCCACCTCCGCTTTGTCATGCTGAACTTGTTTCAGCATCCATGCCCAATGGTGTCACGACCGTTTGCGGAAATTCAAATGGACCCTGAAACAAGTTCAGGGTGACGATAGAGGCGTAGCCAGGGGACTTTTGTCCGGCTTGGCTAAAAAAACGTGAGAGCCAGGGTAAGGGGGAGGAAAAGTCCGGCTCTCACGCCAGGTTCACGACAGCGAGGAGTCGTGGAGGAAACTGGGAGGTTAGCGCCCCGAAGGGGTCAGGGCGCTATGGCTTTCGGGCCCTTAGGCCGCGTCAGCCTCGATGGTCTTCATCTTCGCTTCCGTAGAGCGGATTTCGACCTGGCGCGGTTTCTTGTGATCCGGGATCACGCGCTTCAGTTCGATTTCGAGAAGACCATTTTCAAACTTGGCGTCACCGACACGAATGGTTTCCGCGAGCTCGAAGCGGCGCTCAAAAGCGCGCTTTGCGATACCCCGGTGCAGGAAACGGCGGTCTTCTTCATCTTCCTGGCCCTTGCCAGAGATATAAAGCGTGCCTTCCTGAACGGTGACATTCAATTCTTCTGGTGAAAATCCGGCCACCGCCATGGTGATTCGGTAGTCATCTTCGCTCAGCTTTTCGATATTGTAGGGCGGATACGCGCTGGCGCCTTCTGATGTCAGGGTCGAATCGAGCAAACGGCTCAGATGATCGAAGCCAACGGTGCTGCGCATAAGGGGGGTAAGGTCAAAATTTCTCATGTCATGTCCTCCAGGTGAAGCGACTGATATCTGTGACCCGCAAATCTGCCGGGTCGGTTCATCGTCTGGCCCCGAATTCGGCGACCGGACAATTCATATGTGGGGAACCGTTTTAGGCCTTCAAGAGGAAAAAATGAAAAAGGCGCCCGATTTGGACGCCTTTTCCGAAAAACTCGAATGTCGAGAACGACTTACTTCTTGAGCGACAGGCCACCGAAGCGCTTGTTGAACTTAGCCACGCGGCCACCTTCAAGAACCTGACGTACGCCGCCAGTCCAAGCTGGGTGCGACTTAGGATCAATCTCAAGCGTCATGGTGTCGCCTTCCGAGCCCCAAGTAGAGCGGGTCTCAAAAGTCGTCCCGTCAGTCATTACCACTTTGATAGTGTGGTAGTCGGGATGAATTTCTTGTTTCATGGTCTTACCTCCGAAAACGAGGCGTCCGTATAGGTCAATATTTCACCGAATGCAAGGCTGATTCTGCGCTTTTTGACCATCCAGGCGAAAATAATAATCCCTGTCCTTTCTTATTGGTGCACAGGCGCATTATAACAAAGTCAAAATCGTTGATTGGATTATGCCGCTCAATTCCCTATATCAGCACAAACAAAAGCCACAGAAGCACCCAAGGGAGCACCCATGTCAGACAGTACCATCCGCCGCGAGCATGAACCGCCAAAGGGCAAGCTTGCGAACCTGAGGACGCTTTGGTCTTTCGTAAAGCCCTACAAGCTCCAACTGGTACTGGCCGGCTTTTTCCTTCTGGTTGCCGCAGCGACCACACTGATCGTGCCCAAAGCACTCGGCAACATCGTCGACAATGGCTTTTCGAACGATAACGCCCAGGCAGTAAACGACTATTTCCTTGTTTTTGTTGGCATTGTTGTGGTGATGGCCGTGGCAACGGCCTGCCGCTTCTATTTCGTGACCTGGATCGGGGAACGGGTTGTCGCGGACATCAGGAAGGCGGTTTACGAACGGCTGATCACCCTGTCGCCCGAGTTTTTCGAAGAGAATCGCCCCGGCGAGATCGTCTCCCGCCTCACGGCTGACACCACGCTTGTGCAATCCATCGTGGGCTCCAGCGTATCAGTGTGGATCAGGAACTTGCTGATCGCGGTCGCCGGCACCATCGGGCTGTTCATCATGTCGCCAAAGCTGATGAGCTATATCGCGCTGGTGATCCCGCTTCTTCTGGGCATCATCATTGTGGTGGGGCGCAAGGTAAGGAACCTGTCGCGCACCAGCCAGGACAAGGTGGCCGACGTGGGCGCGCGGGCCGGCGAATCGCTCGCCGCCCTCAATATCGTGCAGGCCTTCACCCAGGAAGCAACCGAAGCCCGCCGATTCGGCAGCCAGGTGGACGACGCCTTCGGCGCCGCCAAGCGCCGCATCCAGGTGCGCGCAGGCCTGACCTTCATCATGATCTTCATGATCTTTTCCGCCATCGCGCTCATTCTGTATGAAGGCGCGCAGGATGTGATGACCGGCGCCATGTCGGGCGGCGAAATGCTCGAATTTATCATGCTGGCGGTGTTTGTGGCCGGTGCCTTCGGCGCGCTTAGTGAAGTCTATAGCGAGCTGCAGCGCGCAGCGGGTGCCGCCGGGCGGCTTGCGGAGCTTTTGGCGTCAGAAGCCAAGATCAAGGCACCAGCGCAGCCAAAGGCACTGCCTGCCAAAATTGACGGCGATATTCATTTCGACCATGTCACATTCCATTACCCCACCAAGCCGGACATCGCAGCGCTTGAAAATTTCAACCTGCATGTGAAGGCGGGCGAGACCGTGGCGCTTGTGGGCCCCTCGGGCGCGGGCAAATCCACCGTGCTGCAGCTGCTGCTCAGGTTCTATGATCCGCAATCGGGCGCCATCAAGATGGACGGCGTGGATATCGCCCAGACAGACCCGAAGGCTTTCCGCGAGCATCTCGCCCTCGTGCCCCAAGACACCATCATCTTCGCCGACACCATCGCCGAGAACGTGCGCTATGGCCGTCAGGACGCGACGGACGAGGAAGTCCGGCAGGCCGTTGAAGCGGCAGCCGCGACCGAGTTTGTCGAGCGTTCGACCAACGGTTTCGACACCTTCCTGGGCGAACGCGGCACCCGCCTTTCGGGCGGCCAGCGCCAGCGCATCGCCATCGCCCGCGCGATTCTGCGCGACGCACCGATCCTGCTGCTGGATGAGGCCACAAGTGCCTTGGACGCCGAATCAGAACTCAAGGTTCAGGAAGCGCTGGAGCACCTGATGGAAGGCCGCACCACGCTGGTGATCGCCCACCGTCTGGCGACGGTGAAGAAGGTGGACCGCATCATCGTGCTAGAAGACGGCAAGATCGTCGCCGAAGGCACACACGATGAGCTTGTGGCCCAGGGCGGGCTCTATAAACGCCTCGCAGACCTGCAATTCGGTGACGCGGCCTAGGCTGCCATGAACCGGCGGCAGATCACCTTCATCAGTTTTTCCGTGATTGCCACGGCCCTCAGCCTGTGGCTGTTCGTGCCGTGGGATGCGCTGGTGGCCCGGCTGATGCCGCTGCCGGAAAGCGTGCAGCAGCAGTTGGACTATAGCGCCAGCCACGGCCTTGACGGGGTGATTGTCTACATCCAGAAGGGCGGCGAGGCGCCTGAATTTTACGCGGGTGGCTGGCACGACGCGGTGGCGCGCATCCCCGCCGATCCCCACGCCCTGTTCAAGATCGCCAGCGTGACCAAGCTTTATGAAGCCGCGGCTGTCGCGAAGCTTGCGGCAAGTGGCCGCCTGTCGCTCGACGACACGCTCACGCACTTCTTCCCCGATGAGCTCAAAGGCATCCCGAATGCCGACCGGATCACAGTAAAGCAGATGGTCGGGCACCAAAGCGGGCTCAGGAACTATACGGACGAGCCCGAATTTTCATGGGTTGAGGCACACCCGGCGCCGCTGGATATCATCCGGGGCAAGCCCGCGGATTTCGAACCCGGCGCCAGCTATCACTATTCGAACACCAACTATTATCTTCTGGGCCGCATCATCGCCCAGGCCTCGGGAACCAGCCGTGAGGCCTATATCCGCGAGGCGGTGCTTGCGCCGCTTGGGCTGGAGAAAACCTTCATGTCGCTTCATGACGTGGACACAGACGCGCTGATGAGCGGCTATGACGTTGGCGCGGGGGACTTTGACTTCAAGCTGATGAATGACTGCTGCGTGGTCGCCACCGCCGAAGACGTGGGCACCTTCATCCGCGCCTTGAATGACGGCACGCTGTTCACAGACGCGGAACAGGCCGTCTATTCCTCCATCTATGACTATGGCCACACCGGCCTGCTGCCCGGCTATGCCACCATCGCCCGCTATCACAAAGACATGGACACGGTAGTGATCCTGTTCGCGAACACGAGCGGCGGCAAAAGCTGGGGCATGGTGGAAGCCACCTACGACCGCATCATCGACATCCTGCGCAAACGCGGCACTTAGGCTAACCCTCAATCAGGCTTGGGATGATCTCGCGGGTCAAAAGCTGCATCGGGATAAACTGGGTGCGGTCGCCATAATTCTTGCCGGTGAAGGCAGCCACCAGCCTCAGCTCAGGCACATAGAAGATGAAATTACCGCCGTTGCCGTGCGCGTAAATCAGGCTGATGGGCTGTTCCTTAACGATGCCGCTGTTGAGCCACCACAAGTAGCCGTAGCGCTCGTTCCGCTCATACACATGGGTCTTTTCTGATGTGGCGTCCCTCAGCCAATTCTTGTCCACCAGGTCTTCGCCGCCATGCTCCAACAGCAGCCCCAGCCGGTGCAGGTCCTTGAGCGTCAGGCGCAAATGCCCGCCTGTATCCGTGTACCCTTTGGGGGTCTTTTCCCACTTCGCACCTTCAATGCCCAAGGGGCCGAACAGGCGTTCCTGGGCATAGTCGGGAACCGGCATGCCCGAAAGCTTCTCGATCACGCGGCCAAGGAACACCACGCCGCCGGTGCAGTAGCTGAAATGCGCCCCGCGCTCATAGGCCATCGGCAAGTTCCACAGGAACGCACCCCAGTCGCGGGTTTTGTACATCTTGTCTTCCTGCCCCACGCTGGCCGGTATCCAGTCATTGCAGGCAAGGCCCGTGCGCATGGTCAGCGCGTTCTCAACCGTGATGTCGCGGCGGGGGTCGTCTTTCGGCATATGCTTGAAATCGTCCGGCAGGATTTTAGAAAGCTTGACCTTCACGGACTTGAGCGACCCGTCCTCGATCAGCTCGCCTACCAACAGCGCCGTGATGCTTTTGGTGGCGGAGCGGATATCATGGCGCTTGTCGGGGCCGTAGCCGGGCGCGTAGGCCTCAGCCAGCAACTCGCCATCCCGGCTGACCATCATGCCGGTGATGCCCTTATACTCCCCTGCCCGCATCTTGGCGGCGGCATCATCCACCACGTCTGCCTGCGCCGCCATGCTTGCCGCGAGCAGCAGCCCGATCACCGTCAAAATCCGCATATGCCCCCCGTCACTAGCTATCACTCCACCTGCCTTACATAATACATTTTGTAGGTATGAAGCCAGCTGCCGTCCTGCATTTTGCGGTACACATTATTGGTGAAGCCGTCCGAGGTGATGTCTGTCATCTCTGTTTTGATATCCGGGCCATCGCCGCCGTAACCGCCGGGCACGATTGTTGCCATCTTGCCGTCCGTCCACTGGCTCGTGAAGCTGTGCCAGCGCTGGGCCTTGGCGTTCAGGAACTGCGCGCGCCACAGGCCTGCCTTGGTGTCATAACTGCGCACGTCGGTTGAAAAGAAGCCCTTTGGCGTGGTGAAGATGGTCTGCAGCGTACGGCCATCCGCGTGGAAGAAGGTTTTCACATGGGCGGGCTCGGCCACTGCATGCCAGCCACCGTCTTCGCCCATGTAGGTCATATCCACCCGCCAGTCGCCCAGAAAAAACTCGAACTGCGCCAGCTCGGGCACCTCCGCATTCGGCGTGCCATAGGCGCCGTCGCTCGCCACAGCCGCTGGCGTGACGCTCAGGAAAAGCACAAGACAAAAAAGTCGCGTGATCATGATGATCCTCCCCGCTTGCCTAAGGGGAGCCTAGCACCTGTGGCCGCACGCGCGAATAGATCAATGGGTTAGCGCTGCGTCAGGCGCATTTCTATGCGGCGGTTGCGGCTGTAGGCGAAGACGTTATCAGCTGGGTCGATGGGCTGGAATTCACCGAAGCCGGTGGCGGCGAGGCGTTCGGCTGGCACGCCGACCGAGATCAAAAAACTGACCACGCTGATTGCCCGGGCGGATGAAAGCTCCCAGTTGCTGCGGAACTGCGCGTTCGAGATGGGGCGTTTGTCCGTGTGGCCGTCCACGCGGAGGATCCATTCGAGCTCCTGCGGGATTTCCTGCGAGATGGCGATCAGCGTTTCGGCGAACTTGCGCATCTCGGCGCGGCCTTCCGGGCCGAGGTCTGCGCTGCCGGAGGCAAACAGCAGTTCGGATGCAAACACGAACCGGTCGCCTTCCACGCGGATTTCCGGGCGAGCCGAGAGCACTTCCTTCAGCCGCCCGAAGAATTCACTGCGGTAGCCCGCCAGTTCCTCCACCTTGCTTGCGAGCGCGCGGTTCAGCCTGCGGCCCATATCCACGATCACGGCCTGGTTACGGCGGTCACGCTCTTCACTGGCCTGAAGCGCGGCCTCAAGCCGGCCCAGCTGTTCCTGAAGCGCGTTGATGTTGCGCTGCAGCTGCGAAACCTGTTCCTGTGCGCGCTTGGAGATGATCTTTTCTTCCGAAAGCGCATTGTCTGTCAGCTTGAAGCGTTCGGCAAAGTCCTTGGCGTCGGCTTCGAACTTCTCGCGCGCGGCGGTCATCTCAGCCAGCCGCGCATCGCTGGCCGCCAGCGCGGTTTTGGTGGCCTCAAGGTCCGCGCTCAGCGTATCGCGGTCCTTGTTGGCTGCCGTCAGGGAGGCTGAAAGCTCGGCCATGCTGTCCCGAAGCGACTGGTTCGACTGCTTCTCCATCTTGAGAAGGTCACCGAGCTGCGCCACCTGCCCCCTGAGTTCCGCCAGCGCCTGATCGCGGCCCGAAAGCGCCTGCCCCAGGAAGAACTGCGCCAGCACGAACATGGACAAGAGGAAGATGATGACCATCAGAAGCGTGGACAGGGCGTCCACGAACCCGGGCCAGCTATTGTCCTGGCCGCCGCCCCCGATCCGCCGCCGAGCGCCAATCATCAGCCCTGGTCCTCATCAGCCTTGCTGGCTGTCAGGTTTTGGGTTGGCATGCTTTTGGACGGCGTGGGCGCCGCAGGTCCTGTTTTGCTGTTGTCGAACGCAACTGCTATGGTGCGCGACAGAAGCTTCAGCTCGGCGCGCAATTCGTCCACCAGATTGTCGGACTGGCGGGCCTGTTCGTCGATCAGCCGCTTGATGCCCACATCCAGGTTGCGGATATGGCCTTTGGTGGCGTCGTCCATCGCCGGTGGCATGGGCGGGATTTCCACGGGCTTGTGGCTAGCCGCCAGCTTCTCAATCGCGGCAGCCAGTTCCTTTACCGTGTTGTCGCTTTCACCCCGGCGCTGGTCTGCGGCTGCGAGCCTGTCACCCAGTGTCGCGAGCGATTCCGCGATGGCGGTCATGGTGTGCTGGCCCTGCGCGCGGGCGTCTTCGCTGCTTTTAAGCGTGCGCTGCAGCCGGTCGATACCGTCTGCGGTTTGTTCCATCAGCGCGGTCATATAGGCGTTCGGGCTGGCCATGCCTTCGCTCATTTCACTGCGCGACAGGTGCGTGACCGACGCCAGCCAATCTTCAACGCTGTTATAGAAACGCGTCTGCGCCTGGCTTGCCTGCAGGTCGAGGAAGCCGAGCACAAGGCTGCCGCCCAGACCGAACAGCGAACTTGAAAAGGCCGTGCCCATGCCCGAGAGCGGCGCTTCAAGGCCGGCCTTCAGTTCGTCAAACATCAGCGCCATGTCGCCGCCATCCACCGTCAGGCTCTTGATGGTCTGGCCAATGGCGCCAATGGTGCCAAGAAGGCCCCAGAAGGTGCCCAACAGGCCAAGGAAGATCAGAAGGCCGGTGAAATAGCGGCTGATTTCGCGGCTTTCCTCCAGCCGGGAGATAATGCCGTCCAGCACCGAGCGCATGGACAGCGTGGAAAGGCGCATGCCGCCTTCTTCCTGCGCCGAAAGGAGCGACGCCGCAGGCGCCATCAGGCGCGGCGTAACGCTCAGGCTGGCGCTCTCGTTCCGCTTGAAAGCGGTGATCCAGTCGATCTCCGGCTTCAGGTCAAACACCCGGCGGTAAGCGAAAACGGCCCCCACCGCGAGCGTGCCCAGGATGACGCCGTTCAGCACCACGTTGGCGAGGAAAGCATCAATGAGCGAGTCCTTCAGGAGCACCCCAAGCACGATCACCACGCCGATAAACAGCGTCATTCTTGTCAGGAACTTGGTCGGTTTCTGCATTTCGCCTGCCTCTCCCATCAGGAAATCAAATAACCACAAACAGTTATGGCATGTTTGCGTGACTAGTTTAAGGCCAGAATTGTGGCTGTAAATGGGTGAAATCGAATGATTTTTGTGTCCCCTTGACCGGCAATAGGTGCCAAAGCCAAACTTTCGCACAAATCATCAAGACCGGTTCGGACACCTTGGGGCATGGTCAACCCCGAGGAAATTGAGTGGAAAAGCCAGGAAAGCACCTGCCTGCGGGCAGGACAGGACAGGGAACAGCATGAGCTACCAGACGCAAATCAGCCGCGCCATTGATCATATCGAGGACAATCTGTTTACGCCTCTGTCGGTGGCGGAGATCGCGCGCGAAGCTGGCCTGTCGAAATGGTATTTCCAGCGCCTGTTCCGGGCCATGGTGGGCGATACGGTAAAGGAATATATCCAGCACCGCCGTCTGTCGCATGCCGCAACGCTGCTGCTGGGTACGAGTGACAAGGTAATCGATATCGCGCTTGCCTGCGATTTCGGCTCCCCCGAAGTGTTCAGCCGCGCCTTCCGGCGGGCTTTTGGCGTCAACCCGCAGGTGTTCCGCAAGGTTCACAAGGCGGATCGGCTCATTCCTCGAAAACCCAAGATCACGACAGCGTATCTCGCGCACCTCTATGAAGGAATGACCATGGAACCAGTTATCAAACACATGCCCAGCCTTACGACCGTGGGCTTTGCGGGCCTTGTTATCCCGCTTCTGAACCCGGACACCGACAATATGAAAGTGATCCCCGGGCTGTGGCAGGCGCTGGGGCGCCGCATCGGGGAGTTTCCCAAGGGGCCCGCCACCCGGCGGATATCGGTGATCCACGGGCCTGAAGAAGCCAATGCGGATGGCAAGATCGAATATCTGGCGGGGTTAACGGTGCAGGACAGCGAAGCCAACCTGCCCGAAGGCGCGGCCCTGCGCCACGTACCCGAAGGCGACTATGCCGTCTTCACCCATACCGGGCCGGTTGAGACGCTGGCCCATACCAAGAATTATATTTATGGATCGTGGCTGCCCAAATCAGGCAGGCAGCGCACCGACGGGCCGCAGTTTACGCTCTATAGCAATGACCGGGACCCACGGGCCGACGGCGCGGAGATGTATATCCATATCCCGCTTCAGCCCTTGCCGTAATAGGTGTCAACAACCGCCTGGTGGTCGCGCGGATGTGACGTCATCATCATCTGCCCCAGGTCGTTGGCTTTCTTGAGCGACGGGTTCGCAAGCACGCGGTCCAGATAGGCAGCAACACGTGGCCACTCGCTTTCTTTCAGTGTCCAGTCGGCCCATTCTGTACTCCGGAATATGGCACCGACCATGATGTCCGCCACGCCGATGTCGCCGCACAGGAAACCTGTGTCTGGAACTTCCCGCTCCAGATACTCCAACGCCTTTGGCAACCCTACGTTCAGGGCTTCGTCTATCAGCGCCTGGTCGGGTTCCTGTTTCAGGATGCGCGGGCGCACCACGCGCTGGAAGAACAGGTTGAAGAAGATATTCCGGCCCAGATGATCATCGGCATATTCTTCATACCAGCGGGCACGGGCACGGGCCTTGGCGTCGCCTGGGTAGGCAGGTGCGCCTTCATAGGCCTCTTCCAGATACTGCACAATCGCCGTGCTGTCAGGCAGCGTGAAATCGCCAATCTTCAACACGGGAATACGGCGAAGCGGGCTGATGCGGGTGAATTCATCGTCCCCCAGGAAGGGGACCTGTGGAATGCAGCGGAAGGGCACGCCTTTCATGTCCAGTATAGCCAGAACCTTACGAACATAAGGGGAGATTGGTGTACCAATGATGGTCAACTCATCTGTCATAGCCGTGCCCTTCTCACTGCTTGTGGGAAGACCCTATATGTAAGGACCCAATTTTGAATTGCGGCCAATATCTTTGCATGCCTTCCATACGTTTGTGAAAGCCTTTGATGCACGCACAAAGAAAGGCCGCGGAAACAGGTCCCGCGGCCTTACCAGGAAATTGTTTTAAAAGGCTTTTCTAGCCGGCGTTCTGGGCCAGCTTGCGGTGTGCGCGCTTGATCACACGCTCGATCGGCGCGTGCAGGCGGTCGTTTGCGGCGATGATGCCACCGGTCTTGAGCATGTCGGATTTACCGTTCATGTCGGTCACATAACCACCGGCTTCTTTCACCAGAAGGATGCCTGCTGCAATATCCCAGGGCTGCAGGTTCGATTCCCAGAAGCCGTCGAAACGGCCGGCAGCCACATAGGCCAGATCAAGCGTTGCGGCGCCGAAGCGGCGAATGCCCGCAACAGACGGCATGAACTCTGCCATCTCGGCCATGAAGTCCATGTGGCCGTCTTTGCCCTTGAACGGAATGCCGGTCGCCAGAAGCGCGGTCTCCATCTTGTCGCGGCCGGAAACACGCAGGCGGCTGTCGTTGAGGTAAGCGCCCTGGCCTTTTTCAGCCCAGAACAGCTCGTCGGTCAGCGGTGCGTATGTCACAGCAGCCGTGATCTCGCCGCGTTCTTCAACAGCCACGGTCAGCGCGAAGTGCGGCAGGCCATGCAGGAAGTTGGTGGTGCCGTCAAGCGGATCGACGATGAAGCGGACATCCGCGCGCGTGCCCGGGATTTCACCGCTCTCTTCCAGCAGGAAACCGAAATCGGGACGAGCATGCTTCAGCTCTTCATAGATGGTGCGCTCAGCGCGGCGGTCAGCGGCGGATACGAAATCTGCCGGGCCTTTTTTGGAAACCTGAAGCTGTTCAACTTCACCAAAGTCGCGGCGAAGGTTACGGGCTGCTTTCATGACAGCGGCAACCATCACGTTAATCAGGGGCGAACGACGGGCCATGGGGCTCTCCAATCTTTCGGGATTTACTCAGTACAAAACAGAATGTGGTGCGGCTTAGTCAGCGCGGCCAGCATATTCGCGCTCAGCCGTGTTGACGATGATCTTGTCGCCCGCGTTCACGAACGGGGGAACACCAACCTTCAGGCCGTTTTCAAGAATAGCAGGCTTGTAGGAAGAAGACGCCGTCTGGCCCTTAACAACAGGCTCGGTCTCGGTCACTTCCAAAGTCACCTTGTCCGGCAGGCTTACACCCAGCGGGCTTTCTTCGTACATTTCGATAACAACGGTCATGCCGTCCTGCAGGAACACGGCGTCGTCACCAATGTCTTCAGCGGAAATGGCGATCTGCTCGTAGGTTTCCTGGTCCATGAAGTTGTACATGTCACCATCGGCGAACAGGAACTGATAGTCTTTTTGCTCAAGGCTGACCTTCTCAACTTTTTCCGAAGAACGGAAACGCTCGTTGAGTTTGGTGCCGTCACGCAGGTTTTTCAGTTCAACCTGCAGATATGCGCCGCCTTTACCTGGCTGGGTGTGGGCAATTTTAATAGCGCGCCACAGGCCGCCTTTGTGTTCAATTACGTTACCGGGACGGATCGCGTTACCATCGATCTTCATCGCATACCTCTTTCAAGAACTATCAATGTGTCAAAGAACAAGTTGGCGCGCGGTGTATCAGATTTGCTGCCGCGATGCAACGTCAGCTTTGTCCCTGAATAAGCTTTCCCATCACACGGGCTCGTGATTACCAATTTATCGCGGGCATTGGCATAGTCTGCCACCAAAGGCTAAAGGGCAGTATATATGACACACAAGCTTCTCACTCTCACAGCAACCTTGCTTCTCATGATCTCATCTCCAAGCTATGCCGAAACCATGGAACTGGGGCCCGCCATTGGAACACCGATCCCACATGACCTGATGGTTATGGACCAGAACGGCAACAAGCGTTCCTTCAAGGATCTTACAGGCGAGAAGGGCCTGGTGATCGCCTTTTTTCGGTCGGCCAAATGGTGCCCCTTCTGTCAGATTCAGCTTATTGACCTCAACATGCATGTGAACAAGCAGGCCGCCGCCAAGGGCTACAACCTGGTCGGCATCAGCTATGACAACACGGAAGTGCTGGCGCAGTTCACAAAAAAATGGAGCATCGGTTACCCGCTGCTGGCTGACGAAGGATCGAAGATTATCGACGCTTTCGGCATCCGGAACGATAAAGACTATAAGCCCGGCGAAATGCCATGGGGCGTTCCTTACCCGATGCTGGTGATTACAGACCATGAGGGCGTCGTAAAAGCCAAGCTTTCCAAAGAAGGCTATAGAAACCGTCCAGAACCAGAGGTTCTCCTGGAGGCCCTGACCGCACTTGAAAATAATTAAGTTTCACAAAAGTGAGAGAGACCTGACCCATGAAACCATTCGCCCTTCTTGTCGCCGCCATGACCAGCTTACTGGCCAGTTCGGCCGCAAGCGCCCACATCGACCTGATATCGCCCGCGCCGCTGCAGGACGGCCATGCCTATGACGGCAATGCCCTCAAGGCCCCGCCCTTCGGCGCCCCGGATGTTGACGGGCTGACGGCACCAGCCAAAACCGTGGCCGCGGGGTCCGTCATCGAAGTGGAGGTCAATGTCTACAAGCTGCATCCCGGCGAGATTGTGATTTCCTACACGCGCGACCTGACGGGCGAGGATGCCTATCCCCCGTACGAGATCGCCAGCATCAAAACGCCTATTCCGCACACCAATGTCCTGTTGCAGGCAGCGGCGCCCTGCAGCAACAGCGTGGGCTGCACCACCGGCGCACCGGCTGACGAACCCTTCCGCGCCAAGGTGACGCTGCCGGACATTGAGGGCGATATCATGCTTATCGCCCGCCAGGTCATGCGCGACAAGATGATCGTGAACGACGACGGTAGCGTCGACCTGTCGGAAGTCTATTACCATCAGGCTGCCAAGCTGCATCTGGTGCGTGGGAATGCCCGGCGGCTGCCCAGCCCTGCGGAGTAGACGTTGCCAAAAAGCGAACGCTGGATACTGAATTACGAAATTTTCAACCGCCCGTGCGAACGCTATCATCTGATCAACGCACAACACTGGGCCGCAAGGCGCGGCCTGCCAATTGATCAGGAGACCAACGATGACGACTGCAACAGAAACAACCAGCACTACTACTTCAGGCCCGTTCGGCCTGCCAACCCTTGAAGGCCTGCTGGGCCGCTTTGAAGGCCTGGGCGACGTGGCCGCCCGCGTGGTCGCAGGCGCCTTTCTGATGCCCCACGGGGCGCAAAAGCTGTTCGGCTGGTTCGGCGGCTACGGCCTTGAAGCCACCGGCCAGTTCTTCCAATCGCAGCTTGGATTCTCGAACGGCTATCTGGCCGCGCTTGGCGCCGGTTCGGTCGAATTTTTCGGTGGCCTCGCCCTCGCGCTCGGGCTTTTCACCCGCACGGCCGCCATCGCCATTACGGCAATGCTGCTGGTGGCCAGCACCGTCCACTTCGGTGCAGGTTTCTTCTGGACAGGCGGCGGCTGGGAATATCCCATCCTGTGGGCCATTCTGGCGGCATCCTTCGCGGTAAAGGGTGGCGGGCGCTACAGCCTGGACCAGATCTTGGGCATCAAATACTGAGCCAGAGACCAGAAGGGCCGCAGATGCGGCCCTTTTCTTATGTTACGCCAGCGCTTCGGTGAAGGCGCGCACCGCGGCGGCTGGGCCGTCTGGGTGGTTCCACACGCTCGAACACGCGGCCACGAAGTGCGCGCCCGCGTCCGCCAGTTCGCGGCAGTTTTCAGGCGTGATGCCGCCAATGGCCACGCACGGCAGTTCGGTCACCTCGTCCCACACGGTCAGGATGTCCAGCTCTGGCCGGTATTCCGTGTCTTTGGTGTCGGATGGGAAGAAAGCACCGAAGGCAACATAGTTTGCGCCCTCTTCACCTGCCTTGTAGGCCAGGTGCATGCTGTCGTGGCAGGTGACGCCAATGTCCTTGCCGTGCCCGAGAAGCGTGCGGGCGGACGGCACATCGCCGTCCTCCTGGCCCAGATGTACGCCATCTGCATCAACCTTGGCGGCGAGGTCTGCCCGGTCATTGATCAGCAAAATAGTATCGTGACTATGGCAGATCGGCATAAGCTTCTCAGCGGCGCGAATGATCTCGTCGTCCTCGGCCCCCTTAAGCCGAAGCTGTAGGCAGGCCACTTCACCGGCGCCCAGCGCCTCATCCAGCTTTGTTGCGAAATCGTCCAGATCGTCGATCCGGTCTGGCGTGATCAGATAAAGGAGGCAGCCTTCTGTTGTTTCAGACACCGCGGTCACCCTTCCTAAAATTGAAAAACCCTTTCCCCGCGTATGCCCTATTTTGGCGGCCACGAAAAGGGAAAGGGTTCAAAAAATGAAGAAGGGGGCCGATGCCCCCCAAATCAGATATCTTGTCTGAAGCCTGTGCGCTGGCCTTAGGCGTCAGCCATCGTCTTGCCCTGGGCGCCCAGGTCGGCGAAGGCTTCATCAAGGCGCTCAACCATCGACTGCTCGCATTTCCGAAGCCACGCACGTGGGTCATACTGCTTCTTGTATGGCTGGCCCGTTTCAGGGTGCACCTGCCATTTGAAGGCGTCCTGGTTGGCGTTCACATACTCGCCCACGGCCTTCGAGAAAGCAAACTGGGTATCGGTGTCGATGTTCATCTTGAACACGCCGTAGGATACAGCTTCTTCGATCTTGGCTTTCTCGGAACCCGAGCCGCCGTGGAACACGAAGTTGAGCGGGTTGCCCGCAAGGCCGCGCTCGGCCATCAGAAGTTCCTGGCTGTTCTTCAGGATTTCAGGGCGCAGCTTCACGTTGCCTGGCTTATACACTCCGTGCACGTTCCCGAACGATGCCGCGACAGAGAAATGCCCCAGCGGGTTCAGAAGGTCATAGGCCTTCAAAACGTCTTCCGGCTGGGTGTAGAGCGCCGGGTTCTCGAAATCGTCATCGACGTCAGAGCCGACACCGTCTTCCTCACCGCCCGTGACGCCCAGCTCAATCTCCAGGCTCATGCCAAGCGGCGCCATTTCCTTCAGGACACGTGCGCATGTCTCAAGGTTATCGTCGATGGCTTCTTCCGACAGGTCCAGCATGTGGCTGGTGTAAAGCGGCACGCCCTCGCGCTTGATGTTTTTGCGGCTTTCTTCCACCAGCGCCTCAACCCATGGCACCAGCTTCCGGTTGGCGTGGTCTGTATGCAGGATGGCGCAGATGCCGTAATGTTCGGCCAGCAGGTGCACGTGGCGGGCAGCAGACACGGCGCCCAGCACTTTCGCGCCAAATTCGTCAGCCATGCCTTTACCGGCATAGAATTGCGCGCCACTGTTGGAGAACTGGATGATCACGTCAGAGCGGTTTTTCGCCGCCGCTTCCATCACAGCGTTGATCGTGTTCGTGCTGGTGACATTGACAGCCGGGAGGGCAAAACCCTTATCCTTACAGTTCTGGACGAGAGCAGCATACTCTTCGCCAAAGACAACACCTGGTTTCATGGTTAATCCTGTTTCGCAGCTTATTGGGGCCTCAGTTTCGCGCGTCTGTCGGCGCAAATTCAGTGGCCCCTTGATACACAAATGGGACTACCTTCGCAACGCGGATCGGGGCCGAAAAAGCCACTTTTTGTGCGGGTTTAGGGCCTGATTGGCCTTCATGGAAAATTGACAGCGCTGCCAATTTTCCAGCCTTCCGACTCGGGGCACGCGGCAGGCACAAAAAAGCCCCCGACCAATGGTCAGGGGCCTTGGTGATTCGTTTATGGCGGGAGTGGCGAGGGCTTACCCGAGCGCAACCACACCCGGAAGCGCCTTGCCTTCCATCCACTCAAGGAAGGCGCCACCTGCGGTGGAGATATGGGTGAAGCTGTCCTTCACGCCTGCGTGCGCGAGTGCAGCCACGGTGTCGCCACCACCCGCGACAGTCAGCAGCTTGCCCTCATCCGTCAGCTTGCCGGCAGCCTTCGCCAGCGCAACTGTCGCCATGTCGAACGGTGCCATCTCGAACGCGCCCATCGGGCCGTTCCACACCAGCGTCTTGCACTCAGCCAGCACGTCTGCGAGGCCCGCGATGGTGGCTGGACCAGCATCGAGGATCATCTCGCCTTCGACTAGCGCGTCGGCTGGTTTCACCTCATTTGCAGCGTGGGCCTTGAACTCACGTGCCACAACAACGTCAGACGGCAGGTGCACCTTGCAGCCTGCCTTGTCAGCGTTCGCGAGGATCTTGAGCGCGGTGTCCTTCAGGTCTTTCTCACAAAGGCTGGAGCCGATGTCATGCCCTTGCGCGAACAGGAAGGTGTTGGCCATGCCGCCACCGATGATCAGGTGATCCACCTTGGCCACGAGGTTCTCGAGAACCGCAAGCTTGGATGACACCTTGGCACCACCCACAACGGCCACCACGGGGCGTTCTGGCTTGCCAAGCGCTGCTTCAAGGGCCTCAAGCTCCGCGCCCATCGTTTCGCCCGCCGCAGATGGCAGCAGACGCGCGATGGCTTCCGTGGACGCGTGCGCGCGGTGGGCGGCTGAGAAAGCATCGTTTACATACACGTCACCCAGCGCCGCGAATTTGGCCGCGAGCTCAGGGTCGTTCTTTTCCTCGCCCGGGAAGAAGCGGGTGTTTTCCATCACCACCACTTCGTCGGCCGGCAGGTCGTCGCCCAGCTCAGCAAAACCAACGCTGCGCCCCAGTACGGCCGCCAGCGCAGGCACAACGGGCTTGAGCGACATCTCAGGCACCACCTGCCCCTTTGGGCGGCCAAAGTGCGCCAGCAACACAGAACGGCCACCAGCCGCAGCAATCGCGTCCACCGTTGGCTTGACAGCCTGCAGGCGGGTGTCGTCTGTCACCTTGCCGTCAGCCATCGGGACATTGAGGTCCACGCGCACAACGGCGGTTTTGCCAGTCAGGTCGCCCAGGTCAGAAATACGTTTGAAAGCCATTTTCAAATGCTCCGAATGCAAATCACTTAAGACAAAAAAGGGCGACCGAAAGGGCCGCCCTATGATTGGTTCGCTCGGCGGGGCCTTAACCCAGCTTCGCCATCGCAACCGCCGTGTCGGACATGCGGTTGGAGAAGCCCCACTCGTTGTCGTACCAGGTCAGGATACGAACGAACTTGCCGTCGATAACCTTGGTCTGGCTGCTGTCGAACGTGGAGCTGTTCGGGTTGTGGTTGAAGTCGATGGAAACCGCAGGCATGTCTTCAAAGCCGAGAACGCCTTTAAGCTCGCCTTCAGCAGCCGCTTTGATCGCAGCGTTGATTTCTTCTGCAGTGGTCTCGCGGCCAGCATCAAACTTCAGATCAACCATGGATACGTTCGGCGTAGGAACGCGAACGGCGGAACCGTCAAGCTTGCCTGCAAGCTCTGGCAGTACCAGGCCAACAGCTTTCGCAGCACCCGTCGAGGTCGGGATCATGGAAAGGGCTGCAGCGCGGGCGCGGCGTGGGTCAGAGTGCAGCGTGTCGAGTACTGGCTGGTCGCCGGTGTAGGCGTGAACAGTGGTCATGTAACCACGCTCGATGCCCACGAGGTCATTCAGGACCTTCGCAACTGGCGACAGACAGTTGGTGGTGCAGGACGCGTTCGATACGATCTTGTCGTCAGCTGTCAGCGTCTGGTGGTTCACACCATATACGATGGTCTTATCTGCGTTCGCGCCAGGCGCGGAAATCAGGACTTTCTTCGCACCTGCCGTCAGGTGCATGGCAGCCTTTTCGCGGGCGGTGAAGATGCCGGTGCATTCCATGGCAACGTCAACATCCAGCTCACCCCATGGCAGTTCCTCAGGGTTGCGGATGGCGGTCACGCGGATGCGGTCGCCGTTTACCACAATGCTGTCACCGTCAACGGCAACATCGCCCGGGAATGGGCCGTGCACGCTGTCGCGCTTCAGAAGGTAAGCATTCATCTCAACGTCGCCGAGATCGTTGATGCCGACTACTTTAATATCGGTGCGGCCGCTTTCATAGATAGCGCGCAGTACGTTACGGCCGATGCGGCCAAAGCCATTAATGGAAACACGAACAGTCATCCGCGGGGTCCTCCAGTAGGGTCAAAAGATCGGGTGGGCTAAAAATATGCCTCTGTTTAAAGCTTCTCGCGTACCGCTGCAACCAGCGCGTCCGACGTGATGCCAAAATACTTGTAAAGCTCTTCAGCCGGGGCCGAAGCGCCGAAGCTGTCCATGCCGATGTTCACGCCGTCGAGGCCGGTATATTTGGCCCAGCCGTAGGTCGAGCCTGCCTCGATGGATGCGCGCACAGTGCCTTCAGGCAGGACAGATGCCTTGTAGTCGGCTGGCTGCGCGTCAAAGAGTTCTGCGCATGGCATGGAAACAACGCGGGTTGGAACGCCGTCGGCTTCCAGCACTTCGCGGGCCGCTGCTGCCAGCTCAACCTCGGAACCCGTGCCGATCAGCACAACCTTCGGCGCACCGCCGGTTGCTTCGTGCAGGATGTAACCACCCTTGGCACACAGGTTCTCTTCCGTGTGCTCAAGGCGCTGCTGGATCGTGTTCTGGCGCGTCAGCGACAGGATCGAAGGCGTTTCCTTGCTTTCAAGGGAAAGCGCCCAGCATTCAGCGGTTTCGACCGCATCGCACGGACGGAACACATTCAGGTTCGGCATGGCGCGAAGGGAAGCCAGATGCTCCACCGGCTGGTGGGTCGGGCCGTCTTCGCCAAGGCCGATGCTGTCGTGCGTCATCACATAGATTGCGCGCTGCTTCATCAGGGCCGCAAGGCGGATCGCCGGGCGGGCATAATCCGTGAACACCATGAAGGTGCCGCCATACGGGATGTGCTGGTTATAAAGCGCGATGCCGTTCATGGCGGCACACATTTCAAACTCTCGGATGCCGTAATACATATAGCGGCCACCGAAGTCGTCAGCCTGGATCGGCGCGGTCTGGCTGGTTTTCGTCAGGTTCGAACCCGTCAGGTCAGCGGAGCCGCCGATGGTTTCAGGCACAACGCCGTTGATCACTTCAAGCGCCATCTGGCTTGCCTTGCGGGTGGCAACCTTCACAGGCTCAGCCGCCAGCTTGGCTTTATAGTCGTTGATCGCTGCCGTGAAGCCCTTTGGCAGGTCTTTGTTGAGGCGGCGGTTAAAATCTTCCTTCACGAAACCGTCGAGCGTTTCAAACTTGGCTTTCCAGGCAGCAGACAGGCTCGCGCCCTGTGCGCCAACAGCGCGCCATGCTTCCAGCACATCTTCAGGCACTTCAAACGGTGCTGCGTCCCAACCCAGGAATTCGCGGGCTGCTTTGATCTCGTCATCGCCCAGTGGGGCGCCGTGGGTCGCGGACGTGCCCTGCTTGTTCGGGGCGCCGTAACCGATGGTGGTGCGGCAGGCGATCAGGGAAGGCTGGTCAGCGCGCTGTGCTTCTGCAATCGCGGCTTCAACGGCTTCCATGTCGTGGCCGTCAACTGCCTGGACGTGCCAGCCAGCCGCTTCAAAGCGCATGGCCTGGTCTTCGCTGGTGGAAAGGTCAGTCGAACCATCGATGGAGATGGAGTTGTCGTCCCACAGCACGATCATTTTTGAAAGCTTCAGGTGACCCGCGAGCGAAATGGCTTCCTGGCTTACCCCTTCCATCAGGCAGCCGTCACCGGCCAGCACATAGGTGAAGTGGTCGGTGATGTCGTCGCCATACTCTTTATTGGAAAGGCGCTCTGCGATTGCCATGCCAACGGATGTCGCAAGGCCCTGGCCCAGCGGGCCGGTTGTGGTTTCAACGCCTGGGCATTCGCCAAACTCAGGGTGGCCAGCGGTTGGGCTGTGCAGCTGGCGGAAGTTCTTGATGTCTTCCATGGTTGGATGCTCATAGCCCGTCAGGTGCAGCAGCGAGTAGATCAGCATGGAGCCGTGGCCTGCGGACAGCACAAAGCGGTCGCGGTTCGGCCAGGCAGGCCACTTGGGGTCGAAACGCATGAATTTCGAGAACAGCACAGTCGCCACGTCAGCCATGCCCATCGGCATGCCGGGGTGGCCAGAATTGGCTTTCTGGATGGCGTCCATCGACAGCGCGCGGATCGCGTTTGCCATTTTCTGGTTCAGGATTTCGTCTTGCTGGATGTCTGTATCGGGCATGGTTTTAAAGCATCTTGTATTTTGAGCCCGGGACCGGCGGGGTGTCCCGTGCTGCGTTGGGGCCAAAAATTGGGGGCCAAAATGGCGGGGAAGCCCGCTTTAGTCAACCGTCTAGCGCGATTTGATGCCCCATCGCCCGGAATGATTGGGCGTTACCCTCTTCTGCGCGATTGACGACAGGGGGGCATCCCCCCTATCTTTGGCAGAAACCAGCCGAATCCGGTGTTTTGCATGTTGCCAACCAGGCACTGCCGCAGGGGGACTACCGATAATGAGTGAAAGCAGAAAAAACGACGTCCTTGAGGCCGCACGCTCGCGACTCGAAAGCGCCATGTCTCATCTGGCGCAGGAAGTTGCCACGGCGCGCGCCGCCAAAATCACGGCCGAAAAGCTGCGGGCGGAAAAAGCAACGCTTGAAAGTCGGGTGGGCGCGCTTGAACAGGAAAACCTGAAGCTGCATGAACAGGTTGCGACGCTGTCGCTGCAGGACAACGGCGCGGACGCAGATGCCGCGATGGCGACGCTTGCAGAAGAAAAGGCCGCCATTGAGCAGAATTACGCGCTGCTGAAGCGCCAATACGCCACGCTGCAGGACGAGATGGAGGCGCTTGAAGACCGGCTGGCGGCCCAGGCCGCTGCTGCCAGTGAAAGTGCCGGTGAAGACGGCGATGACAGTGCACTGGCGGCGGAAAACGCTGAACTCAGACGGGCCGTGATGGCGCTGAAAGCGGAACGCGACGGGATTCGCAGTGAGCTTGACGGCGCAATCGGCCAACTTGAAACGCTTGTGGGAGACGCCTGATGGCCCAGATCAATGTTGATGTTGCCGGAAAAATGTATCCCCTTGCCTGCGGCGAGGGCGGCGAAGAGCGGCTCAGGAAACTTGCGGGTTATGTGGACAGCAAAGCCAAGGACCTTTCAGGAAAATTGGGCCATGTGGCTGAAAACAAACTGCTTTTGATGGCCGCGATCCTGATCGCGGACGAACTGCACGAGGCGCTTGAGGGCCAGGGCGGCGCCGGCATCATGGGCGCGCTCAGTGAAGAAGACTTGGCGGCAGTCCTCAATGAAGTGTCCACGGACGTGGAAGCTATTGCAGAAAAGCTCGCGAACGCCTAAATATGCGGCGCGGGTTCTGCGCTGTGCGCAAGATACGAAGTAATCCCCGGGGCTATAAATTCTCCATCGGGAGCTGTCCCTGGTTTGGACCGTGGTCCTTTTCATTACGGCACCCACCTGATTTATCAGGCGACGGAGGATACATACGTCAACGCGGCAGAGGCGGTCCCCGCACCCTTCTCTTTCCCTTTTGTTTTTCAGCACCACCACTGGGCAAGACAAAGCAATATTAGATAGCTTCTATCTCAAGAGGTGCTAGCAATGAAAGCATTGTGACAGCACTGCTAGCATGCTATGATGATAGCTTGAGTATACGGAGATTAATGATGGCAACCCTAACAATTCGAAATGTCCCTGAAAATGTTAAGAGTGCCCTACAGGATAGGGCCACTGCGCATGGACGTTCGATGGAAGCTGAGTTACGAAAACTTGTTGAAAGTTATGCCTCGCCTGCAACTGGTAGGGATTTAGCAAAGTTCGTGCGTTGCTTGCCATCAAGTTTGACCTCGGATGAAGATGCCAATGCTTTGGCACATTCTCTTGATCAAGCCCATGCAACTGAAATTTCTCAACGAAAAACTGTTAGCTTCGACGAATAAAAGTCCTCACTTATGATCCTTCTCGACACCAATGTTGTGTCCTCACTTATGGGCGGCACTGAAACTCATTCAGTACTTCGCTGGTTAGACACTGTTGACGACATTGTTGAAATCAGCGTTCTCGTAGAGCATGAAATTCGATTTGGAATTGAACGCCTTCGTGACGAAGGACAACGCAATCGGCTAACCTTATTATTCAATAGGGTCTTGAACGACTTTTTTGGGGGCACTGCATTTCCTGTAGATCACCGTGGCGCGCAACTCGGGGCAGAACTCCGGGCCAAACGACACCATATTGATGGCAAGGATATTGGGCCTGTTGACAGTATTTTGGCTGCGCAAACCATTCAGTACAGCCACACTTTACTGGCAACTCGAAACGTTAAAGATTTTGAGCATCTCGACGCACGGCTAATCAACCCATGGGACACAAACACCTGGGATATAAAGGCGTGACACTCAAGCACGACAAACAGGCGATGCGTGAGGATGCCAAGCGCATCCGTATAGGCGCGCATCAGATGTATGCCTTGGACGCGGCCGAAAAAGCCGCCCGGCACGGCATGGGGCTGTTTTCGAGCTTCGAGAAGCACGCCGTCATCGGGGCCTATTGGCCCATGGGGGACGAGCTGGACCCCCGTTTCCTGATGAGCGCGCTTGAACGCGCCGGATACCGCACCGCCCTGCCGGTGGTGGGTGCAAAAGACACGCCGCTTACCTTCCGTCTGTGGGGCATGGGTGACCCATTGGAGGCCGGCAGCTTCGGAACAATGCATCCGCCGGCTGACGCGCCCGAAGTGGTGCCAAATGCGCTGATCGTACCGCTTCTGGCCTACGATCAGGACTGCTACCGCCTGGGCTGGGGCGGTGGCTTTTATGACCGGACGCTCGCGGCACACTCTGAAATAAAAGCATTTGGCTTTGCCTTTGGCGCCCAAATCGTTGATCATGTTCCCCGAGAGGCGCACGATTGGCCGCTGCAGGGTGTGATTACGGAAGAAGGCGTGATCCTGCCCCGCAAACTCAGCGTATGAACGCTCTGAGGGCGGTGAACAAAAAAAGAAAAACAGGACAGGTATGCGACTATTATTCCTTGGCGATCTGATGGGCCGCAGCGGACGGACGGCCGCCATCGACGCCCTCCCCGATCTGCGTGAAAAGCTGAAGCTGGATTTTGTTGTGGTGAACGCGGAAAACGCGGCCTCGGGTTTCGGCACCACCGGCAAGATCGCGGGCGCCGTGATCCAGGCAGGCGCCGATGTGCTGTCGGGCGGCAACCACACGTTTGACCAGAAAGACATTCTTTCCGTTATCGATAACGACAACCGTATCCTGAGGCCCGTCAACTACCCCGAGGGCACGCCGGGCCGCGGTTATGCCGTCTATGACGCGCCCAGAGGCAAGAAAGTGCTGGTGATCAACGCCATGGGCCGTGTGTTCATGAATGCGCTTGAATGCCCGTTCCGCGCCATCGACAAGGTGCTCTCGAAATACCGCCTGGGCGTGACCGTGAACGCCATCATTGTGGATTTCCACGGCGAGGCCACGTCCGAGAAAATGGCCATGGGCCAGTATCTGGACGGCCGCGTCAGCTTCGTTGTCGGCACCCACAGCCATATCCCCACCGCAGACTGCCAGATTTTTGACAAGGGCACGGCCTACCAGACCGACGCCGGCATGTGCGGGGACTATAACAGCGTGATCGGCATGGATAAGGGCGAGCCCATCAGCCGGTTCGTTTCCCGCATGAACAAGGAACGCTTCACCCCCGCAGGCGGCGAAGCAACCGTGTGCGGCACGTTTGTGGAAACCGACGACCGCACGGGGCTCGCGAAACGCATCGAACCCGTCCGTATCGGCCCGCGCCTGATGGAGCATATGCCCACGCTCTAGCCGTCATATTTTGGCCCTTTCTGTGCCCTAGCATGCCCTTTCGCGCTTGGGGGCGTGAAAGGAACCAGACGATGACCCGTTTGTTTTATCTTCTTGGCCTTGCCTTCGCAGGCACCTTCTGGGGAGCTGAAGCTGAGGCGCAGTCCCTTTCGGACGGCGACTATGAACAGTGCCGTGTCTATGACCCAGACGGAGACTATGTAGGCCTGAGCAACGAATGCCTGGAGCGCAAGCGCGCCCGCATCCGCGCCTATCAGGGTGTTGGAACAGAAGGACAGCATCATGGCCGCTCTAGCCGCCACCGTTCGGATACCCAGCCAACCATCCCGGCAGGCCAGCGCTTCCGGCCAGTTGAGCTGCCACGCGCGTGCCCCCTTTGGGCCAACGGCGGGCGGGGGTATGTCTCCACCATGGTAACAACCGGTGGCTTTTTCGGCAGCCAGACCTTTTTCGGCACCTTCGACAGCATGTTCAATGGGCGCCCGTGTTTTGCCAAAACCTACATCACGCGCGGTTATCCATGAGCTTCCTTTGAATAATGTTCCTTCGGCCCCATTTCATGGCTAGAGACAACTCGCAAGGGACTGAAGACAGATGGCAGACGATAGCGGCACGCCAATCACGCGCAACAGCGTTTCTGACGCAACCGCAGAGGCGATCCGGCAGGCGGTGCGCGCAGCCGATAGCATGCCCACGCCTGAACGGGCGGCTCGGTTGGCCACGCCTGACGACGCCGAGGCCTTCCTTGCTTTCCTGAGCGACCCAAAGGTATTTGCGCCCATCTACACGCTGCCCCGGCCACTGACGGTGGACAGCGTGCAGGCCTTCATTGAAGCGCATGAGCGCGAGCGGCAGGAAGGTGTGGGGCTGATGTTCCTGAACCTTGACGAGGCTGACCGCATTGTCGGCTACAGCGATTTCAGTTTCTGGCCACAGTGGGCGGCCGGGGAGCTTGGCGGCGCCGTGCACCCCGACATGCAAAGCAAGGGGCGCGGACAGATGGGCGCAGCCATGAGCTTCGCCTGGATGTTCGACACCCTCGGGCTGGACCTGATTGTGGAAACCGCCGCCCTTGATAACGTGCGCACCGCGAAACTGCTGGATTATCTGGGGTTCAAACGCAAAGGCGAGATCACCAGCACGCGCCCGGACGGCACAACCCGCGCGTCCCTTGTTTGGGAAATCACCAGGGAAGAATGGGGCTCAAAGCATACTCCCCCGTCATGCTGAACGTCCCACTCTCCGTCACCCTGAACTTGGTTGGCGTTCCGCCCGCTTCGCAAACAGGGTCCATCTTTCGACCCTCCTGGGCTAAGGAAGTGTTCATGGATGCTGAACCAAGTTCAGCATGACGGCCACATTTACTCAAACCAGTCATCCCACTCTCCGTCACCCTGAATTCATTTCAGGGTCCATGGCTCCGCCAGCTCGCCGTATCAGAAGTTCATGGATGCTGTTCGCGAAGCGGGCGGCACGCCAAACAAGTTCAGCATGACGGGATGAGACCGCCTACACCGCTTAGGCAACGGGCGCGAACGGGTCGCCCCGCTTGATCGCACCCGCGGTTTCCACCGTGCAGTAGATGCCCATCAGGTTGGCGCCGAAGGCCTGCTGCAGCGCTTTGGGCAGGTTCTGGTCCACCTCGGCGGTCTGCAGGTTCACATTGGTGGCGTTGCAGCGCACGATGGGTTTCATCAACCGCATCGTCACCTCACCCACCCGGAACACCTGCCCAGGCTGCCAGTCGCGTTCCGCCCAGGCGGGCAGGCCCTCAAGATAGAGGTTGGCGCGGAAGCGGAGCGGGTCGAGCACCTGCCCCACATGACCGGATAGCGCCTTGACGCTGGCGAGATTAACAACGGACAAGACCTTTTCCGGCACGTCAGAGAACATATGCCCCTCAGCCGCTTCAAGCCGCGGCGCGCCCTTCGCGCGGTCGCCCATATAGGTGGCCATCATGACCTCAAGCCGGTGCGCGTCGTCCGCGTCCCTGAGGCTGCCGTGGAACAGAAGCTCACCGTCTTTCGACACAGTCATCACATCGCCTTCGCCGCTGAAGCTGACGTCAAGCGCCGCCAGTTCCGCGTGGGTCATCAGCACCAGGAATTTGGTTTTGGGCAGATGCACAGGCGCCGTGCGGTCAAACGCCGTCTCGCCGTGGCGGATGGCAAACGCCCGGTCGCCCTCAATCGCCTGCCTGGGCGTCAGTTCGGCTGTCTCCAGCGGTTGCCCCGCCAGCCCCTTCACCGGATAGCGCCAGATTTCAGCGATTGTGGTCATGTGTTTTCCCTTCGACGACCTACTTTAGTCAGCATTCAGGTACAGGCCAAGAGCTGTTACCTGCCAACCTTCAGCCGCCTTAGAGAAACTAAGCTTGAAGAGTGGCGAAATGCCAGAGCCAGCCTTCAAGCGGTAATACATGGCATTGCTCTCAGGAAATCCAGCTAACGCCTCATAATGTTGGGAACGCACGTAGCTGGTTCCCTCCAGGGAGGACATTTCAGACAGCACCTTACTCCGCCACTGAAGAAACTGTTCTTTGGTCATCAGAGATTTCAGCTTCTCACCAAAGCCTTCATAGAGATGTTCCGGTCGAGTATCGGGCGACGTATCAAAAAACTTGTCGATCCATTCAATGCCAACCGGCACAAGCTCCTCAAACTCTGGCATGTGCGCAACATGCTGCTCTATTAGGGTGATATAAAACGCGCTGAATTCCTGCTTCAGTTGCGCGTGTCTTTGCGCAACAGCCGGTTTAGAAAGGTTATAGGTAATGCGCATACTAGGCCGACCGTCGGACGCCCTCGTAAAGGCGGCAATCTTAATGCCTGCTGATGTCTGAGAATCATATCCATCGACATGTTCTGCTACATAGGAAGGATCGTAGAAAATCAGCGCTTTAGCTAATTCTTGGTTCGCTTTCTGATCGTCGAAAACATCTACCTCAATGTCCTGTATATCTTTGATATTCACATTGCATGCGGCTAGGGCGCCAAGCATGAAGATGCTGGCGACTTTGGCGACAATGCTATTCATAAATCCCCCTACAAAAATCTTCCCACCACATCCTTGTAGGAGCGGCTGACCTTGAGTTCGGTGCCGCCCTCGAGCGTCAGGAAGCATTCGCCGTTCGAGTGGGGCTTCACTTCGCGCACTTTGTCGAGGTTCACGATGGTGGACCGGTGGATGCGCTGGAAAATCTTGGGGTCGAGCCGCTTTTCCATGGTCTTCATGGTTTCCCTGAGGATATGCGTTTTCTCGCCCACATGGATGCACATATAGTCGCCCGCCGCGTCGATATACTCGACGTCAGAAACGCTGACGATGGTGATATGGCCGCGATCCTTGATGCGGAGATGCGGGTCGAACCGGTGGTCGTGGGTTTCTGTCGGCTTCTCCAGAAGCGCGGTCAGCGCCTCCTTCGGCGGTTGTTCCATGCCTTCGATCAGTTCCACAAGGCGGGCGTTCTGTTCAATGGCGATCCGCTGCGCGATGGCGTCACGCACCCGTGTGATGGCTTCCGCAAGCCGGTCTTCATCTACAGGTTTCAGCAGGTAATCCAGCGCATGGGCCTCAAACGCATCGAGCGCATACTGGTCAAAGGCGGTCACGAACACCACAAGCGGGATTTCCGCTTCCCCCACCAGCGAGCGGAGCACCGAAAAGCCGTCGAACCCCGGCATCTGGATATCCAGGAACACCAGGTCCGGCTTCAATTCCTTGATGGATTTCACCGCTTCCCGCCCGTTCGAGCAGGTGCCGATGATCTCGATATCGTCGAACTTGTCGAGCCTGATCTTTAGCCCGCGCAGCGCCAGTGGCTCGTCGTCCACAAGTATGGTGCGTATTTTCCCCATGGTATTTCCCCGGTCCTGATGTGCTGCAAGCTCTGTGGCCTGCTTGGAAGTTTAAGGCTGTTTCTTGCGTTCGCAAGGAATTTCAATAAAGATTCCAAGGCCTTTCGGTTCCATGTTCTTGAGCATGATAAGATGGTCCGGCCCGTAGATCTGGTGCAGGCGTTCCTTGGTGTTGGTGATGCCCACGCCCGAGCCCGACTGGCTGACGATGTTATTGAGGTCATCAATCCCCGGCCCGCTATCCATCAGCGCCAGCTTGAGCCAGCCGTTCTCGACGCGCGCTTCCACCTTGATGGTGCCGCCGTCGATCTCGGGCGCGATGGCATATTTGATGGCGTTCTCAATAAGCGGCTGCAACAGCAGGCTCGGGATCAAGGCCGTGCGCGCCTGCTCGTCAATATCAAATTCCACATTCAGCCGGTCGGCGAAACGGACCTTTTCAATCTCCAGGTAAAGCCCGAGCGCGTGCAGCTCCTGATCCAGCGGGATGCGCTGGGTTGGCTGGTTTACCAGCGTGAACCTGAGGAAGCTCGAGAGCTTCGTCAGCATCTTGTTGGCGTCTTCCTCTGATTTCTCCAGCACAAGGGTGGAGATGGCGTTCAGGGTGTTGAACAGGAAGTGCGGGTTCAGCTGGTACCGGAGCATCTTCAGCTGCGCCTGGTGCGCCATGGACGTGGCCTTCAGCGCCTGTTCCTTCTGTTCCAGCATGCCCTGGTAATAATGGTAGCCGAAATAGATGGCCGACCAGGCAAACAGCGCCGTGGCCTCGAACATGGCGTTGGCGAACAGCCCGAGGCCCGCGGGACGCGAGAAGCCCGGAATCAGGAACGGCCCGACCGTGATCTCAAGGAAGGAAAACAGAAGCCCGAGCGACGAGCATATCGCCACCACGAAAGGCAGGATCGCCGGCAAGGGCCACTCGCGGATCAGGCGGTACACATAGCGCATGCAGGTGGTCATGCTGAGGCCGATCAGGATCGCCACCAGAATAAGCATGGAATGGAAACGAAGGTCCGACTGCAGCGTCAGCGCCTGGAAGGTCCGGACCAGGCCATAGCCGGTCCAGCCCAGCGCCTGGAAGGTCCAGAAAGTGCGTTCCTTGGTACCAAAGAAACGATCCATAGTGGTGTAAGCCCCCTCAAGTGCCATTCGGCGTTTTTCTTCTTCGAGGACCAAATCAAGAAGCCCCGGCACCGCAACCGCGCCGCTTTCACGGTCATCGGTTGGTGATGCTGGGGCATTATGGGGCCCCGAAGGGGCTTCGCCAACAGGCTTTTGGGCGCCAATACTGTTTTTTGGCTTTTTGTCCATATAGGCTACTCGGAACAGATGGGCGCCCCTAGCGCCCGCTTGCGAGGTTCACACCACCGCGCAGTTCAACCGGCTGGCCTTCGCGCAGGCGTTCGCCGCCGCGAACCACCACTTTGTCACCACTTTCAATGCCGCCCGTGACGGCCACAAAGCGGCCTGTGGCAGCGCCGGTGGTTACCATCAGGCGTTCAGCCGTGTTGTCTTCCTTCACGCGGAACACATAGGTACCTTCGCGCCTGAGAACCAGCGCGTCACGCGGTACCGCCACCACCTGTTCCGGCGTATTGGCAGGCACACCCACCTGAAGGGCTGCACCCACCACATAGTGGCTGCCCACCGGCAGGCTGACGCGCAGCTCCATGGTGCGGCTGAGTGCGTCGCCCACTGGCACCAACGCGCGGATGCGCGTATCGGCCACCACACCGTCTTCACGGATCACCACCTGCTGGCCGTCATCCAGCACGCGCGCCAGTGTCACAGGTGCCTTGGCGGATACTTCAAGGTGCTCGGTGTCCACCAGGCGCACAATCTGGCGGCCGGGGGAGGAATATTCGCCAATCTGGGCGAGACGCTCGACCACACGGCCCGGGAAGGGCGCGCGCACCTTGGTACGCTCAAGGTCAATCTTGGCCTGCTCCACCGCCACGCGGGCCTGGCTCAGCTCCTCGCGGGTCATTGCCAGCGTGCTTTCGGCTTCTTCCAATCGGCTGGGTGGGATGTTGTTGTTTGCCGCCAGTTCCTTCAGGCGCGCCAGGTCGCTTTCCAGATATTTGATCCGGGCTTCAAGGCGCGCCGCCTGGCTTTTGCCCCGCGCCAGCACCAGCGTCAGGTTCCGGTCATCGATCTCCGCGATCACATCGCCTTCCTTGAGAAGCGTGCCTTCACTTGCGATCCAGGTCACACGGCCTGCGATTTCGGCGGAGATGCGGCTGTCGTTCAGACTTACCACCGTGCCCGGCAGGTAGGTTTGCGGTGCCATCATTTCTGCACTGGCTTCCGCCACCTCCACAAGCGCGGGCGGCAACTGGCGCTGTTGGGCATTCGCCGTGCCGGTGAACAGGCTGGCGGCTGCAAGCATCGCTATCATGGCTCCCCTCAGGGGGATCTTCGTTTTCGCCATTGTCAAAGTCATGTCTCGGTTCCTCGCGTTTTTATATTATTCAGCTGGGTGCAATGTGCGGCCGCGCAGGCGGGCGAACAGGGCCCCAATCATGCCCAGTTCCTTGAACCGCAACAGGCACGGCAGCAGAACCAGGGTGAAGATGGTGGAGACGGCCATGCCGCCCACAATGGTGGTGGCCATGCCGCGATAGATGTCGCTGCCCGCACCGGGGAACAGCACCAGCGGCAGCATGCCCATGATGGATGTCAGCGTGCTCATGAAGATGGGCCGCAGGCGAAGCGCCAATGACCGCTCAACCGCCTCGTCACGGGTCAGCCCTTCGGCTTCCCCTGCCCTGGTCTGGGCCACCAGAAGGATGGCGTTGTTGACCACCAGGCCCAGAAGGATGATGAAGCCGATCATGGTAAGGAGATCGAGCGGCGCGAAGGAGAAGAGGTTCAGAAGCCTCAGCGCCAGCACCCCACCCACTGTCGCCAGCGGAATGGTGATCACCACAAAGATGGCATCTTTCGCCGAGCGGAACAGCGCCGCCAGGATCATGAACAGCAGGCCCAGCGCCAGCACGAAGTTGAGCGTGAGGGAGCTGACAGCGCGCTCAAGCGAATCCGCGCTGCCGCCATAGCTGATGGTACCGTCCGCCGGCATCATCGGGCGAAGCTGTGGTTCAACCTTCTCTTTCAGCACCGCGATCATGTCTTCAAGCGCCATGCCTTCCGGCTGGTTGATGTTCAGCGTCACGGTACGCTTGCGGTCCACGCGCTGGACAAAACTTGGGCCCACGCCGCGTTCGATGGTGACAAGGTCACCCAGGAGAACGGTGCCGCCACGCGGGGTGGCCACAGGCACGCTTTCAAGCGCCTCCGGTTCTGCCCATTCCTGGGACTTCAGGATCATGTCCACGCGGCGCTCGCCGTCGAAATGCTCGCCCAGCCACAGGCCATCGCCCAGCGCCCGGATGATGCGGGCAACGTCCGCGCGGGTGTAGCCCACTTCCGCCAGGCGGCGGTCGTTCGGCACCACTTTCAGTTCAGGCGATACCACGTTCGGGTCAGGGTTCGGTTGCGCGCGGGCACCCGGCAGGTTTTCCTGCACCAGCTGCATGGCTGTCATGGTCACGTCCCTTAGGCCATCAAGGTCCCGCGACTGCAGGTGCAGCTGCACCGATCCGTTGCCGCCGAAGCCGCCGAACAGGTTGCCCTGCTGGCCGAAGGCGAACACATCCGGGAAGCCCACCAGGATTTCCTCGTTCACGAGCTTCTCAAGCTCCTTCACTTTTTCCTGGTCCTTGGCGCGGATACCCAGCGAACCGCCCTGCCCGTTCGGGAAGGTGATGAAATAATAGTTCTTCAGCGCCGGTTCCTTTTCGCCCGCCATATAGGGCTTCAGCCGGTCAACAATCACGCTGACGATTTCACGGTCGATGGTTTCGGTGTTTGCGCCAGAGGGGAAAGAGACGAACGCGTCAACCGCATCCCGCTTCACCGGCGGCAGGTAATTGAGGTTCGGCAGCATGGCGTAGCTGATACCCACGGCACCAACCATCAGGCCCACGATCAGACTGATGCGGCGCACTGGCGTGCCCGTGAGCGCCATCAGCCTGCCGGCGAAACGCTTGCCGCGCGCGCCAGCGGCCTCGTTGGCAGGCAGCTTCTTGAGCCAGGCCTCTGCCGCCACAGGCAGCACAGTCACCGCCACAATGAGCGACAGGCCAACACCGATTGCGATCGTGAGCGCCAGGTCAGCAAACAGCTGGCCTTCCACGTCCTTGAGGAACAGGATCGGCACGAAGATCGCGACCGTGGTAGTGGTGGATGCCAGAAGCGCCCCCCACACCTGCCCCGCGCCCAGAAGGGACGCCACGCGCGGCTTTTCGCCCCGTTCCCTGAGGCGCACGATATTTTCAAGCACCACAATAGCGGCATCAAGCACCATGCCTGTCGCAAACGCGAGCCCCGCAAGCGAGATGACATTCACCGTTCGGCCGAACATGGCCAGCACGATGATGGTGGTCAGCAAGCACACAGGGATCGTCAGCGCGATCAGAAGCGTCGCACGCATCTGGCGCAGGAACCACCACAGCACACCAACGGCCAGCATGATGCCGATCACAAGGTTGGTGGACAGCAGGTTGATCGCCCGTTTGATGAAGACAGACGGGTCGAAGGATTTTTCAATCGCGATGCCCTTTTCGGCCAGCATGCCGCTGTTCATCTCATCCAGCTTTTCGGTCAGCCGGTCGATAGTGGCCAGCACATTGGCGCCGCTTTCACGGATTACCCGCATGCCCACGGCAGGGTTGCCGTTCTGGTACACAACCTGTTGGGCGTCCGGGGGCGCCACTTCAACGGTTGCGATATCGCCAAGCGTGATCGGGCGGCCGTCGCGCCAATCCAGGATCTGGGCGCGCAATTCTTCGGGCTCATACCGGCCCTGGAAGTTCAGCATGTAGCGGCGGCGGCCGACCTCAAGGAAACCGCCTGAACTGTCGACCGTGCGGCCCACAAGGCGGGCGATCGAGTTCAGGTTGATGCCCAGCTCAGCAGCGCGGATGGCGTCAAATTCAATACGCAGTTCCTCGCCGAAACCGGCCCCGGCCTCGACGGAAATGTCCGCCACACCTTCAACGCTTTCAAGCTGCGGCACCACCTCATCCTGGATGAAGTTGACATATTGGTCCTGCGGCAAGGCACTGCCGTCGCGGAACTGGGTAAACAGGTAAATCAGTGTTTCACCCGTGGGGTTACCGCCGTTCATCAGGATTCGTGGCCGGTCGGCGTCCGCCGGCAAGGGCGGCAATCGGTTGATGCGGCTGATCACATCGATAAGCGTCCGGTCCATGTCTGATTCAAGCGCGAACTCGAGCGACACAAAGCCGAAGCTGTTGTTGGAGAAGGTGCGCATTTCCTCAAGCCCCGGGATGCCCTGCATGACTTCCTCGATAGGCTCGATGATTTCCGATTCGATTTCCGACGGGCTGGCGCCCCGCCAGAACACCTGCACGGCAAGTTGCGGGCGCTCAATGGCCGGGAACAGCTGCACCGGCAGCTTGGTCAGCATCACGGCGCCCAGCACGAGCGCCATGGCGGCAATCACGATAACAGCCGCCGGATTCTTCAGGCTTTTCTCAGTGAGTTTCATGGATCGGGTTTCCTCGCGTCGTATCCATTTATATCGTTACGACACGGTATGACCCGTTATAATATAATGCGGAATGTGAATGCGACGGGATGCCATGGGGTTGCGACAAAACGCAAAAAAGGGGGCCTGAAGCCCCCGGAATTCCTAAACTTTCGCTTAAATATCGCGCCCTGAGACTCGATCAATTGTCTTTGTCGTCGTCTTGTTTGTCGTCCTTTGGCTTCTTCTGCCATTCTTCGAATTCACCAAGGCCACAACTGCCCCACTGACGACCGAAGCTGTCGAGCACCGTAATGATTTCCGACTTGCACAGCTGGGAAATCGAGGTGCTGTACATGAAGCGTTCTTCGCGCGCCAAGCTGATGCAGCGGTGCGGCAGCTTGTTCATATAGGCCTTCTTGCCCAACCCATGGAAAAAGATGGTCTGGTCATCGATGATCTGCGAATCCCGCAGGTACCGGAGCGGAACACAATGACGCGTCTCGCCCGTGGGCTCATATTTTTCCAAGATGCGCTCAAGGCGTTTCTCGCCGCGCGTTTTTTCCTTGTCGCTGTCACCGTCATCGTCGGCCGACGCGGTGCCGAAAGAAAGCGCGAGTACTGCTACCATTGCCGCTGAGAACAGGGATTTTTGTTTCATTTTCTGTCTCACCTTTCGTCTCATTTCACGGCCAACCTATCAGGGCGTGTCTGAACAGTTGCTGAACAATTTATAGGCCTTTAGTCAAGGCCTTCAAGCTCTCGCTGCATGGCAACGCGAAGGTCTGCCCCCAGGTTGGCAAGCGCGATCTGTTCCGTCCGCCCCACCTTCTTGAGGGTGTCGTCGAACGCCAGGCCATGCACCTGCGCCAGCTGTAGCAGGTAGGCCACGAACGCGTCGGCCCGGGCCTGGATAATCCAGCGGAAGGGCCCTGTTGGGACACCCCGTTCACCACATAACCTCACGAATTCCTGGACAAGGTGTGGCAAAAGCGTGGTGCCAATACGGCGCAGGCCCGCACAGAAAGCCGCAAAAGGCGGCAGCTCTTCCTCTGGCGTGTCGTCTTCAAGGTCTTCTTCCTGCTGGCAGGAAGCGACAGACTCGAGCTGGCTGACCATATCCTCAAGCTCGCGGTCGAGCGCATCGGCGATCTCGTCCGCCAGCTTCTGCTCGTTGGGGCTCAGAATCGCGCGACCGGAGGCCTCCAGCCCCCTGAGGCTGGCACCCAGAAAATCGATAATGGTTGCCTGTTCCGTCACGTCCGATCCTTGTCCTGACCCGTTTTCCTATACATGGTGCAGCGGCCCACGCCAACAATCTTCCAATTTTTGATCGATTCAGTCCGGCTTTTCGTACATTGTTCTGTCACACAAAGGGGAGCATGGATGATCGACCTTTATGCCACTGGCGCAACGGCTCTGGCAGGCAGCCTTGTCCTGCTGTGGCTCATTTCAATCATGCGCGGGCATGTCAGCTTCATCGATGCCTTCTGGGGCACGGGCTTCCTGATTGCGGCGGGGGCTGCGGCCAGCACCCTGCCATCCCTTGGCGCTGCCCAGACGCTGGCGCTGGCGCTACTGGCCGCCTGGTCGCTCAGGCTGTCGCTATACCTTCTGAAGCGCTATCTGGCGCATGGTGAAGACCCGCGCTATGTGAAGATCATCGGCGCCCGCTCGGGCATGAGCCGCCATATCTTCACGGCATGGTTTGTGTTCGGCATGCAGGGCGCGTTGATCCTTGTTGTGGTCGCACCGGTGATGGGGCTTCTGGCCGCCCCGGCCCGCGGCCTGGACACATGGGCCTATGCGGGCGCAGCCCTGTGGGCCGTGGGCGCCTTCTTTGAATGGGTTGGCGACTGGCAGCTTTCCCGCTTCAAGGCAGACCCTTCAAGCGAAGGCAAGGTGATGGACAAGGGCCTGTGGGCCCTCACGCGCCACCCCAACTATTTCGGCGACGCCTGTGTATGGTGGGGCCTGTGGCTGATCGGGCACGACATCACGCTTGTGTTCGCGCCGGCGCTTATGACCTTCATGTTGATGAAATGGTCGGGTGTGCCGCTTCTTGAAAAGTCGCTGAAAAAACGGCGGCCGGGCTATGCCGACTATATCAAGCGCACCAGCGCTTTCTTCCCGCGCCCGCCGAAAGGCTGAGAGACGTCAGCGGCATGGGCCTTCGGGGCAGACCGGACCAATGTGCCTGAGCGCTGCATTCAGGCGCGACAGAAGCCCCGCGTCCGTTGGCTTCGTGCAGCCGATATAGAAAAGGATATCATCCTGCATGTCCGCAAGGTCGGTCAGGACTATAAGCTGGTCTGCCAGATTATATTGGGCGATCAGGTGCTCGACCGTCGGCTTGGTCGCAATCAAATAGTCCCCGGCGCCTGCCGCCAGGTCGCGCAGCACCCGTGGGGTTGAACCAGACGACACCATCAGATCGCGACCGACCAGCAGCGGGTCTACAAACGGCCCATAAGACGTTTCCACCTGCACCACGCCCTTCAGGCGCGCGTCATCCAGAAGGCTTGCAAGCGACGTATGACCGGGAATGCGGGCATCAGACTTCCGCGCGACAACCACCATGCCATAGTCTTTGCCGATGGCCTCAGTGAATACCAGGAACTCACGTCTGGCCGCTGTTTTAAATAGCGAGGCGGCGCATACATTGCCGGGTGCGCGTCTCAGGAACGGCATTTGCTGCTCCCAAGGCATGTATCGCCACTCCAGCTCAACATTCGCGGCATCGGCCGCAGTTTCAAGATGGTCAGCTAGGAAGCCTTGTGCCCCATCTGATGGAGCCGTCACATAGGGGGCAAGGTCGCTGAAAAGCAGTGTGAGCTTGACGTCACCCGCAGCAACAGGCGGGCCCTGCAAGCAAGCCACAAGCAGCATAATAAAGCCGGCTATCAACTTAAATTGTATGCCCACACCTTTTCCCAGCCCACTAAATGGCCCAGGGAACCATGTTCCAGAACCAACCCGCACAGCAGTTTATGGACTGTATCTTTCTAAAAGGTTTATCCGACTAAAAAGATTGGGCTGTTGATCACGATGGATGATCCGGGGACTGCATCGGGAATGTCAGCGTGATTTCCGTGCCCACACCCTGTTCCGACTGGATATCAAAGCCGCCGCCCACCAGCCCCATGAAGCGCACCACAAGCGGCAGGCCAAGGCCCGTGCCCGCGTGTTTGGTGTGAACGCCGCCCCGCACCTGGCCAAACAGTTCCAGCGCTTTCTCCAACTGGTGTTCAGACATGCCGACGCCGTTGTCCTTGACCGTCACCGCATACCAGTCGTCGTTTGGCTTGCCGGAAAGCTCGACCTTGCTGCCTTCGGGTGAAAATTTCACCGCGTTCGACAGCACGTTCAACAGCACCTGGCGTGCCACCCGCTTGTCAGTGTAGACCACCGCTTCCGGCACATCGCACTTTACATCGATATGCTTCTCCTGCGCCAGCGACTGGATAAGATCACAGCTTGTTTCCACCAGATCATGGATCTCCACGGCTTCGTTATGGATATCGAAACGGCCTGCCTCCAGTTTCGACATATCGAGAATATCGTTGATCACAGACAGAAGGTGTGTGCCGCTCTCATGAATGAGCTGGATATATTGCTTGTTCTTCTGGCCTTCGATCTTGCCGAAAATCTCCATCTGCAGCATTTCGGAAAAGCCGATGATGGCATTCAGTGGCGTGCGGATTTCATGGCTGGTGGAGGCCAGGAAATCCGATTTGGCCTTGTCTGCGGCTTCCACCTTGGCCACCAGCTCCCGCACGCGGCCCAGGAAGTTTCGAGTGAGGAACGCGATGATCACCAGCATCAAAAGCGTTGGCCACACCAGTGTCATGAGCATGTCGCGCCCTGCCCGCGTCACTTCCCACGACACATACCCGACAGGATCACCCCCATCCGCCATTCGGATGCTGACAAACTCCTGACCCACGGGCGGCATCACATGAAACTCAATGCCCTTCAGGGAATATTCCTGCTCCATCTCCATGAGGATTGCAGGGGTGATTTCCGCGATAAAAACCAGTGACGGGCGTGGCTTTTCGAAGAAAGCCGGCGTCACATTCGACGCTACTCCAAGCGCCGTGGTCACCATGCTGGCGCCAAAGGCAAAAAGCCTGCCATCTATGACCATATAGCCGCTGACGCTTGCCGGTTCATCAATCCCCGGAAGTTCCATGGACTTGACGGCATCGGCCAGCCCGGCATCCAGCAGCTGGCTTGGGGCCGGCAGGCCATGTGTGATCCGGCTGAAGATAGGTGTCCCGTCCGGTCGCACCACCATGACACCGACAATATAGCTGTAGGTATAGGTGGTATCAGCAATGGATTCCTTCACCCATTGTTCGTCATAATTCTGGACAACATTCTGTACCGCAGCATCCCACCAGGCATTGTCTTCTGCCAGCAATTCAAGCCGCTTGAGATACTGCTCGGTAATAGACTGGAGCTTCTTGCGCTCCCCCGCAATTGATGACTTGTCCTGTTGGTAGGCAAGGAAGCCAGCCAGCGCGAAATAGCCCACCATGCACACAAGCATGGCGATAAAAATCGGCTTTACGAACCGCCGGACATCCATGGGCGTATCCCTTCTGCCCCCAGATGCAAGGATAACGCACAAGCCGTGCCATGGATATCAACGTTTGGGTTTATATAACACAACTATTCAGGGTGTTCAGCGCACCGAGTGTCACCGAAATTCACTGCGCCACCAGCCCCCCTGTTGTAGCTTGATCAACTTTTCATCATTTTTGCGATTGATTATTAATTGCATGTATGCCATAAGATGATCAGCAGGGACGGAACCGGATGCCCCGTCCCCAATGCGCCGATCCTGACAGCGGCGCTTTCCTGGCGGGTGGCCGCATGATTGGCCCTAACTTCTCCTGTGGCTGCCCGCCCCTACCCTTTCCCAAGTTTCTCATTTTTCCCATTCCCTCCAACAAAAAAGCCGCCCTGGTTTGGGCGGCTTTTTTTTCACTGGTCTGGGCGCGGCACCTACTGATCGACGATCACCAGGCCCGGCGCGTCATAGTCTGGGTAGAGCTTCTTCAGCGCCTTTTCTGTCCACTCGGCCGCGACAGGGCCGATCCGCGTGGTGGTGGCCGCCTTGCGGTAGGCATAGTCCGGCCCCGTATAGCTGCGGCTGGCGGTATATTCCGGCACCAGCGCAGCCCAGATATAATGCCTGGCCACCTCATTGCCGGCTGCATCCAGCACCACCACGTCACCTGCGGCCTGCGTATTCCGGGAGCGAAGCGCGGCAAGCGAGAAGGACTGGACCTGAAGCTTCTTGATATGCACCACGACCGTGCCGCCGAAATCCGGGTCGGCAGCCTTGATGCCGCGTTCCATCATCCTTTGAAACAGCGCAGGCACGTTATAATCCTTGATGTCCGGGAACAGGCGTTCGTTGGCCCATTCGGTGCCTGCGAAAAGGCTGGCATTCAACTTGGCGTTGGGCGGCAGGCCCCCGCGTGTGCCTTCGGTGCGAAATTCACGAAACGCTTCCTCGCGTTTGATGTCGATGGCATTGATGCGGTCCATCTTGGACTGCAGCCGGTCCGTGAAGCTGACCGTCACATCGGCCTGCGCTGCCGTAGACGGCACCATCAAAGCTGCAGCCATCGTTGCTGCAAATATAAGAAGTCTCATGCCAAACCCTTTCTTCTCAACCTCATGCGCACCCTATGACGCCGTCACTGAACCAAAGCTGAACGACAAAGGCCGCCCCCTAAAGGAGCGGCCTTATTTCTAACCCGTGATGGGTGCCTAATGGAAGCTCTTGACGATTTCTTCCACCATCTTCTTGGCGTCCGAGAACAGCATCATGGTGTTATCGCGGAAGAAGAGCTCGTTTTCCACGCCTGCATAACCGCTGCCCATGGAGCGTTTGATAAACAGGACCGTGCCTGCTTTCTCAACGTCCAGGATCGGCATGCCGAAGATCGGGCTTTGCGGGTCCGTTTTGGCGGCCGGGTTGGTGACATCGTTTGCACCGATCACAAAGGCCACGTCGGCCTGCGCGAACTCGCTGTTGATGTCTTCAAGTTCGAACACCTCATCATAGGGTACGTTGGCTTCAGCCAGCAGCACGTTCATGTGCCCCGGCATCCGGCCCGCCACAGGGTGGATGGCATATTTCACTTCTACGCCTTCGTCCTTCAGCATATCGCCCATTTCCTTCAGCGCGTGCTGTGCCTGTGCCACCGCCATGCCGTAACCGGGCACGATGATAACCTTGGAAGCATTCTTCATGATGAAGGCTGCGTCTTCGGCACTGCCCTGCTTGACAGGCCGCGTTTCAGCAGCCCCCACAACAGCAGGGCCACCATCACCGCCGAAGCCGCCCAGGATCACCGAAATGAAGGACCGGTTCATGCCCTTGCACATGATGTAGGAAAGGATGGCACCGGATGAGCCCACCAGCGCACCGGTCACAATGAGCGCAGTGTTCGCCAGCGTGAAGCCGATGCCTGCCGCCGCCCAGCCGGAGTAGCTGTTCAGCATGGAAACCACCACCGGCATATCAGCACCGCCGATCGGGATGATCAGGAGGAAGCCGATGATAAAGCTGAGACCGATGATCCACCACATCAGGTCACCGCCACCGGAAGCCGCACCATTACTCATCGCAAAAGCCACAATACAGCCAATGATGCCAAGCCCCATCGCCGCGTTGATCAGGTGCCTGCCCGGAAGCATGATCGGCGCACCAGACATGTTACCGTTCAGTTTCGCGAACGCGATCAGAGAACCGGAGAAGGTGATGGCACCAATAGCAGCACCCAGGCTCATCTCAATCCGGCTGGCCATGAAAATCTCACCCGCGGCATCCACGATCCCGAAGGATGAGGGGTGCAGGAAGGCGCTGGCCGCGACCAAGACAGCCGCAAGGCCCACAAGGCTGTGGAACGCCGCCACAAGCTGCGGCATCTGGGTCATGGCAATCTTGCGCGCCATCACGAAGCCGATGGCGCCGCCGATGACAATCGCGCCAATAATCCAGTCATAGGAGACGATCTCGGGGTTCATCACAGTGGTAACCACCGCGATGATCATGCCGATGATGCCGAAGATATTACCCTTGCGGCTGGTTTCAGGGCTTGAGAGGCCCCGAAGCGACAGGATGAAAAGAACAGCAGCCACCAGGTAGGCAACGGCCGTGAGGTCCACGTGCATCTGTGTCATATGCCCGGCCCCTATTTCTTTTTCTTGTACATGGACAGCATTCGCGCCGTAACCGCGAAACCGCCAAAGATGTTCACAGCGGCAAGCCCGATGGCGATCGCCCCAAGGATCTTGGAAATCGACATGCCTTCAGGCCCGGCAGCGACAAGCGCCCCCACAATAATCACGCTTGAAATGGCGTTGGTCACGCTCATGAGCGGCGTATGAAGCGCGGGCGTCACCGACCAGACCACATAATAGCCAATGAAGATCGCCAGCAGGAAAACCGAGAATTGCTGGATGAACGGATTTACAATGATGTCATGCATCTTACTTCTCCCCCTTGAGGCGCTCGTTGACAACAGCGCCGTCTTTGGTGACCAGGGACTCGCGGATGATTTCATCCTCAAAGTCGAAGGCGAGCGCGCCTTCCTTCACCATGGGTGTAATGAAATGAACCAGGTTGCGGGCATAAAGCGCGGAGGCATCAGCCGCCAGGCGTGACGGCACGTTCCGGTGCCCCACGATCTTGACGCCATGCGCTTCCACCACCTCACCGGGTTCTGAAAGCTCGCAGTTGCCGCCCATCTCGACGGCCAGGTCCACGATCACGCTGCCGGGCTTCATGCTTTTCACCATCTCTTCGGTGATCAGCTTCGGCGCCGGGCGGCCGGGAATCAGGGCTGTGGTGATAGCCATGTCCTGCTTGGCCAGCGTTTCGGCAATCAGCGCCGCCTGCTTGGCCTTATATTCGTCAGACATTTCCTTGGCGTAGCCGCCAGCGGTTTCAGCCGCCGCGGTTTCCTCGTCCTCCACCATCACGAACTTGCCGCCCAGGCTTTCAACCTGTTCCTTGGCGGCGGGGCGTACGTCCGTGGCGCTGACGATCGCGCCCAGGCGCTTGGCGGTTGCAATGGCCTGAAGGCCAGCAACACCGGCGCCCATCACCATGACGCGGGCGGGCGGCACAGTGCCCGCCGCCGTCATCATCATGGGGAAAGCCCGGCCAAATTCGGCCGCACCGTCCAAGACCGCCTTATAGCCCGCCAGGTTCGACTGGGATGACAGCACGTCCATAGACTGCGCCCGCGTGATCCGCGGTACAAATTCCATGGCGAATGCCATCAGGCCCGCCTTGGCGTAAGCGTCAATCCGGTCGCGCTCAATGAAGGGGTTCAACACAGCAAGCTGGGCCGCGCCCTTCTTCGCGTGCTTGGCGTCTTCCGCCTCAAGCCCCTGAACGGAAAAGATGACGTCCGCATCCTTTACCGCAGCCTTCAGGTCCTTGGCGATCGTCGCGCCGGCCTCTTCAAACTGTTTGTCTGGAATGGAGGCGCCATCCCCGGCGCCTGCCTCAATGATAACCTCGAACCCGAGGCCCATCAGTTTCTTGACTGTTTCGGGGCTGGCCGCAACGCGCTTTTCCGCGTCTCGCCGCTCCCGAAGGACCGCCAGTTTCATAAGCAGTTCTCCCTGAACTTTTTAAAGACAACAAAACAGGCACTTCAGCACTTGAAACGATTCTTATCTGGTTTGCCCCTGTGAGCTGCCAGAGCCTTGAAACGGAAGGGTAGCGCAAATGCACCCCTGAGCAACATTATTTCTTCTTTTCCCGCAGATCGCTAAAATTTTATGATTACCACTTTGTTAACAAGTGTCCTGAAATGATACAGTTTGATTCGGCGGCAGGGGCATAAAGTGGCAAACGAACGCGTTCTCATTGTTGAAGATGAAATCACCCAGATCACACTGCTTGAGGGCATTGTGACGCGGGCGGATTTCATTGCAGAAAAGTGCTCGAGCGGCCAGGAAGCCATTGACCGGCTGATGGACCGCACAGCCCCCAAGATTGATGTGGTGCTTCTGGACCTCGTGATGCCCGGCATGGACGGCATTGAAGTCCTGAATGTCATCCGTCCGAAGTTTCCAGCGCTTCCGGTTGTAATGCTGACAGCCCACAGCTCCATCGCGACGGTGGTGGACGCCATGCGCGCAGGGGCCAACGATTTCATCGTCAAGCCCGCGAGCGCCGAACGCATCCGCACCGCAATCGAGGCAGCCCTGAAAACCAGCTCGCTGGTGGGGGAAATTGGCCCGATGCGCGACCAGATGGCAGGCCGCGCCACCGGCGTTGGCTTCGGCTCACTCGTCGGCACGTCAGAGAGCATGCAGCGCGCCACCGACCTGGCGAAGAAGGCCGCCAAGGCTGCCATCCCGGTGCTGATTGAAGGCGAAAGCGGCGTGGGCAAGGAAGTGTTCGCAAACGCCATCCATGATGCCAGTGATCGGTCTGGCACGCCCTTTGTGGCGGTGAACTGCGGCGCCATCCCCGAAAACCTGGTGGAAAGCATCCTGTTCGGCCACGAAAAGGGGGCGTTTACGGGCGCGACCGAAAAGCGCATCGGTAAATTCCAGGAAGCCGACGGCGGAACCCTGTTCCTGGATGAGGTGGGCGAACTGCCGCTGGATGTGCAGGTGAAACTGTTGCGCGCCATCCAGGAAAAGGAAATCGACCCCGTGGGTGGGCGCCAGTCCATCAAAGTCGATATACGGATTATTTCGGCAACGAATCGAAATCTGGCGGAACGGGTCGCGGCCGGTGCCTTCCGGGAGGACCTGTTCTACAGGTTGAATGTTTACCCTATTCACCTGCCGCCGCTTCGTGAACGCAAAAGCGACATCCCGGCGCTCACCGAACATTTCCTCGACCAGATCGCCGCCATGGAAGACATGGCACGCAAGCAGGTTTCTATGGAAGCGCTGAGGCTTCTTGAGAATTACGACTGGCCCGGCAACATCCGGCAGCTACAGAACGCACTGTTCCGCGCGGTGATCCTGTCGGACGGTGATGTGCTGACTCCCGCTGATTTCCCGCACCTGCAGCCCTTTGCGGGCACAGTGCCGCCACAGCCCGAGCCACACCATGCCCAGACCCAGACCGCCCCAGGCCCTGCCATACAAACGCCACAGGCGGACGGCATGCTGCTGGCGCTCAACAGCAGCGACGGCCACATCAAGCGCTTTGATGAACTGGAGGCGGAGATCATCCGCAGCGCGCTTGCCCAGTACGACGGCAAGATGGCGGAAGTTGCACGAAGGCTTGGCATCGGCCGGTCAACGCTGTATCGAAAAGTAGCCGAATACGGTCTCGACACATAAGTAAAGGGCGCACGCGCTGATGATAGGCGTTTTTGATTCTGGCTCTGGGGGGCTCACCATCCTTGAAGCCCTGCACGAGGCTATGCCGACCCAGGATTTCCTGTATCTGGGCGACCACGCCAATGCGCCCTATGGCCACAGGTCGAACGAGCAAATCGTGGACATGACGCGGGACTGTGTCGAGACGCTTTTTGGCGCAGGGTGCGACCTTGTGATCCTGGCCTGCAACACGGCGGCTGCCATCGCGCTTAGAACCCTGCAGCAGGACTGGCTTCCCACCGCCTACCCGAACAAACGCATTCTGGGTGTTCTTGTGCCCATGGTGGAATCGCTCACCGGCGTGCCCTGGAGCCAGGAACACCCGAACGGCGGCAAGCCCAAGGACCGCTCGATCCTGCTGTTCGCCACAAGGAAAACGGTGGAAAGCGGATCGTACCTTGATGAAGTGAACAAGCGCGCGCCTCATGTATCGCTGGTACAAAAGGCGTGCCCTGGTCTTGTGGATGCCATTGAGGGCGGCGCGGGGGAAGCCCCCATGCGCGGCTTGATCGACGGCTTTGTGAATGAAGTGCTGGCGGATGTGCCCGCACCTGACGCGGCATTCCTGGGCTGCACCCATTTCCCGCTGGTGCGGGACTATTTCCGGGCGGCGCTGCCGGCCACCACCGAACTTCTGTCCCAGCCGGAGATCGTTGCCAGGTCGCTGAAGGACTATCTGGCGCGTCACAGCGAGTTTCAGCAAGGCGGCTCAGGCCATATCAGGCTTCTGACGACCGGACGGCCTGAGGATGTCACCATGGCCGACGCCTACCTGCCTGAAAAGCTCAGGCACTTTGAGGATCACACCAACGCCTAGGCCGCGTGGTATCCCGCCAGAATATCAGCAACCTCAGCGGTGCTGACCTGATCAAAAGTGCGGTAATGTGCCCCCACCGTGCGAAAATAGGCTGGCGTCTCAAGGCAAACAACATCATCCACCAGACGGCGCATTTCCAGTACCGTCTCTGGCGGCGCCACAGGGACGGCGAGGCAGACATGCGCGGCACCGCCCGCGCGGATGGCCTCAATCGCGGCTTTGGCTGTGGCCCCCGTGGCGATGCCGTCATCCACCAGGATCACCATGCGGTCGCGCACGTTCAGCGGCCCTTCGCCCGCACCCAACTCCAGGCGGCGCTTGGCCATGGCGCTCAGCATGTCGGCACCCGTGGTTTCCAGATAGGCGTCGGATATATCGAAGAAGGTGACAATCTCGCGGTTGCGCACCATATGTGGCGGGTTGCCTTCCGCCACCGCTGCGGCCGCCAGTTCAGGCTGCCCCGGCGCGCCAACCTTGCGCACCTGCAGGATATCAAGGGGCGCATGCAACGCCCTGGCAACTTCAAGCGCCACAGGCACACCGCCGCGCGGCAGGGCGATCACCAGCGCGTCCCGTCCCATGTAGCTTTGAAGGCGATCAGCAAGCTGCTTGCCAGCGTCTGTCCGGTCGTTGAACATGATTGATTTTACCGCGAAAGGCGTTGCGGTTCAAACGGCCTCGGGCACGCCAAAGCCCAAGTCGAAATAAGTTTCGCTCACCACACCAATGGTCTGGATATCCTTGGGCTTGCCAAACCCGCTCAGCATCGGCTCTGTCTTGGCGATGGACACAACACCCACCAGCCGGTCCATCCTGCCACTTGAACCAACAAGGGGATAGAGCGAACTTGTGTAGCTGCGCATCAGCCCGTTTTCGCTGGCGAGCATTCGTTCCATGATACCGCCGCAAGGCTGGTCTGTTATGTTCGAATAGAATGTATCAAGCCGCGAGGCCACATCACCATCAAGATAGTCGAACAGGTTCACCCCAGTGAAGCTGGCTTGCAGCACTTCATCCACCGCGCTACCGATCAGTGTTGGTTTCAGATGGCCGTGACCATGACGTTCCGCCATCACCACCCAGGGCAACACAGGCTTCAGGTCGTGCGGACGAATGCTCGCCCTTGTCGGAATCACACCGCCGGCATCGCGCATCAAGCGATGATAGTGATTCTGGAAATCGGCATGAGGAGACGGCAGCAACACAAACGGTACTCACTGTTCTAACTTGTTCCCCACCAGATTTCAGCTTGCCAACCCATGCGGCATGTGTCCAATTTCTTTTGCACCCAAATCAATTTATGTGAGGCCTGGAATGCAGCTGGACGCCTATCTGAAACGTATTGGATTCAAAGGGGTACCACAGGTTGATTTTGAAACGTTCCGGCGCATTCACCGTCTTCACAGTGACACCGTCCCTTATGAAAACCTGGATGTTCAGGCTGGCGTGCCCACCGGCATTGCCGTGCCGGACGCCTATGACAAGATCATCAACCGCAGGCGGGGCGGCTGGTGTTATGAAATGAACGGCCTGATGGGCTGGGCGCTGGCCGAGATTGGTTTTACGGTCACCCCTGTGGCGGCGGGTGTCAGGCGGGCGCTGGTCGGCGACTGGATCGTCGGCAACCATTTGGCGCTTCTGGTGGACCTTGGCGGCGTTCGGTACCTGGCCGATGTGGGGTTCGGCGACGGCATGGTGGAACCCGCTGCCTTGAGGGAAGACCCCTTCACGCAGCGGCATTGGCAGTTTTCACTTGAAAAGCTGGATGCCGACTGGTGGCGCCTGCATAACCACCCGGAAGGCGCGGCAGCTTCCTTCGATTTCACCGAAGCACCGGCGGACAAAAGCCTACTGGCGGAGAAGTGCGAGTATCTACAGAGCTCCCCGGACTCGCCCTTCGTGCTGAATGCTGTGTGCCAGCGCCATTTCCCTGACCGGCTTGAGGTGATGCGAGGGCGCGTGCTGAAAACCATCCGCCCGGAGGGCAGTGTCAAGCGCATCATCGCTGACCTTGAAGACTACCGGACCACACTCAGCGATGTCTTCGACCTTGAGATCGAAGGCTTGGCGCAAATCTGGCAGAAGGTGCTGGCGCGGGACGCGGAACTGGCCCAAGCCACCAAATAACCCCAGCCAAAGAAAAAGGCGCTGATGTCAGGGCTTTTCCTCAATTTCCTGTAATATCCCGTGGGCCCGCTTGGGTACGCGTTTCTGCTAATTCGCCGATCTCTGCTTCCAAGCCTTCAATTGATAGTTATTTTCTATCACAAGATATGAAAAACTACCAATTGAACTATCACTCAAAATCCATATCTCCTAGGTCGAAAGCCAGCCCGACTCCTAAAATACAGGGATACAGATAGTTTGTGCCGTGCAGGAACGTTCCCCACGGCCTTATTTTTGCGAGTGAAAGCAACGTGTCAGCCCCCCATTCCCCGAGCGCCGCATCACCCATGACTTTGCCCGAGGTTTATGCGTTCCTGCGCACCATCCTTGGCCCAGAAAAATCCTTCTATAAACTTGCTGTTGTTTACGGGGTCGGCATCAGCCTCCTGAGCCTTGCTGTGCCCGTTTCGGTGCAGATGCTGATCAACACGGTGGCCAACATCGGCCTGGCTGCCCCCTTGGTGGTTCTGGCGAGCGTTCTTTTTGTGCTGCTGCTGGTCTCCGGCCTTCTGAATGCGCTCAGGATCCACTTGATGGAAATATTCAGCCGGCGGTTCTATGCCCGGATGGTTGCGGAAATCTCCCTGCGCACACTTTATGCCCAGAACCCGTTTTTCGCAGACAACGGCAAGAACCCGCTGTTCAACCGGTATTTTGACATCGTCATCATCCAGAAGTCGGTGCCATACCTTCTGATTGGCGGCTTCACCGTAATGCTGCAGGCCCTTGTTGGGTTTGTCATCGTATCGCTTTATCACCCGCTGTTTCTGGTATTCAATATCACGCTCTGCCTCCTGATCTGGCTGATCTGGGCCCTGTGGGGCAAGAACGCCATCAAGAGCGCGATGGACCAGTCGCACAAAAAGCACGCGGTCGCCGCCTGGGTCGAGGACCTCGGCGCGTCGAACGGCTATTATAAATCAAGCCTGCATATTGAACGGGCCCTCAAGATTACGGACGAGAAAACGGCCGACTATATCGCGTCGAACAAGGCGCATTTCCGCTACAGCTTCTCCCAAACCCAGGCCTTCCTGCTGATCTATGCCGCCGCCAGCGCGGCGCTGCTGGGGTTGGGCGGCTGGCTGACCATCCTGGGACAACTCAGCCTCGGTCAGTTGGTGGCGGCAGAACTGATCCTTTCAGCCGTTTTCTTCGGCATCTCCCAGCTTGGGGTCTATCTGGCGAGCTTTTATGACATCGTCGCGGCCGCGGAAGAGCTCTCGCACTTCTACGCTGTTCCCCAGGAAGTACCAAGGGGCACCCGGACCCCGCTTGAGACCAACAGCGTGCTGTCGTTCGACAATGTGCAAGGCGACGGGCGGGACGAAAAAGTCACCTTCAACCTGACGGTCGGCCAGGGGGATGCCATATTCTGCGGCACCAAAAACCATGGCATTCAGCGCCTTTTCACAGACCTGTTGAAACACCATGCGCGGCCCGAAGGAGGTATCGTCAGTATAGGCGGCATCGACGTGCTTGATATCGAAGTGCACGAATTGCGGCAAATCATCACCATCCTTGACCGGCCTACTGTCATCAACGCGACCATTCGCGATTTCCTCCGCTATGCCGGTGAAGAAAAGCACGGTGGTGACACGCTCGACATCCTTGACAAGGTGGGGCTGAGGAACGCCATCATCCACCTCAAGGACGGGCTGGACACCGAGGTATCAACCACGGGCGCCCCGCTGTCACTGACCGAAGTACTGAAGCTCAAGCTTGCGGCGGCCCTTATCTCAGGCCCTAAGGTGCTGGTGCTGAACCAGCTGTTTGACATTATCCCCGAAGACACGCTGGCCTCAATCCTCACACTGTTCCGCGAACGCTGGAATACTACCGTGGTCTATTTCTCCAACAGGGATCATGCGCTGGGGTTCGAAAAGTTCCTCTATCTGGGGGCTGACACCCAATCCTTCTTCACAAACTTCGAAGCGTTCAAGCAAGAACTCCGGTAAAAGGACATACGCACATGCCGTTCCGCGAACGTCATATCAATCACTTCCAAACCCTGGACAGCCTTCGCCTGCCCCGTGTCATGCGCGTGGTCGCCATGATGCTGGCGACGGGGACCTTGGCCATCATCCTGTTCCTGATTTTCACGCCGTGGGTACAAACTGCCTCTGGCTTTGGCACCATCACGACGCTTAATCCAACCGACCGGCAGCAGGAACTGAACGCCTTGGTTTCCGGCCGCATCAAGGAATGGTATGTTCGCGACGGCAGCCGCGTGAAGGCCGGGGACCCTATCGTCAAGATCGTCGACAATGACCCCAATTTCCTGAAAAGCCTGGAGGCCGAGCGCGCCCAGGCGATGGCCAAGTTGCGGGCCATGGAAACGGCTGTCCTGACAGCAGAGATAGACCTTGAGCGGACACGCAAGCTGCTCGCTGAGGGGCTGGCGTCCCAGCGTGATTTCGAGCAAGCCCGCCTGCGGATCGAGAGCCTTCGCGGGAACGTGGCCGACGCATCGGCGCAGCTGAATCGCCTTGATATTGGTCTCTCCCGCGGCTCCATCCAACTGGTAGAAGCGCCGCGCGATGGCTTCATCCACAGGGTTCTTGCAGGGGATACTGCCACATTCGTCAAGGCGGGCGACCCTGTGGCGACCTTTATCCCCGAAAAGGTTGACCGGGCTGTTGAGCTTTATATCGATGGCCACGACATCGGCCTTGCGCGCCTTGGGGATCGGGTGCGACTGCAATTCGAAGGCTGGCCCGTGATTCAGTTCAGCGGCTGGCCATCGGTGGCAGTGGGCACTTTTGGTGGCCGCATTGTCGCCATTGACCCCGCTGCCGGCGCAGACGGCCTGTTCCGGGTTCTGGTCAGCGAAGACCCCGAAGACCTCGCTTGGCCTGACGACCAGATGCTGCGCCTGGGTGCTAAAGCCAGGGGTTGGATTACCTTTGAAACAGTCACCGTCGGCTATGAGGTGTGGCGCCAGCTGAACAACTTCCCAGCTGAATTCCGCCCGAAAACCACACAAACCAACGCGAAAGCCGGGCAGAAATGATGGCGCGCCTGGTCCTGATCACTGCACTGCTGGTGTTTGCCCTTGGCGGCAAGGTCTTTGCGTCACTCACGCTTCAGGAGGTGCTTTCTTCTGCCCGCGAGCATGCCCCGAAACTGCTGGAGCGGCAGGCAGCGCTCAGGAGTGCAGACGGTCGCGTACTGGCGGCCGAAGGAGCCTTTGATACAAGCCTGGATGTGGAGCTCCGCAGCCGCGCCACGGGCAGCTGGAGCGGCAGTTACCTGAAGGCAGACGCCAAAAGGGCCTTGACCGAAGATGGTATCTCACTCTATGGCGGCTACCGTATTTCCGACGGCCGCTTCCCCACCTATGAAGACCAGTATTTCACCAACTCCCTTGGGGAATTCAAGCTGGGCGTGCTTGTGCCCCTGTTACAGGACCGGAGTTTTGACAAGAACCGCTTCCAGCTGACTGACACCCGCCTGAAACGTGAGCAGGAGCGGATAAAAACGCTGATCCAGGCCATTGAAGTACAGCGCAATGCCACAATCGCATATTGGGAATGGGTCGTGGCCGGGCACCAGTTGCAGGTTTACGAGCATTTGCTTGCTATCGCCAAGGAGCGGGACACCGCCCTCAGCCGACAGGTTGAAGAAGGCGCAATTGCCAGCTTCGCCTTGCTTGAGAACCAGCAGAATATCACCCGGCGACAAACGTTGGTGATGAGTGCGCGACAGAAGTTCCTGGTGGCAGCCAACAAGCTGTCGCTTTACTACCGAAGCCCCCAGGGGATTCCAAAACAACCGAAAGAAGCCCATCTGCCTGCCATTGCGGAGGTTTTTTCCGGCATAGCCAGCATAAGCAGGGCGGCAGGCCCGACTGAGGCGCTGGTTGCCAAACGACCGGAGCTGGAAAGCCTGAATGTGGCGCTGGACCGCGCGCGGCAAAAACTTCGACTTGGCGAAAACAGCTTGAAGCCCCAGCTGACGCTTATGGGGGAAGTATCCAGGGACTTTGGCAGCGTGGCCGAAGGGGGCAGCAGCCGGGATTCGACAGACGCCATCGTTGGTGTGCGATTCTCAATACCGCTGGGCCAACGGTCAGCGCGCGGCAGCTTTCGCACGGCCAAGGCAGAGCTGGACCGGCTGGTATTCCAGCGACAACAGTTGATGGAACAGTTCATTGTTGAGCTGGAAAATCTCACGCTGGGTGTTGAGATGTCGCAAAAGCGCCTGATGCTGACCCAGAAAAATGCCGCCCAGACCAGAGCCATGCAAGAAGCGGAGAACGTTCGTTTTACCAACGGAGCCAGCGACTTCTTCCTGCTGAACGTGCGCGAGGAAGCCGCGTCTCGTGCACAAATCGACCATCTTCTGGCGGCCCTCGATTTCCGCGCTACCATGGCCAGCTATAGCGCTGCGATGATGGACTTCGAAGCCCTGGGCCTTGAAGGCACATTATAGCAGGCAAGCGCACGGGGGAGCGAAGTCTGCCTTCCGGCGCTTCCAGACCGGCTTTTTCCGCGTCCTCCAAAACAAAAAAAGGCGCTGAAACCAGCGCCTTTCCGGTATTTCCTGTGCACCCCCCTTGGGGCCCACCAGGCTTATTCTTCGCCGGTCTCTTCTTCCGGGTCTGCCAGAACGTCCGCTGTTGCGCGGATCTGCGCGCCACCTTCAATGGCGTGCAGGTATACGTCCAGAAGCGCTTCCTGCTCCTGCCGGTCGGCCTGGTCCATCTTGCGGATCGCGATCACTTTGCGCATCACCTTGGTATCGAAACCTAATATATAGTTTTCGAAATTGTCTCAAAAATCTCTGCATGAGCATCTCTTCTTGCAGAGCCTCATAGTGCTGATAACATACTGATTTTTATAGCAATTGGGGCCAACCTTGGATGCGACGATCCACCATTATAAATATTCCACTATTAGATGGGCGACACAAGAATTCCCGTCCAACTTCAACTCCAGTGTTGTTCTTTTTGGAGGGATCCCCCCAAGGTCCGTACTGGGAGCTAGCTGAATATGTCTTATCTGGGTTAACTGCTAGGTGGTTCAGAGCCAGACGAGCAAACTACATTGTGAGAACATTACAGCGGTTCGTACAAGTATTCGACATTCATTCAAGTGGCAGACACGTCGATGATAGTTCTCTGTCCGACACCCTCTCTGTATACTGTTACATAAGATTTGCTGGCACCCAAAATTTTGAGGCCGAAATTTGGAACAAGATCGATTGGGCATTGGTATCTAGTGCCACGGTTTGGAACGAATTCCGTTTGCTCGTCGACTTTTTTGATTATTGCCAAGAAGAATATAGCTATCTCAATTTCCGTGCGCAAAAAATCAAGTTCACAAAACGCAGTAGCTTCATGCAGCGGGGCTACACTCAGAAACGCGCCAGCGTGTCCGTCGTCAAAACATTTGGCACAAGTTGGGTCGCGGCTTAGCGGAGTATGGGCCTCGTCTTGGTGTTGATATTAAGCGGCGTGCATTTGGTGTTGCAAGCGCCGATGTTCGATGGTCTGTCGTT